>Ga0068877_10003535_pt1 | contig 12374 bp, 7 predicted proteins | sample NOAtaG_FD_66437 | JGI IMG/M metagenome (GOLD analysis project Ga0068877, IMG submission 66437) | Freshwater lake microbial communities from Lake Erie, under a cyanobacterial bloom - NOAA_Erie_Diel6S_1000h metaG | ecosystem: Environmental > Aquatic > Freshwater > Lake | place: USA: Ohio, Lake... | reverse complement strand
GTGACGGCGCGTGCGCTCGTGTCGGGGGCGCGGCGCATCACGGTTCTCACCGGTGCGGGGATCTCGACCAACTCGGGTATTCCCGATTTCCGTGGGCCGAACGGTTTGTGGACACAAAACCCCAAGGCCGAAAAGATGGCGACGTTGCAGCACTATCTCGCTGATGCGGAGGTGCGTGAATTGGCGTGGCAGAGCCGGATCCACTCACCGGCATGGAGTGCGCAGCCGAATGACGGCCACCTTGCCTTGGTCGAGTTGGAGCGTCAGGGTCGATTGCATGCTTTGGTGACGCAGAACATCGACGAACTGCACCAGCGCGCCGGCAACGACCCCGACCGTGTGATCGAGGTGCACGGCACGATGTTCCGCAGCGTTTGCTGGTCGTGCGGCGACAGGTTGCCGATGGCCGAGACACTCGAGCGCGTGCGCGCCGGTGAAGCCGACCCGCCGTGCCGCGAGTGCGGCGGCATCCTGAAGAGCGACACCATTTCTTTCGGTCAGGCGCTCGTACCCGAGGTGATCGCGCGGGCAATGGCGGCCGCCGAGGCGTGCGATCTCTTTCTGGCAATCGGTTCGACCCTGTCGGTGTTCCCGGCCGCGAACGCGGTGCCGCGGGCAAAGGCGGCGGGCGCCAAGGTGGTCATCGTCAACGGTGGACCGACCGAAATGGACCGCCTCGCCGATGCGCTCGTCGTGGGGGACATCAGCGAGGTGCTGCCCGGCCTAGTTCAGTTTGCCGACTGACGCGGGGGAATTCCCGACCCGATAGGTAGGCTTTTGCCATGGCCAGTTTCCGTGACCTTTTGTCCCAGGCGAAGGCGTCCATCACCGAAATCGACACGAACGAGGCGCAGCGCCGCATCTCCGCCGGCGGTGTGGTGGTTCTCGACGTGCGCGAACCCGACGAGTTCGAGCAAGGTGCGCTGACGGGCGTGCTGCACATCCCGCGCGGTCACCTCGAGGCACAGATCGAAGGCCGCATCACCGACAAGTCGATGCCCGTCATCGTTTATTGCGCCGGTGGTGTGCGCAGCGCGTTCGCCGCAAAGACACTCGCAGAGCTTGGTTACACCGACGTCGTGTCCATGGACGGCGGTTTCGGTCGCTGGAAGGACGAAGGCAAGCCGTGGAAGACGCCGGTGTCGCTCACGGCCGACCAGAAGAACCGCTACCAGCGCCACTTGTTGCTGCCGGAAGTCGGAGTCGAGGGTCAGGCGAAGTTGCTCGATTCGAAGGTGCTGATGCTCGGTGCCGGTGGTCTTGGTTCGCCGGCCGCGTTGTATCTCGCCGCCGCGGGCGTCGGCACCATCGGCATCGTCGACATGGACGTCGTCGATGCGTCGAACCTGCAGCGCCAGATCCTGCACAACCTCGACCGCGTGGGTGACCGCAAGGTCGATTCGGCGAAAAAGACGCTCACTCTCATCAACCCCGACGTCAACGTCGTCACTTACGACACGCGTCTCGATGCCAGCAACATCATGGACATCATCGCCGGCTACGACGTGATCGTCGACGGCGCCGACAACTTCCCGAGCCGCTACCTGTTGAACGACGCGAGTGTGAAGCTCGGCATTCCCGTCGTCCACGGTTCGATCTTCCGTTTCGAGGGAATGGTCAGCGTGTTCCATCCGCTGCGCGGTCCGACGTACCGCGACATGGTTCCCGAACCACCGCCGGCCGAACTCGCGCCGTCGTGTGCCGAAGCCGGCGTGCTCGGTGTTCTTCCCGGCATCGTCGGTTCGATCCAGGCGCTCGAGACGATCAAGTTGTTGCTCGATCTCGGTGACTCGCTGATCGGTCGCGTGCTCGCAGTCGACACCACAGACATGGTTTTCCGCACGTTCAAGTTGCGCACCGACCCGAACAATCCGGTGACCCACGAGAACCGTGACCGCATTCAGGTGAAGGACCTCGAGGGCCTCTGCGGCCCGCAGATGTCGCATTAGTCGGGCCCGTTCGGCCCGCCTCATTTAGGCTGACGGCGTGCCCCATGCCCCCCGTCATGTCGCCGTGGTCGGCGCCGGTTTCTCCGGCGCGGTGATGGCCCGCGAACTTGCCGAGTCCGGCCACAGCGTCGAGGTGTTCGACTCGCGGGCACACGTCGCGGGTAACTGCCACACGGAGCGCCAAGAGGGCGACGTGATGGTTCACGTCTACGGACCCCACATCTTCCACACGGCGCACGAACACGTGTGGCAGTACATCAACCGCTTCGGCGTGATGATGCCTTACAACCACAGGGTGAAGGCCACGACGCAGGGGAGGGTGTTCTCGCTGCCGGTGAACCTGTTGACGATCAACCAGTTCTTCGGCACCACTCTCACGCCGACCGAGGCCGAAGCGTTCATTTCGTCGAAAGCCGACACGTCAATCACGAATCCCCAGACCTTTCGCGAACAGGGTCTGCGATTCGTCGGGCCCGATTTGTACGCGGCCTTTTTCGACGGATACACCCGCAAGCAGTGGGGTGTCGACCCCGATGAACTGCCCGCTTCGATTCTCGCGCGCCTGCCGGTGCGGTTCAATTACGAGGACTCGTACTTCAACCATCCGTACCAGGCGATTCCGCGCGACGGCTACACGCCGATCGTTGCCAACATTCTCGATCATCCGTCGATCTCGGTGACGCTCGGTGTGTCGAAGTCGCGGGCCGACCTGGCCGGTTTCGATCACGTCGTGTGGAGCGGGCCGATCGACGCCTACTTCGACTTCGAACACGGCCGCTTGGGCTACCGCACGCTGGACTTCGACAAATCGGTCCACGAGGGCGACTTCCAGGGATGTCCGGTCATGAACTACTGCGATCCCGACGTGCCCTACACGCGCATCACCGAGCACAAGCATTTCGCGCCGTGGGAGTCGCACGAGCGCACCGTGACCTACCACGAGTACAGCCGCCTCTGTGGTGCCGATGATGTTCCGTACTATCCGATTCGTTTGGTGAAGGAAAAGGACCAGCTGCGCAAGTACGTCGACATGGTGTCGGCGCTGCGCAACGTCACCTTCGTGGGTCGCCTCGGCACGTATCGTTATCTCGACATGGACGTGACGATCCACGAAGCTCTCGGTGCGGCGCGTTCACTTCTCGACGCGTGGGACGCCGGTCGTGACGGTGCACCCTTCTCGGTGGATCCGCTGTGACCTGGAATCCTCCGTTCCCCGAAGCGCACCTGCTGCAGCGCATTCTCCCGGTGGGGCCCGACGTGCTCGAGCCGCCGTTGTACGTGCGTTCCGGCGAGGGGAGCGAGTCGTACGACACCTATTTCGGCGTCTTTCATGCCGCGCGTTGGCGTCGCAAGACGTCGGTGGGTGAACTGCACGTCGCCGTCGAGGTCGACGGGCCGGCTGAGGTCGAAGTCGTCGCGGTCAAGAGAATGAGCGAAAAAGTGGTCGAGTCGGCGCGTGCGTCGGCAGCCGGCACGGTGTCGATTCGATTGGTGGAACTCGCCGACACGAACGTCGATTCGTATTACGTGCGGGTGCGCGGTGCGCATCTCGTGCGTGGTGGCTGGTTCGCGGCGAATGCTCCACTGCGCGACGTCCATCTGAACGCCTGCATCACCACCTTCAATCGCCAGCCCTACGTCACCGCAAACGTCGAACGTCTGCGTCGCCTCGCGCGCGAGGTTCCCTCCGTCGCCGAGGCTTTCCGCGTGACGATCGTCGACAACGGGCGGAACCTCGAACTCCCGCCCGGCGATGGCCTGTCGGTGCGTGTCGTTCCGAACCCGAACCTGGGCGGAGCGGGTGGGTTTGCCCGCGGCCTGATGCACGCCCGCAACGATGGGTGGACCACCCACGTTCTCTTCATGGACGACGACATCACGATGGAAGTCGAGTCTGTCGTGCGGGCGATTGCCCTGTTCCGCTACGCCACCGACCCGCGTCTCTGTGTCCACGGCGCGATGATCTCCGAGGAGATTCCGTGGATGCAGTTCGAGGCCGGCTCGCACTATGCATGGCGTTACACGTATCCGCTGCGCGCCGTCGGCCGCGAAGACGACCTGCGCGACCGCATCACGGTGCTCGCCGACGAGCCTGAGTCGCAGTTCGAGTACACGGCCTGGTGGTTCACCGCATTCCCGATCGCCGTCGGCAAGGACAACCCACTGCCGGTGTTCGTGCGAGGCGACGACGTCGCTTTCGGCCTGATGCACACGGGCGAGCACACGATCACCATGAAGGGCGTCGCCGTGTGGCATGCCGACTTCGCGCTGAAGAACGGGCCGATGACGCTGTACTACGAGACGCGCAACATGCTGTTGATCGAGACTCTCGTCTACGACAAGCACCGTTGGTACCACACTGCGTATCGCACGTTGTCGTTCGGGTTCCGCAACCTGTTCTCTCTGCGTTACGCCAGCCTCGAGTACATGCTGAAGGGCCTCGACCACTATCTCGAGGGTCCCGACTTCTGGCGAAACGTCGACCATTCGGCAATGCACGACGAGGTACGCACGTGCCCCGAGGAGAAAGCCGCCCCGTTGCCGCCGGAACTCGCCGCGCTGCAGGTTCCCGGAGGCATCCCGAAGCCGATCCGCCTTCTGGGATTCATCGCGGCCGTTCCGCTGGTCGGTGGCTACATCCTGCCCAAGTGGATGCTGCGCAAGCGCACGTCGGTCGCACCGATCAATTCGCGTGCCGTTGGTCTGGCAACGCGCAGCACGAAGTTGCTGCACCGCCATCCACGACTCGACGAGGGATACGTGCTCGAACGCGACGCCGCGCGCTTCTGGGCCGATATGCGCGCGCTGCGTTCGAGTCTCATGCGGTTGCGCCGCGAGTATCCGAGACTGAAGCGCGAGTACCGCGAGTACTACTCCGAAATGGTGAGCGACGAGTCGTGGTGCCGCCTGTTCGGCGTCACTGAGTCTGAGCTGAAGTCGTCATCAGCGCCAACCAGGTAGGTCGGTTCACGACACCGCTCGGCCGCAGATTCATCCTGCGTTGGAATTCGCGCAGGTGATTGCGAGTCGTGGTGTCGAAAATGCCGGTGGTCGGCAGATTGACCTTCATCACTCGTGCCAGCGATGCCTGCACCGTCTTGACCGCCGCATGCCTCGTACCGGCCTTCATCACCGACAACGCAGGCCGCGCGTCGAGGCCGAGACCCTTCCACACCGCCTCATCGGCGACTCCGTCGACGGGAAGGCCCGTCATGGTCTCGTACTTGGCGACGCGGGTCTTGGTGCTTTCGCCGTAGATCCCGTCGAGTTTGATGGCGCGCTTGCGCAGTCGCAGCGCCTTGTTGAGCGCCACCTGGAGGGTGCGGACCATGTTGCCCTGGTCCTTCTCTTTCAGCGGCAGGCCGATGACGAAGTTCAACGGCGAGGGAGTGAGGGGCAGCAGGCCCTGTGTGCGCAGCGCATCGAGCTGTGAGCGCAGGAAGAGGGCGAACTCGGTCTGGCCGGTGGCCGTGAGGTGAACGTTGTCGTCCTTCACGAACCAGCGCCATTCCTCCGCATCCGATGAGTACGCGTTCCAGTCGAGCACCGTCACGTTCGGGTAGGCGATAGCGGCGTTGGCGAGCATCGCGTTCATCGTTCCGTAGTCGGCGGTCTGGCGGCGCGTCGACATGTTCACGAACACGATGCGCTGAACGCCGCGAGCGGTGAGCGCAGCGACAACCTGGTCGATCTCCGTTGCATACGACATCGACATGTCGTTGTAGCCGAGTGCAACGAGTGCGATCGCGGGTGTCTGTTCGGGTGTCAGTGCGTTGATGATCGACAGTCCGTCGGGTTGGCCGAGGCAGGTTGCGCCGACCATGCACCGTCCGGACGCAACCTGAATGTTGGTCGTGGGATAGGCGGGCAAGACGATGCTCTCGAACTCGGTCCGAGTGCTCTCGCTCACGCTGTCGCCGATGAACAGCATCGACCCGACCACGGGCGCATCCGGTGCCGCGCCGTAGATCGGTGTCGTCTCGTACCACGGTGCACGCAGGCTGAATGCCGAACGGAATTCCCACCCGGTCAAAGTCTTCGTCGCCGCGGTGCCGTTGATGGCGACGCTCGTCGCGTAGCCGTTCCATTCGCCACCCAGGCCGTCGTGGGTGGTGACAACCGAGACGAGCACGCCGATCTCGGGGTATTTCTTCTCGATTGCGGCTTTCGAGATGACGTTCGACCAACGCAGTTCGGCGGGGTCGGCGGCAATGTCGCCGTCATCGACGCGCAGCGGGAAAGTGGTGCCCGCGGTGCGTCCACCGTTCGACGAGGTGAACTCGGTGCGCACCACCTTGCCGTTGGCGTCACGCATGACGAAGCCCGAGGTGTCGGTGATGGCCGCATTCGTGCGCAGATCCTCGAGGACGGTCAACTTTCCGCCGACTTTGTCGCGCAGTGCCGCGCCGCCGTACACCTGGCAGTCCTGCGTGTCGCAGAGCTTGGCGTAGGAATAGGCCTTCGATGACAGTGCATACGACCGCGCAGCGACGGATTGTGCCCGCAAGGCGTTCATCCCCGCACCGTTCGCTGCATCACCCCACGACGCGGGTGATTCGCGCGGTACGACGCCGCGCAGGTACTCGTCGACGCGAAGCGTGTTGACCGTGCGGTTCTCGCCGTCGGAGCCGTTCACTGCTGCAACGACGCCGCGGTAGTAGCGCACGCTTCCACCCGGTTCGCACACACCCACCATGTCGTTCGGAACCACGGCAGCGGTTGCGTCGTCGCTGAGCGTGGTCGCGAACACCGCGGTCGTGGCGACGTCCGCGACCTGCACGAACCCACTTTCCTCCGGGGTCTTTGCGGCGACGGGACACTTCGCCACAGTGCTGCCCCACACGCGGTATTGCGCGGTGGTGCCGGCGATCTCGCGCGCGACGAGCGCCGCCCACTTGCGACCCGGCACCGGGTCGTTGACGAGAGTGAGCGACGAGTTGTCCGACAGCACTGCTGTTTGGCGGCCGTCGAGTGTCGTGAGTCGGATGGCGATCTTGCCGCCGGGTGACAGGCCCGCGTCGGTTTCGGTCAGTTGCGAAAGTGTCGTGCCGCCGTAATAGAAGTCGAGAATCTCCTGCCAGGTCTTGCCGAACTTCGTGGCCCAGCCGAGCGAGCCGAATTGGCTCATGCCGCGACCGTGTCCGAAACCGCGACCGTTCACCAGGATCGCGACCGGTGTCTGGCCTGCGATCGTCTCGGCCCGCACCACCCGCGCGGTGACTGGACTGATGACCGAGACGGCCAAGAGGAGGGAAATGAACCGTTTCATGACCTCGCCCAACTCTAGGGATTCGGGTGCGTAATTACCCGTTTTTCGCTACACGGTGCGCCGAAAAACGCTGCGAAGTCGCTCGCGAACTTCACTCTGCTGTGAAGTGATCTGTCGAAATGAGAATCGCCAGACGGTGTAACCAAGGGATTGCAGATAAGCGTCACGTGCGCGGTCATTTTCGAACGCATCACGTGTCGAGCCGTGATACGCAAATCCGTCGCACTCGATGATCGCCATTTGTTCTCGCCAAAGAAAGTCAACTCGGTACGGACCGATCTTGGCTTGAAACTCGAACGGCGGAAATCCCGCGACGAAGCAGAGGCTGAGCATTTTCGCTTCCAACACACTTTCGGGCTGCTCCGTATCGAGGCTCCATTGATTCAACATGTTTCTGACTCGGGTGATGCCAGGGCGACCTTGACGAGTGATCTCGAACAAGGCACGCCACGTCGACCGCACTGTCAAGTCGCCGGTCACCAAGTAGTGCTCGAACGTGCGGTGCAGAAATTGGGGAGTCCACGCCGCCACGTCGAAGAGTGTCCGCGCCGGAGTCGTCGCTGGAATCCCATCGTGATCTTCGTGGTCAACGAGTGCGAGTTGAACCGGGCGATGAAGGACCAACTTCTCCCGCTGCGCGTTCTTCAATCTGTTCCTCGTCAGAACATGAATTTCACCTGGCTCGGGCAGTGAGGCACCGTGGAGCCACGCTGCGGTTGGTCCTGCAATGAGGGAATCGCGCCCGCATGCAAGATGAGCCGCTTTGACGCGTTGATGCAACGTTGGGGTCGTTGCAGCGAGGCGCGCCACGCTCGGGTACTCGAGGCAAATGACGCCCGATCTGATTGCGCGTGCCCATGACGATCGCGACGAAAGTGCTGGCACGATGTCGGGACGGTAGAGGAGGCCGAATTTGTCGGCATTGTCGATGAGATGTTGGTAGATCACGGCCTCATGTGTGCGGGCTGGTCGCTTTCAGGTTCACCGTGTAGCGAAAAGCGGGCATCTACGCACCGAGAACGCTTGTAGCGTTGGGGGGGTGAGTGAAAGCGTGCGAATCGGCCTCCTCGGGTGTGGCAACGTCGGTGCGGCGTTCGTCAATCTCGTCAACGAGCGCGCCAGTGCCATCGCCGAACGCACGGGAATCCGGCTCTCCATAACGAAGGTCGCCGTGCGGAACCCCAAGGCAAGTCGCGGTGTTGCGCTGCCGGACGGCGTGTTCGTCACCGACGTGAACTCCGTTGTCGAAGACCCGAACGTCGACCTCATCGTCGAGGTGATGGGTGGCATCAGCCCTGCGCGCGAAGCGATCACCGCGGCGCTGGGAAAGGGCAAGCCCGTTGTCACCGCGAACAAGGCGTTGCTCGCCGAAACGGGAGCAGAGATGTTCGCGGTTGCCGACGCGACCGGGGTCGACCTGTTGTTCGAGGCTGCCGTTGCAGGCGGTATCCCGTTCATCCGTCCTCTGCGTGAGAGCCTGCGCGGTGAGCCGATCGGCCGCGTCATGGGAATCGTCAACGGCACGACGAACTTCATTCTCTCGAAAATGACGGAAGAAGGCGCCGACTACACCGACGTGCTGCGCGAAGCGCAACGGCTGGGTTTTGCGGAAGCCGACCCGACAGCCGACGTGGAAGCCTTCGACGCCGCGTCGAAGTGCGCGATCATCGCCAGCATCGCTTTTGCCGCCGATGTACGTTCCGCCGACGTGCACCGCGAAGGCATCACCTCGATCGGCGCGGCCGACATCGCCATCGCACGTCGCCTCGGCTACGTCATCAAGCTGCTTGCGATCGCCGAACGGACGAACGGTTCCGACCAGCTGTCGGTGCGGGTGCACCCCGCGATGGTTCCCGCGACGCACCCGCTGGCCAGCGTGCGCGATGCCTACAACGCAGTGTTCGTCGAAGGCGCGGCGGTTGGTTCCCTCATGTTCTACGGCCGCGGTGCAGGAGGCGACCCGACGGCGAGCGCCGTTCTGGGTGACGTCATCGACGCCGCCGTGAACCTGAAAAAGGGCACCCACGCCATGCTCGGGTCGTTCGCGCGCCCGGCGTTCACGCCGATCGACGACACGACCAGCGAATACCTGTTGTCACTCGAGGTTCTCGACCAACCGGGCGTGCTGCACGCGATCACCGGAGTGTTTGCGAAGAACGGTGTCAGCATCCGTGCGGCCGAGCAGGTCGGTATCGGCGAGAGCGCACGCCTCGTCTTCATCACCCACTCCGCACGTGAGGCATCGGTGCAGCAATGCCTGCGCGAATTCGACGGTCTCGGAGTCGTGAAGAGTTCCGACGGATTCATCCGCGTCGTCGGACAGTAGGAACGACGCGATGCGCTACGTCTCCACGCGAGGGTCCGCGCCCGTGCTCGGTTTTGCCGACACGGTGCTTGCGGGTCTTGCCACCGACGGCGGTCTGTACGTTCCCGAGACCTGGCCCGTTGCACCCGAACACATCAGCGGTGACTACGCGAAACTGGCTGCCGACGTGATGTCGCCGTACATCGGTGACGAAGTCAGCGCCGAAGATCTCGCTTCGTTGTGTGCCGCGGCGTACTCGACGTTCCGTGACCCGCGTGTGACGCCGCTCGTTCCCCTCGAACAGGGGCACTGGATGCTCGAGCTGTTCCACGGCCCGACGCTCGCTTTCAAGGACGTCGCGCTGCAGTTTCTCGGCAAGTTGTTCGACCACTTGCTCGAGTCGCGCGACGAGCGCATCACGATCGTGGGTGCGACCAGCGGTGACACCGGTAGCGCAGCCATCGATGGTGTCAAGAACTGCTCACGGGTGAAGATCGTCATCCTCTACCCGCACGGACGCGTCAGCGACGTGCAGCGTCGGCAGATGACCACCGTGAATTCACCGAACGTCATGACCCTCGCGGTCGACGGAACATTCGACGACTGCCAAGACCTCGTCAAGGCGATGTTCAACCACGCAGAGTTCCGCGACAGGCACCGTTTGTCGGCCGTGAACTCGATCAACTGGGCGCGCATCATGGCGCAAGTCGTCTACTACTTCTCCGCGATCCAGCAGGTTGCGGCGAACGGCGAATCGATCGGAAACGGCGTGTCGTTCAGCGTGCCGACGGGCAACTTCGGCAACGTGTTGTCGGGGTGGATCGCACGGCGAATGGGTGCACCGATTCGTCACCTCGTCGTGGGTTCGAACTCGAACGACATTCTCACGCGCTTCTTCGAAACCCAAGAAATGCGTGCGCGTGACGTGGTGCCGACGTTGAGCCCCAGCATGGACATTCAAGTGTCGTCGAATTTCGAGCGTCTGCTGTTCGAGATGAACGGTCGCGACGGTGGTCTGACAACCGAACAGCTGCAGCGTTTTCGTTCGGCCGGTGCGTTCGCCGTCGAGGCCGACCAGTACGACACGTGGCTGGCCCCGGTGTTCCGCGCGGCGCGGTGCGACGACACGCAAACCACGGCGATGATCAAGGACGTCTACGAGTCGACGGGCCAGATGATCGACCCGCACACGGCCGTCGGTGTGCTCGGTGGACGCACCCACCAAGAGGACGGCGTACCGATGGTGACTCTCGCGACCGCGCACGCGGCGAAGTTTCCCGATGCCGTCGAACGCGCAACCGGCCGACGCCCCGAACTGCCGGCGCACATGGCCGATCTGTTCGACCGTCCCGAGCGGGTGACCCGCGTGGCCAACGACCTTGCCGCCGTCGAGGCCGAGGTCGCGGCGCTTTCGGGCCTCTGAGCACACCTGCGAACCGGCTTTTTGCCGTTCAAACGAGCGTTTTCCGGCGAAAGCGTTGCAAAGCCTGACGGTCGAAAGTTATGGTGTGACCACTGGCTCGGCGATTTCCTCGCAGAGTTTTTCGCAGCGGAGAATCTTCCCGCGATCGCGAACCCCATTGAATCCCGCCCGCCTCACGCGTGCATGCGGGGATGAAAGGTAGGCAGCGGTGGCTGCAGAAGCACTAGAGAAGTCGGTACTCGAGGGCAAGGACCGCGAGCAACTGATGGCAATCGCCCAGGCGCTCGGCGTGAAGTCGGTGTCACGCGCGAAGAAAGCCGAGCTGATCGACAAGATTCTCGAGCAGACCTCGACCCCCGAACCGGTCGCCAAGCCCGCAGCAAAGCCGGCGCCCGCCGCGAAGCCCGCACCCGCGGCGAATGCGGCATCGAGCGAGCCGCGTGTGGTCCTCGGACCCGACGGTGAACCGCTCTCCGAATGGGAGATCGAGCTTGCCGAACATGAAGGAACGCTCGACGAGACCGTCGCCGCCGGCGGTGGCCAGCGCAACGACCGCGGTCCCCGCAACAACGACGGCCAGCGCAACGACCGCGGACCGCGCAACGAATCCCGCAACGACAACGGTCAGCGTCGCGACTTCCAGCAGCGTGACGGCCAGCAGCGACGCGACTTCGATGGTGAGGGTGGCAACCGCAACCGTCGCCGTCGTCGGCGCAACAAGGGCCGTCGCGACGACATGGCCCCGCAGGGTGACGACCGCTACGAAATCGACGCACCCGTCGACGGGGAACCGATCAGCAACGAGCCCGTCGCCGTGAACGGCTATCTCGACCTGCGAGACGAGGGCTACGGCTTCCTGCGCGTGCGCGGTTATCTGCCGCATCGCGACGATGCCTACATCTCGGTCAAGCAGACACGTCAGTACGGACTGCGCAAGGGAGACCACGTCACCGGCATGGCCCGCCCCGCGGGTCGCGGTGAGAAGAACCCGGCGCTGCTCGAGATCCATTCGATCAACGGCAAGCCGGCCGAGTCGGTGAAGGGTCGTCCGCGTTTCGAAGACCTCACGCCATTGTTCCCCGACGAAAAGTTGCGCCTGGAAGATCCGCAGGACCCGGCGAACATGACGTCGCGCATCATCGACCTGATCTCGCCGATCGGAAAGGGCCAGCGCGGTCTCATCGTGTCGCCCCCGAAGGCGGGCAAGACGACGATCATGAAGACGATCGTCACGTCGATCGAAAAGAACAACCCCGAAGTCGACCTCATCGTGTTGCTCATCGACGAGCGCCCCGAAGAAGTGACCGACATGAAGCGCACCGTTCGCGGTGAAGTCATCTCGTCGACCTTCGACCGTCCCTCCGAAGAGCACACGATCGTCGCCGAAATGGCGATCGAAAAGGCCAAGCGCATGGTCGAAGCGGGCCG
>Ga0068877_10003532_pt1 | contig 12377 bp, 10 predicted proteins | sample NOAtaG_FD_66437 | JGI IMG/M metagenome (GOLD analysis project Ga0068877, IMG submission 66437) | Freshwater lake microbial communities from Lake Erie, under a cyanobacterial bloom - NOAA_Erie_Diel6S_1000h metaG | ecosystem: Environmental > Aquatic > Freshwater > Lake | place: USA: Ohio, Lake... | reverse complement strand
GGCGCTATGCCCAGCACCGTGCTGGTCGACCGCGACGGCCGCATCCGCTACCTGCACCGCGGCTACCGCGACGGCATGGAGCTCGAGTACGAACGCCAGATCCGCGAACTGGTGAAGGAGTGAAGCCCATGCGCGCCACGCTGCTGATCATCGCCAGCACCGCCTTGCTCGGTGGCTGCGTCACGCTGCCCGAGCCCTGGGTGAAGCCGTACGAACGCGAGCGGCTGTCGGACCCGATCATGCTGGTGTCGCGCCACGCGCTGATCGACAAGCACCGCGAGCACATCCACACCGTGCGCGAAGGCGCGCGCGGGGCCACGGGCGTGCAAGGGGGCGGGTGTGGCTGCAACTGAGCACGGCGCTGTCGGCACCAGGGCTTCGACAGGCTCAGCCCGAACGGGGGGTCTTCCGATCGCGCTGAGCCTGTCGAAGCGCTGGTGCGCCACCATCGTCTCGCGCTGGCGCGCGCTGCTGGGCACGGCGCTGGCCGGCTCGGCCGCGCCCACCGGCGCCGCCGTGCTGCCCGATGACCGCGCCGAGGCCACCTTCCACGTGTACGACGGCGGCGGCGTGCGCGCCACCGGGCCGGCGGTGCTGGTGCGCAAGAGCATCGCCGACCGCGTCTCGCTCTCAGCCCAGTACTACGTCGATGCCGTCAGCAACGCCTCCATCGACGTCGTCACCTATGCCAGCCCGTTCAAGGAGACACGCACCGCCACCGACTTCGGCGCCGACTGGCTGGTGCGCGACACCATCCTGAGCCTGAGCTACAACCGCAGCGTCGAGCCCGACTACATCGCCGAGGGCGTGGGCCTGGACGTCGCCACCGAGGTGTACGGCGGCATGACCACCGTGAGCATGGGCTTCACGCGCTCGCGCGATCTCGTCGGCAAGAAGCTGCAGCCGGGCTGGATCGACCGCGCGCTGCACTGGCAATACCGCGCCGGCCTGACGCAGATCCTCAGCCCGCGCTGGCTGGTGAGCCTGAACGCCGAGGCCGTGTCGGACGAAGGCTACCTGGGCAGCCCCTACCGCGCGGCGCGCGTGTTCGGCGCCGCGGTGCTGGAGCGCAACCCGCGCACCCGCTCCAGCCGCGCGATCAAGCTGCGCAGCATCAACGACACCAGCGCGATCGTGCCGCGCAGCTCGTTCAGGGCCGAGTACCGCTACTACCGGGACAACTGGGACGTGAAGGCGCATACGGCCGAGATCGGCGTGGCCAAGCACCTGGAGCCCCGGCTCATCGCCGAGGCGCTGGTGCGCCGCTACTCGCAGACCCAGGCGCTGTTCTACAGCGACAACGCGCAGGCCGAGACGGTGTTCGTGTCGCGCAACCGGCAGCTGAGCACCTTCCACACCACCGCCGTCGGCGCCAAGCTCACCTACACCTGGCCGGGCATGCCCGCCGGCACCGAGCTGCGCCTGACGGGCAGCGTCGAGCGCAAGCAGTTCCGCTTCTCGAACTTCACCGATCTGCGCACCGGCCGGCCCTATGCCTACGACGCCAACGTCGTGCAGGTGGTCGTGTCCGGCACGTTCTGACACCCGCACCTGGGGAACAGCGACACCATGAGCCGCCACTTCATCCTCCTGCTGCTGGCCCTGCTGGCCGGGCCGGCATGGGCCCAGACGACGGCAGCGGCCGACCCGGCTGCGGCCGCTGCCTCGGCGCCAGCCGCTTCGGCGCCCGCTGCCGCCGCATCCGCACCCGCCACGCCACCGCCACCCCCGGCGCCGCTGGATGCCCGCGTGCAGCAGCTGAAGTCCGAGCTCGTGCGCCTGAACCGCGACCTGCTGGTGCTCGAGGAAGAGCTGCTGTTCCCCGCCGGCACGCAGGTGGCGGTGTTCGTGAGCATGGACGTCGGCGTCTTCTTCGAGCTCGAGTCGGTGCAGGTCAAGATGGGCAACCAGGTCGTCGGCCAGCACCTGTACACGCCGGCCGAGGTGGCGGCGCTCAAGCGCGGCGGCGTGCAGCGGCTGTGGCTCGGCAACCTGAAGAGCGGCACGCACGCCATCGACGCCTTCTTCACCGGCCGCGGGCCGAAGCAGGGCGATCACCAGCGCGACTACAAGCGCGGCACCACGCTCAGCTTCGAGAAGACCAGCGAGCCGCGCTACATCGAGCTGCGCATCCGCGACGCGCAAGGCAAGCTGCAACCCGAGTTCGACGTCAAGGTCTGGTGATGCCCTCGATGCCGTCTGTGCGCCTTGCGGCCTGCGCCTTCGCCATGCTGGCGATGGTGTCGGCGCACGCCCAGACGCCGGCGCGCGGCGATGCTGCCGATGCCGCGCTGCCGGCCGTGGCCGTGAAGGCGCCGCACCACGGCGACGTGCTGTTCCACATCTTCCAGGGCAAGAGCTTCTCGGCGCTGTCGGCGCTGATGGTGTCGCAGCACTTCGCGCGCCTGGCCCCGCACGACGACGAGGCCGAGGTGCTGCGCGGCGGCCTGCTGCTGAGCTACGGCCTGCACGAGGAGGCGCGCGAGGTCTTCGCCCGCCTCATCGAAAGCCAGGCGCCACCGCGCGTGCGCGACCGCGCCTGGTTCTTCCTGGCGCGGCTGCAGCAGCAGCGCGGGCACCTCGTGGAGGCCGAGTCTTCGCTGGCGCGCATCGGTTCGCCGCTGGTCGGCGCGCTCGAAGACGAACACCAGCTGCTGCGCGCGCAACTGCGCCTGGCCCAGGGCGATGCCGCCGGCGCGGCCACCGTGCTGGAAGCGCTGGCCGACCCGAAGGCGCCGCGCAAGCCGGCGCCCGCCACGCTGATGCTGGCGCGCTTCAACCTGGCCGTGGCGCTGCTGCGCCAGGGCGCGGGCCAGCCCGAGAACGAGGCCACCGTGCGCGGCACGGCGCTGCTCGACCAGGTCGGCGCCACGCCCTCGGCCGACGAAGAACAGCGTGCCATCCGCGACCGCGCCAACGTGGCGCTGGGCTTTGCCGCGCTGCAGTCGCGCAAGCCGCGCGAGGCGCGTGCCGCGCTGCAGCGCGTGCGGCTCGAAGGCGCGCAGTCGAACAAGGCGCTGCTCGGCCACGGCTGGGCCGCGACCGAGCTGAACGACCCCAAGCTCGCACTCGTGCCCTGGACCGAACTTGCCAGCCGAGACCTGGCCGACGCCGCGGTGCTGGAGGCGCAGATCGCCGTGCCGTATGCGATGGCCGAGATCGGCGCCTACTCGCAGGCGCTCGACCGCTACCGCCAGGCGGTGGCCAACTTCGAGCGCGAGCACCAGGCGCTGGACGAGTCGATCGCGGCCATCCGCGGCGGCGCGCTGGTGCGCGGCCTGGTCGAGAGCAACCCGGACGACCTGAGCGGGCAAGTGAGCGCCGCCGACGCCGGCCTGGCCGCCTTCGCACGCATCGACCGCCTGCCGTCGATGCCGCACGGCAGCCACCTGCGCCCGCTGCTGGCCGACCACCCCTTCCAGGAGACCTACAAGCACCTGCGCGACCTGCGCTTCCTGGCCGTGCAACTGGGCGGCTGGCAAGACAAGCTCGGCACCTACGGCGCCATGCTCGAAGAGCGCCGTGCCGCCTTTGCCGTGCGGCTGCCGAGGGTGCGCGAATCGGCCGGCGCCGTGAACCTGCCGGCGCTCGAAACCCGCCGCGCCGCACTGGCCGCGGAACTCGCCGAGGCCGAGCGCCAGGCCGACGGCGTGGCGCTGGCAGACGAAGCCGAGCAAGGGCTGCTCGAGCGCCTGCGGCGCTCGCGTGCGGCGCTCGCGTCCGCCACCGCGGCGCCGTCGGACGCCGGCCTCGCCGCCGACGAACTGGCGCAACTGGGCGAACGCCTGCGGCGGGCCGAAGGTGCGCTGACGTGGCAACTGGCCCAGCGCGCCAGCGAGCGCGGCTGGTCGGTGAAGAAGGGCCTGCGCGACAGCGCCCGTGCGCTCGACGACGCCCGCGCCCGTGACGCCGCCCTGCTGCGCGCGCAGGCCGAGGAGCCGGCGCGCCACGAGCGCTTCGCCACGCGCCTGGCGGCCTTGGGCGATCGCATCCGCGCCTTGCAGCCGCAGGTGGCGGCCCTCGAAGCCGAATCGGGCCAGACGCTGGCCGCGCTGGCCGTGGCCGAGCTGCAGGCGCAGCAGGAGCGGCTGCGCGTGTACTCGGCGCAGGCACGGCTGGCCATTGCGCAGATCCTCGACCGCGCGCAGCTGGCCCAGCGCAGCGAACGCATCACCGGTGCCCCGCGATGAGCCGCCCGCTGCTGCGCCTTCGCGGGCCGCTGACCCCACTGGCCGCCGCCGTGCTGCTGGCGGCCTGCAGCAGCGCGCCGAAGCCGCTGCCGGGTGACAACGCGCCCACGCTGGCCACGCTGCGCGACCGCCAGGTGAACATCGTGGCCGACGCGCCCGGCGCGCTCGCCGCGGCGGCCGAAGCCGACAGCATCGCGGCCTACCGCGAGTTCCTCGCCGCCGCCCCCGACGCACCGCAGCGCCCCGAGGCCATGCGCCGCCTTGGCGACCTGGAGATGGACCGCGCCGACCGCACCGCCGCCGAGGCACCCACCGGCGACGTGCCCGACTACAAGGCCGCCATCGAACGCTACGAAGCCTTCCTGAAGGCCTACCCGAACGACACCCGCGTCGACCGCGTGCTCTACCAACTGGCGCGCGCGCAGGAAAGCGGCGGCCAGCTCGAAGCCGCGCTGGCCACGCTCACGCGGCTGGTCGGCAGCCACCCCGGCACCGTGCACGCCGAAGAAGCGCACTTCCGCCGCGGCGAGATGCTGTTCGCCACGCGCCAGTGGGCAGCGGCCGAAGAGGCCTACCGCACGGTGCTGGGCGTCGGGCAACGCTCGCCCTTCACCGAGCGCGCGCTGTACATGCAGGGCTGGTCGCTGTTCAAGCTGGGCCGCACCGAAGACGCGCTCGAGCCCTTCTTCGCCGTGCTCGATCTGAAGCTCGGCAAGCTGCCGCCTCGCCTGCGCGACGAAGCCCGCCTCGAAGAGCTGAGCCCGCTCACACGCGCCGACCGCGAGCTGGTGGAAGACAGCTTCCGCGTGCTCTCGATCAGCCTGGCCTCGCTGCAGGGCGAGGCCAGCATTCCGCCGCGCGTGAACCCGCCGCGCAACCCGGCGTCGCGCGAGAGTTGGCAGTTCCGCGTCTACCTGGCGCTGGCCGAGCTCTACACGAAGCAGGAGCGCGTGAAGGACGCCGCCGACACGCTGGCCGCCTTCGTGCGGCGCCAGCCGCTGCATGCGCAGGCGCCGCTGATGCAGGCGCGCGTGATCGAGATCTACGCTGCGGCCGGCTTCGAGCAGCAGGCGCTGGCCGCCAAGCGCGAGCACGCCACGCGCTACGACGCCAACTCGGAGTTCCGCCGCGCCAACCCCGAGGGCTGGGCGCGCGCGCAGCCGCTGGTGCAGCAGCACATGGCCGAGCTGGCGCGCCACCACCACGCGCTGGCGCAGCGGGCGCGCGCTGCCGCTGCCACCGCCACGCCGGCGGCAGCGGCCAACGCCGATGTCACCGAGGCCGTGCGCTGGTACGACGCGCTGCTGACGCAGTTCCCGCGGCACGAGGGCGCGCGCGCCAATCGCTTCCTGCTGGCCGAGCTGCTGTTCGATGAGCGCAGCTTCGCGCGCAGCGCCGACGAGTTCGAGCGTGTGGCGTACGCCGAGCAGGCCCCCTTCGACCGCCCCGCCGATGCCGGCTACTCGGCCCTGCTGGCGCTGGCCGAGCTGCGCAAGTCGGCACCGGCGCCCGAGCAGGTGGCGTTGCAGCGCCGCTCGGTGGCGCTGGCGCAGCGCTTCGCATCCACCTTCGCCGCCGATGCGCGCGGCGGCGCGGTGCTCGTCAACGCCGCCGACACGCTGTTCGCACTCGCCGGCCCCGACGACGGCGAAGCCGCCGTGGCGCTGGCCCGCCAGGCCCTGCAGCGCCAGCCCGCGCCCGAGCGCGAGCTGCAGCGCGTGGCCTGGACGGTGATCGCGCACCGCGCCTTCGAGGCCGGCCGCCTGGCCGAAGCCGAGCAGGCCTACGCCGAGGTGCTCGAGCGCGCCGGCAGCGGCGACACCCGCCGCGCCGAATGGACCGAGCGCCGCGCCGCCGCCGTCTACCGCCAGGGCGAGGCCGCGCGCAAGGCCGGCGACTGGCGCGCCGCCGCCGGCCACTTCGCCCGCGTGGGCGGCATCGCCGGCCTGGCCGCCGGCAGCGCGCTGCGTGGCGGTGCGCTGTTCGACCAGGCCTCGGCGCTGATCGAAGTGAAGGACTGGGCCGCCGCCGCCAGCACGCTCGAGGCCTTCCGCCGCGAACACGCCGGCAATCCGCTGCAAAACGAGGTGCCGCCGCGCCTGGCGCTGGCCTACCTGGAGCTGGGCCAGCACTCGCCGGCCGCACGCGAGTTCGAGACCATCGCCCGCACCGCCACCGAGCCCGCGCTGGCCCGCAGCGCGCGGTGGCAGGCCGCGGAACTGCACGAGAAGGCGGCCCTGGCGGCACCGGCCGTGGCCGCCGTGCCGGTGGCCGCCACCGCGGCGCGCCCGGCAGCGACGCCGGCCCGCCGCAGCGCCGTGCGCCGCGCCGCGCCGCCCCCGCCGGCCCCGCCTTCGCTGCACGCCATCGCCACCGCCGCCTGGGAGCGTTACCTGCAGGCCCATCCGCAGCCGCTGGAGCCCGCCGTCGAGGCCCGCTGGCGCCTGGCCGAGCTGCACAAGGCCGATGCCGCGCGCCGCAGCACCTGGCTGCGCGCCGTGCAGCAGGCCGATGCCGCCGGTGGCGACGCCCGCACGCCGCGCACCCGCCGCTGGGGTGGCCTGGCCACGCTGGCGCTGGCCGAGCCCTTGCAGACGGCTTACCAACAAGTGAAGCTGGTCGAGCCGCTGCAGCGCCAGCTCAAGGCCAAGAAGCAGCGCATGGACGATCTGCTGAAGGCCTACGCCGCCGCATCAGAGGCCGGCGTGGCCGAAGTCACCACCGCCGCCACCTACCGCACCGCTGCGCTGTACGCCGACTTCGGCCAGGCGCTGATCAAGAGCGAACGGCCGAAGAAGCTGAACAAGCTCGAACGCGAGCAGTACGACGTGCTGCTGGAAGAGCAGGCCTTCCCGTTCGAGGAAAAGGCCATCGAGCTGCACGAGGCCAACGCGCGCCGCACCGCCAGCGGCGTGTGGGACGAATGGGTGCGCAACAGCCTGCAGGCGCTGGCCGGCTTCAAGCCCGTGCGCTATGCCAAGCCCGAGCGCACCGATGCCGCCTACACCGTGGCGCTGGCGCCGCTGCAGGCCGCGCTGGCGGAGGCCCGCGCACGTGGTGCCGAGCCGCCGCCAGGGCTGTTGAATGCCCTGGGCGTGGCGCTGCGCCGCGAAGGCCGTTTCGACGACGCGCGTCTGGCCTACGAAGAAGCCCTGGCGCTGGACGCGCAGGCACCGCTGCCGCACCTGAACCTGGCCATCCTGCACGACCTGTTCCTGGGCGACGCGGCACGCGCCCAGGTGCTGTATCAACGCTATGCCGAGCTGGTGCCGGGCGAGGCCACTCAAGTCAACCGTTGGCTGGCCGAACTCAAGGCGCGCAAGCCGGCGCCGGGCGAGAAGCCCGCCGCCACCCCCACGCCCACGGCAGCCGCCACGGCCGCCGCACCCACGGAGACCCGGCGATGAGAACCCTTGTGATGGCCCTGCCCGCCGTCCTGGCCGCCGCGGTGCTGGCCGCCGGCACCGCCGCTGCGCAAGACCGCGCCGACATCGACCGCACGCAAATCATCGGCAACCGCGAGCTGCCCAAGGTGCTGTACATCGTGCCCTGGAAAAAACCGCTGCCCGGCACGCTCTCGGGCCGGCCGGTGGCCAGCGTGCTCGACGAAGCACTCGCGCCGCTCGACCGCGAAGTGCTGCGCCGCCAGATCGCCTACCACGCCCAGGCGACGGCACCCGCGCCGGCCGCCGCACCGACACCCGCCCCCACTCCTACCCGCTGACCCCCGACGCACCACCATGAACACCTTCGACACCGTCGTGAAGTTCTTCCGCGACTGCGGGCCCTTCCTCTACCCCAGCCTGACGATGCTGACGCTGGGCCTGGCCATCGCCATCGAGCGCTTCATCTTCCTGCGCAAGACGCGGGCCGAGAACCGCAAGATGTGGGACCAGGTGCTGCCGCTGCTGCAGAAGGGCCAGTTCAAGGAGGTGCACGCCATGACCTCGGCCAGCGATTCGGCCATCGGCAAGATCGTCTCCAACGGCCTGGAGCGCATGAAGAGCGCGCGCCGCCGCGAGGACATCGACCACGCCATGGAAGAAGGGATGATGGAGATCGTGCCGCGGCTGGAGAAGCGCACGCACTACATCGCCACCTTCGCCAACACCGTCACCCTGGTGGGCCTGCTGGGCACCATCATCGGCCTGATCAAGGGCTTCACGGCGGTGGCCTCGGTGAACCCGGCCGAGAAGGCGGCCATGCTGTCGGGCAGCATCTCGATCGCCATGAACAACACCGCGTTCGCGCTGATGGTGGCGATTCCGTTCCTGCTGATCCACGCCTTCCTGCAGGCGCGCGCCGGCGAGATCGTCGACAGCCTGGAGGCCGCGAAGATCACCTTCCTCAACCTGGTCCAACGCCTGGCGGGTGAGCAACTCTCGGCACCCGAGCGCCGCACGTCATGAAAAACCGCCGGCTGAAAAAAGCGCCGGCCGAGCTGGAGCTCACGGCGTTCATCAACCTGATCGTCGTGCTGGTGCCCTTTCTGCTGTCGACGGCCGTGTTCTCGCGGCTGGCGATCATGGACCTGAACCTGCCGGCGCAGCAAAGCGCGGTCGAGCAGATCACGGGGCCGAACCTGCAGCTCGAGGTGGTGATCCGGCGTGACGCGCTGGAGGTCGGCGACCGCATCGGCGGCCTCATCCAGCGCATCCCCAAGACCACCGTGCAGGGCCAGCCGCAGCACGACCTGGCCGCGCTCGGCAGCCTGCTGCTGCAGGTGAAGGGCCGCTTCCCCGACACCACCGACGCCAGCGTGCTGGCCGAGCCCGACACGCCCTATGACGACCTCGTGCAGGTGATGGACCAGCTGCACAGCACCGTGCGCCCCTCGCCCGAAGGCGGTGCGAAGACGGTGCGCGCGGTGCTGTTCCCGAACATCAGCGTCGGCGACGCGCCCGTGAAATGAAGCCCCCAAGCTCGCTCTCGCTCGCTACCCCCCGAGGGGGCCACCCGCCAGAGGCCCGGCAGAGCCGGTTCCTCGGCGGGGAGCTTGGCCGACAGGCCGCGTCGCCCTTTGCGGAGATCCGAACATGGCCGTGATGACCGCCACCGAAAAGCGCGCCCATCGCCGCGCGCGCAACGGCGCGCACATGGACATGAACCTCGTCGCGCTGATCGACGTGTTCACCATCCTCATCTTCTTCCTGCTGTCGAGCTCGGGTGTGGAAACGCTCATCAGCCCGAAGGCCGTGGACCTGCCGATCGCCAGCGCCGAGAAGGAACCCGAGGCCACGGTGCTGCTGGTGGTGTCGGGCGACGACATCCTCGTCGAAGGCCGGCGCGTGGCCAGCGTGGCCGAGGTCACGGCCGCCGCAGGCGACTCGATCCCCACGCTGGAGGCCGAGCTCAAGCTGCTGGGCCAGCGCAGCGCGGTGCTGGCGGCCAACCAGGCCGAGCAGCAGGCCGTCACCATCATGGCCGACCGGCAGATGCCCTACAGCCTGCTGCGCAAGCTGATGGTGAGTTGCGCGCGCGCGAACTTCGCCGACGTGAGCTTTGCCGTGCGCAAGAAGGAGGCCTGATCCGATGGTCGCCCTCGCCATGAATGCAGGCCCGACGAACGCGCAAGCTGCGCTGTCCTTCCGCGTGCCGGCGCTGCCCTGGGCGCTGAACGCGGCCGACGAGCGGCGCTTCAGGCGCATTGCGCGCAACGTCGGCATCGTCACCGTGCTGCTGGTGCTGCTGATGCTGTTCGTGCCACTGAGCCCGCCCAAGCGCGCCGAGATGCAGCCGCTGCCGGCGCCGATGGCGCGGCTGCTGCTCGAGCAGCAGGCGCCCAAGCCACCACCACCCGCGCCGCTGGCCGAGGCCATCAAGCCCGAGGCGGCGCCCGAGGCCGCGCCCGACAAGCCGGCGCCGATCAAGGCCGTGAAGCCGAACGAAGCGCCGGTGCCCGAGGCGCGCAACCCGCAGCCCAACAAGAGCCCGGGTGAAGTGGCGGTGGACAACGCACGCCGCAAGGCCAGCGGCGTGGGCCTGCTGGCGATGAAGGACCAGCTGGCCGAGCTGCACAGCGCACCGGCCGCGGCGCAGCTGCGCCAGGACATCAAGCCCGGCCCCGGCGTCGGCACGGGCACCGGCGCGGGTGTCGGCGCGGGCACCGAACAAGGCGTGCCGCTGCGCGCGATGGTGACGAGCAACGCCACCGGCGGCACCGGCGGCGTCAACACCGCCGGCTTCAGTCGCGACACCGGCGGCGGCGGCCTGGCCGGCCGCGGCAGCACGCTGGTGGAAGGCGTGGCCGGTGGCGGCGGTGGTGGTGGCGCCGGCGGCGGCGGCGGCCGTGCCGGCGGGGGCACCGGCAGTGGCGACGGCGTGGCCGGCGGCAAGGGCGGCACGCTCACCAAGGGCAGCAGCGGCAAGGCCAGCCGCAGCCTCGAGGACGTGAAGCTCGTCTTCGAGCGCAACAAGGGCGCGATCTACGCCATCTACAACCGCGCGCTCCGCGACGACCCTGCCTTGCAGGGCAAGGTGGTGCTGGAGCTGAAGATCGCGCCCACGGGCGAGGTCTCGGGCCTGCGCCTCGTGTCCAGCGAGCTGAAGAACGAAGAGCTGGAGAAGCGGCTGCTTGCGCGCATCCGCAGCTTCGACTTCGGCGCCAAGGACGTCGAGGTGCTCGTCGTGACCTGGCCGGTGGACTTCCTGCCGTCTTGACAGGGCTTCGACAGGCTCTCAGCCCGAGCTGGGGACTTGCTAACCCGTGCGCCGGTACCAGTCCGCCAGCGTGCTCATGTCGAGATCCCAGCCGGTGGGCGGCGCGACCAGGTTGCTGGCCACCGCGCTGACGTTGCGGCGGAACAGCAGCGGCACGAGGTACCCGTCGCGGCACACCAGGTCGTTCATCTGCACGAACAGGGCCGCGCGGCGCGCCGGGTCGAGTTCGACCTCGGCGGCCTTGTAGAGGCGGTCGTACTCCGCGTTCTTCCAGCGCAGCACGTTGCGGCCCTGCCACTTGTTGGCCTTGCTGGAGGCTTCCCAGCTGACGTAGCGGTCCATGAAGCGGGCGGGGTCGGGCTGGCCCATGCCGCTGGCGTACATCATCAGGTCGGCGTGGAAGCGGCCGTTGGTGTCGGGGTTGGCCACGTCGGCGCTGAAGAACACGGCGGATGTGACGGCCTTGAGCTCCACCTCGATGCCGGCGCGCTGAAAGGCGCTCTTGAGCACGGTCTGCGTCTTCTGGCGCGAGGCGTTCACCGTGGTGGTGAACAGAAAGCGCAGCGCGCGCCCGTCCTTCTGCCGCACACCGCCCGGGCCGCCCGCGCCACGCGCCCAGCCGGCGGCATCGAGCACGGCATTGGCCTTGTCGATGCTGAAGTCGATGCGCAGGTTCGAGCTGCGGAAGCGCGCCGGGTTGTGCACGATGTTCGGCGTGGCCACCGCAGTGCGGCCGTAGATGACCTGCTGGATGCCCTCGCGGTCGATCAGATGGCCGATGGCGCGGCGCACGGCAGCGTCGCCGAACACCGGGTGGCGCGTGTCGGGGTGCGAGCGCTCGCCGTCGCGTTCGGTGTTCGGGTCGGTGGGGTTGAGCAGCAGGAACTCCATCGTGCCGCCATCGCTGAACGCCACGCGCCCGCGGCCGCCACGCTCCAGGCGCTGCAGCACCTCGTCCTCCACCAGCATCGTCCCGGCGAAGTCGTACTCGCCGGTCTGCAGCACCGCGCGCGCGGCCGACGTGGCGTCGCCACCGCCCTTGATCTCGAGCGTGTCGAAGTGCGGCCGGTTGGGCGCGTGGTACGTGGGGTTCAGCACCCCGCGCAGCGAGTCGCCGGGCTTGAACTCGACGAAGCGGTAGGGGCCGGTGCCCACGGGGCGCTGGTTGTCGGGCGCGTCGCGGCTGGTGGCGCCGCGGAAGCGCTCGTGCCGGTGCTTGGCGATGAGCGACGCGATGCAATAGCCGCTGGCCCAGAACGGCGTGGGCTTGTCGAAGACGACGCGCACCGTGTGGCCGTCCACCTTGACGAACTGCATGTCGTCGAACAGGCCGCGGGTGGTGGCCGCGGTGGCGGGGTCGCGCGCGTACTCGGCGTTGAAAATCACGTCGTCGGCCGTGAACGGTGTGCCGTCGTGCCAGGTGACGCCGCGCTTGAGCTTCCAGGTCACGCTCTTGCCGTCGGCGGCCACGCCACCGTTGGCGCGACTGGGGATCTCGGCGGCCAGCACCGGCTGCAGCTCGCCGTC
>Ga0068877_10003530_pt1 | contig 12379 bp, 10 predicted proteins | sample NOAtaG_FD_66437 | JGI IMG/M metagenome (GOLD analysis project Ga0068877, IMG submission 66437) | Freshwater lake microbial communities from Lake Erie, under a cyanobacterial bloom - NOAA_Erie_Diel6S_1000h metaG | ecosystem: Environmental > Aquatic > Freshwater > Lake | place: USA: Ohio, Lake... | reverse complement strand
GCGCGCGGTGCCTGGCGCGACGACGCGGGGGAGGAGGAGGGGCATGGGATATAAGCCTTGGCGGACTATGTTCGCTTGCGCGCGCGGCTGCCATAGTGGCGTCGCGCGCGGGCGCGGCAAGGGAAGGACGACGACGGCGATGGCGAGGCGGATGATCGGCGGGGCGCTGGCGCTCGCGATGTGCTTCGGCGCCGGGCCCGGGGCCCTGGCCCAGGAGATCGTGCTCGCCTCGCATCGCGCCGCCTACGTGCTCGGCCTCGGCGTCGCGCGCGCCGCCGCGGTGGCCGGGATCGAGGGTGCGCTCACCGTGGAGCTGCAGGAGACCTGCGACGGCTGGACGCTGTCCCAGCGCATGCGCTTCACCGTCCAGGACCAGGACGGCGACACGATCGAGACCGACATCTCCTTCTCCAGCTGGGAGGCCTCGGACGGCAACACGATGCGCTTCACCATGCGCAGCTCGAGCGAGGGCGAGGTGGTCGAGGACATACGCGGCCGCGCGGTGCTCGCCGGGAACGGGAAGGGCGGCAAGGTCGTCTTCACGCAGCCCGAGGAGGAAGTGATCGAGCTGCCGCCGGGGACGATCTTCCCGACGCTGCACACGATCCACCTGATCTCCCGCGCGCGGGCCGGGGAGCGGATCGTCATGCGGCCGGTCTTCGACGGCTCGGCCGTGGATGGCGCCTACGAGGTGAACGCCCTGCTCGGCACGGCCGCCCCGCCGGGCGCGGCGCGCCCGGCGCGCCCCGCTTCCGGGGTCGACGCCACGTTGCTCGCCGGCCGCTCCTGGCCGGTGCGCATGGCCTATTTCCGCATGGACGACCGGCGCGGCGCCGAGCCCGAGTACGAGAGCTCGATGCGCCTGTTCGAGAACGGCGTGGCGATCGATTTCCGGTTCGAGTACCCGGAATTCACGATCAGGGGCGTGCTCGACAGGCTCGAGGAGATCCCGCGCCCGCGCTGCTGACCGGCGACGGCGGCCCGCGTCAGGTCGCCGGCCAGAGCCAGGCGGCGCCGCGCACCCCTGAGGAGTCGCCGTGGACGGGCGGGAGCAGCCGCGTGGCGACCTCGTCGCTGAAGATCCATCGTCCCCAGCGCTCGGGCACGAGCGTGTAGAGCGCCTCCACCTGCGACATGCCGCCGCCGAGCACCACGACCTCGGGGTCGAGGATGTTGACCACCGTGGCGAGCGCGCGCGCCAGCCTGTCGGCGTAGCGCTCCAGGCTCTCGCGCGCGACGGCCTCTCCGCGCGCCGCGGCGGCCGCGATCTCCGGGGCGGTCGCGCTCGCGCCGGCCCGCGCCGCATGGTCGCGCGCGAAGGCCGGGCCGCAGAGGAACGTCTCGATGCAGCCATCGAGGCCGCAGTAGCAGCGCGGTCCCGGCCGCTCGTCGTCCCGGGGCCAGGGCATGGGGTTGTGGCCCCACTCGCCGGCGATGCTGTTCGGCCCCGTCACCGGGATCCCCGCGTGCACGATGCCGCCGCCGACCCCCGTGCCGAGGATCACGGCGAACACGCTGCGCGCGCCGCGCCCGGCGCCGTCGACGGCTTCCGACAGCGCGAAGCAGTCGGCATCGTTGGCGACCCGCACCTCGCGATCGAGCAGCGCGCCCAGGTCCCGATGGAGCGGGTGGCCGATCAGCTCGGTCGAGTTCGCGTTCTTCACCAGGCCCGTGGCGGGCGAGATCGTGCCGGGGATGCCGACGCCGACGCTCGCGCGCGCGCCGAGCGCGGCCTCCGCCTCGCGCACCAGCCCGGCGATCGCCTCCATGATCGGCAGGTAGGCGCCGCGCGGGGTCGGACGGCGCCGCCGGAAGAGCTGCGCGCCGTCCGGGCCCAGCGCGACCGCCTCGATCTTCGTGCCGCCGAGGTCGACGCCGATGCGCAGTCCAGGGTCGATCCGCATGCGATGTCCCTCGGGTTACCGAACCTTAAGGAAAGGGGTATGATTCTATCAGCGAGTCTGCAAGGAGCCGGTCAGGGACCGGCCCCGCACCAGCACCAGAAAAGGCGCCCGGCATGACCAAGACGGTCCTGATCGTCGAGGACAACGACCTGAACATGAAGCTGTTCAACGACCTGCTCGAGGCGCATGGCTACGGGACGCTGCAGACCAAGGACGGGCTGGAGGCCATGAAGCTCGCCCGGCAGCATCGGCCCGACCTGATCCTCATGGACATCCAGCTGCCCGAGATCTCGGGGCTGGAGGTCACCAAGTGGCTCAAGGAGGACCCGGACCTGTCCTCGATCCCCGTGATCGCCGTGACCGCCTTCGCCATGAAGGGGGACGAGGAGAAGATCCGGCAGGGAGGTTGCGAGGCCTACATCGCCAAGCCGATCTCCGTGGCCCGCTTCCTCGAGACGGTCGGCAACTTCCTGGGCTGAGCCACCCGGGCCCGCCGGACGAAGCGCCATGACAGCCCGTGTCCTCGTCGTCGACGACCTGCAGCCGAACGTGAAGCTGCTCGAGGCGCGCCTGTCGGCCGAGTATTTCGAGGTCCAGACCGCCTCGAGCGGGGACGAGGCGATCCAGACGGCCTCCCAGCGGCCGCCCGACATCGTGCTCCTCGACGTGATGATGCCCGGCATGGACGGCTTCGAGTGCTGTCGCCGCCTCAAGTCGGACCCGCGGACGTCCCATGTCCCGGTGGTGATGCTCACCGCGCTGTCGGAGGCGGAGGAGCGGGTGCGCGGCCTGGAGGCGGGCGCCGACGACTTCCTCACCAAGCCGGTCAACGACGTCGCGCTCTATGCGCGCGTGCGCTCGCTCGTGCGGCTGAAGATGCTGGCCGACGAGTGGCGCCTGCGCCACACGACCAACCAGCTGCTGGATGTCCAGGACACGGTGCCGGCGGCGGTGAACGAGGCCGCCGACGACGCCAGGATCCTGCTGTTCCACGACGAGCGGGCGCAGGTGGATCGAATCCGCTCGATCCTCTCGGTCGATCGCGACGACGTCGTCGTCGAGACGGATCCCGACGCGGCGCTGCACGAGCTCGCGCGCGGCGACTTCGACCTCGCCATCGTCGGCATGGATGTCGCTGGCGTCGACGCGCTGCGCCTCTGCGCACGCATCCGCGGGCAGGAGACGACGCGGGGGCTGCCGATCCTCGCGATCATGGGGACCTCCGAGCCGCAGCGCCTTGCGCGCGCCCTCGACATCGGCGTCACCGACTGCCTCGTCCAGCCGGCCGACCGCAACGAGCTGCTCGCGCGGGTCAGGACGCAGATCCGCCGCCGCCGCTACCAGGACCGGCTGCGCGCCTCGCTCCAGCAGAGCGTCGCCGCGTCGATCACCGACAGCCTCACCGGCCTCCACAATCGCCGCTACCTCGCCCGCCACCTCGAGGCGCTCGCCGCCAGCGCCGTGCACTCGGGCAAGCGCGTGGGGATCCTCATGATCGACGTCGACCGCTTCAAGCGGATCAACGACACGCATGGCCACGCGGTCGGCGACGACGTGATCCGCCATGTCGGCCACCGCATCCAGCAGAACGTCCGCAACTTCGACAGCATCGCGCGCTGGGGCGGCGAGGAGTTCCTGGTGGCGATGCCGGATGCCGGCCAGGAGGTGGCGCTGATGGTCGCCGAGCGCCTGCGCCGGGTCATCGCCGGTTCGCCGCTGCGCCCGCCCTCGGGCCCGCCCGGCCTCGAACTCGGGGTCACGGTCAGCGTGGGCGTGAGCGTGATCGCGGGGCCGGAGGACAGGCCCGAGGAAGCCCTGCGGCGCGCCGACGAGGCGCTCTACGCGGCCAAGCGCGCCGGCCGCAACCGCGTGGCGTCGGCGGCGGGAGTCCAGCCGGAGCGCCGCTCCTAGGGCGAGGCGTTCCCGGCGCGCGCGCATGGAAAAAGGCGGCGGGCCATGGACCCGCCGCCTTTTCCGAGTCTCCCGGCCCTGCGGCCCGGAGTTACTTGATCTTGGATTCCTTGAAGTCGACGTGCTTGCGCGCGACGGGGTCGAACTTCTTGAGGGTCAGCTTCTCGGTCGTCTTCTTCGGATTCTTCGTCGTGACGTAGAAGTATCCGGAGTCGGCGGTGCTCACCATCTTGATGAGGGTCTGCTTGGACTTTGCCATGACGGCCTCGGGTCGCTGTGGTGGAACGGACGAGCGCGCGAACATACAAGCGGCGGCCACGCTGTCAAGCGAGGCGCCGCGTCCCGGTCCTCAGCGCCCGGGGGCGTTGGCGACGGCTGGGGTGCTGCCGAGGGCGAGCGCGTGGAGGCTGCGGTCGGCCAGGAGGCTGCGGGCGAGCTCCAGGTCGCTGTCGCGCTCCGCGGTGTCGCTCGGGCAGGCGGCGGCCCGGAGCCTGCGGCGACCCTCGCCATCCTCCGGCGACACGTTGCGCCAGCGCGCGGCCGCGGCCTGGTCGGCGTAGCGGCCGCTGCGCAGGTTCTCGAGGATGACGGTCGGCGCGTCGCGGCCGCCGCTCGTGCAGAGATGGGGCAGGACGCCCAGCTCCGCGAGCGCGTAGCCCGACGGCGCATGGAAGCGCGCCGAGGTGAGGACGAGCTCGCCGTCGTTGGGCAGCGGCAGGATCGACTGCACCGAGCCCTTGCCGAAGGACGTCGTGCCCACGACGACCGCACGCCCGTTGTCCTGCAGCGCCGCCGCGACGATCTCCGAGGCCGAGGCGGAATTGCCGTTGATCAGCACCACCAGCGGGAACCGCTCGCCGATGTCGCCGCGCCGGGCCCAGCTTTCCTGGCTGACGCTGCGGTGGCGGCCGCGCGTGCTGACGATCGTGCCCTCCGGCAGGAACAGGTCGGACACGTAGATCGACTGGTCGAGGTAGCCGCCGAAGTTGTTGCGCAGGTCGAGGATCACGCCGGAGATGCGCGGGCCGATCTCGCGCTCGGCGCGGCGGACGGCGTCGGCGAGGGCCTCGGTCGTCCTCGGGTTGAAGCCCGTGACGCGGATATGGGCGGCATCCCCCGCCCGGCGATAGGACACGGTCTGGGGCACGATGTGCGATCGCACCAGAGACACGCGCAGCGTGCTTCCGCCCGATGGCCTGCCGATCTCGACCTCGACGGGCGCGCCGACCGGGCCGCGCAGGCGGCGGACCGCCTCGCGCGCCGTCAGCCCCGCCGTGGACTTCCCGTCGATCGAAAGGATGCGGTCGTCGCTGCGCAACCCCGCGCGCGATGCCGGCGTGTCGTCCATGACGGTGACGACCCGCACTTCGCCGCCCTCGGCGTCGATGACGATCCCCACGCCGCCGAAGCCTTCCCGCTGCGCGCGTTCCTCGCGCGCGGACTCGGGCGTCGTGTAGCGCGAGTAGGGATCGAGGCCCTTGGCCATCGCCTCGAGGAAGGCCTTGCTCGTCTGGTCCGCGTCGAGCTCACGGATCGCGCTGGAGCGCATGCGCGCCTCGTCGATCGCGCGCCACGCCGCGGCCGCCCATCCCTTGCCGCCGGCGGCGGGGTCGACGGGCAGGCGTGCCTCCGTCTCGCCCCGGCGCAGGACCGCGAGCTCGGCGCCATTGCGGCGGAACTCGATGGTCGCGTCCGTGCGCGCCACGCCCGCGAGGCCGCTCGACACCAGGTCGCCCATGTCGATGCCGCGCACGTAGCGCTCCTGCACGTGGTCGAGCGCGGCAGCGATGACGCGGCGCGAGCGCTGCGCCGCCTGCTCGGCCTCGCGCTCGTCGCGCGAGCCGGCGCCCACGCAGGACCCGAGCAGCGCGACGAGCGCGATGCAGGGCAGGAGGCGATGGCGCGCGCGCGTCACCGGCGTCACCCCCGGATGCCGGCCGCCCAGTGGGCGCCGATCACCGCGCCCTTGATGCGCGGCAGGAGGAGGAGGGTGAGCACGAGGGTTATCGGGATCCACGCCAGCGCCTGCGCCCAGAGCGGCGGCGCCCAGTTGCGCTCGACCAGGAGCACCGCGGGCACGACGACGTGGCCGACGGCGAAGATGGTGAAGTAGGGCGGCGCGTCGTCGGCGCGGAACTCGGAGAAGGCGAGGCCGCAATGCGCGCAGGCGGGGCGCAGCCGCAGGAAGCCCTCGCGCATGCCGTGCCCGTCGCAGCGCGGGCAGCGGTTGCGGAAGCCACGCCACAGCGACCGCGACCAGGAGCCCTTCGGCGCCTCGCTGCCTTCCGCGACTCGTTCCGGCTGGCCATCCATGATGGACGCGGAGACTACCGCTTCCCGCGTCGATGAATCCTGAATTTTCCGCAATGCATCATTACCGCCGCCGCCGGGCGTGCTGGCGGTAGCCCGGGCGCTTCGTGCCGCGCTGCGGCCGCCGCGGCTCGCGGCCGCCCAGGGCGGGCGCGGGCACGTCCTCGAGTTCGAGGCGCAGCATGCCCGTGACGGGGGAGGTCTCCGCCAGGCGCACGAGGACCCGGTCGGCGAGGGCGAGCCTGCCCGGGCCCTCGAGGGCATGCCCGGCGGGGTGCAGCCGCCAGCGCCCAGGCAGGCTGGACATCGGCACGAGCCCCTCGGCGCCGCTCTCGGTCAGGGTGACGAAGATCCCCGCGCGGTGCAGGCCGGAGATCCTGCCCTCGAAGGTCGCCCCGACCCGCGCGGCGAGGAAGGCCGCGACATATCGCTCCATCGCCGCGCGCTCGGCGGCCTGGGCGCGGCGCTCGGCGCGCGACACGCGTTCGCCGGACAGCACGAGGTCCGCGTGCGCCGCGGCGGCGGCGCCCGCGCCGAGGCCGAAGGCGTGGACCAGCGCGCGATGCACGACGAGGTCGGCGTAGCGGCGGATCGGCGAGGTGAAATGCGCGTAGCGCGGCAGGGCGAGGCCGAAATGGCCGAGGTTGTCCGGGCTGTAGACCGCGAGCGCCTGGCTGCGCAGGACGAGGTCCGAGACCATCGGCGCGAAGGGCTTGCCCTCGGCCCAGCGCAGGACGTCGCGCAGCAGCGCCGGCCGCGGCGCCTGTCCCTTCGCCAGCCTGTAGCCGAGCGTGGCCAGGCTCTCGCGCAGGGCGTCGAGCCGCTCGGGGCTCGGCTGGTCGTGCACGCGGTAGAGGCAGCCGAGGTTCCGCCGCTCCAGCGTCTCCGCCGCCGCGACGTTGGCGAGGATCATGAACTCCTCGATCAGGCGATGCGCGTCGAGGCGACGGCGCGGCGAGATCGAGGCGATCGCGCCATCGGGGCCGAGCGAAACGGCGCGCTCCTGCATGTCGAGGTCGAGCGTCCCGCGCGCGTCGCGCGCGGCGGAGAGGGCGCGGAAGGCGGAATAGAGATGGCGGGCAGGCTCGTGCAGCTCGCCCGGCAGCGCCGCCGCGTCGCCATCCGCCCAGGCCTGGATGCCTTCGTAGGTAAGGCGCGCGGCGGAGCGCATCATCGCCCGCGCGAAGCCGTGCGACTGCAGCTGGCCCGCGGCATCGATGCGCATGTCGGCGACGAGGACGGGCCTGTCCTGGAGCGGGCGCAGCGAGCAGAGGTCGTTGGACAGGCGCTCGGGCAGCATCGGCACGACGCGGTCCGGGAAATAGACGGAATTGCCGCGGCGCTGCGCGTCGAGGTCGAGCGGGGCGCCCGGACGCACGTACCAGGCGACGTCCGCGATCGCGACGCGGATGCGCCATCCGCCGCCGGCGGGATCCGGCTCGGCATGGACGGCGTCGTCGAAGTCGCGCGCGTCGGCGCCGTCGATCGTCACCAGCGGCAGGTCGCGCAGGTCGAGCCGATCGCCCATCGGCGCGGGCGTGGCATCCCGCGCCTCGGCGAGGGCGCGCGGATCGAATTCCACGGGGATGTCGTGCAGGGCCAGCGCGATCGCGCTCGCGGCGCGCGGCGCGTCCTCGTCGCCCAGCCGCTCGATCACCTCGGCGCGCGGGCGCTCGAAGCGCCGCGAGGCGAGGGGCCGCGCGACCACGAGTTCCCCGTCGCCGGCCTTGCCGTCGGGGCCGTCGACCAGCGCGAATTCCATCCTCATGCGCCGGTCCGCCGGCTCGATGACGCGCCCGGCCGGCGTGCGGCGGACCACGCCGACCACGCGTTCGGGCAGGTCGGGGGCGGCGCGCAGGAGCCGCGCGCGCCAGAGCCGTCCCTCGCGCGATGTCACGCGGACCATGCCGCGCGCGCCCTCGCCAAGGCTCGCGGCGTCGAAGCGCCCGAGCCGGATGCGCGGGGGCGGGCCCGGCCGGAGCCATTCGACGGGCGACGCGATCGCCTCGCCGGTCTCGAGGTCCAGGGCGGAGACGCGCACGAGCAGGACATCGGCGTCCTGGCCAGCGGCATCCGCCGGCGGCCGTGCTCCCTCGCGCGGCGCGGCCGCGCGCTCCTTCGCGATCTCCTCGGCGATCTCGGCGAACATCGCCTTGAGGGCCAGGCGCTCCTCGCCCTTCAGGCGCAGCGCGCGCGCGACGGCGCGGCGATCGGCGCCGGGGTTCTCGCGCAGGAACGCGAGGACGCGATCGCGGCCGAATTCCTCGCGGCGATGCGGAAGGCGCTTGCCCGGGCGCGGCAAGGTCAGCCGGTGGGGTCGGCGGCGCGGCGGCGGCCGCCGGGCGCCTTCCTGGCGGCGCCGGGCTTCGCCGCCTTCGCCTTCGTGCCCTTCGAGGCCTTCGCGGTGCCCTCGCCATCCCCGCCAGCGGCGTCCTTCGCCTTGCCGGCGCGGCCGCCCTTGCGCGGCTTGCCGCCACCCGCCTTCGCTGCGCGCTCCTCGATGAGGCGGAGCGCCTCGTCGAGCTGCACCTCGTCTGGGCTGCGATCCTTGGGCAGGTTGGCGTAGATCTTCCCGTGCTTCACGAAGGGGCCGTAGCGGCCGGTGCCGGCCTCCACGGGCTTGCCGTCGGAGGGATGCGCGCCGACCACGCGCAGCGGCTTGGCGTTGGACGCGCCGCGCCGCGCGCCCTTGGGCTGCGCGAGGATGTCGACGGCGCGGTTCAGCCCTACGGTGAGCAGGTCCTCGGTGCCCGCGAGCGAGCGGTACTCGCTGCCATGCTTGAGGTAGGGGCCGAAGCGTCCGAGCCCCGCCTGGATCGGCTTGCCGTCGGCGGGATGCACGCCGACGTCGCGCGGCAGTGCCAGCAGCTGCAGCGCGAGGTCCTGCGTCACGTTCTCCGCGGTGACGTCGCGAGGCAGGGAGACGCGCTTGGGCTTCGAGCCCTCGGCCGCCTCGCCAAGCTGGAGATAGGCGCCGTACGGCCCCTTGCGCAGCGTGATCGCGGTACCGGAGGCGGGATCGACGCCGATCTCGCGCGTGCCCTCGAAGCCGTCGCCGTCGCCGTCGCCGGACTTCACCGCGAGCTGCCTCGTGAAGCGGCAGTCGGGATAGCGCGAGCAGCCGACGAAGGCGCCGAACTTGCCGAGCTTGATCGAGAGCCTGCCCTCGCTGCAGGTCGGGCAGCCGCGCGGGTCGCGGCCATCGGCGCGCGCGGGGAAGAAATGGGGGCCCAGCTCCGCGTCGAGCGCGTCGATCACGTCGCTGATCTTCAGCTCCTTCGTCTCGCCGACCGCGGCGGAGAAGGAGGTCCAGAAGGCGCGCAGCACGTCGCGCCAGTTCGCGCGGCCGCCTGAGATGTCGTCGAGTTCTTCCTCGACCTTCGCGGTGAAGTCGTACTGGACGTAGCGCGGGAAGTATTTCTCGAGGAACGCCGTGACGAGGCGGCCGCGGTCCTCCGGCAGGAAGCGGCGCTTCTCCAGCTTCACGTAGCCGCGGGTCTGGAGCACCTCGATGATCGAGGCGTAGGTCGAGGGGCGGCCGATGCCGAGTTCCTCGAGCTTCTTGACCAGGCTCGCCTCGGAGTAGCGCGGCGGCGGCTGGGTGAAATGCTGCTCGGGGCGCGGCTCGCCGCGCTTCGGCGCGTCGCCCTCGTCGAGCGGCGGCAGGAGACGGCCATCGTCGTCCTCGCCCTCGGACGGGTCGTCGCGATCCTCGCGGTAGACGGCGAGGAAGCCGTCGAAGACGACGACCGAGCCGTTGGCGCGCAGCACCGCGCGCCCGTCGGACGAGGCGATGTCGACCGCCGTCTGGTCGAGCGCCGCCGATTCCATCTCGCTCGCGACCGTGCGCCGCCAGACCAGCTCGTAGAGCCGCAGCTGGTCGGCGTCGAGGTGGCGCGCCACCTTCTCCGGCGGGCGGAAGATGTCGGTGGGGCGGATCGCCTCGTGGGCCTCCTGCGCGTTCTTGGCCTTGGTCTTCCAGGCGCGCGGTTGCTCGGGCACGTACTCGGCGCCGAACTGCGCGCCGATCTGCCGGCGCACGGCCTCGACCGCCTCGCGCGACAGAGAGACGCTGTCGGTTCGCATGTAGGTGATCAGCCCGACGGTCTCGCCGTCGAGCTCGACGCCCTCGTAGAGCTGCTGGGCGAGGCGCATCGTGCGCGAGGCGCCGAAGCCGAGCTTGCGCGAGGCCTCCTGCTGCAGCGTCGAGGTGGTGAAGGGGGGCAGCGGATTGCGCCGCACGCGCTTGCGCTCGACCTTCGCCACCCGGTACGGGTCCCCGGCGAGGATCGTCGCGACGGCGCGCTCGGCGTCTGCCGCCGTCGCGAGGTCGAACTTGTCGAGCTTGCGCCCGTCGAGCTCGGTCAGGCGCGCCGTGAAGCCGCCGCCGGAGCGCGCGGTCATCGCGACGTCGACGGTCCAGTATTCCTGCGGCCTGAAGCGCTCGATCTCGGACTCGCGCTCGCAGATCAGGCGCAGCGCGACGGACTGCACGCGCCCGGCCGACTTGCTGCCGGGGAGCTTGCGCCAGAGCACGGGGGAGAGCGTGAACCCGACGAGGTAGTCGAGCGCGCGGCGCGCCATGTAGGCGTCGACGAGGTCGGGGTCGACGTCGCGCGGGTTGCGCATCGCCTCGACGACGGCGGCGCGCGTGATCTCGTTGAACACCACGCGCTTGACCGGGATGCGGAGGTCCCTTTCCTGGCGCAGCACCTCCTGCAGGTGCCAGGAGATCGCCTCGCCCTCGCGGTCCGGGTCGGTGGCGAGGATCAGCGTGTCGGCATCCCGCAGCGCGCGACCGATCTCGCCCAGCGGCCGGCGGGCGCGGTCGCCCACCTCCCAGTGCATGGCGAAGTCGTTGTCCGGCTCGACCGCGCCGTCCTTTTCCTTCAGGTCGCGGACATGGCCATAGCTCGCAAGCACCTGGTAGTCGCTGCCCAGGTACTTGTTGATGGTCTTGGCCTTCGCGGGCGACTCGACGATGACGAGCTTCATGGCGCCTTCGGCTGGAGTGGCGGCCGAGGGTGAGCGGCTCTGGTTAATTCCTAGTCAAGTAACCAGGCTCACCTGATTGCCGGGATGCCGCCGGATCATCCCTGCGAGCTCGAGTTCGAGCAGCGCCATCCGGGCAGCGGGCGCGGACAATTGGCACCGCCTCGCGACTTCGTCAACCGGGGCGGGCGCGGCGCCAAGCGCCGAGAGCATCGCCATCCTTGCCCTACCGTCCTGATCGGGAAGCATTTCCATGCCTTCCGGAGGGGGCGGGGAGACGTCTTCGGGTGGACGAGTGGCCGGGGCGTGGCGCCCGAGCGCGGCGAGCACGTCCTCCGCCCCGAGCACCGGCGCGGCGCCGTCTCGCAGCAGCGAATTCGGTCCCGCGGCCCGCGGATCGAGCGGGAAGCCGGGCACGGCCAGGACGTCTCGACCCTGCTCGAGCCCGAGGCGCGCGGTGATCAGGGAGCCGGAGCGCTGGGTCGCCTCGACGACCACGACCGCCTCGCAGAGGCCGGAGACGATGCGGTTCCGCTGCGGGAAGTGATGCGCCATCGGCCGCGCCCCGAGCGGCCGCTCCGAGGCGACGCAGCCGCCGCCGGCGACGATGGCCGCGTGCAGCCGGGCGTTCTCCGCCGGGTAGGGGATGTCGGCGCCGCCGGCCTGCACCGCGATCGTCGCGCCCGGCCCCGCGCCCTCGTGGGCGGCGGCGTCGATGCCGCGGGCAAGGCCGGACACGACGACGAGCCCGGAGGCCGCGAGGTCGGCGGCCAGCATGGAGGCAAAGCGCATCCCGTTCGCGGAGGCGTTGCGCGCCCCGACGATCGCCACCATCCGTCGACCTGTCGGCGGAAGCGCGCCGAGGCAGGCGAGGGCGACCGGGGCGTCTGGCAATTCGGCGAGGGACGCGGGGTAGGCGGGCTCGCCGCGGAAGATGAACCTCGCGCCGATCCGCCCGGCCTCCTCCATCTCGCGGCGGGCGGCGCGCTCGTCGGCGGGCAGGATGGGCCTGCCCGCGCGGGCGGAAAGCCGGGGCAGGGCCTCCAGCGCGGCCACGGCGCTGCCGAACCTCGCGAGGAGCTCGCCTGCGGCGACGGGGCCTATCCCCCGCGTGCGGGCCAGCCGCAGCCGCGCCAGGCGTTCGGCCGGGGGCAGGGCGGGCGTAGGGTCATTGCCCGCGCCGGCACCCGCCTTGGGCGTGCCGCTTGTGGACCGGAGCTCCAACGCGACTCCAGGTCACTTCTTGCCGATTTTCGGTTCAT
>Ga0068877_10003529_pt1 | contig 12384 bp, 12 predicted proteins | sample NOAtaG_FD_66437 | JGI IMG/M metagenome (GOLD analysis project Ga0068877, IMG submission 66437) | Freshwater lake microbial communities from Lake Erie, under a cyanobacterial bloom - NOAA_Erie_Diel6S_1000h metaG | ecosystem: Environmental > Aquatic > Freshwater > Lake | place: USA: Ohio, Lake... | reverse complement strand
CAACAGCGTCAACGTAGCATTGCAGCCCTCAGGCGCCGTGCTGCAGCCCTTGGCTTCCAGGTCGCTCCTGTTGATGCAGCCGCATGAACGGGCTGGACTCGAGGTTGTTTCTCAAGAGGTATGACTAAGCCGGCACTGGTCGGGCGTTTTCATTTGGTGGCCGTCCGCGTGGATGATGCGCACGGCGGCGCGCGCCCCGCTCAGCCTCGCGTCGCGCCGGGGGCCCGGGCCGTCAGGTAGCCCCACAGCGCGCGCACGATGCGGTCGCGCAGGTCGGGCGCCGGGGTGCGGCCGGCCGTTGCGTCGGCCTCGACCAGCGCCTTGGCGATGACGAACACGTCGTGCACGTCACTCGGCCGCAGCGGCGCGGCGAGTTCGCCCGCGTGGCGGGCGAGCAGCGACGCCACGGCCGCGCCGATGCGCTGCTCGGACTCGCGCAGCCGCGGCCCGAGCGGCAGGCGGGTCTCCTCGTGGTCGAGCGCGGCGGCCAGCAGCGGGCGACGGTACTGCTGCTCGATGCCCAGGTCGGCCAGCGCGTAGAGCGCCTCGTGCAGCGTGCGCCCCTCTTGCGCGGCCACGCAGGCCTCGACGGCCTCGGCCAGGGCGCCTTGCTGGCGGTCGATCAGCGCCGCGATCAGGGCCGACTTGTTGGGGAAGTACTGGTACAGCGAGCCGACGCTGACGCCGGCCACCTCGGCCACGCGGTTGGTGTTGAAGCCGGCCAGCGACTCGCGCTCCAGAACGCGAGCCGCCGCGGCGAGGATGGTCTCCACCGTGTCGGCCGAGCGCACCTGGCGCGGCGATTTCCTCGGGCGCAGCTCGATGCGCGGCATGGGCAGGCTCCTGCAGACAGAACGCGAGTACGCATTATGAGCAATTGCTCGCATCATGGGAACCGGCTGCCGATGCAGCCCCACCCGTTGCGGAACCCCTTTCGAAGGAGCTCACGATGCACCCGTCCGATCCCCGCGCCGCGCAACTCCAGCCGCGCCGCCGCTTCCACGCCACGCTGCTCGCCTCGGCCGCCGCGGCCCTCGGGGCCGGCGGCCTGCTGGCCACCACCCCCGCGGGCGCGCAGCAGCTGCGCCCCACCTCCGGCGACTTCGAGGGCCCGTACCGGCCGCCGAAGGGAACCACCTGGGGCGGCATCGACCTGATGACCTCGCGCGACGCCTCCTCGCCCGGCAAGCCGCTGGTGCTCGCGGGCCGGCTGCTCGACACCGGCGGTCGCCCGCAACCGGGTCTGCAGGTGCAGGTGTGGCAGGCCAACGCCACCGGCCGCTACGACTACCACCCCGGCGAGACGCCGGGGCACGGCCGGCCCGACCCGGCCTTCCGTGGCCACGGCGAGTCGGAGGTCGACGCCGAGGGCTGGTTCGCCTTCCGGACGATCCGGCCGGGCGGGTACAAGCGCACGCTGTTCGGCTTCGTGCCGTGGACCTTCGTGCCGCACATCCACGTCGCGGTGCGCGCGGCTGGCCGCGACCTGCTGGTCACGCAGGCCGACCTGGACACGGTGGCAGCGCGCCGGCCGGCCGGCGCGCACGCCGACCACGCCGAACTGATGCGCTCGGAGGCGATGCGCCGGCTCGTCGCGGCCACCGGCAGCGCGGCGGTGGCGGGCGCCGGCACGCAGTCCGGGGCCGAGCTGATCCGCTTCGACGTCGTGCTGGTGGCGGCCGCCTGAGACACAGGCCGCGGCCGCCCGGCGCTCAGGGCTTCTGCGTCAGCAGCCAGGCGAGCGCGTCGGCCTTCTCCTGCGCACTGCACTCGCGGCCGAGCACGTCCTTGCAATTGAGCTTGAAGAAGAACTCGACCTGCCTGCGGTCGGTGAAGCGCGCCGGGTTGGCCGCCGGGGCGAGCGGCTTGATCGTCTTCTCGGTCACGTCGTGGCGGCCGTCGCGGGCCGGGTTGCCGGTGTGGCACGAGGCGCAGCTCCAGCCCATCTCCTTGCCGAAGTTGGTCCGGTAGAGCTTCTCGCCGCGGGCCGGCGAGGCCGGGGCGCCCGCCTCGGCGGCATAGCCGGCCAGCAGTTCGGCAGGCGTGGTGGCGGCGGCGGTCTGGGCCTGCGCGACCTGCGCCCCGAGCAACGAGACGGCGGCGGCGACGGCGACAACAAGTTGGGAGGCGCAGGATGCGCGCGAAGCGAAGGCGGTGGACATGGCGACTCCAGCGCGGCAGCGGACGGAACCAGGCCGGCAGCCGCGCCGCGAGCGCCGCACACCGGCGGGGTCGGGACCCCGATCGCATTGCACCGTGCCGCCCCTGCGCCGGGCTTGCGCAGGCGCAAACATGGCGCGGCCGGCCTGGCCCGGCTCAGCGCCGCGGCAGCGCGGCGGCCTGCTCGCCGAGATCCCAGTACAGGCCCGCCATGACCTGCAGCGCCTCGCGCACGACCGGCGCGAGAAGGTGCTCGTCGGGCGCGTGCTGGCAGCAGCCCGGGTAGCTGTGGGGCACCCACACCGTGGGCAGGCCCAGGATGTCGGCGAACACGTCGTTGGGCAGGCTGCCGCCGAGGTTGGGCAACAGCACGGGCGGCCGGCCGGTGCTGCGCTCGATGGAGGCGAGCGCGAAGCGCACCCACGCATCGTCGGGGTCGAGCCGCGTCGCGGCCATCACCACCGGCTCGCCGACCTCGACGTCCCCGAACCCGTGCGCGTCCAGGTGCTCGCGCACCGCCGCGCGCAGCGCCGCCGGCGAGCGGCAGGCCGCGGTGCCGACGACGAAGCGGACATGCAGCGTCGCGCGCGCCGAGGGTGGTATGGCGTTGACCGGGTGCTGCGGGTTGCCGGCGACCATCGCCAGCACCTCGAGCGTGTTCCAGGCGATCACGCGCTCGGCCGGCGTCAGCCCGGGCTCGCCCCAGTCGCGGTCGACCGCCGGGTCGCCCGGATCGCCGCCGAACTCGAGCCCGGCAAGCGCCGCGCGGACGTTGGCCGGGATCGACGGCGGCCGCAGCGCCGGCACGCGGATCACGCCCTGGCCGTCGACCAGGCTGGCGATCGCGTTCGCGAGCACGGTGCCCGGGTTGCGCAGCAGACCGCCCCAGTTGCCGCTGTGGTGCGCGCCCTCGCGCAGCGTGAGGGACAGATCGAAGTTGGCGACCCCGCGCGAGCCGAGGAAGAGCGTCGGCCGCTCGCGCCGCTGGCGCGGGCCGTCGCTGGCGATCAGCACGTCGGCGGCCAGCGCCTCGCGCTCGCGTGCGCAGAACGCGGCCAGGCCCGGCGAGCCGGTCTCCTCGCCCGTCTCGACGAGCCACTTGACGTTGAATCCGAGGCGGCCGCCGCGCGCCCGCAGCACCAGCGCCAGCGCCGCGAGGTTGATGCTGTGCTGGCCCTTGTTGTCGGCCGTGCCGCGGCCGTAGATCCGCTCGCCCTCGACGGCGAGCTGCCACGGCCCGGCACCGCGGGTCCACGACGCGTCCTGGCCGCGGATCACGTCGGCGTGGCCGTAGGCCAGCACGGTGGGCAGGTCGTCGCCCTCGTGGCGCGTCGCGACCAGCAGCGGGCCGGGGGCCGGCGCGCCCGCCGCGGCCGGCGCCGGCTCGGGGTTCGGGTGGATGGTCACGGCGAAACCCAGCGCGGCGAGCGACGGCATCAGCTCGTCGGCCAGGTAGGCGTGCAGCGCCGGGCCGCTCGCCGCGTCCTGGCTCGCGGTGCGGATCGCGACGCGGCGCGCCAGGTCGGCGACGAACTCGCCGGAGTCGAAGTGCGCGGCAGCGGCGGCCAGCGCCGCGGCGCGGCCCGTGGCGGGGACGGCGGCGCCCGCGGCGGCGTCGCCCGCCGCGGCGCGCGCGCCGGCGACCGCGCTCACGCCTTGCCCACCAGCTCGAAGTGCTCCACCACCGGGGGCGCCGCGAAGAACGGGCCGACGATGGCGCGCCACTCGGCGAACAGCGGCCCGCCGCGGAAGTGCACCGTGTGATCCTCGAGCGTGTCCCAGAAGATCTGCAGCACGTAGCGCTCGGGGCTCTCGATGCCGCGGTTGACCTTCCAGCCGCGCATGCCGCGGGCCCGCGCGATGACGGTGGTGAGGCCGCGCTGGATGGCCTCGTCGAATTCGGCCTGCCGGCCGGGGGCGATGCGGATGTCGGCGAGTTCGAGGATCAAGATGGCACTCCTTCGGGTCGGCCGCGGCAGTCTACGCGCCGGGGGCCTACGATCGCAGCCGATGCTGCACGACGACGACCCCCGGCACCGCCGCATCGGCATCGCCCTGGTCTCGCTGGCCACGCTGTGCTTCGCCGCGCTGGACACCGCCGCCAAGTGGCTGGTCCAGTCGCTGCCGGTGGTGGAGGTGGTGTGGCTGCGGTTCGTCACCCACGTGGTGCTGATGGGCCTGCTGCTGGCCCCGCTGGCCGGCCGGGCGCTGGTGCGGGTGCACAGCGCGCGGCTGCAGGCGCTGCGCGCGGCGATGCTGGCCTGCATGACCGCGCTCAACTTCTGGGCCCTGCAGTACCTGCAGCTGGCCGAGACCGGGGCGCTGCAGTTCTCGGTGCCGATCCTGATCGCGCTGCTGTCGGCGTGGTGGCTCGGCGAGCGGCTCGACGCCCGGCGCTGGGCGGCCATCGTCTGCGGGTTCGCCGGCGTGCTGCTGGTGATCCGGCCCGGCACGCAGGCCTTCCACCCGGCGATCCTGCTGTCGGCGGGCAACGCCGTGCTCTACGCCGCCTTCAACCTGCTGACGCGGCGCATGGCCGCCACCGAGACGCCGGAGTCGATGCAGTGGCTGTCGGCCGCCGGCGCCGCGCTGCTGCTGGCGCCGTTCGCGCTGGCGGCCTGGGTCTGGCCGCCCGACGCGCTGTCGTGGGTGCTGATCTGCGTCACCGGCCTGATGGGCGGCATCGGACACCTGTGCGTGGCGCGCGCCCACCGCCACGCGTCGGCAGCGGTGCTGGGGCCCTTCCTGTACCAGCAGATCGTCTACATGACGCTCGGCGGCTGGCTCGTCTTCGCGCAGGTGCCCGACGCCTTCGTCATCGCCGGCGCGCTGGTCGTCGTGTCGAGCGGGCTGTACCTGCTGTGGCTCGAGATGCGGCGGCGCTGAAAGGGCAAGGCGCCGCCGCGCCCGCTCACATCCGGCAGCCGCGCGCCGGGTCGGCCAGCACCTTGACCGAGATGCCCGTCATCAGGTTCTCGCGGCCCTTGACCTCGCGGATGTAGAAGTCCTGGATCGGGTTGCCGGCCGCGGCGAGCGTGTACCTGCCGCGCGGGCTGTCGATCGGGGTCTTGCGCATCGCGGCCAGCATCGCGTCGCGCTGCTTCAGGTCGCCCTTCACCGCGTTCAGGCCGGCGGCGAGGATCTGCGCCGCGTCGTAGCCCTGCACCGCGTAGACGTCGGGGTTGAGCTTGTACTGAACCGCGAACCTGGTACGGAACTGGTTGTTGCGCGGCGTGTTGATGCCGTCGGCGTAGTGCAGCGCGGTCATCATGCCCTGGGCCGAGTCGCCCTGCGCCTCGAGCACGCCGTCGGTCAGGAACCCCGAGCCGACCAGCGGGATCGTGCGCTTGAGGCCCGCGGCGTCGTAGTCCTTGACGAACTTGGCAGCGCCCGCACCAGCGAAGAAGGCGAACACGACGTCGGGCTTCAGCGCGGCGATCTCGGTGAGCAGGGCCTGGAACTCGACGTTCGGGAAAGGCAGCGTCAGCTCCTTGAGCACCTTGCCGCCGCCCTTCTCGAAGGCCTCGGCGAAGCCCTTGCCGCTCTCCTGGCCGGCGGCGTAGTTCCAGTAGATCGAGACGGCGCGCTTGTAGCCCTTCTGCGTGGCCATCACGCCGGCGGCGTAGCCCGGCTGCCAGTTGCTGAAGCTCGAGCGCACGATGTTGGGCGCGCACAGCGGGCCGGTGATCGCGTCGGCGCCGGCATTGGGCACGATCAGGATGGTGTTGCTCTCGCGCGCGGCACGCGCCATCGCCAGCGCCACGCCGCTGTGCACGGTGCCGACGACGACGTCGACCTGGTCGCGCTTGATCAGCCGGTTGACGTTGTCGGTGGCCTTGCTCGGGTCGCTCTCGTCGTCGACCCGGAAGTACTGGATCTCGCGCCCGCCGAGCTTGCCGCCCTGCTCCTGCACGTACATCCGGAAGCCCTTCTCGATCATGTCGCCCAGCGCCGCGAAGGTGCCGGTGGACGGGAGCATGAAGCCCACCTTGACGGGCGGCGCGTTCTGCGCAACGGCCGGCGCGGCGGCCAGCGCAAGGGCGGCGGCCAGCGGCACGAGCAGGGCGGCCGGGCGCAGGGAGTGCGGGAAGGTCATCGTCGGATCTCCGGAAGTCCGTGGGTGGTGGCGCGAAACCGCTGCAAAACCGCAGCGAGGCCGCCGCCGGGCGGCCGCGGCGCCGCCGGGCCCCGGGGCGTGCCCGGAGTCCGCTGCGCAGTCCGGCAGGATGCCTGCCGGCGGCGGCCGGGGGCATGGGGGGTTTGCCGGATGTCGGCGCGCGCCAACTAGCGCACGGCCCGCGCAGCGGCGCCGGTCCCTGCGCTCAAGTCCCGGCGCCGCACACCCGAATTCCAGGGGCGCACTGCGCCTGGGGCATGGGGCCCTTGGGGAGCCGTTCGCGGAGCGGGAACGATGTCCAGCACGATCGCCGTCGAGCACCTCGAAGTCGGGATGTACGTCCACCTCGACGTCGGCTGGCTGTCGCACCCGTTCCCGCTGTCGAGCTTCCGTATCACCGAGCCCGAGGAGATCGCGGTGATCCGCGGCCTGGGGCTGGCGCAGGTGCGCTGGAGCCCGGAGCGCAGCGCGCTGCCCGCGCCCGCGACACCGCCGGCCGGGGCCGCAGACCCTGACCACCCCGATGCGGCGGATGCGGGCGCCGCCGGTGCCGCGGCCTCCGAGACGGCCGAGGACGCCGCCGCACGCCGCAACCGGGAGCGGCTCGACGCCCAGCGCGAGGTGCAGCAGCAGTGCGACCGCCAGTTCGCCGAGGCCGCCAAGGCGTGGCGCGCCGCGGTCGACGTGGCGATCGCGCGGCCGGCCGAGGCGCGCGAGGCCACCCGGACGCTGATCGGCGCGCTGGTGGCCAAGCTGCGCCTGAGCGACGAGATCGGCATCCGGCTGGTCGCCGCCGGCGGCGGCGACCGCCCCGCCGCGCACGCTTTGAACGTCACCATCGTCTCGCTGCTGCTCGGCCGCGCCCTCGGCATGGACGACGGCGAGCTGCACGACCTGGGCCTGGGCGCGATGCTGCACGACCTGGGCAAGGTCGAGCTGCCGGACCGCGTGCGCCACCTCGAGCCCGGGGCCAGCACGTCGGAGGTGGCCGCCTACCGCGAGCATGTCGCCAAGGGCGTGGCGCTGGGCCGCCGGATGGACATCGCCGACGCCGCGCTGGCGGTGCTGGCGCAGCACCACGAGCACGCCGACGCGAGCGGCTTCCCGAGCCGGTTGGGCGGCGACCAGATGACTCTGGCCAGCCGCATCGTGGGCATCGCCAACCGCTACGACAACCTGTGCAACCCGCAGGGCCGCGTGCCGCCGCTGACGCCGCACGAGGCCGTGGCAATGGTGTTCGCCCAGGGCCGCACCCGCCACGACCCTCACGTGCTCGGCGCCTTCATCCGGATGATGGGCGTCTATCCGGCAGGCTCGCTGGTGCAGCTCACCGACGACCGCTTCGGGCTCGTCGTGGGTGCCAACACGACGCGCTCGCTGAAGCCGCGCGTGCTCGTCCACGACCCCAGGGCGCCGCGCCGCGAAGCGCTGCTGATGGACCTGGAGGAGTCGCCGCGCCTGGGCATCCGGCGCAGCCTGGCCGCCGCGCGGCTGCCGCCTGCCACGGCCGAGTACCTCGACCCGCGACCGCGCGTGGCCTACTTCTTCGAACCGCTCGGGTCGGCCCCGGCCGCGGTGCCGCTGGTGGCACCCGGAGCGGCGCTGGCGAGCTAGCCGATGGAGCTGCGCACCGGCCACGCGGCAACCGGCGCGCACGCCGCGCTGCAGCCCATGCTCGAGGCCCTGCCCGGGCCGGCCTGGGTGGCCGAGGCCGCCGGCGGGCGCGTGGTGGCTGTCAACGCGGCCACCGCGGCGCTTGTCGGGTGCCTGCCGCAGATGCTGCTCGGGCGCACCAGCCTCGAGTTGGCCGCGTCGCCGGAGGACATGGCCTACTGGGAGGAAGCCAGCGCCGGCGGCCCGGTGCCTTCGCTGCACAGCGACTCCGTGCTGGCGATCGGCGCGCCGGGCCGCGCGGGGGACCTCGCCCGGACGATGCACGCGGAGCGCAGCATCAGGCCCCTGGGCCCAGGCGGCATCGGCGGCGGTCTCGTGCTGGTGACGGTGACCGACCGCACGGAGGCGCGCCGCCTGGACGACGAGCGCGAGGCACGCCTGTCGGACCTGCAGGCCACGCTGGAGTCGACTGCCGACGGGCTGCTGGTCACCGACCTCGACGGTCGCGTGAGCGCGTTCAACCGCCGTTTCGCCGAGATGTGGGCCCTGCCGGCCGACCTGCTGCAGCAGGGCGACGGCGCAGCGGTGCAGGTGTGGCTGCGGCGCAGCCTCGTCGACAGCGAGGACTACCCGCGCCTGCTGGCTGGGCTGCGCGACCAGCCGCTGCGCGAGACCACCGAGCGGCTGGCGCTGGCCGACGGCCGGGTGTTCGAGGCGGCGACGCGGCCGTTGATACGCGACGGCCGACCGCGCGGCCGGGTGTGGGCGTTCCGCGACCTGTCCGAGCGGCTGGCCGCTGCAGAGCGGATCGCGCAGCTCGAGCGCAGCGACGCGCTGACCGGTCTGCCGAACCGGCACCACTTCGCGGAGCATCTCGGGGCGGCGCTGGCGGACCTGCCGCAGGCGAGCGAGGGCGTCGCGCTGCTGCTGATCGACCTCGACCGTTTCCGCCAGATCAACGAGACGCTGGGCCACGAGGCGGGCGACGAGGCGCTGCGCAGCGTGTCGCGGCGTCTGGCCTCGTGCTGCCGCGCGGGCGATGTGCTGGCACGCATCGCGGGCGACCAGTTCGCACTTCTGCTGCGGTCGGCCGACATGCATGCCGCGGAGATCGTGGCGCGCCGCGTGCTTCATGCCGTCGCGCAGCCTGCGGGCAGCGACGACGCGCATTTCACGCTGACCTGCTCGGTCGGCATCGCGCTGGCGCCCGCGCACACCCGCGATGCCGACGACCTGATGCGCCACGCCGAGGCAGCGATGCGGCACGCCAAGCAAGGTGGCCGGGCCGGCGTGCGCATGCACCAGGCACGCTCCGAGGGCGACCGGCGCGCGCACATGCGGCTCGAGCAGGCGATGCGCCAGGCGCTGGCTGCCGGCCGCTTCCGGCTGCTGTACCAGCCGCAGGTCGACCTGGACAGTGGCGCCATCGTCGGCGCCGAGGCGCTTCTGCGCTGGCGCGACCCCGAGTTCGGTGACGTCCCTCCGTCGCGCTTCGTCCCCGTCGCCGAGGACACCGGTCTGATCGTGCCGATCGGCGACTGGCTGCTGTCCCAGGCGGCCGGCCAGGCCGCGATGTGGCACCGGCGCGGGCACGAGGTGCCGGTGGCGATCAACATCTCCACCCTGCAGTTCCACCAGCCGCACTTCGTCGACCGCGTCGCGCACGTGCTGGCTGCGCACGGGCTGCCGCCGCGACTGCTCGAGCTCGAGCTGACCGAGTCGATCCTGCTGCACGGCGCCGACGAGGCGCTGCCCCGGCTGCACGCGCTGGCGCGGCTGGGTGTCGGACTGGCGCTCGACGACTTCGGCACCGGGTACTCGAGCCTGGCCTACCTCAAGCGGTTCCCGATCGGCAAGCTGAAGATCGACCGCGCCTTCGTGCGCGGCCTTCCCGGCGACGAGAGCGACGCCGGCATCGTCTGCGCGATCCTGCAGATGGCGCGCGCGCTGAAGGTGCGCGCCGTCGCCGAAGGGGTGGAGCAGGAGGCGCAGCGCGAGTTCCTGCGTGCCGCCGGCTGCGACACCTTCCAGGGCTGGCTGCACGCGCCCGCGCTCGACCCGCTGACTTTCGAGCAGCGCCTGTCGCAGGGCACCCCGGCGCAGCCCGTGCCCGCACGCATCCGCCTGGTCAGCGGCTGAGGTCGCTGCGCGACAATACGCGTTTGCACGGCCACCCCCCGGCCGCACGGGGTCGATGATGTACAAGTTCAAGAGCAAGGCGAGCGGGGACCTCCTGATGCTGGGCCCCGACGGCGACCGGCTGCTGCGCCTGCTCGGGCGCGACCCCGCCCCGAGCGGCATCTTCGGCGCCGCAGACCTGGCGCGCTCGATTGCCGCGTTGCAGGCGGCCATCGCGGCCGAAGAAGCCTTGCAGTCGGGGCATTCGGGCCTTGCCGCGGGCACGGCCGGTGTGGCTGGTGCGTCGAGGGCCTCGGCCGCGGGGCACGGGCAGGCGGCCGCGCCGGGCGACGCCGAAGGCGCGGCCGCCGAGCCGCCGGTGGGCCTGCGCCAGCGGCTGTGGCCGATGATCGAGATGATGCGCCGCTGCGACAGCGCCGGCGAACCCATCGTCTGGGGCGTTTGAGCCACCGCCCGAACGCCGCGCCCGCCTCCCCCCCGACCCGACGCATCCCGCCTCGATGAAGCTCTGGAGCGACAGCTGGACCAACGGCGACCGGATCCCGGTCCGCTACGCAGCGGGGCGGCCCGACGGGCAAGGGAACGTCACCTTCGGCGACAACCTGAACCCGCACCTGGCCTGGAGCGATGTGCCCGAGGGCGCGAAGTCGCTGGTGCTCGTCTGCCACGACTTCGACGTGCCGCTGGACGCCGCGGCGGTGAACCGGCCCGACCGCGAACTTGCCGCCGACTGCGAGCGCACCGACTTCTTCCACTGGGTGCTCGTGGACCTGCCGCCGCGACCCACGGTCATCGGCGAGGGCGAGTTCAGCCGTGGTTTCGTGCCGCGCGGCAAGCCGGGCCCGGACGTGCCCGGGGGGCCTGCGCGCCAGGGGCTCAACGACTACACGCGCTGGTTCGCCTCCGACCCGCGCCTGGCGGGTTCCTACTTCGGCTACGACGGGCCGTTCCCGCCGTGGAACGACTCGCTCGTGCACCACTATGTGTTCACGCTGTACGCCGTGGCGCTGGCCCGGTTGCCCCTGGAGGGCGTGTTCGACGGCCACGCGGTGCGCCGGGCGCTGGCCGGACGGGTGCTGGCCGAGGCCACCTTCTCGGGCACCTACTCGCTGAACCCGCGCCTGCACGCCGATGTCTGAAGGCGGCACGGTCGAGCCGACCCGCATCTTCGCGCTGCGCCATGCCCAGACCGCCTGGAACGCAGCGCAGCGCGTCCAGGGACATCTCGACGTGCCGCTCGACGACACCGGGCGCTGGCAGGCCGCGAGGCTCGCCGCGGCCCTGGCTGACGCCGGCATCGACCTCGTGGTCAGCAGCGACCTGGCGCGCGCCCGCGCCACTGCCGAGGCCGTGGCGCAGGCGACGGCCGCGCCGCTCGCGCTCGACACCCGGTTGCGCGAGCGCGGCTTCGGGGAGTTCGAGGGCCTGACCCACCTCGAGATCGATCAGCGCTGGCCCGAGCAGGCGCAGCGCTGGCGCCGGCGCGAGCCCGGCTTCGGGCCGGCCGGCGGGGAGACGCTGGAGAACTTCCATCGCCGCTGCCTGGAGGCGGCGTCCGCGATCGCACGCGCGCACGCCGGCCGCACGATCGCGCTGGTTGCCCACGGCGGCGTGCTCGACTGCCTGTACCGCGCCGCCGTGGGCGTCGACCTGCACGCGCCGCGCAGCTGGCGGCTGGGCAACGCCGCGATCAACCGGCTGCTGTGGCACGGCAGCGGCTTCACGCTCGTCGGCTGGGACGACTGCGCGCACCTGGACGCCGGGGCAGCCCCCGATTGACCTTTCGCGACCACGGCCACCGGACGGCGGCCGGGTTGCTCCACCGTAGGATTAGTTCATGTTCGAACCCTCCAAGGAACTGCGGCTCGACGTCGAGGCGCTGTTCTCCCAGGCCGTCTACGGCCACGGCTTCCTGCACTACGGCTACTGGCCGAACGGCAGCGCCCAAGAGCTCTCGCTGCAGGCCCTCGGGCAGGCCCAGCAGGCCTATTTCGACAAGCTGGTGGAGACGATCCCGGCCGGCACGACCTCGATCCTGGACGTCGGCAGCGGCACCGGCAGCAACGCGCTCGGGTTGACGCGCCGGGGCTTCCAGGTCGACTGCGTGTGCCCCTCGGCCAAGCTCAACGCGATGGCGCGCGCCAAGCTGCCACCCTCGTCGCGGATCTTCGAGTGCCGCTTCGAGGATCTGGACGACCCAGCGACCTACGACCTCGTGCTGTTCTGCGAGAGCTTCCACTACATCGATGCCGAGCGGGCGCTCGCCCAGGCGGCGCGGCGCGCCGGGCGCCACATGCTGCTGTTCGACTACTTCCCGCGCCGCGACGCCGGCGGGCCGGCACGGGTCACGCACC
>Ga0068877_10003526_pt1 | contig 12389 bp, 8 predicted proteins | sample NOAtaG_FD_66437 | JGI IMG/M metagenome (GOLD analysis project Ga0068877, IMG submission 66437) | Freshwater lake microbial communities from Lake Erie, under a cyanobacterial bloom - NOAA_Erie_Diel6S_1000h metaG | ecosystem: Environmental > Aquatic > Freshwater > Lake | place: USA: Ohio, Lake... | reverse complement strand
CATCGCTTCAAGACCTCGGTGTGGGGCCGCGCCGACGGGCTCACGCAGCAGGGGCAGCCCAATGCGCTGGGCGCGTACACGTTCATGTCGATCGCCGACCTCCAGGCCAACCGCCCCGCCGCCTACACGCGCACCATCACCCAGCCGGTGCGCCAGGCCACCAGCTTCAACGGCGCGCTGGCCTTCTCGCACCAGTGGAATCCGTCGCGCTGGCTGAGTGTGATCTCGGGCGCTCGCCTCGAGGGCAACGCCTTCGGCGACGCGCCACCGGCGAACGCCACCCTCGAGCAGGCGCTCGGGGTGCGATCCGGCGTGTCTCCACGCGCGCTGCATGTGTCTCCGCGGGTGGGCTTCTCGTACACCTACTCGCGCTCACGCGAGAACGGCAACGGGCAGATGGTCACCAACACCGGCTCGTGGTACCGCAACACCATGGGCATCATCCGTGGCGGCATCGGGGAGTTCCGCGACCTGTATCGCCCCGGGACGCTGGCCGACGCCATGGTGAATGCCGGGCTCCCCGGTGGCACCCTCGCCCTGGCATGCGTGGGGAGCGCCGTGCCGGTGCCCGACTGGACCGCGTATGCCAATGGCGCCGCCGTCATACCCGCCGCCTGCGCCGACGGTTCGGGCGCGCTCGCTGAACGTGCGCCCAGCGTGACCCTCGTCGATCCCTCGTTCGACGTGCCGCGCAGCTGGCGCGCGTCGCTCGGATGGGCCACATCCACCAAGGGGTGGATGCTCAAGGTGGACGGCCTCGCCTCGTACGACCTGTCGCAGCCCAGTACCCTCGACGCGAACTTCAGCGGCGCCTCGCGATTCGTCCTCGCCGGCGAGGGCAACCGGCCCATGTTCGTGAGCCCTGCCTCCATCGATGTCGCCTCGGGTGCGGTGTCGGCGCGTGACTCGCGCCGCCGCGCTGACTTCGGCCGCGTGGCGTTGCGCACGAGCGACCTGCGCGGCTATGGCACCCAGCTCACCACCACGCTGCAGCCCGATCTCTTTCGCGGCCGCCGCGGTCCGCCGCCGCTGATGTTCTCGCTGGGCTACACCATCCAGCAGGTACGCCAGCAGTTCCGCGGCGCCGACGGCGGCAACTTCGGCGACCCGTTCACCAAGGAGTGGGCCTCCGGGATGAACGACGCGCGGCATGCGCTCGTGGCCCAGGCCGGCATCGGCATTCCCAAGGTGGGCACGCTCACGCTGTTCACGCGCCTGCAGTCGGGCACCCCCTTCACGCCACTCGTGCGCGGGGACCTCGATGGCGATGGACGCCCCAACGATCGGGCATTCGTGCCCAGTGCGGCCACGGAGCCCGACGCGGCGCTGCGCACACAGATGCAGGCCCTGCTCGCGTCGGCGCCGGGCAACGTGCGGCGCTGCCTCGAAGCACAAGGCGGCATAGTGGCGGGACGCATGAGCTGCCGCGGCCCGTGGACGCAGCAGATGAACCTCATGCTGCAGCCGAACGTGGGGCGTATTCGCGGCCGCCGTACGCAGCTCAACGTGGTGTTCGAGAATCCGCTCGCCGGCCTCGACCAGCTGCTGCATGGCGAAAGTGGCCTGCGCGGTTGGGGCTCGCAGGCCATGCCTGACCCGGTGCTGCTGCTGCCCCGCGGCTTCGACGCCGCCGCGCAGCGCTTCCGCTACGACGTGAACCCCCGCTTCGGCGACACGCGCGCCTTCCGCACCCTCTCGCGCATCCCGTTCCGCGTGGTCGTCGACGTGCAGATGGACCTGTCGGTGCCCTACGACCTGCAGACGTTGCGCCGCGCCCTCGAGCCGGTGAAGCAGCGTGACAAGGACACGAAGCGCGTCACCTGGACGCGGCGCGGCGCCGACAGCATTGCCGCACTGTACCTGAGCCGCACCTCCAACCTGCACCGCCTGCTGCTGGCCGAGAGCGACTCGCTATTCCTCACGAAGGAGCAGATCGGCGCCCTGCTCAAGGCCGACAGCGTATACTCGGCCAGGGTGCGCGACCTGTACCTGCCGCTGGCACGCTTCCTCGCCGAGCAGAAGGACGGGGTGGCCGGCAAGGCCGCGCTCGACAGTGTGCAGGCCACCACGAAACGGTACTGGCCGCTGTTCTGGGAGCAGGTGGACATCGTACAACCGATCGTTCAGCCACAACAGCGCGAGCTGCTGCCGCTGCTGGCCAACATCAGCGCCACCACCACGGAGCAGCGCAAGAACAGCCAGTGGCAGTTCGGGTACCCCGTGCCGCTCACGCACAACCGCCCCCGCGTGGGCGGCGATCCCGGAGGACCGGGTCAGACGTCGATCTCGCGGGATTCGCCGTGAGCGGGTGACGGCGGCCGTCTCGGCACGACGGCCGCCGCCGCGACGTGCGGGCACCACGGGGGCACGCGGTCCGCACAGGCAGGCGCGCTGCGGTCGCTGTACGCCCTGTGCGCGCATCGCGTGTGCACGGACGCGCGCCGCGATGGTCAGTGGGTGGTGACGTGAATGGGTGCACCTGACAGGCGCATGCCCACCGACGCTGGCGCATGACGACACGCGGCCGTGTTGGCCAGGACTGCTGCAGGGAGTGCAAGGCACCGGTGGGACACGGACGTGGCGGGTGATGTGCGAGGGCGGCCCATTGTCGTTCGCGCCGCAATGCCGGAGGGCGCGTCAGAATCCGGCGCGTCCTCGATACCATCGGTGAGCGCGTTCATCGCTGGCGCTGTACGTGGGCGCGCTGATTGTGGGCAAGGCGTTGGCCTCGGCCCATCAGCGGGCTGCCCCTCGCGGTGACCGCTCTGCGTGAACAGTGACACGAACTTCGTGTTCCACGAGATTCATGTCATGAAGAACGTGACCGTCACCCTCGACAGTGTGCAGATGCTGCAGGAGTTCTACGTGACCGGCGCGCGCAAACTGCGCCCCGGACTGTCGGCAACCGAGGCGCAGCGGGAAGTCCGAGCGCTCCTGCCGTGGTCACCCATCGAGAGCTCCCCCACCATCCTCGAGCGTGCCTGGTTTGTCGAGCCCCGCCATCAGCTCTCGTGGTGGGACGCGCGCATCGTGGCCAGTGTACAGCCCCTCGGCTGTCGCACGCTGCTCACCGAAGATCGGCAGCACGGACAGGACTTCGATGGACTCGTGGTGGTCAGCCCATTGCGCGTGAGCCCCAGCCAACGCTTCGACCGGCGCTGAGCGCCGTACCCGTCCGTCTTGCGGACCCAGCCATCGGACCTCCGACGTCGGACGGTGCTTCACAGTGCGCGCGCAATTCTTCCAGTGTACCTGCGCGTCGAGTCCCCGCCAATCACAGGAACGCGCGATGGTCGTTGGCCGCCCACCCCTCCCATCCGGACTCCGACCTCGATAGCTGCCTCACAGCGAGGCCGGAGTCCTGACAAGCGGCAGGCGCCTGCTCAGTACTTGTAGTGCCCCGCCTTGTACGGCCCGTGCACATCCACGCCGATGTACGCCGCCTGATCGGGCGTGAGCTGCGTGAGCTTCACCCCCAGCTTGTCGAGGTGCAGCCGCGCCACCTTCTCGTCGAGATGCTTCGGCAGCGTGTAGACCTTGCGCTCGTAGCGCTCGGCGTTCGCGTGCAGCTCGAGCTGCGCCAGCACCTGATTACTGAAGCTCGCACTCATCACGAAGCTCGGGTGGCCCGTGGCGCAGCCGAGGTTCATGAGGCGACCCTCGGCCAGAATGAGAATGGAGCGCCCGTTCGGCAGCACGAACTCGTCGTACTGCGGCTTGATGTTGATGCGCTTCATCCCCTCGACCTTCTTGAGACCAGCCATGTCGATCTCGTTGTCGAAGTGGCCGATGTTGCTCACGATGGCCTTGTCCTTCATGCGGCTCATGTGCTCGACGGTGATGACGTTCTTGTTGCCCGTCGCACTCACGAAGATGTCCGCCTGCTCGACGATGTCCTCGAGCGTCGTGACCTGGTAGCCCTCGAGCGCCGCCTGCAGCGCGCAGATGGGATCGATCTCGGTCACCACCACACGCGCGCCCTGCCCCTTGAGCGCCTGGGCGCACCCCTTGCCCACGTCGCCGTAGCCAAGCACCACCACGATCTTGCCGGCCAGCATCACGTCGGTGGCGCGATTGAGGCCGTCCACCACCGAGTGCCGGCAGCCGTACAGGTTGTCGAACTTCGACTTGGTCACGGCGTCGTTCACGTTGATGGCCGGGAAGCCCAGCGTACCGGCGCGCTCCATCTCGTAGAGGCGATGCACACCCGTGGTGGTCTCCTCCGACACACCGCGGATGCCCGCCAGCACCTTCGTCCAGCGGCCGGGGTGCTTGGCCTGCTCGGCGCGCAGCAAATCGAGAATCACCCCCCACTCCTCGGGCTCGTTGTCGCTGTCGAAGCCCGGCACCGCCCCCGTCTGCTCGTATTCGGCACCGCGGTGCACGAGCAGCGTGGCGTCACCACCGTCGTCCAGCAGCAGGTTCGGGCCCGTGCCGTCGGGCCACCTGAGCGCTTGCTCGGTGCACCACCAGTACTCCTCGAGCGTCTCGCCCTTCCAGGCGAACACCGGCGTGCCGCGCGGGTTCTCCGGCGTGCCGTTGGGGCCCACCGCCACCGCCGCAGCGGCGTGATCCTGCGTGGAGAAGATATTGCACGACACCCAGCGCACGTCGGCGCCCAGCGCCACGAGCGTCTCGATGAGCACGGCCGTCTGCACGGTCATGTGCAGCGAGCCCATGATCTTCGCGCCCGTGAGCGGCGCCTTGCCCGCGTACTCCGCGCGCAGCGCCATCAGCCCCGGCATCTCCTGCTCGGCCAGGCGGATTTCCTTGCGCCCCCACTCGGCGAGCGCGAGGTCGCGCACGGCAAAGGCGGGGCGGTCGAGCGTCGCCAGGTTGGCGACACCATGTTCGGTCATGACAGCAGTGGCCATAGCCAGAGAGTCCGGGATGAAGTGAGAAGACGAAACGGAAAACAGCGACGGCTAGGCGACGACCAACGCCGGCATCGGCACCATCGTCGCGGTACAGCTGAACAACGCGGGCCCGGTCGCCGCCGGGTCCACGGGGAGCGGCACGTAATGCATGCCCTCGAACCCGGCCTCGCGCAGCCACGTGCCGAGCGCCTCGGGCGCAAAGCCGAGCCAGACATGACCCATGGTTTCGCGATAGCGTTCGTGGGTGTGCGGCCGCATGTCGGTGACGAGCAGGCGACCGGCCGGGCGCAGCACGCGGTGCACCTCGCGCAGCGCCCGCACCGGGTCGGCCACGTGGTGCAGCACCAGCATGAGCACGGCCACGTCGAGGGAGGCGTCGGGGAGCGGCAGCGCCTCGAGCGCGCCTTCGGTGACCGTGACGTTGCCGAACGCCGCCAGACGACCCGACGCCGCTGCCAGCATGGCCGACGACGCATCCACGGCGTGCACCTGTGCCACATGCGGCGCGAGAGCGGCGGAGAGCACCCCCGTGCCACACCCCAGGTCGCCCACCACCAGGGCGGGGTCGAGCAGCGCCAGCGCCGCCGCAAGGTCGGCCCGCGCGCCGAACATCTCCGTGCGCAGCGCATCCCACGCCGCACTGGCGGTGGCGAAGAACGCCTGCGTCCCCGTTCGCCGCGCCGCCACCACCGCATCGATGCGCGCGGCGTCCTGCAGCACACCAGGGCTCGTGGCCATGGCCGACCGCACCAACTCCCAGAGGCCCAGCATGTCGGTGTCGAGCAGCGGGTGGCGGCGATACCACCGGCTGGCCCCCTCCGCCCGCGACGAGATCCACGCCTGGTCGGCGAGGATCCGCAGGTGCCGGCTCACGGTACTCTGGGGAAGCTGCAGGGCCGACGCGAGTTCGCCCACGGTGAGCTCCTGCCGCTCCAACGCCGCGAGCAGCCGGCACCGGGTGGTGTCGGCGAGCTCGACCATATGATCGTGGATGGCAAGACGGGGCGCGGTCATCGCCGTAATATATTCATGCATCCGGATGAAAGGATAGCCATGTGGCGCGCACAGGCCGACGTGAGGTTTTCCCCCTCGCGTATCCCGTCGCGGACGCTAGGATGGAGCCGTGATGCTCGACCTTGTCCTCGCCTCCGATCTGCTGGTCGCCGCCCTGGTCGGGTTGGCGGTCGGCGTCGAGCGTGAATGGTCGGGCCACTGCGAGGGTCCCGACGGCCGATTCGCCGGTGCCCGCACCTTCGCGCTGCTGGGTGCCATCGGCGGGTTCGCCGGGTGGTTTTTCCGGCTCGACCAGCCCGTGCTCGCCACCGTACTGGTGGCGGGCGGGGTCCTGTTCCCGATCGTGGCGTTCTTCACCGCCATGCAGCGCCCCGGCACCACCGCGGACAGCACCACCGAGGTCGTCGCCATTCTCGTGGTCGCCCTCGGCGCCACCGCGGGCCTCGGCAACCGCACCATCGCCAGCGCGGCGGCGGCCGTGGTGCTCGTGCTGCTGGCCGAGAAGTCCAAGCTGCAGCGCGCCTTGCAGAGAGTGGATGCCACCGAGATGCGTGCCGCGCTGCAGTTTGCGGTGCTGGCGCTGGTCATCCTGCCGTTACTCCCCGATCGCGCCATCGGCCCCTACGAGGCCTTCCGGCCGCGGTCGTTGTGGATCGTGGTGCTGCTCTTCTCGGGGCTCAACTTCGCAGGCTACATCGCCCGGCGCGCCATCGGCGAGACGCGCGGCCTCGGCGTGACCGGCCTGCTGGGCGGTGTGGTCTCCTCCACCGCCGTCACCCTCACCTTCAGCCGCCGCAGCCGCGATGACGTCGCGCAGGCCGAACCGCTCGCCGAATCGCTCGCGCTGGGCGTGGTGGCGGCGTGCACGGTGCTCGTGCCGCGTGTGCTCATCGTGTCCACCGTGCTGCAGCCTGCCGTTGGCCTTGCCGCGCTCCCGGTGCTGGCGCCGGCGTTCGTAGCGGGGGCGTCCGTCATCGCCGGGGTGCTCTGGCGCGAGCGGCGTCGGCAGGCCGGCGTCGCCCGCTCCGATGGAGTTTCCGGCGCGCTCGGCCAGAGCCCGCTCGGACTGCGGGCCTCGCTCCAGATGGCGGTTGCCTTTCAGCTCGTGCTGTTCATCATTGCGTGGGTGCAGAGCAATGCCGGAAACACGGGCGTGCTGGTCTCGGCCACGCTGCTGGGCCTGACCGACGTGGATGCGCTGACGGTCTCGATGACGCGCTACGGTGCCGATGCGACGCGCGTCGCGGTGGCTGCCGCCGCCATGGGCATCGGCGTGCTCTCGAATACCTTGCTCAAGCTCGTGCTCGTGCTCACCATCGGGGCGCCGCGCTACCGCCGGCACGCGGCCTCCGGCCTGCTGATCCTCACGGCCGGCAGCGTCATCGGCCTCTGGATCGGCTGGCCATGAGCGAGCCGACCACGACCTCACCGCCGGGCATCGCCCAGGTCAGCGCCATCGGCCGCCGCGCACGGCGCGCCATCGAGCCGGTGGGTACGGGGGCACGCTTCGTGGCCGACGTCGCGCGCGCCATGCGCGCCACCGGGGAGTGGGTTCCCGAGTTCTCCACTCACGCGCGCATCCTTGGCGTGGAGTCGCTGCCCATCGGCATCTTCATCGCGCTCTTCACCGGCATCGTGCTCGCGCTGCTGGCGAGCTACAGCGTGGGCGATCTCGTGCCGCCGTATTTCGTGGGAACGCTGGTGCAGAAAACGGTGACCCTCGAACTTGCGCCCGTGCTCACGGGCCTCGCCTTGGCAGGACGCGTGGGCGCCAACATCGCCGCCGAGCTGGGCACGATGCGCGTCACCGAGCAGATCGACGCCCTGGAGACGCTCACTTTCGACCCGATGAGCCACCTGGTGGTGCCGCGGGTACTTGCGTCGGCGCTCATGTTCCCGGTGGTGGTGGGAGTGGCGATGCTGGTGGGGCTGCTCTCGGGGTGGCTCGCATCGCTGGCGCTGCTGGACATCTCCACGCCACAATTTCTCAAGGGGGTGCGGATGTTCTTCCAGGCGTTCGACGTGCGCTACGGGCTCGTGAAGTCGGCCAGCTTCGGCGCGGCCGTCGCGCTCATCGGCTGCCGCGCCGGGCTCACCACCATGGGCGGTGCGCAGGGCGTGGGGCGGAGTGCCACACGGGCCGTGGTCATCTCGGCAGTGATGATCCTCGTGCTCGATGCCTTCTGGGCGCTGGTCTGGCTCACCAACCGCACCATCCGCTAGCCTCCACAATGGCTGCACTCGCCATGGGACCCGCTCGATGACCACCTCCAAACGCCGCAGTGACTTCGTCGTCGGGCTCACCGTGCTGGTGGTGACGGTGGTCCTCGTGGGCAGTGTGCTGTGGCTGAAGCAGGCCGATCTCGCCGGGCGCACACGGCGCCTCGTGGCGCGCACCCGCGATGTGGGCGGGGTGGCGCTCGGCAACCCCGTGGTCATCCGCGGTGTGCGCTCGGGGCGCGTGGAGTCGATCGCGCTGGGCGAGCCGGGGTGGGTGGTGCTGACGCTGGGGCTCGAGAAGGACGCGCTGCTGCCCCGCGATCCGGTGGTGCTGCTCACGGCCTCGAGCCTCTTTGGTGAATGGCAGGTGACGATCACCGACCCCGAGGGCGTTCCCCCCGACCGGCAGATCCGGGCCGCGATCGCCGAGGCGCGCACCACAGGGGATACCGTGGCCGGTGCCATGCTCCCCGACATCGCCCAGCTCACCACGGTGGCCGGACGTCTGGCCAACGATGTCGCCACCGTGGCCGACCGCTTCCAGACCGCGTTCGACGATGCCGCCGCGAAAGAGCTGCGCGCGTCCATCCGCAACGTGGCCGATCTGTCGACCGAGCTGGCGCGCACGGTGAGAGTGCAGTCGAAGAACCTCGACAACATCAGCGCCGACGTGCGTACCGGCATCGCCACGATCAACAGCACCGCCGAGCGCCTCAATGGATTTGCCGGTCGCGTGGACTCGGCCACCAGCCGCGGTGAGCTGCAGACGATCGTGAGCAACTCGCAGACCGCCGCCCGCGAACTCGTTACCGCCGCCACCCACCTGCGGGAGATCACCGAGCGACTCGACCGCACCGAGACCAACCTCTCGCGCGCGGTCGCGCGCGCCGACTCGGTGTTCGCCAAGGCCAACGGCCGCGAGGGCTCGGTGGGGCTGCTGATCAACGATCCCGCGCTCTACCAGCAGAGCGACACGCTGGTGCGGGAGCTCCGGGCGCTGGTGGCGGATCTGCGGAAGAATCCGCGGCGGTATATCAGCCTTCGCCTTTTCTGACGGCAACGGCGAACGGCGGCACCAATAACGGCGGCACCAACAACAGCGTCATGGAAACGACGTAATCGGTCATCGGAACCCCGCAGGCCCCCGCCCATCGATCACGTCGTTTTCATGACGCCGTTCTCGGTATCGCCGTTAGTGATTCCGCCGTTAGTGACTCCGCCGGTAGCGATTCCGCCGTTGGCGATTCCGCCGGTAGCGATTCCGCCGGTAGCGATTCCGCCGTTGGCGATTGCGCCGTTGGCAATTCCGCCGGTAGCGTTGCCGCGGTCAGCTCGCCCCCACCTCTCCCGGCACCGCCAGCACCCCCACCCGCGCCGTGCGCAGCACCCGCGTGGCCACCGAGCCCACCACCAGCCGCTCCACGAAACGGTGGCGCTGGGTGCCGACGGCTATGAGATCCGCGTTGGCCTGCTGCGCATACGACAGCAGCGTCGGCGCCGGGTCGCCGCGAACGGTGACGGTCTCGATGATGATCCCCTTGTCCGACTGGAGATCCGCCCGCAGCTGCTCGAAGAGCGGAGGCAGCGTCCTGCTGTAGTCGGCATCCCAGGCCTGCCAGTCGGTGGACGGGTGCTCGAAGCGCGGTCGCACGTGCACCAGCGTGAGCCGTCCACCGGGGCCCAGCAGCTGGAGGGCCAGGTGCGCGGCCTTCACGCTGGCGGCACTGAAGTCGAGCCCCACCACGGCGTGCATCGGCAGGGCCGGGAAACCGGAGCCGACCGCCAGCACCGGCACCCGCGATTCCCGCAGCGTGGCGAGCGTGGTCTCGGTGCCGAACAGGCGGTCGAGCGGATTGTGCCGGCCGATGCCCATGACCAGCAGTGACGCCTGACGGCGCTGGGCCTCGCGCGCCAGCGTACGCGGTGGGGATCCGAGCACGACCGTGATGGGCCACGACGGATCACCGGCAGCGGCGATCTGCACCGCGCGCCGGAGGTCGTCGAGCATGGTGGCCCGGCGTGATTCGTCGAGATCCGCCGGGACGGGAAGCACATCCATGCCGGCCGATACGCCAGGCATCGGCTCACAGACGCCAATCACCTCGAGAGCGCCACCGAGGGCGGCCGACGCCAGCCGCGCGGCGTTGAAGAGGGCGTCGCACGACCCCGCCGAGCCATCGCAGGCCATGAGCACGGGCCCGCCTGAAGGCACTGGTGATGGAATCGAGGTGGGCTCGGGTATGATGATGGTGGCGTTCATGGAACAGGCTCCGGGCGACGAGTGCCGGTCTCCGGCCGCGACGGTACGCCGGTTCCGAGATCAGGAACAGGGCTCGCGCACCTCGCGACACAGGAGAAAGGGTCGCATCGGAACTGCCTCCGCTCCATCGGGGACTCCTGCCCCTCCCGTCAGGGAATCCCGCACATCGAGGTGCGGTACCGGCCGACAAGGAGACGGCGGCCGTGCGTGACCGCCGGCCTACAAGGCCCAGCGCATGGCGCGGGCAACGATGTCCCCCACGCGATGCCCCACCGGGCGCTGCCGCCACCGGTCGCGCGTGATCTCGGTACTCGCCGCCAGATCGGCCACGAAACTGGCTTCGAGCTCGGCCCCGAAGCGGTCATCGAACACCAGCAGGTTACACTCCGCGTTCAGCCAGAACGACCGGAAATCGAGGTTCGAGGAGCCGATCACGCTGGCGAAGCCATCCACCACCAGTGTCTTGGCGTGCAGCATGGCCCGCTGGTACTCGTAGATGCGTACGCCCTGCGCCAGCAGCGTGGCATAGGCCCCATGAGCCGCGTGTCGCGCGATCGGCACGTCGGTGCGTTCCCCGGGCAGCAGCAACCGCACGTCGATGCCGCGCTGCGCGGCCGCAGTGAGCAGCCCGAGCGCTCGGGACGGTGGCGCGAAGTACGGCGTGGTGACCCAGAGCCGCTCGCGGGCACCGCCCACCAGCGCGGCAAGCACGGTGAGCATCTCGCGCTGCCCACGCCCGGGACGCGGGTCCATCACCAGCACCGCCGGCACGTCATCGCCGGCGAGCTCCGCCTGCCGCCGCACCCGCCGCCCGCGGCGACGATCCTCGCGGCGGGCACGCCGAGCCTGGAGTTGCCACTGCAGACGCTCCTGCAACGCCCGCGCGCGGGGCGGGCGCGCCACGTCGGGTGCCGGGGCGACACGCTCGTTCCAGCTCACGTACGCCAGCCCCGGCAACGCGGCGCCACCGGCGCGATCCCACCCCTCGGCGAACACGGCCGCCAGTTCCCGCGCCACCGAGCCGGCGGTTTCCACGAACGAATCGCGCCACGCCTCCGCCTGCACCGTCGGATTCGACCCGTACTCATTGCCGATGTTCATGCCGCCGGTGAACGCGATCGCCCGGTCGATCACCAGCAGCTTGCGGTGGTCGCGCCGCACGGCGTCGAAGGGATGGTACCAGAACCGGTGGAAGTGCCGGACCTGCACGCCGGCCGCCTCCAGCGTGACCCAGAAGCGGTCGGCGGTACGAAACGACCCGAGCGCATCGGCCAGCACCGACACCCGTACCCCACGCCGCGCCGCCTCCATGAGCGTTGTCTGCATCGTGTGCCCGAGCCGGTCGTCGCGCAGGATGTATGTCTCCAGCAGGACCTCGTCGCGCGCCCCGGCGATGGCCGCCCGCATGCGCGTGAAGGCCGCCTCCCCATCGGGCAACAGCAGAGGCGACGGACCGGCGTGCAGCGGTCCGCCATCCACCTGCTGCACAAGCGCCCGGAATGCGGGCTCACGTACGCCGCCCGCCAGCCGGCGGGCCACTCCCCACGCCCGCCACCCGCGCAACGCGCGGGGAGTGGGGACGTCAGCCATCGCCCAACGCGTCGAGCAACGCCAAGACGCGCGCGCGCACCGCCTCCGGCGAGACGATCACGGCGTCGGGACCGTACTGCAGCACGTGCCGCACCGCCCATCCTTCGTCAGCCAGCGGATACGCCACCTCGAGGCCCCCATCGGCGTCGCAGGCCACGCCCTCCCGTTCGGCGATCCAGCGGGCCACCCGCGGCGAATACCGAATGTGCAACGTCGGCACCAGGTCCTCGTCCTGCTGGAAAACCCGGCCCTGCTGCAGCACCTGCTCCACCCGGAAATCCGCCGGCACGAGGAACGTGTCGTCGGTGAGGGTGGCCTCGGTGACCCGGTCAAGCCGGAACACGCGCAGCGCGCCGGCCCGCTCGCAGTGCCCCACGATGTACACGTTGGCGTGGGCCCGGACCAGGGCATAGGGACGCACACGCCGA
>Ga0068877_10003525_pt1 | contig 12394 bp, 9 predicted proteins | sample NOAtaG_FD_66437 | JGI IMG/M metagenome (GOLD analysis project Ga0068877, IMG submission 66437) | Freshwater lake microbial communities from Lake Erie, under a cyanobacterial bloom - NOAA_Erie_Diel6S_1000h metaG | ecosystem: Environmental > Aquatic > Freshwater > Lake | place: USA: Ohio, Lake... | reverse complement strand
TCTTCGCCGCCCTCCCCGATCAGCACGCCAGCTTCGAGGCCCTCCGCCTGCAACTCTTCGCCCAGTGCCTCCCCGACGGCGCCGCCGAACTCGAAGCCTTCGAACGCTACGCCTTCAATCTCTTCCAGTCCCGCCGCGCCCGCTCCTTTGAAATCGACGCCTTCTCCCGCTTCTCAAACGAACCCAACTCCGAGCCCCTCCTCCGCTCCCTCGACCGCATCGTCCAAATTGCCTCCCAACTCGAGCGCCGCGCCGACCGCGCCCTCAACGAACTCCGCAAACTCCAGGCCGACCGCTGCCTCGCCGCCGACGTCCAAAACGAAATGTACCTCTTCGAACAACAGGTCCCCGTCCCCGCTTCCCTGCCCCTCGCCCAGCTCCGCCGCTCCCACCACGCCGTCCGCCTCGCCGCCATGCTCCTCACCCTCGACCCGCCCGTCCAACAACTCTTCGCCGATCTCCGCCAACGCCAAACCACCCTCCCCAAACCCGAAGCCGACTTCGCCTGATCCAAACAAACAAAGCCAAACCCCATGCCCCACCCAACCAAATCAGCAACATAATGAAGAGAGGAGTTCGATGATGTGGATCACCTTGCTGTTGGCTCTCATCGCCGTCGCCGCCCTCGGCGCCTTCATCTGGCGGGCCGGCCTGAATTGGCGGAGTGAAACTGCCTCCCTCCGCCGCCAACTGCTCAGTGCCGCCACTCCCGCCGGCCTCTACGATCCGGCCATGCTCGCCCCCCTGCCAGCCCCTGTCCGCCGCTACCTCGAGCTCGCCCTCTCACCCGGCCAACCCCTGGTCAAAGCCGCTGAATTGACCCACTCCGGCTCTTTCAACATGGGTCAGGACCAGCCCAACTGGAAACCCTTCAGCTCCTCCCAGTTGAGTGTCACCAGCCGGCCCGGCTTCGATTGGGATGCCCGCATCCGCATGGCCCCCGGTCTGCCTGTTTTCGTTCGTGATGCCTACGTCAGCGGTCGCGGCATCCTCACCGCTTCCATTTTCGGCCTGATACCCGTTGCCCAACCGGAGAGCGATGACGAACTCGCCCAAGGCGAACTCATGCGCTTCCTCGCCGAATCCCCCTGGTACCCCACCGCCCTCCTCCCGGGCCAGGGCGTCTCCTGGCAGGAACTCTCCCCTTCCTCTGCCCGCGCCACCCTCCGCGATGGCGCCGTATCCACCTCGGTCGACTTCCACTTCGGCCCCGACGGCCTCATCGAACGCATCTACTCCCCCTCGCGTACCCGCCTCAACGGCAAAACTCGCTCCCAACTCCCTTGGCAGGGCCGCTTCTGGAACTACACTTCCTCCCATGGCATGCGCATCCCCTTCGCCGGTGAGGTCGCCTGGCTCACCCCCGCCGGCCCCGCTCCCTATTGGCGCGCCTCCCTCGAAAAAGCTGTCTTCACCTTCGCTCGCTAAACTGGTCCTTATGGCGGATCTCATCGAGTTGAAAATCGAAGGCATGCACTGCGACGGCTGCGTCCGCCGCGTCTCCGCTCTCCTGCGCCAACTCCCCGGCGTCCGCCTCGAGGATGTCAAAGTCGGCTCCGCCCGCCTCGAGCTCTCCTCGCCTCCCACCACCCGCGCCGACATCCTCGCCGCCCTCCAAGCCGCCGGCTTCCCGTCCTCTTGATGCCCGAAATCCAACTCGATCTCGACATCGACGGCATGACCTGCTCGGCCTGCCAGAGTTTCGTTGAAAAAACTCTCCGCTCTCAGCCCGGCGTCTCCCAGGCCAGCGTCAACCTCATGCTCAATCGCGCCACCGTCCGCTTCGACCCCGCCCTCGTCTCCGCCGCCCAACTCCGCCAGGCCGTCGAAGACACCGGCTATGGCGCCACCCTACCCTCTCCTCGCCAATCCGTTCTCGCCGCCGAAGAGCAACGCGATGCCCGCCTCCAGGCCGAATACCTCTCGCTCCGCCGCCAGGCTCTCCCCACCGTCGCCCTCGGTTTCCTCCTCATGGCCGTCATGCCCTTTGCCGGCCACAATCAGCCCGCCTGGGTCTGGACTCAGTTTCTCCTCGCCACCACCGTCCTGCTCCTCCCCGGCCGCCCCTTCTTCGCCCGCGCCAGCGCCGCCCTCCTCCGCCGCCGCGCCGACATGAATGTCCTCATCGCCCTCGGCGCCTCCGCCGCCTGGCTCGTCTCCACCGCCTCCGCCCTCTTCCCCCATTCCTTTCACTCCCGCGGCTTCCTCCCCCAGGTCTATTTCGAGGCCGTCGTCTTCATCATCGGCCTCGTCCTGCTCGGCAAAATGCTCGAAGCCCGCGCCAAACGACAAACTTCCCTCGCCCTCCGCCAACTCGCCAGCCTCCAACCCAATACCGCCACCATCCTCCGCAACGGTCAGCACATCCAGATCCCCACCACCGATCTCGCCCACGGCGACCAGCTCATCGTCCGCCCCGGCGACCGCCTCCCCGCCGACGGTATCGTCACCTCCGGCCAAAGCGCCGTCGATGAAAGCCTCCTCACCGGCGAAAGCCTCCCCGTCGAGAAAGCCCCCGGCAGCCGCGTCTTCGGCGGCACCACCAACCACCACGGCGCCCTCGTCGTTACCGTCGACCGCCTCGGCGCCGAAAGCGCCCTCGAACAGATCATCCGCCTTCTACGCGACGCCCAGACAGAAAAAGCCCCCGTCCAGGCCCTCGCCGACCGCCTCAGCGCTATCTTCGTCCCCTCCGTCGTCGCCCTCGCCTCCCTCACCGCCCTCTACTGGTTCTTCCTCGGCGGCGCCGACCCGCTCCGCGCCATCGTTATCGCCATCTCCGTCCTCGTCATATCCTGCCCCTGTGCCATGGGCCTCGCCGTCCCCGCCGCCATCCTGGCCGCCACCGGTCATGCCGCACGCCAGGGCATCCTCATCCGCGGCGGCCCCGCCCTCGAACGCCTCGCCGCCGCCACCGTCGTCGTCCTCGATAAAACCGGTACCATCACCACCGGCCAGCCCCAACTCCTCTCCGTCTCCGAGCCCCAGCACGAGATCCTCCGCCTCGCCGCCAGCCTCGAAAGCCTCAGCGAACATCCCCTCGCCCGCGCCATCGTCGCCGCCGCCCGCGACCGCGGTCTCCCCCTCCTCCCCGTCTCCCGCTTTCTCGCCCTCCCCGGCATCGGCGTCGAAGGCATCCTCGAGGGCCGCCCTTATTCCCTCCGCGCCGGCTCGGCCCCCGGCGCCGTAGACCTCTTCTCCGCTAGCCTCCTCCTCGGCACCCTCACCCTTGCCGATTCCATCAAGCCCGATGCCCCCGCCGCTGTCGCCAAACTCCGCTCCCAGGGCCTCCGCGTCCTCATGCTCACCGGCGACTCCCTCTCCGCCGCTCTCCCCATCGCCCAACAGGCCGGTATCGACCAGGTCATCGCCGGCGTCAAACCCGATGCCAAACTCGCCGCCATCGCCGAACTCCAGTCCCAGGGCCACATTGTTGTCATGGTCGGCGACGGCCTCAATGATGCCCCAGCCCTCGAACAGGCCGATGCAGGTATCGCCATCGCCACCGGCGCCGGTATCGCCATCGAAGCCGGTGATGTCGCACTCCTCCGCCCCGGTCTCGATCCCGTCCCCGATACCATCGCCCTCGCCCGCCGCGCCATGCGCATCATCCACCAGAATCTCGGCTGGGCCTTCGCCTATAACCTCCTCGGCATTCCTATCGCCGCCCTTGGCTGGCTCAATCCCGCCTGGGCCGCCGCCGCCATGGCTTTCTCCAGCCTCAGCGTCGTTACCAACAGCCTCCGGCTGCGTTGAGCGCCGCTTCCATCGCCGCCCGATACTCGGCAAGCTGCTCCGGCGTCTCCGCCTCAAACCGCATCACCAACACCGGCTGCGTATTCGATGCCCGCATCAGCCCCCACCCCTTCTCAAAGCTCACCCTCACCCCATCCACATCGTTCACCCCATGCGTCGCGCGAAAGTGCTCCTTCACCCGCTCCACCACCGCGAACTTCGTCTCATCCGGCCAGTCCACCCGGATCTCCGGCGTGTTCACCAGCTTCGGCATCCCCGCCAGTTGCCGCGACAATGCCGCCCCACTGTCCGCCACGATCTCGATCAATCGGCACGCCGCGTACAGCGCATCGTCATAGCCGTAGTACCGGTCCGCAAAGAAGATGTGGCCGCTCATCTCCCCAGCTAGTTCCGCATGCTCCTGCTTCATCTTCGTCTTGATCAGCGAGTGCCCCGTCTTGTACATGATCGCCTTGCCCCCCAGCTTCTCGATCTCCTCATACATCAGCCGCGAACACTTCACCTCCCCAATGAACGTAGACCCCGGCTTCCGCTTCAGGATCTCCCGCGCATAGATCAGCATCAGCTGATCCCCCCACACCACTTCCCCCTTTTCATCGATCGCCCCAATCCGGTCCGAGTCCCCGTCAAAGGCTATCCCCATCTCCGCCCCCTCGGCGGCGACCGCCCGCTTCAACATCTCCAGGTTCTCTTCCACCGTCGGGTCCGGATGATGGTTCGGAAAACGCCCGTCCATCTCAAAGAACATCTCCACGGCTTCCACGTTCAGCCGCTCGAGCAGCCGCTTCAGCGTCGGCCCCGCCGTCCCGTTGCCCGCGTCAAACACCACCTTCACCCGCCGCGAAAACGCAAACATCCCCGCGATCTCCTCCACATACGGCGTGATCACATCCCGCTCCACTACGCTGCCTTCGCCCCCAGTGAAGTCTCCCGACTGCGTCAGCGCCTGGATGTCCTGTATATCCTGCCCGTAGACCGCCGCCTTCCCCGCCATCATCTTGAAGCCGTTGTAGTCGCTCGGGTTGTGCGACCCCGTGATCATGATCCCCCCGTCGGCCCCGAATTTGTACACCGAGTAGTACAGCAGCGGCGTCGGCACCACTCCGATATCCGTCACCTCACAGCCCGCCTCCATCAGCCCCGCCAGCAGTGCGTCGTGCAGCCGCTGCCCCGAAAGACGGCAATCTCTACCCAGATTGATCCGCCTCCCGCATCGCCGCCTCAGATACGTCCCCACCGCCCGCCCCAGTTGCTCGATATCCTCACTCAGCAAATCCCGGTCCGCTATCCCGCGAATATCATATTCACGGAAAATCGTATTTTTTAACATGCGTCATTCAAGGTAACAAATACGGCCTTATGAGCTCGCTGCTTCCACTTTCACCACGCTGGCCGCGCGGTTGATCTCGATCCACTTTGATACAACGGTTTCGAGTCCGGCAAGCGAGACCGGCTTGGAAATGTAATCATCCATGCCGCTCGCCAAACACCGCTCGCGATCGCCTGGCATCGCATGCGCCGTCATCGCCACAATCGGAATCCGCGAAATCCTGCTCCCTGCCTCCCAGGCGCGAATCGCCGCCGTCGCCTGAAAGCCATCCATCTCTGGCATCTGGCAATCCATCAACACCAGCGGGTAGTGGATCCTCTGCACCGCCTCGAGCGCACAGCGCCCGTTTTCCACGATGTCGGCTTCTATGCCCAGTTTCTCCAACATCCGCATCGCCACCCGCTGATTGATCGCATTGTCCTCGGCAATCAGAATCCGGCGAGGGAATACCGGTACCTTTAATGCCTCTTTCACCAGTTGCTGACTCAGGCTCATCATCTCGGCTACCGAGAATCCGCCCATCTCGATCCGCTCCAAGGTTTCCAGAAGGTTCTGGCGGCGCACCGGTTCTGAAATCGTCGCCATGTAGCTCTCCCCAGGACCACTCCATGGGCGGTCATGTATGCGCACCAGCCTCACCGCGCACTTCTGCGGCTCATAGCCCGCCTGCTTTAGCGCCTCCGCCAGCGCCTCCGCCGTCATGTCCGGCATGCGGTTCTGGACCAACACCGCGTCAAACTGTTCATTCTGGCTCCGTGCGTCATCCGCCAGCAAAAGCAGTTCCTGGCCTGTCTTTGCTAGCTTCGCCGTGTACCCGGCTTGGCGAAGCACCTCAACCACCGTCTCTCGCTGCAATTCCGAGGGAATGCACAATAGCGCTCGCCTCGGCGCCCCCGCCACGGCAGGCCCCACGACTGTATCCTCGTGAACCACCGTTAGCGGAAGCCGGAACCAAAAACTGCTGCCGCCGCCGGGCCGCGGCTCAAAGCCGATCCGCCCGCCCATCATTTCCACCAGTTGGCGACTGATCGCCAGCCCCAGACCCGCCCCGCCGTACTTCCGCGTCGTCGAACCATCCCCCTGCGTAAACGGCTGAAACATCTGGTGCTTGATCTCAGGGCCGACTCCGACTCCCGTGTCCAGCACCGAAAACTCAACTTCACAGGTGCCCACTGTTTGACCGATGGCTTGTACCTTTACCCGCACCTCACCTTCCGCCGTGAACTTGATCGCATTGCCTACCAGATTGTTTAGAATCTGCTGGATCCGGTACGGCGCCCCCTTGAACATGTCTGGCAGAAGCGGATCAAAACTGGCCGCGATCTCCAGATTCTTGGCTTGCGCGGACTCCGCCAGCAGCTCCAGCACGTCCTCGACGGATTCGCGCAACCGGAAGTCCGTCGACTCGATCTCCATTTTGCCGGCCTCTATCTTGGAGAAATCCAGCAGATCATTGATGATGTTCATCAAATAGCCGGCGCTTCGCCTCACCGCCTCGCAGAACTCTTTTTGCTCGGGGTTGAGCGGAGTGTCTTTCAGCAGATCCGTCATGCCGATAATCCCATTCATCGGTGTGCGGATCTCGTGGCTCATGTTTGTCAGAAATTCGCTCTTCAGTCGCGAGGCCCGAACCGCTTCATCCCGGGCCTCGACCAGAGCCTGCTCAACTTGTTTCAGGCGCGAAATGTCGGTCAACGTACCCTCGTAACAATCCACCGACTGATCAGCCCGGCGCAGCACCCGCGCGTTGTCCAACACCGTCAGTATCGAACCATCCCTGCGGCGCAGCCTCGATTCATATCCACGCAGCACGCCGGTGGTTTTCAGTTCCTCCAGAGCTTTTCTGCGATCCATCGGGTCCACATAAAGATCCCGGTCGATCAATGTATCTTGCAATTCCTCGACGGAGTCGTAGCCGAGCATCTTCACCAGGGCTGGGTTCGTGTCGAGAATCCGTCCGTCCTCGCTCGAGCGGTATATCCCCTCCGAGACGTTCTCGAAAAGCACCCGGTAACGCTCCTCCGTGGCGGCAAGTTGTTTTCGTTGTTGATTGATGTCCGTAACATCGCGTACCACCATCTGGGTCGCCGGACTGGACTGGAAAGCGAAATTCGTCGAGACGATCTCCGCCTCGAGTGTCGATCCATCGATCCGCCGCAGTTGCTGGTTTCGCCCGCCGTCGGCCTCGTAGCCAAGCTCGGTCAATTCCATGCCCAGCATGGCGTGAGCCGAGCCGGCGCAAAACATCTTCGCCGCCGTTGAATTCACAAACAGTAACTTGCCCTCGCGATGAACTAGTATCGCGTCCGGGCTAACTTCAACCAAGCTGCGGTAGCGGTCCTCGTTTTCCCATAAAGCCTGCTCCGCCTCGCGGCGGTCCATCAGGTCCCGATGATAGACTCGCAACAATAACGCCAGTATCGCTACCAGTAGGCACGAGGCTAAAACCAGAAAATTCACCGAAGACCACCGGCTGGTGACCTCGCTGGCCATTTCCCCATACCGCTGCCACAGCCGGGCCGATGCGCTCCTCACCTCCTGCTGCGCACTCCGCAAATTCGCGTCCGCTTCGTCGAACCGAATGGGTTCGGCGGTCAAGTTCTGCTCGAGTAAAATCAGCACTTCCTCCAGGCGGATCAGCGAGGCCTGTGTCTGCGTCTGTATTGTCGGTATGGATAGCACTTCCACCACCGTGCGCTTCAAATGGCTGACGTCTTGCTGGATGCGATGTTCAATCTCAGGGGTTGTCTGCTTCCTCCGTACGGCTGTTACTGCCTCTAAGTTCCAAAGCGACTCCTCGATCTGATTAATCAATCGCGCAATCTCCGTGCACTGCCCCAACCGCTCCTGTTCGTCCTGAACGGCGAAGATCTGATAATTTCCAACCATCAGGCATACAAACGCCAGCAGTAGTACGATCCAAGTCCAGGAAGCCGAAATAAGGAATCTCTTCATCGCAAATGACTCTTGCAGTAGTCCGAGATATCGACTGGGCTAGGAAAGAACTTGAGAGCAGGTGGTAGAAAAACCTTAAACTTCAGCCCTTAAGGACGTACAACCCGCTCAAGTGAGCGCGCGCGACCACTGTATTCATCCACGTCGATGAGCACTCCGTGCAGTTCCCCGCCGCGCTTGGCCGCCTCCAGGCGGACTGGCAAGGAAGTGAGGAACTTCTTCAACACGAGTTCCTTTTCCGCGCCGATCACGCCGTCATAGGGGCCGGTCATCCCACAATCGGTCTGATAAGCGGTTCCACCAGGGAGGATGCGCGAATCGGCCGTCGGCACATGAGTATGCGTTCCGATGACGGCCGAGACGCGCCCATCGAGGTGCCAGCCCATGGCGACCTTTTCGCTGGTCAACTCGGCGTGGAAGTCGAGAAACCTCACCTTCACGTCCGCCGGTATCTGATCGAGCAGCGAGTTAGCGGCGCGAAAAGGACAATCGAGCGGCGTCATCATCGCGCGCCCCTGTATGTTGAGGATGGCGGCGCGAACCCCGTTGCGGGCCTGCACGAAGATGAGGCCGCGGCCGGGCAAATCATTCGGGTAGTTCGCCGGCCGGGTGACGCGGGGGCAGCGGTCGAGGTATTCGTGGAAGTCGCGCTTGTCCCAGACGTGGTTGCCGGTCGTGAGAGCATCGACACCGCAAGAGAACAATTCATCGGCGATCTGCGGCGTCACACCGAAGCCGCCGGCGGAGTTTTCGGCGTTGGCGATGGTGAGTTGAACACCATGCCGGGCCTGCAACTCCGGCAGATGCTGGGCGACAAGATTGCGGCCCGTCGAGGCGTATATGTCGCCGATAAAGAGCAGATTCATGGGGGGATAGGCGGAAGAAGAAACGGAGCGCACATCAACGGGCGGATTCCCGTCATTGACCCTCGCTGAAGCTAGGGTGGGACCCACCGCACGCCATTAGGCTTATCCGACGCCACCCTGCGGTGACCGATCTTGCTCACCGGCGTTGAAAACGAGTTAAAGTCCCTATGACTTTGACTGTTGGATCAAATATTGAGAACCCGCTGAGGCAGTCGATGCACGCTCCATCTCAAGCATAGCCGAATTTGAGGCCGCGGGTAGGAGAACTTCCATCTCGTGGGCGGCGAGAAAGGCCGGCAGCGGCAGCAGCGCGCCGGACTCGGCGCTGGCGCTGGCCCAATCGAGGATCGCTTCGTATTGCCAGAACTCGGTGATCAGTCCAAACCAGCGGGACCCAAAGGCAAAATTGATGCAGACGACGTTTGGGGTGTCGCAAGGACCAAGGCAGCCGGCGATCGTGAGATGGACCTTGCGCAGCAGCTTGCGGGCCTTGAACTCCTGCTTGAGCCAGTCAACCGGTACCGGCGGGTGGCCTTTCTCGGTACGGCCGCAACAGCAGCCATTGCAGACCAGGATCTGGGCTGGTACCTTGCGTTTGGTCAAGGGTTCAAGGGGGATCATTTGATCTGCTCGATTGCGTAGAGATTGAGCGCGCCGTCCTCGGAGGCGGCCAGGAAGGTCTGGTCTCCGGGCGCCCATTGGATCTGGGAGATGGGCGCGCCGAGATGGGCCGTGGCCAGTGGCTTCGATGCCTTGCCGGGGCGCCAGAGGGCGAGGAGGCCTTCCTCGCAGCCACTGGCCAACAGGGGACCGGAGCTTTGCCAAGCCAACTCGGAGATGAGCCGCATGTGGAAATCGAGCATGTCGGGCTTGGAGCCGGCAGGACCCTTACCGCCGCAGTTCCAGATGATGATGGTCGAGGAGCCACTCGTAGCAAGGTAGCGGGATTGGGGGTCCCAGGCCATGTCGAGAATTTTGCTGCGATAGCCCCACATGACGAGGTCGCGCGAAGGTCCATCGACGCCTTCCGGCAGGACAAAAAACTGTATCGAAGCGTCCTGATTTCCCGTACCGATGAAGCAGGCATCGGGGCTCCAACGGATCTTGAGCATCGAACCCTTGTACTCAAAGGACTTGTAGCCCTGAGCCTGGCCGGGCTTCAGGAAGACAAGGCCGCCGTAGCCGCAATAGGCGAGGACATCGCCGGGAAAGCGGGCGGTGGCCGGCATCCATTCCAAGTCGGCGATGGTGGAAGAATGATCGGGGGCGGCGAGCAGAAGTTCGCCGGTGTGAGACCAGAGGCGGAGCTTCTTGCCAGCGGAGGTGGCCAGGTATAGACCGGAAGGGGAGAATTGGAGTTTTTCGACCCACTCGGCGCCGCAGGCAAGCTCGGCGAGCTTGTCAGCGGTGGTGGCGCTCCAGAGGCGAGCTTTACCGTCCTGGCCGGCCGTGGCGAGCTCAGCCGTGCCCGGACGCCAACTGATGCTGGTGATGCCGAAGCCGTGAGCGGGGATCTCCCGCAGCCGCTGGCCGAGACGGGCGTCGAAGATAACGAGCTTACCCGAGATCTCGGCAGCGGCGAGATAGCGGCCGTCGCTTGAGAAAGCAGCCGAGATGATGCAGTCGTTCAGCCGTTGCGACCAGAGGGGTTCAAGGGCCTTTACGCCAGGCAACGTAGGAAGCCTTTCTGAAGTGCTTCGCGGTCGAGGTTGCGGCCGATGAAGATGAGCTGATTGCGACGGGGTTCGGCGCCCCAGGGCCGGTCGGGACGGCCGTCAAAGAGCATGTGGACGCCCTGGAAAACAAAGCGTTCGGGGCGGCCGGCGATGCTGACGATACCTTTCATGCGGAAGATGTCGGTGCCGCGGTTTTGTAGCAGTTCGCTCATCCAGGAATTGAATCGTTTGGAGTCGAGATCGCCCGGAGTGGTGATGCCGACCGAGGATACCTCCTCATCGTGCTCGTGGTCGGGTTTGAACTCACGCGTGACAAGCGGTTCGATACCCTCGATGGAGGCAGCAAACTCATCGGGGTGGTGCTGCGTGAACAGGGCGTAATGGCCCGGTTCGCTGATCGTGAAAGTGTGGCGCACCGGGCAAGGGATGGTGACGAAATCCCGGGAAATCGCTTTTTCGATCGCGTTGCGGAGGTCCTCTTCGGAGGCGCCGGCGGCGGGTTCGAGGACGATGTCCATTTCCGGATCGGGACCGGGGCCGACCTGAAAGGTGTAAGTACCGGGAGTAAATGAGTAAATCCCCCCCCATTCAAAGGGATATTCCGGCTCCATGAACTTCGGGTCCAGCTCGAGGGCACGATCCAGATTGAAGCCGCCCATGTTGAGAACATGATCGAGTTCAATCTGGGCATTTTGAGCACGATACAGACGAGCGGCGGCGTTCATCGACCGGATGCGTGCTTCGAGGCGGTCGAGGTCGGCTGGGGCGACCAAGTCGGTTTTGTTGAGGATGATGACATCGGCAAAGGCAATTTGTTCCTTGGCCTCGCCGGCGTCATCGATGTGTTGCCAGATGTGCTTGGCGTCGACTAGGGTGACAATGCCATCGAGTTTGAGCCGCTGCTGCATCTCGTCATCGACGAAGAAGGTTTGGGCGACCGGGCCGGGGTCGGCCATGCCGGTGGTTTCGATGAGGATGTGGTCGAACTTTTCCCTCCGCTTCATCAGGTTGCCCAGGATGCGGATGAGATCGCCGCGCACGGTGCAACAGATGCAGCCGTTGTTCATTTCAAAGATCTCCTCTTCGGCATTGATGACCAGATCCTGGTCGACGCCGATCTCACCGAACTCGTTTTCGATGACGGCGATCTTTTTGCCGTGCTCTTCGGTGAGGATGCGATTGAGGAGGGTGGTCTTGCCGCTACCGAGAAAACCGGTGAGAACGGTGACGGGGACCCGGCTGGAGGAAGGATTCATAAGCCCCTTCATGATAACAATAATTAGTTATCGACAACAGGCTACCCATACGGGCTATTCTGATTTCGAAGTGGTTGAGGTCATGCTTGAGGGCGACGGGATGGCGTTAGCGGCGTGTGGGCGGCTGCTAGCAGGCTATTGCCGGGTAGGAAGACTGGCGGGGCCGGGGCGGGCGCGGCTGCCGGTAGTGCTGATGAACGGGACGTCGTGGAGGTTGTACGGCGATATATTTGGCCGGGAGCGAATCAGCGGGGGTTGGCCGATATTGAGGAGGGTAGTGAGGTGGGGGGGGGAGACGCGGGAGTTTCCGCATGAGGCGATGGTAGTGAGTGAGCAGGAACTGCTAGCGGGAACAGCGACAGAGGTAGAGGAGGCGGCGGCAGGGCAGTTTCGGGTGGTGGGAAGCCGGGGGCCGATGGAATTGGTGGGAGAACGGCAAGTAGGGCTTTGGCGGGGACGGCTGAAGAGTGGAGCGCCGGGTGATACCTGTTGGATGGAGGCGACCGAGAGCGGTTGGATATTTGCAGCCGCAACGAGTGAGCGGGAGGCAGTGGT
>Ga0068877_10003523_pt1 | contig 12397 bp, 4 predicted proteins | sample NOAtaG_FD_66437 | JGI IMG/M metagenome (GOLD analysis project Ga0068877, IMG submission 66437) | Freshwater lake microbial communities from Lake Erie, under a cyanobacterial bloom - NOAA_Erie_Diel6S_1000h metaG | ecosystem: Environmental > Aquatic > Freshwater > Lake | place: USA: Ohio, Lake... | reverse complement strand
CGTATGCGAGCCGAGCGAACATGACACGGCATAGCTTAGATGCTGCTCCATCGGATGCTGAAACACTTCCAATAGCGTTTTCAGAGCGGGTTCGGTTCCGATATAGCTGGCCGCGATCGCCGCCTCCATTCGAACCATGCTATCCGGATCGTGAATCGATCGTTGAAGGAGTTCGAGCGTGTCGGGCATTTCCTGAAAACAATAACGCAATTGCTGAACGGCCGCCGCGCGAGCGTCCGCCGATTCGCAACCGATCAACTCCCGAAGCAGATCAGCATGAGAATGCCCCGCTGTTCGTAAGCTCCAGAGCGCTTCCAATTGGTGATGTCGAAACCGTGAGTCTTTTCTATCCAAACCATCGATCCACTTCCTGAGTTCGGCAACGACTTGTTCCGATGGCTGGCTTCGCAACTCTCGTTTGGCTCTATAGCGGTGCATATATTCTGGACGCTTTAGAACGTCCAGTAATTGCGGGATGGTCGCACCATCTATAGTGGGTGGCACTACGAGTGGTCGATTCTTGGCGGTTACACGCCAAATACGACCCGAGCTTCGGTCTCGTCGTGTATCTCGCAAAGAGTACTGCGCATGCCCTTTGACTGGGTTGTACCAGTCGCAAATGTAGAGATCACCTCGGGGCCCGAACTGAAGATCGACAGGAATGAAGCTCAAATTCGTTGAGAATATCAAGTCACCCATGTATTGCTCTTCGAAGCCAAAGGGTTGACGAACCCATTGATGCATTTCGATACGGTTGGTCGGTTTGTATCTCGCCTTGATGAATGCCCCGCGAAGCTCCGGCGGAAAGTGATCGGAGTCCACAAACTGATGGCCGCATGTCCCTGAATAGGCCTGTAAACCGTTCGGAGAAGGATGCTGTCCAGGATACGGAGGATCGAGAGAATGGAAGGCAGCGGCAAAGATCGGATGGCTTGCAACGTGCCTACCCCAGTCGTCGAATGTAACGCCCCAAGGGTTGGTGCTCGGGTAAGAGCCAAAGGAAATAAGCCGATCCGTTCGAGGTGTATAGCGAAACCAGCCACTATTCTGTTGACGCACGGGACCATATGGCGTTTCAATTTGCGAATGATGAAAGATCGACTCACGAATGATCAAATCCCCTTCAGGCGACCATGTGAAGTCGTGCAGGGCATGGTGCGAATCTTCGGTGCCAAAACCACTGAGCAACGTTGTCTTCTCATCCATACGGTCATCGCCATCGGTATCCTTTAGCCAAGTGAGCTCAGGTTGTTCCGATACATACACTCCGCCATCACCGAGTTCGAACGAGAGAGGCACATGTAGATTGGAAGCGAAGATCGTGGATTTGTCCGCCCGACCGTCTTGGTTGGTATCTTCGAGAATAACGATGCGATCCTGTGGTTCATTCCCTGGATAAATGTGGGGATAGGTGATCGAAGTGCTCACCCACATTCGCCCTTTAGCATCGAAACGCATTTGGATAGGGTTCGCAATTTCAGGAAACTCTTCTTCACTGGCGAAGAGATTAACTTCAAAACGAGGATCGACTTGAAAAGCTTTCTGTTCGTCCTGTGGACTCAGCCATTCGTTCACCCCGCGAGATTGCAGAGAGGGAGGCATGGGTGGGACATTCGAGTCATCGATGAGCTGTGGGACTGTTTCTCCTTTTGCGATGGCCCAAATGTGTTCGTCACGATTGGCGACCATTTGTTCAAAGCTGCGCATAGCAGGCAAGAAGTCGAGGTAGCCGTATTGCTTGTTGCGATCGCCGGTATAGTAAAACGTGTTGAGAGGTCGATAGCGCCGGGCATATTGTCGATCGCGATCGATGATCGCTTGTCTCAGTTTTTCGTTCGGTAGTGGTGGTTCGGATTGGAAGAGTTGTTGATAAAGCGATTTCGCAAACAGCGAATCTCCACGTTCGTTCAAGTGACAACCGTTGGTGGTATAGTTTGCATCGACGCTCGCCATGGATTGTCGGGTTGGCGAGAAGAGATCGACGAAGCCCGCACCTGTTGTTTTTGCAGCGTCTCGCATGGCTTGTGCGAACACTTCGATACGAGCATTGTTCAGGTTTGCGGCTGCGACTTTCGGTTTGTTCTCGTTGGCAATAGGGGAGAGGAGCACAATTTTCGGAGCCGTGCGTCCATTGAATGCGAGGGTCTGCATGCGATTTAGAAATGCAATGAGCCGTTCGCGAAACGAGTCCACTTGATCGACGCCATCAAAGGACTCATTGAATCCGTAGGCTGCGAAAATGACATCGATCTTCTCACGATACAGATGTTGCTCAATATCAGCAAAGTTCTCCGGTCGAGGCTGGATGTTGATCACATCGGCTGACCATGCAAGGTTTCGCACCACGAGGCGATGGTTCGGGTATCGCATGTGCAACATGGTTTCAAAGTTGCCGAACTGTTGCATCCGTTCGAAGAGCGTATTTCCGATGAAGGCGATGCGATCACCAGGATTCAATTCCAAAGGCAATTGCGTTTTGACTGGTGGGACAATCGGTGGGCGAGGCGCTGTTTTTTCAAAGATGCCAAACTCCAGAAAACTGGAGTCTTCCGATTGCTGAGCATGACATGGCGGTTGCAGATAGGAACCCATTCCGAGGACTCCAAGAACAAACAGCCGATAGAGGAGAGAGTTGATTTTCATAGGGGAAATCGCGGATGGAGGAATCGCCAGCGATCGATTGTTGGGATTAAGTGCAAGATCATATGCCATGCAACGAGGCAATTCTTTGGGCGCTGGTTTTATTGCAAGCAATCTGATCGTCGAATGAAATCCAACAAACTTGGGATCGACTTGGGAGTCGGTGATGTTGTATAGGGCAGTAGTAGGAATATTGTATCGTATTTCGAAGAGTTGTTTGTAGCAAGGAAATGTGAGGATATGACCAGTATTCAAGGCACCACAACGATTCCTCCCACAGTTCCGAAGGTTGAGACTGAACAACAAGCGTACGATGACGTTCCCTACGGTAGTTACCCCGTCGCAGCGAGTCATCCCGATAAACTCTATACGATGGCCAAACTTTTTGGTCTGAATCCGGTATTGCCAGACAACGCTCGTATTTTGGAAATTGGCTGTGCGGGTGGTGGAAACATACTTCCACTGGCAAGTCTCATGCCTAACTCCACATGCGTCGGAGTAGAACTATCGCAAGTGCAGGTCGATTTTGGTAAAGAAGCGATTCGATTCACAGGGATGAAGAACTGCACCATTCAGCAGGGTAGTGTTACGGATATCACACCGGAATTTGGCAAATTCGATTACATTCTTTGCCACGGTGTTTACTCCTGGGTTCCCGATTTTGTTCGGGAAGCCATCCTACGCGTTTGTTCGGAGAATCTTTCTGAAAACGGAGTCGCCTATGTCAGTTACAATGTTTTGCCAGGTTGGTACTTTCGGGGCATGATTCGCGGAATGATGCTGGAACATGTTCGGGACATCGTGGATCCGGTGAAGAAGGCCAATCAGTGTCGCGCATTGCTAAAGTTCTTGGTCGATTCCAACGCGAACTCCAATAGTCCGCATGCTCAGTACCTTCGCAGTGAAAAGGCCATGCTTGATAAGCTTCCCGACAGCTACATCATGCACGAACACATGGAAAACATCAATGTGCCATTCTACTTCCGCGATTTCATCAAGGCGGCCTCTCAATTCCATCTACAATTTTTGGGTGAGGCGAGTCTGGCATCGACGTGGGCCGGAAATCTACCTCTTGTTGCCCAGCAGGGACTAGAGCAGATACAGGATGCGGTTCAACGTGGTCATTATATGGATTGCATATCAGGGCGATCATTCCGAGAAACGTATCTGGTTCACGCCGGAGCCAAGATCAATCGAACATTGAGAAATGATCTCTTGAAAACTCTCCGATTCATGGGAAAATTCGAAATGCTTCAAGATCCGAACGGTACGACTCCTGCGGATCCGAACACGAAGCGATACCTGGGTGGCAACGGGCAAGTTATCACGACTTCTGATTTGCGTTGGCATGCAATGATGGAATACTTGACTAGGGTTTTCCCTTGTTCGAAGTCGATTAGTGAGTTGCGAAAGCATATCGAACCAATTCTATCCGAAGAGGACCGCGAAAAAACGAGCGATGACCATTTGATCTCGACTTTGATGTCAGGAGTGCTCGGTGGTTGGTTGGATTTTCGCTTCCCAAAGGACCGAATGCAGGTCGAAGGAATCGATCGACCTCGCGTTACGTCATGGGCGATCTGTCAAGCTCAAGCGAATCGTTTTGTAACTAACTTGCGACATGACTTCACCACGGTCAACGAGGCTGTGCGACAGATCATTCCATTGCTCGACGGAAAACATGACTTAAAAGCCATCGCTTCAGAAGTCGATGTTTTGATCAAGACTGGATTGCTTAAAGTCCAATCCTCGGGGACGATCAACGTGGATTCGAAAGAGATTCCGATGATGGTAGCAAAGCAATCGATTGAACAACTCGCCAAGCAAGCGTTACTGTTGGCTGTCGACTAGGCTGTTGTGAATAAGTTCTGAATTTGATTCAACGAACTGCCATTGTTTCGAATCTTGGTAATGCTATTCTCCAAATCGTAGAACTGCTTGAGCAATCGTTCTCGTTCGCGATCCAACCGTCCGTTGACGTTAGCCAGTCGGTCAGTACTCGACTCTATTTGTCGATTCAAGGCCTGCGTTCGATTGACTAAGGTACTGTTTTTGATGCCGACTAGTGACTCGAGAAGCACTTTGGCGCGGGCTCCGAATCCAGTTTTCTCTTTTGTCAAGAAGTCTTTGACATCACCGGCATTACGTTGAATCGCTTTCGACAATTTATCCTTGTCGAGGCTAAGCTTGCCCGTGTCATCAAGACTGATCCCCAATTGCTGAAGCGATTGAACCGAACCCGAAGCAAACGATCGTTGATTGATAAAGCGGGACAAGGACTGCTCGACGCGAAGAACTTCGGAGCTTCCAATGAGCAACCCCGTCGTCTTTGTCTCGGTATTGAATTCCGTTTCCTTTTTGATTTTGTCACGAACCTTGTTGTATTGATCTACAAACAATTGAAGGTTTCGCTCGAGGGTAGAGTTGTTGGTGGAGACGCCGATGTCAATGGACTCGGTCGATGTCCCTTTGACCGTCAAGACAACCCCATCGATGGCGTTGGAGATCGTGTTGGTAGATGACTTCACCAGAGTTCCTCCGGAATCGGACGATCCTCCCACGGATATGATTGCATCTCTACCGCTACCCGTGTTGTTGATATTGATGCCTATACTGTCGCCATCGGCGTGGATTCGTCCCGCTTCCCCACTGGTTCGCGAGGTAAAGAGCACGCGAACATTGTTTGTACCAGAGGTAAGGATCGACGCTGAAACAGGTCCATTCGAATCGTTAATCTTCTGAACCACTTGTGAGATCGCGTCACTTGCGGTGAAGGAAAGTCGGAATGTTTGACTACCGTTGATTTCCTTTCGGTTAGGATTCGTCTGATTGGTCCCTTTGCCTCGAATGCCGAGATCCAGTGCAGCATTTCCGCTTTGATCGTCGGTGATGGAGAAGTCGCCTGAACCGAATGAGCTATCGGAAATGGCGATTCCGTCCCCGTCGTCGTTTAACCGAGCTGTAACACCGATCGCGTTGTTGTTGATAGCTGTCAGAACATCGCCGACGGTTTTGGTTGTGGAAGACGACAACGAAATCGTCTTGGACAGACCTGCAGCATTGGTGATTGTAAAGGTTCCAAGGCGAACGCCTCTCCCCTGATTCAATTTGCCGATTTCTGTAGATTCGTGAATGTATTGAAGTTTGAGGGATTTGCTATCAATGCTATTCTGGCCAACATCGGCGACGATCCCCAGTTTCGTTGCTGAGTTGTTCGAATCGCCATTTGCTACGATCAGATTCCCTGCTGTTGCACCTGTAACGTCTTGCAGAACGAGACCCGTGCGCGATCGATTGAGCGACGCAGTGACACCCGCACTGCTTGCATTGATTTTGTCAATGACATCTCGAAGGCTTGTCGAGCCTGCAAGATCCACTTGGGTCGTTACGGTATTTCGATTTGTAATCGAGAGCTTCCCCGGCGTGCCAATCCCTTTTCCGCCGTTTAGAGAACTCAGCAGAGGACCTTGAAGAACGTTTTGTACTCTTGCCCCTTGGATCTTTCCTCCAGACTCGGCAACGCCTGTGAATCCGAGTTGATCGGCAAGTGCACCCGTTGCACTAAATGTTCCAGAACCTATTGTCTTGTCGATGATTTCAAAGCCGTCCCCATTCGTTGCAACTTTTATCTCGAACTTGTTCGAATCTACTGCGTTGATACTTGTGAGCAGTTGTCCGACGTTCGTCGGACTACGAGTCGCATTGGCGTCAATCTCTAGTGATGTACCATCGCGAAGCGTTACCGTTAAGTCTTTGCCGGTTTGAAAGGTAAGCCCGCGATTGTCTCGAAGGGTTCCTAATCGGGTCGATGGACTGAGATATGCGAGATCCTCACCCGTAGCGGTGTTGAGTGCAACATTGACACCTGCCAACCCGAGGTCGTCGGCCGTGCGGCCTCCGCCTACTTCTTCCACGATGAGATTCGAGAGCGTAGAACCCGATAGATCATTCAGAACGATTTTGTCGCCATTCGTTCGTGCTGAGATTCGAAGCCCAGAGTTGTTGATTGCTTGGATCGTCTCATCCATATTGGATGCATACCGAAGATCTACTTCTTTGGATTGACCACTTCGGTCCGTGATTCTTATTATGCCTCGTGCGACTCCTAACCCGCCTCGCAGGTCGTCGAGCGACTGGCTGTTATCGACGAATCCACCTGTGCGAACAACTAACTCTCCACTTTGAACCGTATCTGCTGCGTTACCTAACGGACTGCTGGCCGCTGTCGCAGTTTGCGCTGTCTGTATCGATTGAACAGGGTAATTGCCGGCGAGTGGTGTACCCGAGACCGTGGCTGTGATCACGTCGGTTTTGGAAGACGCGACAGCTACCGTCGATATATTAGAAGCATTTCCAATTCGATCCGATTGCAACTGAACCCCGACCACGAGGGCTGTCAACTCGTTCAGGACTACTTGTTGGGCTTGTAGCCCTTTGATACGAACTTGTAGGGCGTCGCGTGGGCGCGCAGAAACCGCCATCAACTGTTCGACGGTCTTTTGAATATCGATGCCGGTCGTTAATCCGACGTTTGATTGAATTCTTCCCATAATACAAAGTATGCAGCGCGAATTACGTGATGCCGTTCCAGACTGAACACTTCCATCCAATTTGATCGAAAGGAATTCCTACCTCCTTCAGATCGGATCGACTTATCCGGTAGGCTAATGAAAAACAGAAAAAGGCTTGCACTTCTGCAAGCCTTTTTTGTTTTTTGCTAGCCAATCGATTCTTATCGGAGCAGTGACAGAACGGACTGAGCACTTTGGTTTGCAATTCCGAGCACCGAAGTACCGGATTGAACGAGAATCTGTGCTCGCGTCAAGTTGGCGGATTCTTTCGCGAAGTCAGCATCTCGGATTGAGCTTTGTGCTTCGTTTAGATTGGACAAGCTATCGTTCAACGAGACGACGTTGCTTTCGAGAGCCGTTCTTTGGAACGCACCCAATCGACCGCGAAGTGTCGTAACCTTGTTGATAACTTGGTCAACGATCGCTGAGGCGTTGGTTACGTTCTTGACCAAAGAGCTGTTCCCGCTGCTCGCCAATTCGAGCAGTTTTCCATTGACGCCGCCGATTTTGGCTGTGTTCAAACTGGTGATACCGAGCCGAGCTTGTTGGTTGCTAACGACGTCAGGTCCGAGTTGGAACTGTGCTCCACCACCAGTGATCGTGAAGTTCACATTGGTGCTGGACCCGTCAGCTACGGTCAAGCCGAAGCTCAATGTTGCAGTGTTCAAGGAAACGCGATTTCCCTTGCCGCTTGCAACGGTTCCATTGACAGTTGCCTGAATGTCGGAGCCTACAGCGCGAGGTCCACCTTCCAAGGATGCTCCAAACGTCCCACCTGCTCCTTCACTAAGGACTTCTACGCTGACGATCCCTTCGGAGCCATATTTCAAACTCTTCAGCTCCAGTTTGTTTGTTGTGTTATTGAGCGAGGCTTCGATACCAGTCGAATCCTTCAAAAGATTGACGGACTGAAGGATGCTGGCCGCTGTTGCACCCTTTTGGAATTTGAACACTTCCGATCCGTCGCCACCAGTCAATTGGAAAGTGAGGTCGGCACCGATACCACCACCGACGACTCCACCCAGAAGGGTCTTGGACGCTGGAGGAGCTTCCAAGGAACCTTTGTAGACCCCGTCCCCATTGCTGGTAACACTCAACGAAGCTTTGTAAAGACCACCACTGATGCCGGTAATCGCTTCTGCGATGTCACGGAGCTTCGTGTCGCCGGTGTTGCTGACCTTCACAACAATGTTTCCACCAACAATCGATGCTGTTGGGGCACCTGCCGTGATGGAACTGTCCTCTTCGAACGTGACCTTAACTCCGTTTGAATCCACACCGCTGTTGGTTGCGGTAATGATTAGCTCATCTTTAGAGCCAGACACGTTGGTTGTTCCTCCCTGCAATTTGTTCGAGAGGGTTGCGTAGTCTGAGCTATTGAAAATTGCTCCAGCGTTTACAATCGATCCTGGTTCGATTTGGAATACGCTTCCTGCTCCCGCCGTAATCGCATCCGCCACGTTTTGGATCGTTGCGTCCGCTTTGACTTTGACAGTCAATTGGTTGGTTGCTTCATCGTAGGCAGCAGTGGTAGCTCCGTCCGTAGCAGCTTCGAACTTAATCTTTGTGCTGTTACCAAACGATCCGTCCGCAAGTCCACCGTCAACCGCCTTCAATGTAAAGGCACTAGCAGAAGTGATGGTGTTACCACCCGAGAATACAGGGGCGCTACCATTGACGGCTGTGTATCGAGCACTTCCCGACTTGACGTCCGAAGCAGTGAATGCATTGGTTGCATTGACTGCGTTTGCAATATCATTGATCGTCGCTCCCTGACCGACACTGATATTCAACTTATTGTTGGCTGCGTCATAGGCTGCCGTCGTCAATTTGTTGGAAGACGTCGTGTAGTTTAATGTAAGCGAATTCCCGATCAATCCGTCAGCGGGTCCGCCATCTTTCGCGGTGATCTTGAACTGGGCAGGATCCAAACCACCGGACAACGCACTCGAGACAGAACCGGTAGATGTACCGGTTGGAGTTCCAGATCCGTTAGACAAGACGAACAATCCACCCAACGCTGTATTGAGGTCGGTGACGTTGTCGGCAGCGTTTTTGCCGGTGTTAATCGTCAAGCTCAAAGTGTTTGATGCTTGGTCGTACGTTGCGGCCGCTGCAGAAGCAGCGTAGGTATAGCTAATCTTCGTACCGTTACCGATCGCACCCGAAGTGATCTTTCCTGCACCAGCTGTAATATCAAACTTGAGCAATCCCGCGCCTAACTCCACTGCAGATCCAGATGCCTGTGTAGTAGTGTTGTCGACTGTTGAGTCTGTACCACCAGACAATACTGCAGATCGGATTGCGGCATCGCCTGCGGCTACAGTGCCATTTCCAGAAGCAAACGTGAAGAGGCTGTTGACTTTCGTGTCGGCCGTTAGAGCCGTGACAACCTCCGCTCCTGTGGCTCCCTCTTTCAGCACCAAGCTGACGGTGTTCGAATCCGCATTATAGGTAGCTGCCGCGTTAGCCGCTTTGGCGTCTGCCGTAGTCGTAATATTGAACTGAACATTGTTTCCGGTTGCTCCGTCAACAATGGTGTTGTTCTTAGCGGTGATCTTGAATGCTGCTCCGCTGTTGAGAGCTAAAACACCGGATGCTTCGGCGTTGGCAAGCTTACCGTCGTAAACCACTGTTCCGCTAGCTTCGGTTGTGATGACCTTCGAGTTTGCAAAGTCGATCTTGCCTGAAGCTTCCGCTCCGATGGTGTTGTCGTTAAATGTAAAGGTTGTCGCTGCCTTGGCGGAAGCGCCTACTGCTGGAATATCGGCGGTTACCAACGCTTGGGTCGCAGCAGCTATGACTTCGATGTTGACGGCCACGCTTCCAGTGGCTCCGAGGTTCGCAGAGTCAATTTGGAGGTCTTTTACCGTGCTGTATCCTGTTCCCTGAGCAACTTGGAAGTCTAGAGAGCCGTCCAACAATCGGCGGCCTTGGAATGTTGTTGTTTGAGCGATACGGTTGATTGCTTCGAGCGACGAGTCGACTTGGAGCTGATTAGCAGCAATTTCGTCATCGCTAAGAGCTCCCTTGTTGGCGGCTTCTGTTACCAGACCACGAATGTCGTTGAGGAGCGAGCTTACCTGCCCAAGTGCCGAGTCAGCAGTACCAATGATTTGGTTTGCTCGTTGCGTGTTCGAAAGGGCCTTGTTGATGCTTGTGATGTCACTACGAAGCGATTCGCTAGCAATCAAACCTGCTGGGTCGTCCTTACCCGAGTTGATTCGCAAACCAGTGCTCAACCGGGTCAAGGAGGTTTGCAGATCGCTGTTGGTTCGGTTGAGTCGGTTTTGAGCGGTTAACGAGCTAACGTTGGTGTTGATACGTGTCATCTATTAAAAATCTCCCGATTGGATTGGTGAATTTCACCCACGATGATTCGTAGGGTTGGACAAATTGGAGTCGCCTTCGTAGGCATACGTTGAAACTAGAGAAATCCATTTCATCCGATAACCCACTCTCTCCCTTTGACCTTCGTGAGGGAACACAAGCGGATGCGCAAGCTGAGACAGTAGCCCTACACTTACACGGACTCGCAAACTTAGCATCGGAACTTGTGCACATCTGGTTAAGATGCATTGGAAAAACTATCAATTATTGTGTGCCAGCTGGCGCGCAGTTGGGCTTGATCGGCATAACCGTTACAATGCAAACAGTTTTCCTGGCCGTTACACCTTTTCAACATTTCCTTAACCGAACGCGATGATCCGCAAAATAGTCCTTCAGAACTTTATGGCTCATGAATCGACCGAGCTGGAATTGGCGGACGGTTTGAACGTTTTGGTCGGTCCGAACAACATCGGAAAGAGTACGATCGCAGTCGCTTTAAAGACCTTGGCGAGAAACGGAAACTCCTCCTTTGTGCAAAGGCACGACGCCAAGGAATGCGCCGTCATTGTGACGACTTCCGAGGGCCACACCATCCAGTGGCAAAAAAAGAAATCGCCCAGCTATATCATCAATGGCGAAGTCAAAGACCGCTTGGGCCGAGGTGGAACACCTACGGAACTGGATGACACCCTGCGGCTAGCTCCAGTGGAGTTCGAGGATAAAGACTTCGAGCCACACTTTGGCGAGCAGAAGTCACCAATATTCCTAATCAACCGACCTCCTAGCCAAATAGCCCAGTTTTTTTCAACAACCTCCGATGCAGAAAGATTGGTCGCGATGCAACGGTTGCACCAGCGAAAAAAAGGAGACGCTCAATCTCAACTCAAATTCCTGGAGGATGCCAATCAGGAATTAACGAAGCAATCGGAGTGCCTGGCACCGGTCCCAATACTAGCCAACATGGTCTCACAAATGGAAGAAGACCTCGAACGGATATCCAAATTGGACAAGGAGAGTGCAAAGCTCTTAGGCGACTTGGAGAATTGGAAGAAAGGCTCGGTCGAAGCGTCCCTCCAAAATCAAAAGCTGACTTCGTTGGAGCAACTTCGCGGTCTGCCAGCATTTCATGACGAGAAGCCCCTCGCGACTTTTCTTGCGCAAGTAGGGACGGCGGAACGCGAATGCGAACAAACTCATAGGCTGGCAATGGAGTTGTCAAAGGTAATCGCGCCCCCTGCAATGCACTCTACCGAGCCGCTTGAGCAACTTTACGAACATCTAGAGCGAGCATATCGATTGCAAACGCTAGGGGCTATTCGATCCGATTGTCTTGCAAATCTAGTCGAGCCGCCTGAAGTGCTTCCGGAATCCAGTTTGGCACACTGGTTGAATGAGTATGAAGCCCTGTTGCAAGCGGCCGAACATTCAAATGCACAAAGGATAGAACTCGCGGGGCTACAGACTCCGCAGCAACCCTCCGATACGGAGTCGCTCCAGATGCTTATCGATGCCATGCATTCCCATCTGCACGCGAGTGAAGCACTCCTCTCCAGCCAAGCCAAGATTGATGAAGAGTCGAACCGTTTGGACCGATTGCTCGCGGAATGGTTGAACGCAAACCCAACCTGTCCCACGTGCGGAACAGGCCTAACGTTGGAAATGATGCGAAGACAGCATTTCCATGCGGGAGCCTTGGACTAATGCACTCGAAACCTTTGCCTGACTACTCTCCGACCATTCGTCGTGGCCCCCAAGGGTTAACGGGTCTGCTGTTCATTGGTGATCCTCATATCGAAGGACGAACTCCTGGTTTTCGTAAAGACAACTACCCAGAAGCGATCCTTCGCAAGTTTCAA
>Ga0068877_10003521_pt1 | contig 12398 bp, 8 predicted proteins | sample NOAtaG_FD_66437 | JGI IMG/M metagenome (GOLD analysis project Ga0068877, IMG submission 66437) | Freshwater lake microbial communities from Lake Erie, under a cyanobacterial bloom - NOAA_Erie_Diel6S_1000h metaG | ecosystem: Environmental > Aquatic > Freshwater > Lake | place: USA: Ohio, Lake... | reverse complement strand
CGCGACATCGAACCCTTCGACTGGGGCGTCACCAACTACACCAGCCTCATCATGAGCAAAACGCTCTGACGCGCAAAACGCCAGTTTCAGAGCCCTCGACTTCAGTCGAGGGCGCCTTTGTTTTCTTTTTTTTCTCTCTTCCTGACACCACCACCAACCCCAAAAACAAAGCGACGGCCGAGCCTCGCTCAGCCGCCGCCATTTCGATCACACAAGTTGAACCGAACTCTCAGGCCGCGACCGGACGAACCGCCACGGTCTCCAGCAGCTCGGCCTCAGGCAGACGGAGCGCCGCCGCCTCGCCCGGCTTGCTGTTCACCACGCCCGGCGTCGTCAACGCCGTCGAAGGCACCACGCACGTGTACATCCCAGACTGCGGCCCGGTCAACGCCATCCCAGCAGACGCAAACAGACCAGGGGCGGCAGAAGCCAAACCGGCAAACGACGAAAGCGCAACAGTGGCGGGCATCTCTCTCTCCCTCCAAAATGGGCCCCGGCCGAAGAGCCGAGGCATGCGGACCTGAGAAATGTACCACAGACCGAGAAGCCCTGCAACCCCCCGTCCCGAAAAATCACCCTCCCAGCCCCAATCCTCACGTTTCTCTCGGTCCGTTCAGATTTGTACGGCACATGTCAGTATTCTAGAAGACTGAAGGCTCAGTGAAAACCCTAGGCTATCCGAGTCATCGCTATTCGATCGGCCTTGGAGAGCAGGCTTGAGGCGTCCTTGAGCCAGCGGCGCGCGTCCTGGGTGTACCCGGCGGTGGGTTTCGGGCCTTCCAGGCCTTTTTTCTGGGCTTGATCGTTCCAGTACGCGTTGAACCGCGCCATCATCAGCTCGCGAACGTACTTCGCGGTCATCGAGGCCAGCGCCACCGGCAAGTGGGCGCTCTCGGCCTCGGGTTGAAAGACCGCCGAGAGCCGCCGGGGTGTTGTCGCGTCTTTCAGATCGATGTCGTACCGGCTCGCCCGCGGGGTTTCCTCCATGACCGTGACGGTGATGGGCTCTTGCCCGGGCTGAACTCGCGGCAGCAGTCGCGCGAGGAACTGCCCGTAGTCCTGCCGCCCGCCCTGGCGGTCGCAGACGAGCCTTGGGTGGGTCGGGCCGGGCTTCCCCCAGCTTTCCCAGACCGTTCGCAGGTGCTCCCCGACACCCAGGGCGGTGGTGGCGGCCTTGGTCCCCTCACGCCGAACGGTCTCGTTGAAGGCCCGCTCGCAGACGAGCTTGGTACGGATCGTCAGCGGTCGCACCCCCGCCTGGGCCATCGCGACGTTGAGGGTGTTGCTGGCGATGGCGATCTCGCCTTCGCTATGAGCGGTGGGCAGGGGCCTTGGCTCGCCGGCGTACCACGGGTGGTCCTCGAGCTCGGCGCCCAGCGCAAGCAGCAGTTCAAGGTCGGATTTGGGCCGAAGGTCGAGCAACGCGAGCGTGGAAAGCACGCCCAGTTCCAGATGCGTGAGGGGGTGCTTGGCCGCGTCGTTGGCGAGCTTGAGTTTCTTCGAATCGTCGAAGGCGATTCGGCCCTTCGCGGCCTTGCCGGGCTTCTTGCACACGCCCCGGCTGAGCAGGTCCCAAAGGTCGGGGGCGGGCTGGCCGGGCTCCCAGGGGTCGATCTCGAAGGCGCTCATGGCGACGACGAGCGGGCCGAGCATGGGCCCGTAGCCGGCTTCGTCGATCCCCGCGAGCACCACGCTCATGCTGAGAGAGTCCCTGTGAAGGCCAAGTCAAAGTCGCGCGTCGCGAGACGCGAGTCGAAAAACTGAGGACGCGGCGAGTGTATCACGCCGCGGTCTTTCACCAGTGCCTGATGCCCAGTGCCCAGTGCCTTCTTCGCTCAATCCAGTTTGAACTTCGCGAGGTACGCCTGCGCGTCGACTTTGCCCGCTTCGGGCTGCTGGTCCTTGAGCATCACGAACCGGTCCACCACCAGCGCGTCCATGCCTGTGGCCATGAAGCAGCGGTACGCGTCCTGCGGCGTGCAGACGATCGGCTCCGAGCGCACATTGAAGCTCGTGTTGATGATCACGGGGCACCCCGTGCGGTCGCGGAAGGCCTCGATGAGTTTGCAGTACGCACCGTGCCGACGCGGATCGACCGTCTGCACGCGGGCGGAATAGTCCACGTGCGTGATGGCGGGCACGACCGATCGGCTGACCTTGAGCTTCTCGATCCCCCAGAGCTTCTCGCTCCCCTGCGCCTCGGGGCTGCGCTTGTCCTGCTTCACCGGCGCCACCAGCAGCATGTAGGGCGAGTCCTGCCCCGGCTTCATCTCGAAGTACTCGTGCACATGGCTCTTCAGCACAGCGGGGGCGAAGGGGCGGAAGCTCTCGCGGAACTTGATTTTGAGGTTCATCACCGACTGCATGGCGTTCGAGCGTGCGTCGCCGATGATCGAGCGGGCGCCGAGGGCGCGCGGGCCGAACTCCATGCGTCCGTTCATCCAGCCGACGACCTTGCCCTGCTCCAGAAGCTGCGCCACGCGTCGGGCGAGCTCGTCGTCGGTTTGCATCTGCTCGTACTTCGCCCCCAGCGCGTCGAGCTCGGCCCTTGCCTGATCACCCGCGTACACGGGTCCGAGCAGCGAGGCCTGCTGCGCATCGCCGGGGTCCGGGGTGCGTTGGTTGCCCAGCAGTTGATGCCAGACGTAGAGGGCCGCACCGAGCGAACCGCCCGCGTCGCCCGCGGCGGGCTGGATCCAAAGGTCGTCGAAGATCCCTTCGCGGAGGATCTTGCCGTTGCCGACGCAGTTGAGCGCCACGCCCCCGGCGAGGACGAGGTTCTTGCACCCGGTCAGTTCGCGCGCGTGGCGCGCGGTGCGGAGCATGATCTCTTCGGTGACGACCTGGATCGACGCGGCGATATCCATCTCGCGCTGGGTGAGGTCGGCCTCGGGCGCCCGCGCGGGCCCGGCGAAGAGCGCATCGAACTTCGCGTTCGTCATCGTCAGCCCGGCGGCGTAGTTGAAGTACGACTGGTCCATGCGGAACGAGCCGTCGGGCTTCAGGTCGATCAGGTGTTTGTAGATCAGGTCGACGTACTTCGGCTCGCCGTAGGGCGCCAGGCCCATGAGCTTGTATTCGCCCGAGTTGACCTTGAACCCGGTGTAGTAGGTGAAGGCGGAGTAGAGCAGCCCCAGCGAGTGGGGGAAGCGCATTTCCTTCAGCAGGGTGACGGTGTTGCCGCGGCCGACGCCGATGGTCCCGGTGGCCCACTCGCCCACGCCGTCGAGGGTGATGATGGCGGCTTCTTCAAAGGGCGAGGGATAGAAGGCCGACGCGGCGTGGCTCTGATGATGCTCGGTGAAGATGAATCGCTTGGTGTACTTGCCGCCCAGGCCCTTGCGCAGGGCGCTGGGGGTGTAGAGCTTGTCCTTCAGCCAGACGGGCATGGCCTTGCAGAAGCTGGCGAACCCGCGCGGGGCGTTGCCCAGGTAGCTCTCCAGCAGGCGCTCGAACTTCAGCAGCGGCTTGTCATAGAAGGCGACAAAGTCGAGCTGCGAAGCGTCGAGGTTGGCCTCGCGCAGGCAGTACTCAACCGCCCGCGCGGGGAAGGCCGGGTCGTGCTTGATGCGGGTGAAGCGTTCTTCCTGAGCCGCGGCGACGATGCGGCCATCAACCACCAGCGCGGCGGCGGAGTCGTGATAGAACGCCGAGATGCCCAGGATCGCGGTCATGCGGAGCGGGGGTGAGTGTATCAGGGAGTGGGGGAGGGAAGTGGTCAGGTGGCGGAGTGACGGAGTGGTCAAGTGGCAGAGTGACAAAGTGGCAAAGTCCTTCGGCGCGGTTGACCTTTGCCACTCAGCCACTTTGCCACTTTGTCACTTCCCTATTCAGAGCATCCAAGCACGCCGACTATCCTCTCGGCATGACAAGCGCAGAAGAGCCAAGGAGCGATGCGGGCGCCGCGCGGGGCCAAAGTGTGAGCAAGGCCGCCCGGATCGTTGCTTGGTACAAGGGGCTGGCGCTCTTCTGCTTCAACATCTTCGTGGTGATTCTGCTGCTGAACTTCGTCTTCGGCTTGCAGCGTTGGAGCACGCAGATCCTGGGTCTTTCGCCCAACGACCCGATCACCGAGTCGCTGGGGGAGCGGGTGTATGCCGCGTACCCGGGGATGAGCCCGGAGCAGGTGCGGGCGCTCTTAAAGGAAACCTGGTCGCGGACGCTGGGGTACCAGTCGTTCACGCCGTTTCGTGAGCGGGCCCATGCGGGGACGTACGTCAACGTGCACGAGGCCGGGTTCCGTGTGATCCCCGGCACCGGTGCGCAGGGCCCCTGGCCTTTGCCGCCGATGGGGCAGCAGTACACGATCTTTCTGCTCGGCGGCTCGACGACCTTCGGCTATGGCGTCGCGGACGATCAGACCATCGCGACGCACCTGCAAGCCGCGTTGAACGCGCCAGGTTCGCTCGCGTCGAAGCTCGGGAAGCCCGTCCGCGTCTACAACTTCGGCACCGGGTTTTACTACTCCTCGCAGGAGCGCATCCTCCTCCAGCAGTTGCTTCTGCAAGGGGCGACGCCCGACCGCGTGGTCTTCATCGACGGGCTGAACGAGTTCGCCGCGGACAACGTGGTCGATCACGCGTGGGGCGCGCCGACGAAGGAGCTGATGGACTCGGTGAACAGGCCGGCGATGTTCCACTTTGGGAAGTGGTTCGCGCAGACGCCGCTGGGTCGGGCGGCGGGCCGGGCCATCAAGCCGCCAAAGGTTGTGAATCCCAGCGAGCCGAAGCCGCCGACCCCGCAGGAGCAGGCGAAACGGTCGTGGGACCGCTATGTGATGAACACGCGTCTGTCGGCGGCGTTGTGCGCGGGGCTGAAGATCGATTGCACGTTCGTCTGGCAACCGGTGCCGCAGTTTGGATATGAGTTGAAGAACCACCTCTTCGCGGAGAATCTCTCCAGCGGGTTTGTGGGGATCGAGGATGGGTATGCGCTTTCGCAAACGCAAGCGGCCCGCGCGGGCGAGGGGCTCGATCGGCTCGACCTCGCGGGGTTGCAGCAGGGCGTCAGCGAGAATCTCTACGTCGACCGCGTGCACTACACCGGCGCGATGAACAAACGCATCGCCCAGCGCCTCGCGGAGCATCTGACGGCTGGCGTCGGCGGTTCGGCGCGTTAAGCAGCGCTTGAAGACACGTTCAGACCATCGTCGCCGTCGGCGCCGCGACCTTGATGACCACGAAGGTCACGTCGTCCTGAGGCAGCAGGGCCCCGCGGTGATCGCGCAGGGCTTCGAGGATGCGCTCGCCGATCTCCTGCGCGGTTGACGAGGCGTGCCGACGGATCAATCGGCGGAGGTGGTCCTTGCCGAACATCGCGCCCGCGGCGGACCGGCTCTCCCAGATCCCGTCGGTGCCGATGACGATGATCGAGCCGGGCGCCAGCGCACCCGAGCGCGTGTACTCGTTGAACTCCCACGACTCTTCAACGCCCAGAGGCAGGTCGCTGCCCTTCAGCTCGCTGAACTGCATCGTCATCGCGTCCAGCAGAATCGCCTCGTCGTGACCAGCAGAGATCCACCGCAGGCGCGACATGACCGGCGAGCTGAGGCCCGACTGCGTGCCGGCGCCCGCGCTGCTGTGTTCCATCACGAGCATGAAGAGCGTGAGGAACTTCCCCTCGGGGACCTGCTTGCAGAGCAGGCGGTTGATCTGCGCCATGCACAGGGGCAGCTCGCCGACGCGCAGCGCGTGCGAGCGCAGCACCGACCGCGCCGTGGCCATGAGGATCGCGGCGGGCACGCCGTGCCCGGTGCCATCGCCGACGACGATGGCCCAGCCTTCTTTTGCGTCCTCGCCGCCGAGGGGGATGTAGTCGATGTAATCGCCGCCGACCTCGTCGCAGTAGACGCAGAAGTGGGCGATATCGAGCCCCGCGATGCTCGGCGCGCGAGCGGGCAGCAGCGCCCGCTGGACCATCTCGCCCAGGCGCATGCTCCTTCGGAGTTCGACGGACTGCTTCATGGCGCGGGATGTGTGATTCGCCGCCATCGCGAGTTGAGACAGTTCGTCGTCGGTGTCGTCCTCGATGTGGACCTCGGTCTCGCCCGCGCCGGCGCGCTGCATCGCCTCGCAGGTCACGCGCAGGCGCCGCGTGGCGCGGTGCGCAACCACCAGCCCGAGCACCGAAAGCCCGGCGCAGCACACGCCCATGAAAGTCAGCAGCGGATCGCGGATCGAGCCCTCGCCGGCTCGCACGGGCTTGAGCACGATCCAGCCCACCAGCGTGGGCTGCACCGCTTCGCCGCCCGCGTTCATCCCGGGTGTCGTTTCACCCGACGACGCCGCCGCCGCGGGCATCGCCAGCACCGGCATCGCCAAACGCCCCCCGCCGACGTCACGCGGACCAGCCCCCGCCGTGGCACGCGTCCGACTGAAGCGACCGGCGAGATCGTCCAGCGTCACCACCAGGTCGTTCTGATCGTCGACACTCTTCACCGCCTGCACCCGCACCGTACGCGGCACGCCCCCGCCGGCGTCCTGTGAGAGCGCCGGCTTGTCACGCTCAACCCGCGCCGCGAACACCGGCGCAACCGAGCGCGCGTTGCCCGCGTCAAAGAGAGCCACTTCGCTGAAGCTCGCCCCGTCGCCCAAGCCCGCCAGCTCGCTGAGTCGAACACCCACCGCCTCGGCGTTCTGCCAGCGCTCCGCGAGCGACTTGCCGGCGGAGGCCAGCCGCCCGGCTTCGCGAGCGAAGACATCCGCCGCCAGCCGCGCCGCCGCACGCCCGTTCAACTCGACCTGTTCGCGGTGCAGGCTCAGCGCGTAGGCGCTGGTGATCACCACGCCGGCGCACGAGAGCGCCGCGGAAACGAGACCCAGTTTGTGCCAATACGCAAGCCGCACGCGCAGCAGCATACACGACCCCGCCGCCGCTGCGCGTGCCGAAGGTCAGACTCGCAGAACTTTCGCGGGTGTGAACGACCCGTCCAGCACCTTCCGGCTGTCGGTCTTCAGCCACGAATCCAAGACCGCAGCATAGACCGTGCGGAAGTCGATCCCGTACTTCAGGTCGCCCTGATCCAGGTCCTTCAAGCTCGGGTGTTCGTTGTGGATGCCCGCCTTGACCATCGGCCCGGCAAGGAACATCGGCGCCGCCGTGCCGTGGTCGGTCCCCTGGCTGGCGTTCTGACCCACGCGCCGCCCGAACTCGCTGAAGCTCATCGTCAGCACGCGCTGATCATTGCCCTGGGCCTTGAGGTCCTGATAGAACGCCTTGAGCGCCGAGCCGAAGAACCGCAGCAGGTTGGCGTGCCGCCCGTTCTCGCCGCCCTGGCCCGAGTGGGTATCGAACCCGCCCAGCGAGACGTAGTACACCCGCGTCTTCAATCCCGCGGCGATCATGCTCGCGACCATCTGCAACTGGCGTGACAGCTCGCCGTCTGGGTACTGCACGCGGGGCTTGGTCGCCACCGCGCGCCGGATGGTGGCGCTGCTGACCTGCGCATCCAGGGCCGTGCGCGTCAGGAACCCGGCGTTGCTGTCCGGGTCCATGGTCTCCTGCATCCCGGCACTTGAAAGCCGCTGATACGCGTCGCCCAGACTCGCGTCCACGTCGCGCCCCGTCCAGCGGAAGAGCTCCGCCGACTCAAAGCTGATGGGGATCACCACGCGCCCCTTCATCGCCAGCGGGGCCTCGCGACCGACCGCGATGCCGATCTGCGGGTTCGGATCGCCCTTGGGCTTTTCCACTTTGCCCGATTCGCCCTTGCCGAAGCCGCAGCACTCCGCGTCGAAGTACCGTCCGAGCCATCCGTCGCCGCTGGCGCTCGTGTCGGCCGTGTGCCAGATGTCCATGCTCTTAAAGTGCGAGCGGTTGGGGTTCGGATAGCCCACGCCCTGAATAAGCGTCAGTTGCCCGTCGTTGTAGAGGTCCGCGAGGCCGTTGAGCGATGGGTGCAGCCCGACCTCGTTGTTCTTGCCGAGCTTCAGTACGCGGTCTTCCTTGATGCCGATGCCCGGGCGGGCCTTGTAGTAGTTTCCATCGCCGAAGGGCACGACGGTGTTGAGCCCGTCGTTGCCACCGGAGAGCTGGATGACCACGAGGACGCGGTCCTCGGGGACGCCCGGGATGCTGGTGGTGCCGCCCTTGGGGGCCATCGCCAGGGCCGAGCGCTGCAGGAAGCTGGGCAGCATCACCGACGCGCTGGCCAGCACGAGCCCGGCATGGATGAACTCGCGACGGGTATAGGCGTTGAGCTTGTCAAAGGACATGGTTTGCTCCAGAGCGATTCCGCACGTTGCACATGGCACATGGCACAGGGCCACATCGCACATTCAATCCGACCACGCGAGTCTCGCGTCTCGCGACTCGCGACTTCTTCCGCTCAGCACAACTGATACTCGGGCATGGCCGAGATCAGCAGCATCATCTTCGTGGTTGTCTGGTTGATGTCCGCACCTTGGGTGGCCCGCGCGAACTCGTCGAGGGCCACGCGTCCGCTGGGGTTGGTGCGTCCGATGGTGAACCGCAGCACCGCGTCGGTGACCGAGGTCGAGTCCGACAGCGACATCTCCGGGTACGCCTCGCGGAGCTGCTCGAGCATCGCGCGCGCGTCGAAGGGTTCCTGCTCCGCCAGCGGGTCTTTGCCCTCGGGGCGCTTGCCCGTCAGGAGGAAGACCATGAGGTTCTGCCGAACGAAGAGCGTCGCGGTGTTGATCCACGAGCGCCCGCCGTCCCACCCCTTCACCGAAGGCGGGAAGAAGATGTCCTGGCCCATGCGGCCCATCGCGTCGCAGACGCGCGACAGGTCGCGCACCGGCGTGTTCAAACTCCGCACCGCACCGACGACAAGCTGCACGGGGCTCTTGATCTGCTCGCCTCGCAGCGCGGGGTCGTAGAAATGCTGCGACAGGAAGAGCTTCTTCAGCGCGGGCTTCAGCTCGTAGCGGTTGAGCTGGATCGTCGAGGCCAGATCCCCGATCACCCGCTCCGCCGCGTTGTCCAGCGTCTTCCGCCCGCTGGGATAATCGCCCACGAAGTGCCTGTACAGCTTGTACGCCACGAAGCGTGAGCACTCGCGCTTCTCGAGGATCGCCGCGACGAAGTCGTCGCCGTTCAGCGCGCCGCTGCGTCCGAGGATGTTCTTGCTCGCCCCGTCGTGGTTGCGCCGGTCGAAGACGAACTCGTCGTCGCGGAAGGTGTAGCCCGTCAGGGCCTTCGCGCCGTCCTTGATGTCCTTTTCGCCGTAGTTCCCAACGCCCAGGCTGAAGAGTTCCATCAGCTCGCGCGCGAGGTTCTCGTTCGGTCGCCCCTTGCGTGACTCGTTGTTGTTCAGGTACGCGATCATCGCCGGGTCGCGGATGATCGCGTAGAGCATGTCGGCGAAGTTCCCCGCCGCGTGCTTGCGGAACATCTGGTTCTGCATGAACATGTGCCAACTATCTTCCACCGTGCGGTAGCTGGTGGCGAAGTGCCCATGCCAGAGCAGCGTCAGCTTCTCCTGCAGCGGCCTGGGCGACTCGATCATCTGCTTCAGCCACCACTGCTGGATCTCGCGCATCTGGGCGCGGTCTTCCTGCTCGGCGTTCTGGCGGCGGACGCGGATCTTCGCCAGCGCCGTCTCGCGGTCCACGCCGTTCATCCGCCGGGCCGCCTCAGCCTCGCGCCGCTCTTCTTCAGAAGGCGGGCGCATGATGTCGGGGTTGAACTCCGGCGCGGGACTGTCCTTGACCTTCTCGAAGTCGACCAAGTAGTCCACGCTCTTGGTCAGGCCCCAGCGCACCAGCGTGTTGATCTGCGAGACCGTCCCGCCGAAGCCCGCGCGCCACAGAAGGTGCCGCGCTTCCTCGAACCCGAACTTCTTCGCGTTCAGCGGCGCGGTCGAGTCGTTGACCCGCCGCCCCGGCTCCATCGGTGCATCGCGGAGTGTGGAAACCGTCGGCTGGTACATCGTCGTCCCTCCGAAAACAGCCTTCGAGCGATCGAACACGTGACCCGACACGGTCGATTCCGTGCATGGATCAACGCCCGCCGGTGGGGTTCTATTGCCCCATCAACGCGTCTTCATGGTTTATCGGCTCATCGCCCCGCGGGTTCCGCGAAGTCATCAGATCCGCCAGTTTTCATCGCCCACGCCCCCACCCGGTCGTCGCGCGGTCACCCTTCGGGTGTCGCGGGCATCGCCAGTCGGCGGGCATGCCGCCTCCACACCAACGCCAACCCCAGAACCGCCAAGGCCAGCAGCACAGCGCCGTTGACCTGGTGGATCGTCCGCACGAGTCCCGACACCGCATCGCCCCGCGAAAGGTCCGCGACCTGGTTCGCGACGATCTCCTGAGCCTTAGGGATTTCGACCTTGTTCTTGGTCCAATCAATCAGGAAAAAGGCCACCCAACCCAGAACAAACTGCAAACCCACCGTGTGGAAGAGGCCTTTACCCACCCGCGTGAACCCGCGCGAGCCCCCGGCGTGCTTGGTCAAGAGCGCCCCGCCCGCCATCGCCATCACCACCACCACGATCGAGAACCCAACGTGCGACCACAACGGGTGCGGTGCCCGCGTGTGCCGGAAAAGGGCCCCGAAGAGCAACTGGATCACAATCGCCCCCACCAGCACCATCATCACCGTCCGCAGCGTCTTCAGCGATTTCACCGCCACCGTGTCGTTCGCGGGAAGCCCCGCCGAGTCGAGCCCCCGTTCCTGCCTTGAGCGGGCAAGGGCCCAGGTGCTCATCAGCACGCAGGCGGCAAAGTACACCTGCGCCAGCACGCCGTGCAAAAAGGCGTAGTACTGACCCGCTTTGCTCCCCTCGGCAAAGCCCATCCGCACCCGTACGCCGCCCATGATCCCCTGCACAATCACCAGCCCGAGCACGGTGCAGGCCATCAGGCGGATGCCCTTCGCGTCGGGCTTGCCCTTGGTGGCGACGAAGGTGTAGAGGGTCATCAGGATGGTGATGACCCCGAGCATGGCGCCGTAGAGGCGGTGGGAGTGCTCAAGAAAGACGCGAGCGTCCTGGGCCATGAGGCTGATGGGGTAGAGGAACATGTTGGCGCCGTAGGTGCCGGGCCAATCCGGAACCGCCAGCCCCGAGGCGGTGCTGGTGACCATCCCCCCCAGGGTGAGCATGGGGAGGATGCTCAGCGAAGCGATCAAAGCGATCCGTCCGAGCCAAACCGACGGTGAGTGCGCCCGGGTTGCGCGCTTGCGGGCGAGCGCCGATCCGATCAACCCCGCGATCGCACCGACAACCGCGCCCAAAAGCAGGAAACCACCGGCCATCAACGCGGCGTTGGGCTTCAACCCCTGCGTCCCCGGCGCGGCGCTGGCCAGCGTCGCCTCGGTGCCGGTCGGCTCGGTCAGCATGCTGCCCAAGGCGAGCAGGTTGATCGCCGAGGTGATCAACCCCGCGCCGATGCCGACGAACAGCCCCCTTGAAGCCGGGACCCGCGACAAACCCAACGTCAAAGCCACGGCCATGATCGAGATGAGCACCGGACCGGTGATTTCAGGGCTGGCCGTCCACCCCCAGAGCGGCACGTGCGTGAGCACCCAGGCGGTCCACATCGTCGCGACGGTCGCGAGCGCCACCGCCAGCATGGGCCCGAAGGTCGGCCCGCCGATGGGCAAGCTTTCAGAAGATTCAACAGGGCTGGCGGTGGGCTGGATGGTTGTGGGCATAAGGGATAACCCTTGTATGTGAGGACGGAGGCGGAGAGTGGAAGGGTAGACCGGCAGATGGGCGATGGGGAGTTCAGTTGAGAGTCAGTCGCAAGTTGATGGTGCAAACTTTCCGGGCTTGCAGGAACTGACCGAAGGTGTCTACGCTAGACGGCGAATAATTGCGACCTGACAGGAACGACGATCGGCTCGGGAACGATCTTCGCCGCGGCGAAGGGCACGATGCACAGGCCGGGTTGTGAACGGTTTGGCGGGCGTTGGTTTGAACGTCCGTGTAGGAAGATTCCCGAGTCTCGGGAATGGACGGGTGGTGGGGTGGTGGGGTGGTGGGGGGGTGGGGGTGAGAGTTGGGGTTGGCCGGGTGGTTTGGTTGTTGGCGTCGTGAAGACGCCGTGAAGGAGTCGCAGGCGTGTCGACCATCTTTCCGAAGTGGACAAACGGGCTTCCCACGATGCTTGCGGGCGGGGCGGTTGTGGGGCTTTCGCTGACCGTGGGTGTGGTGTGGTATTCGTTTACGAACTCGTACTGGGATGTTGGGTATCAGCCCAAGCAGCCCGGCGGCGGGTTCAACCACCAGTTGCACGCGGGGAAGCTGGGGATGGACTGCCGGTATTGCCACAGCAACGTGGAGACTTCGGCGGAGGCGAACATCCCGACGGTTTCGACCTGCAATGGGTGTCACGCGGACGGTCGGCTGATGAAGCTGGCGACGTCGCCTTTGCACAAAGAGAAGACGCAGTTCATCCGCGACGCGTACGGCAAGGACGAGGCGATCG
>Ga0068877_10003518_pt1 | contig 12406 bp, 10 predicted proteins | sample NOAtaG_FD_66437 | JGI IMG/M metagenome (GOLD analysis project Ga0068877, IMG submission 66437) | Freshwater lake microbial communities from Lake Erie, under a cyanobacterial bloom - NOAA_Erie_Diel6S_1000h metaG | ecosystem: Environmental > Aquatic > Freshwater > Lake | place: USA: Ohio, Lake... | reverse complement strand
AGTCTTGACTATTGATTAAAGATTCTATATTATTGCTTTTGAACTTTCATCAAGATCAATAATGGCTATCAAGCTATCTGTATTCAATATGAAAGGTGGAGTAGGCAAATCAACAACTGCCTATAACCTAGCCGTAGGACTAGTTAAATTTCACCAAAAACGAGTTTTGATTATAGACATTGACTCGCAGGGAAATGCGGGGGCAGCATTAGGTATTGAAATATGGCAACTGCAAAAACAGTTAAAGGATGTTCTCCAGCGTCACGCTAAGCTGTCAGAAATTATTGTCAAAACTAATTCAGGAGTCGATGTAGCTCCATCCAATATCCTTCTTGCCGAAGAAGAGATCCCAATTTCGGGACTGCCAGGTAGAGAGTTGTTACTGAGGAAAGCGATCACCTCAGTCGAGGCGCAATATGACTTTATCCTGATTGACTGTCCACCAAACATTGGCGTATTTACAATCAATGCACTCATGGCTGCTGAAGGTGTAATTATTCCCGTAGATATGAGCTACCTCGGTTTACTGGGTATCAAGGGAATCGAACGCGCTCTTTCATTAATACGAGACTCTCTAGAACATCCAATACAGATCGCTGGCGCTCTTGCGACTCGGTTCGATGGACGCAACAACTTGAGCAAAGAAGTTCAGCAATCCTTACATAATCACTTTGGTGATCGCATGTTTAAAGCTGTGATTCCTGAAACGGTGAAATTGCGTGAGGCTCCAAGTCATGGGCTATCTATTTTTGAATACGATGCCAACGGAACAGGAGCAAAAGCGTATCGAGAATTAGTTGATGAGGTAATGAAATGGCAGTAAAGCGATCGGCATTAGGCAACAATCCACTAGCGCAAGGTATCTTTAGTAAGACCGAACCTGAAGAAGAATCTTTAATCAAGAATCAAGAATCAATCACCATCAATCAAGAATCATCATTCTTGGTTGATGGTGAAAAAGAAAAAATTAATCTCAGACTGTCCCTCGAATTAAATGACTGGCTTGATAATTTGCTGAAACAAGGTAAACGAAAGCACGGGCAGAAAATTGCTAAGGAAGTATGGGTTCAAGCTGCGCTCGAATTATTTCGAGCAATGCCCATCAACTGGGAGGAAATCCAGACTGAAGAAGAACTACGTTCAACCCTATTGAAACTTGAATCAAGAATCAAGCTTCAAGATAATCAATAGTTTCTTTTGTAATTGTGTTGCAGGTTCTTTGCACTCACAAGACAATTCAATTATATTGATCGCTTACGATTTACTTCGAGCAAATCTTACTTTTTAAGCAAGCAGAGAAAATTCGCTTCAGCTATACTCCCTCCTCAGAGCAAAATTAGGCACTTACATTGGCGGGAACTTACCTTGGAAAAGATTGTTCAGGGGACTAATCGTGTGTTTACTTTTTGAGTGGGAAAGGATTAGCCATTCCTAGATTTAGACAATGAACAATCTTGTTTCAAGAATCTTGATTAATTATTCTTGAAACAAGATTGTTCGTTCTAGCTTGAAAATTTGCTCAAAAAGAAACAATTTAAAGATTGAAAATAATTTATGCAATAAGGTCGGACTGAAGTTGCAATCAAATTATTTTGAGTATTAAAAGCTTAAATCCATTGAAATCCTATATTCAAGAATATTCAAACTTGAATCAAGACTCAAGTTTGAATATTCTTGACAGTAACAATTCTACTTTTAGATATCGAAAGTCTTACATAATGCAAGATTAGCCAACATTTTAGTAACCCAAAATAATTAGTAGCTAGCCTCACAATATCTTTAATAAGCTCATACAGGAAATATATCAAGAATATTCAATCATCAATCAAGATTCTTGAAAAAAGACTAAACAACTAGCTTAATAATTTGTCAAAGCATGACACACGAAGGAGCGGAGAAATTTGCACTGAGCGCAGCACTCCTTACATAATCACTCTGGCGATCGCATGTTTAAAGCCGTGATTCCTGAAACGGTGAAATTGCGTGAGGATCCAAGTCATGGAATTTCTATTTTGAATACGATTCCAACGGAATATGAGCAAAAGCGTATAGGCAATTAATAGCACTAAAGAGATCGAAATTAGGCAACAACCGTCTAGCTCAAGGTATCTTTAGTAACACCGACCCCGAAGAAGAATCTTTAATCAAGAATCAAGAACCATCAATCAAGAATCATCATTCTTGATTGATGGTAAAAAAGAAAAAATTAATCTCAGACTTTCACTTGAATTAATTGACTAGCTTGATAATTTGCTGAAACAAGTTAAACGAAAGCACGGGCAGAAGATTGAGGAAGTATGGGTTCAAGCATTGCTCGAATTATTTCGAGCAATGCCAATCAACTGGGAGGAAATCCAGACTAAGGAAGAACTACATTCAACTATCTTGAATCTTGAATCAAGATTCCTATTAAAATTCAAACTTTAGGGAGTGCAAAAAGTCTACTTTCTACACTGGGCAATGTTGTCACTGAATATTCTTAATTTCAGTGCGATAACCTGTACCAGAATCATGGTGCATTTAACATCCATATCAGATAAGTTTCTGTAAGCTAAGTGCAAAAATTTTCTTTGCGTGCGTTGCCCCCACATTGATCGCTTACTGTTTAATGCAAGCAAATCTTACTTTTTAGGCAAGCAGAGAAATTTAGCTTCAGCAGATAGTCATTACTGTTAGTGTCATGAGTTATTCGCGCTCGACTAAAGCGTAAAAATTGAGTGGCTCTGTGTAAAGGTTTCAAAAAGCCAAAATCTGGAGCGCGAATAAATAAAGACACTAACCATTACTAGATATGTACAACTAGCAATCTTGTTTCAAGAATCATCAATCAAGATTCTTGAAACAAGATTGCTCACTCGATCTTGATAATTTGCTAAAGAAAAGCTAACACAAAGATGAAAAGAAATTGTGCAATAAGTAAGGACTCAAGCTGTACTCAAATTATTCTGAGCAATGATGATCCTGGATTAAAAGCTCAAGTAAGAGGAAAATATATATTCAAGATTAAAGATTCTTGAATCATGTAAGCTCAATATTCAAGAATCTTTAATCTTGAATATTGAGCTTACATGATTCAAGCAATATAGATCTGTAAAACATCATGTCAAAAGTCCAAGAAAATGGATTTTTGAAAGCTGAAACAACTAATCTACGTTCGCTATTTTTGCACCTTAACAAGGTTAGCCATAGAGAGTAAAGGTTTGTGGGGATATTGGTAAAGACAGACTAGGAAACGTTAGCCATAGTTTGGTTACATCGCATCAGAAGTGATATCACCAGACTTAATCAGAGTATGGAATATCACCGAGAGCAAAATCCTATAAGAAATAAATCTTGTCACCATCCAAAGAGCGATCGCCCTATTACGGGCTAGTTTCTCAGAACCGCACCGCACCACGAATCCTGTATCTACACCCATTAGGGACTAGAGTTTGTCTGCCGATCGCGTTCTAGTCTTTCTAGTTCGGCTTGCAAGCTAGCAATTTCCGATGCAGATTTACTCCTACGCAAAATTGGCGTTTCTAGTAAAGTTCTGAGATAGCCAATCCTGCTTCCAATCGCCGAGATAGGATCAGATTTTGGTGGTTCATAGGGTCGCAAGCAATCGGCATTGGCAGTTTTCGGAGATGGATTTTGAGAGATCGCTCCTTTGAAGCTTTCAGTTTTTGGCGGACTTAGCCTGCCATGTGTCGAGATCCACATCGGATCGCTAGTTTTTTGCGACGACTTTGACGAGTGAGTGGGAGCTTGAAAATCAACGTCGGCAAATTTTGGCAATTCTTGCCCTCGCAGGGGCGTTTCAGGGAAGCCTAACGCTTTATATAGGGCTTTTTCTGTAACAGTCCTTTCTGTCTCGGTTTCAGCTTGTTCGATCGGGGGGGCGATCGCTATGGGGGATGGGGTGGAATTGTTTGTATTTGTGCTGTTACGCGATTCGGTGAATTCTGGATGCCATAGCTGTTTGTTTTCGTATAGTGTTTCTACTGATACTTTTGCTGTTTTGGCGATCGCTTGTGCCATCCCTCGGATTGTTTCTGGCATTTCTCCTGTTTTATTTAGTTCGTTTACGGTTGTTCGGATGCGTTCGAGCCTTTCTGCTTGTTTCTGGGCTTTTTTGTTTTCTATATCTTCACCTTCCTCGTTTGTTTGTTCTTCCTTTTTACTTCCCCAGGGGAAGTGATGCTTCATACACCATTGGGCGATGTCTTTGGCTTTTTGTTCGAGTCTTTTGATATCGCCGCAATATTTTAGGAATCCTGCGGCGGCTCTTGCTGTTTTGATGATGTATTCGGCGATCGCTTCGTCTTCTTCACATCCTAAGAAGACGCGGGCGTATTTGCCGATTAGATATAACAGTTGGTTGGATTGTCCCTGTCCTGTCCATCCTTCTTCGATTTGTTTTTCTAGGTCTTCTCGCCATTTAATTGGTTTGCGGTTGTCTTTGGGTGCTTGATAGTTGGCTTTGGCTTCGGCGATCGCCTGTTTTAATAGGTCAATGTCTTGATGTTCTTGTACGGTCAGCCATGTTTCGACAAATTGATTTAGATCTTGTCCGACGATCTGGAGGTCGTTGTTGAGTTGGTAACTGCCTGTTTGTAGGGGCAGTCTATGTCCGTTGTATTCTGAGTCGTATTTTTTGGTGTTGGGGAAGCTTTCGATTACTCCTGCGGCGATTTCACAATTATTTTTTTGCAGGCTGGCTTTGATCGCGCAGGCGAGGCCGAAGCTGGGTACTTCTTTCCATAGGGGATAGTAGATATGTAGTCCTTCGCTATGCGAACTCTGCACGATCAGGGGTCTAACTAGTCCTATGTCTTCTAAGGCTTGGAGGACTGTTCTAAATTTCTCGTGGTTGTTGTTGGGGTGGTAGGGGCTGCCTTTGTCGATGTCGAGGAGGGCATATTCGGTTTGGTTGCCAAATCTTACGCCGATCAGCGTTTCGTTATCTGCCCAATAGTCGTACAATCGCCTTCCTGTAATCGGATAGCGCGTTTCAGTTTTCCATTCGGGTTTGCTCGTCCGATCTATATTTTTGGCGTAGATAAAATTCCACGAATATGGGAAAAAGCTCGCAAAGGTTTGCGCTGCTAGTTCTGTTGTGGTTAATGTGTTTGGTTCTAGCCCTTTTGTCGTGAATTTAAGATCGGCAATATTACAAACACGATCTTCTTGGGAGGTCAATCTGATCGACCTCCATTTTGCTTACCACGGGCGATCGTTTTTCCGATCTGCCAAGGCAAGTCTCGCAAATATAAAAACATCTAAGTTGTCCTGATTGCAAAGGTTGTAGCGACTTCAATCAGGAAACGAACAGACTTTTTGAGTTTATTTCAACGCTTCAATTATAGTTTTTTAATGAATTTGAAAAATTTGCATAAAAAACTATTGCTAAACTTGTATCTTGCGTTAAGATATAAGAAAGCATTGAACAAAACTGCCGTCAAAGCAACATCTGTCCATTTCCGGATATTCAATTTAAAAACCTTCGGGTCATCAAAGAGCTAGTGGCTGGAATCACTGGCTTTTTTGGTGTTGAAGGGGAAAAACTAGTTTAGTAATCTCCTATAGATAAAAAGCGTCACATTAATAATACACACTAAGCATACAGCGATCGCAGAAAATGTGTTGTATAAAATCTCGGAATTTTATTGTAGTTAGGGTAGATTTCGGGGCAGGATTGCCATAATGTCATCTGCGGCACTATTTTTGAGCAAGGAGCACTTTCAGTATCCATACCACTTCTGGTTTTTACCACTTTACTGATTGCAATGACTTCATAATGTTTAAGATAGATTAAGAGTTTCACTACCGTTAGAGGCTGAGCTAACAAGAACATTGATGCATCATCATGAACAATGTGTAGCGACAGCAATCTATGCAGCATTGCAACTGGTGCAATTGTTATTGATGAGAGACGATCGCTAAATTGTAGTTGCTTCCAAAAAAATAAGAGGCGGCGCGATGCGCCGCTTTTTACGTTTGTAGTAATAATTTTGCCAATTCAGAAAACCCAGCAAACTCAGAAGCTTGAGTAACGTACTTGGGTAAATGCAGCATTTTGTCTTGATAATGGCGAACATTTGCCACACCGACCGAGATGGGAAATAGATCTGGATCAAACATCGCCTCATCATTGGGACTATCGCCAACGGTTAGCACTTGCTGCGAATTGAGTTCAGGGAAATGATTTTTGAGTACTGTATCTAAGCCAGTTGCTTTATCTTGGTGCAGTGGTTTGATATGACATTGAACATTGCTGTAAGTGAAACTCCAACCCATCAGATCGCATTGAGTAGAAATTTCTTGAATATCTTCAGCCGATAAATTATTGACATCAAAAGTCCAATCGGTGATACGGAACTGATTATCCGTAGAAGGATGAAGATTCGGAAATAGCTGCTTAATATGATGGAAAGTATTTTCTAATAGAATGCGATGTCTAGACAAATTGGGAACCGAAGAGAGCAAATCTTGAGTTCCATTTGGTTTCAAAAAGATCCCCCCATTTTCCGCGATCGCCCCTTCAACAGGTAAATAATTCACCAAAGCACTGACCCACCCCGCCGAGCGACCAGTCACCAATAGGACTTTAATTCCTGCTGATTGTAAATCCAGAAGAGTTGAGATGAAATCAGAAGAGAATTTTCCATTTTGAGTAAGAGTGCCATCAACATCGGAGGCAATTAAGCGAACATCGGACAAGTCGATGTTATTGAGAGGAAATAAGGGCATAGTGTCTTGAATCTAGGCTTTTGTAGGCTTTAACGGGTAGATAATTCAATAACGCAGTAAAGCGATAAATCCTGCTTGCTCAAAATGTTTGTCATATGCCAATGCTTCTAGGATGTTCTGTTGTTGCATGATGCAGAATGAGGAGCAGTCGGTGTGGCTCCATGCTTGATCGGGGCGCTGTTTGTAGAGAATGAGGGCTTGTTGAAAAATACTATCGGTTTGAGGAATGATTGTAATTGAGGGATTTTCTTGTAGGCTTTCAATGAAGTTTGCGGCGGCGTATCTCAGGAAGTTGCCACGCTTAGAGAAGTGATTAAGGATTTCTGTAAGCACCATTTCACTGGTGACAATTTGCACTTGAGTGAATGTGATGCTTAGATTTATGGCTTTGGAGTGAAGTGTGTCTTGGGGATCGAGTAGGGCGATCCAGTATCCAGTGTCAGCAAAAACTGTTTTCATCATTCAACCTTTGGAGAACCATAGAGATAATGATCGTGGTTGATTGAGCCGTCATGGGGAAGCTTGTCCCATTCTTCGGTGGGAACTTGGGATTGAATTTCTTTGACGCGATTTAATAGGTCGAGAATTCCGTTTGTTTTTGTTTCAGTTGCCTGATTGTTAACTTTTGCTTGCTGGCGTTGTTTGAGAAATAGGCAAAAGTCAAGAATTTCTTCAACTAATGAGTCTGGGGCTTGTTCGAGTTCTCTACTAAGTATTTCTCTAACTGTCATTTGTTTATCCTCCTATTGTCTAACTATAATTAACTGAAAAAGCATAATTCCCTTCTGGGAATCTAACTACTGGAATCCAAAATGGGTGATTATCCCAACCTTTATTAATCCCTTCTGGAGTCATTTCTACTTTGCCATCATTTCTTGTCAAAATTAGAGCAGGTCGATCACTAGGAAGAGACGTTAAAATAGTACCAGCTTTCCTTTGGGGAAGTACTGCACGAACAAGTTTATAGTCCGAAAGTGAACTTTTTCGGATTGCTGCATTTCGGTTATAAATGACAAGAGAAGCCCTATTTCCATATTCTGCAATATCTTTCAATGCTGATAAAGCCTCTCGAATTAGAGCATCTTTCCAGCCTCCACTTGACTCAGATGCAGCAAAAGAAAAATCTGGTGAGAGAATATAAAAAAGCTCATCAATTGTCAAATTATAAGCAACTCTATCTGTATAGTTTGAAAGAAAATTATCAATCATGTCAGTTTGTTTTTTGAGAATATCAGGATTAGAAACTGGCACACGAGGAAAATATTCTACTCCTCCATAATAAGTTCCCATATCCACAGTTAAATCACTTAGAACATTGCGACGAGTCGGTTTAAGATTCCTAGACATCAGGGGAATAATAGGAATTGCTACATGGGTAGATCGACACTTCTCACGCATAATATTGTCACTAATATGGATATCGCTAAATCGGTTAGATAGATTTTGTGGTAAGTAGATACGAATGGCTGGTAGTTCACCACTTCTATATCCATACATTCGAGCGTGTTGAAGTACAGTATCTATCTGAGGGATTTGACTATCTCTTCCATAATAAGTTACTAACAAATTTTTGAAAGTAACGCCTCGGCTCATTTTAGTCCCACCAATATATAAAGTGTGTTGTCTATCAGGTTCAGGCTTAACTCCTTGCTTGGTACTCGAATTTGCTTCAATGACTTCTGTGGAAGCAATTTTATGCACAACTTCTCTTATAATTTCTTGAAGACTAGGAATATTTTCAAAAGTATTACTCAAATCTGCATAGACTCTATCCAGATAATTATTAAATATAGCTGAACTTCCCGCAGAAGGACTTCTTACAGCTAAATTTAATTCTATTGCCAGTTCGTTGCGGAATTCATCAACTAGCCTAAACATGACAGAATGATCAGCTTGTTTAAAACTTGTATGAAGAAGATAGGTATATTTTTTTGTATTTCCTCTAAGTCGTAAAATTGCTGATCCTAGAAAGAATGTTACAATTGATAGAGCAATTGCCTCTGGCAAGCTATTTGAGGTTCTTAGAGTATCAGGATCAATAGTCGGAACAATGCGAATGTGTGGGCTGATTTCAGTTGATTCGTCATTGATAAAGTAGTGATTACCTCCGATATACCCAGATCCTGCTGTAGTTGAAACAACAAAATCAGGTCTAAAATTACTATCTTTATCCTGTAAGAGTAATGCTTGTGGTGTAGCTGTTGTTTGTAAATATGTGCAACTCTTCAATGTCTGCCTAATCAATGTAATTTGATGATTAATTTTGCTTACACCTTTTTCTGGTTTATTAATGTTTGTATTCAGGCTGGCTTGATCCGCCTCATCATCAATAATAAATGTTGATTGATTTTGCCATCCCAGCCTTTTAGAAAGATTTTCTACTTTTTCTAAGGTTTTTCCATGCTTTGAAGAAACCAAAACCCGAACAGTATCGACATCAAAGCCAGAATATCTCTTAAACTCTTTTTTCCCTAGAACATCAAAACCATCAAGAGACTTTTTTATTCTTCCAAGAGTCTGATCGTAGAGATCGTTAATATTGGATGTCAAAACAATGAAATTTTTATGCCCATTATCAGCAGCCAGTGCCATCGTAGTTAAGATAATGGCAGTTTTTCCACTCTGAACATGACCATAAATTAGACCTTTTATAGCTCCACGCTCTCCAAGAGGTAAACATCTGTTAAAGATATCTTGGGCATCTCTAAGAATATTATCGAAGTCTTGAAATGAAATTTTTTCTTCTCTATGAAGATATTCTCGAAGGTTATGGATATTGTTTCCAGATATTGAGTATGTCATAAATAGGCTCCTTAGAAGTTGAGAATATGTTTAGCGATTGATTCAGTCAAAAGAAAGCTTACAGCATTAGCGAGCTGCTGTTGTTTGTGAACTAGACCACCTGTAGCATTGGCATTAGTAGAATTAGAAAATGTGAACCAATCTGGAAGAGATTGCAATCTTGCTGCTTCTCTTAACGAAAGCCCCCGATTTTGAGAAGGATGAATAATCATACTTTTTCGGTAATTGCCTATTGTTATAGAGGGTTCATCCCATTTTAGTCTTCTATAAATATTACTATGAGTTCTCTCAATATCAGTGTAGTTAGTCATCATATGACGTATATCCTTCCAGTTTCCTCCTTCGGGAACATTCTTATATCTTTCTATAACGTAATCCGCTTGATTGGAAACAACATGACCTTCAATCATTTTGCCTGACAAGTATCGCATTTGTTTAAGAAACTCGTTTTGGCTAAGTTTTTTCAAACTAGGCTCTGCATACTCTTGAAGTAATCTGCTTTCTCCGTTTTCTATAGATGGGAGATCAGAAATTGCTTGTCTAACAGTAACATAACTATTTTCCCCAAAATATCCATGCGTAGGAATTGGGAAAGCTCCCCATTCACCAAAGTCTTTTTCAGTATAACCTAGACTTTTATGTAAGGCTAAAAGAAAAAATCTGTTTCTATGTTGTGGAACTCCGTACCATGCAGCATCTAGAACGGCTGGGAACAATACATACCCAGCTTGAGTAAGCCTTTTAGAGACATGATCAGCTACAGTCACTTCTTTTTTAGAGTTAGTTTTTCTATTAGTCCAGAGAATACCTTGAACATTTTCCATCAAAACAACTTTTGGGGTGAGTTCTTCAGCACATTTTATAAAGTATTCAACTAGTTTATTAAATGGATTATCAGGACTCCAAGAATTTCGATTAGCTTGGGAAAACCCTTGGCATGGAGATCCTCCGATCAATATATCTACTCCTCCTTCTTTGTTTACAGCATCTACTATTTTAAGTCGATCTACAGTTTTAGTGAGATCGATTGGTTCAAAACTACTGGGAGAACATTCATTAAGCTTTAACTCCCTAGATTTTGCAAAATTTGTATAGTTTTTGCTCAAACTACTTAGATATATTGGATCAATTTCTGCGACTCCTATTACTCGATAACCAGATGTTTTTCTGTTAGCCGAAAGAAATCCTAATCCCATACCTCCCGCACCTGCGAATAAGTCAATTACTTTAAGTTCCCGTCTATTTTGAAGCAAAGCTCCTTGTAGAGTAATTGGTTTTTGATTTATTTGTGAGCTACAAAGTTTTTCGTCAAGCTCATTTGATAACTTTATATTTGCTCTGAACCTTACTCTAGAACTAGGGCTACAAACCAAATCACGCATATGCTATTACAAAATTTTAGTAAATATCAATTAGTTTACCATTGATGATTGAAAAAGCATTAATCTACTTTTTAAAGAATGCTCGCCCTAACCACCACATCTGCTAAAGGCAACACAATCGAAATTGTTAGCCTGATTAGCACCGATCCCGATGGTGACTCACCAATCTGGGAAATGGCAAGAATAGGAGCTAGTGTCGATATTCAGGTTGCCAAAAACAAAGATTGGAAAACTGAAAAGCTATATCCATACAAAGCTGTCGCGATTATTGACCAAGAAAATAAGGTGGACATCGGACTGATATCACCCGCCTCCATTGCAGCCTATGGCAAAACCCTAGAAACGGGCAAAATGTTCGCTAATCTAAAACTTGAGTTCAAATTAGGAATATCCAGAAACGACATAGATGACAAGTTTGCTGATGCCGAAAAGTATTTAGAAGTACAGCGTGATGCGATTCCAGAACCAGAACGGGAAAGTAGAGCTTCGGCACTGTGGCACAACAATAACCGAGCGATCGCGTGCAAGATGTTTACTGAGGTAGTGACCACGCAACTACAAGAACTACGGGTTGATAAAATCAAAATCATTGGCTTGCAGTATGAAACCAACGAACTGAAAGATAAACAATGGCAACAGGATCAAGGTGCAGTATGCAGACTGGGTATAGAATCTAACCCCGACAGTCCCATTTATGACAAGCGGGTACTACAGGTACAAGAAGGCGATCGCTGGAAAAATATGGGAGTACTGCACAGCGATGCAGCCTATATGCCAATCGGCACGCAGTTTACGGCAAATATTAACTTTTCGGCGACTAAGAAAGATGCTGACATTGTACTCAATCCCAATTCCCTGAAACTGCCTGAAATATGGCATGGACTGTCACCAGAGCGAGTACAGAAAGCGATCAACCTTGATGCAATTATTCCTGCATTGAAACAAGCGATCACCACAGCATCTGAGAACCAACCGACCATGACCGAATTTGTGGAAAAACTAGCTGCTGAACAGGTTGGTATTAAAGCTCAAGTGCAGTCTGGTGGCAGGATTAATGGGATTACCTATCTTTATGAAGGGCAAGCAGTCAAAGCTAGTTTAGTTGAGTTAACGTGGAAGAATCTCGCCGCGATGGGAGTGCGATACGATCCTGTTAGAGATCGCGAAGCAATTACATCGGCTCCGATTTCAGCTATGACCCAGATTAGCGATCGCCTAGAAATCCAATCTGAGAATCAAGACAAAGCAATTCCTGAAGTTAGTATCGTCACTTCTATCCAAAGAGAAAAGCCAGAAAAACCAGTAGAAATAATGGGTAAACCAATCCAGATGGTTTATCCCCTGAAGATGCATGGAGAAGTGAATCGCTTGCCTGTGGATACTTGTATTGAAGCAATGCGCGGACATGGGAGATCTCACACTACACGGCGATTTGAACCCTATGCCGCCTATAACTTTAAGGAAGGAGATATCGCGATCGCCTATGCAGG
>Ga0068877_10003517_pt1 | contig 12407 bp, 13 predicted proteins | sample NOAtaG_FD_66437 | JGI IMG/M metagenome (GOLD analysis project Ga0068877, IMG submission 66437) | Freshwater lake microbial communities from Lake Erie, under a cyanobacterial bloom - NOAA_Erie_Diel6S_1000h metaG | ecosystem: Environmental > Aquatic > Freshwater > Lake | place: USA: Ohio, Lake... | reverse complement strand
TGCTCACCAAGCCGTTCAATATGCAGGATATCTCCAGGATGATTGAGGACGCATGGGAGCAGTGCAGAGAGCAACTTGAGCGGGAAAAGACCCTTCGGAAGCTTGTGCGCCAGAACCAGCAGTTTGAGTTTATCCTGAGGCAGAGGCTGCTCTCCTGATGCCTACACGTCAGATCACCACTCCACACCGGAATTTAAGGCGGCCATGAGGCCGCCTTTTCTCATAATGCCCAGCTTAGTTCAGATTGATGTTGAGCTCTCCTTGACGGATTAGACGGTAATGGTGAGCCAGGCGGGCCATCAGATTGCTGAAGGACGACATAGCTTCTTCCGTCTCTTTGCTGATAGGTTCCCTCTTGAGGCGGAGGACAAGAAGCCCATAAAGGGCAGTGAGGCAGGCCTCCACATCGTTCACGCTTTTACCTCCTGCACGAGCCGTGTAATCGCGGATATGGGGCTGCGCGGCTTTGAACAGATCAAGGTAAACCTTATCCCGGATCACATTGACCAGTGTATTGTGCAGGTAGTTCAATTCAAACAGCAACTCATGCACCTCACCAATGTGGCCTTTCTGCTCCACCCGTTCGCTACGCATCTTCCGCACGAGATCACGAAACCATTTTTTTTCCGCTTCGAAGGCCTCTGGACTGGGGGTATAGCTGCGGATAAAATCGTCCAGCGACTCCGGATCGAAATAGACAGCGCGGACAAGATCCTCCATCTGCCACATGAAGAGGATATACTCGGCTATATTTTGCCGGAATTTTTGTTCGGCCAGACTCATGGTTATTTCTGCTTCTCCTTCTCCTTCCCGTATGCCTCATTCAGACCACGGAGCACATCACCGGTTACATCAAAAGAATGATTGCCATAAAGGATGAGTTGTACCCCTTCCTGATAGTTCAGCACATAGTCAATACCCTTCTCCCGGGTGTAGTCAACGAGGAAGGAATTCACACGTTTCTGAAGTTCTTCCTGCAGTTCGGATTCCTGCTTCAGGAGCGATCCCTTCTCCCGCTCCTCAATCTGGGCCATTTCTTCCTCCAGCTGCATGAGCCGTCCCTGGATGATTTCCTGCTCATCCTTGGGCAACTCCTTGCTTTGTGCATAGCGCATCAGTTCCTCTACCTCCTTTTGCCGCTTGTCATACTCAGCCTGGACCTTGGAGTTGGCCTTGCGCATGCCTGCCTCGAGTCCTTTGGTCTTCTCGACGATGAACAGGTATTTCTCATTGATGGAGTCCCCGTTGACGAACGCCACAATAGGAGCGTGCACGGAATCGCCGGTTTGAAATACACTGCCACCGGCCTGTTCGGATTCGGCCGCCGTCTGGGTTGTTCTTACTGGAAGGCGCGTAAACAAATACACCACAGCAGCTGCGAGGAGCACATTCAATGCGAGAGAAATCTTTGCAATCATGGTTGGCTATTCAATCCGGCAAACGCCTGCGCGAAATCTTCATGCATAGATCTGAAGCGGTCCAAGGTGGCTGAAAGCAACCGGGGGGTAACCAGTTTCTTTACAGCATCTAGTCCGGCTACACTGTCCTGAGCAATCTTGTAGGACTGCTTGTATTGTCCGGCTTCGATTTCAATTATCCACTTCTCATTCCATGACAAGATGGAAATCCTGCAATGGGGATGGGGAATGGTATCGGCGAGTCGCACTGCGCTTGACGGTTTTCCGCAAAAATACTGGCCGCACATGCAGTCATGAAGGGTGTTTCGAACAAAACCGCCATTTTTACCCACATGAACGAAACGGGGATGGGAGAAAGATCATTGTTCCTCCGGGAGGTGGAGTGGGTCCTGCATGCTCCGCCCCTGCTGATGCATGAGGCTTGGTCGCCCGGTATCGCCTTGTGGCCCGACAGCTGGCTGGATGAGTATGATGCCAGTGCAGCGCTTCATGAGGCCATGAAGGCCGGAGCCGGATGGAGGCATCCTTCCGGAATGCTGGGCAAGCAGTTTGAGACGGTGGCATCATTCTGCCTGAAGCAGATACCGTCTCTCGAGGTGATGGCTGAGGGTGTTCGGGCTGAAGAACGCGGCCGAACGCTCGGTGAACTGGATATGCTGATTCGCGATACCAGTTCGGGTGAATGGATACACCTTGAAATGGCCTGCAAATACTACCTCGGCAGCCGGACCAGCCGGAGCTGGCAGCGCTGGGTCGGTTTGAATCCGGCTGACCGGCTGGATATCAAAGTGGCCAGGTTAGAAATGCAGCTCGCATTATCGGATTTGGAAGCAGTGCGCCATCAATTGCCACAGGGTACTCCGAAAAAACTACATCGGGCGGTGTGGCTGACCGGCTTTTTTTTCGTTCCCTTTGATCGGATCGGGCATCATCCGCTTCCCGAGTATGCGCATCCGCAGCACTGCGGCGGTTGGTGGGCCCGCGTCGGTCAGTTGAGCGCTCTGTCCGGACGGGAGGCCCAGTGGATTGTGCTGCCGCGCAAGGAGTGGCTTGCCCGCTGGGAATCGGCTTCACCAGCGCTTATGACCGGTGATGAGTTGATCCGGGAAATCCGCCGGATGCCGGCGTCTTTTCGTGGTTGCATGGTGGTACAGGCGATTCAGAAGGGCTCGTCGTGGATCGAAGTTTCACGCGGAATGGTAGTGCCCGATAAATGGCCTGGATGAAGAGATTGCCCGATGGCCTTCATCCTGCGGAGGAGCATAAGCGCCAGAAGTGTGGCACCCACAGCGAGGTAACCAACGATGGCGTAATGCTCAAGCGGTGATGTTTCTGTGGCCTGGTAAACAACGGTTCCCGCAATAATTCCACTAAGTCCGGAGGCCAGTGACATACAGGCCGAGTTGAGACTCATGAATCCGGCTCTGTGCCGGGGCTCAACCAGAGAGGTGGTGATGGTGTTGGCAGGGATCATCCGACCCGAGATGAAGATGAAAAAGAATCCTCCCACAATCAGCACGAGCCATAAGGGGCTGGGTGGAAGGTGGGTGATGAGCAACAGCGTAATGACCGAGAGGAATGCGAATATGGTGAAGATCCGGTAGCGTCCGAAGCGGTCCACCATCTGGCCGATGAAGTAGCCGGAAAGCACAGTGCATAATCCCCCGGTCAAATAGATGTACTTGATATCAGTTTGCGCAAGACCTACGTTGTTGATCATATAGGGTGTGAGGAATACGACTACGGTAAACTGGCCCATGATGAGGGTGATCGAAAAGAGCAGAGCATTACGCTGGGCCACATCGCTGAAGATCGCCCGGATTGTTTCCATCCGGTGATAACCTTGCTTGTGCAATGCAAGGTGTGCCTGCAGGGGTGGGATAAACCGAAAGCTGAGAACCCAGACAGGCAGACTGATCAGACAGACACCATAGAACGGGACATGCCAGTTTTGCCCAAAGGCATCAACGAGGGTGAGAGCGATGGGAATGCCCAGTATGGATGCCAGCGAGAAGGCCATTGTGATAACCCCCATAGCGCGACCCCTTCGTTCAACCGGAATGACATCTCCGACAATGGACAGTACGAGTCCGCCAAGCAAGCCGCCGGTGAGACCTGTAATAACACGGGTGCCAATGAATAGCCAATAGTTTAGTTCCGCATCGCGGGTGGTGGGCACCACCGCACTGCAGCAAGTGCCCAGCATAAATCCTGCGTAGGCCAGGAGCAGCGCTCGTTTGCGATCCAGGTTGTCGAGGTAGAACACCCCGAGGAATGCCGTGAGTCCGGCGGCCAATCCGTAGCTGGATACCAGCCATCCGTATTGCGCCGGACTGATATCAAGAGATTTTTTGAGCAGATCACCCATCGGCATCATAATCACGAAATCCACGATATTGGTGAACTGGACCGAGGCCAAAAGCAAAAGGAGAATGAGTTCTTTTCTCCTGGTCATTCCGGAGTATGGACTCACCCGCGCTGGATTGAACATGGTGTTTGCATTCAGCAGCAGAATGGCCCCTCGTCTATACGGGCTTGTAATTCGTCACGCACTGTTCTCTTCCACGGTTCGCGGATCGGAAATTCCGATGGCTTCACATACGTAAACAGCCAGTTGAGTAGCAGGTTGGAAATCTTACCCGGGTGTCGGATGCAGCAGGAGAGCTGCACTGGAAAAGCGCCCACAGTGCTCTTCATTTCGCCCGCCGTCCTGCCAAACATCACCCATTTTTTTCGAAGAGCTATGGCCAGTGAAACGTACTCAATAAGCATAGAGGAGTAAATTCCGTGTGACTTGTTGAATTCATAGTCAATACCTACCATATGGGCGTCGAGCCGGTCACCGCAGTCGAGTGCTGTTAGAAATCCAACGAGTTTCCCATCGAGACGGTATGACCGTATGATCATTCTTTCCTTCAGGTGTTGCTTTATACTGTCAAATGAAGAAATCGTGAGCGTTCCCAGGCGATATTCCGCTCTGGTATTCACCTGCGTGTAGAGCTGGTAGTAGCTGTCGATATCACGATGAAATTCCTCGTGACTTACGGTTTCTACTACGATTGAAGATGATCGCTGAAGGGCAGCCCGGGCTTTGGTCCTGAACTTGGTATTCATATCAGCCATATAGTCAGTGACAGATGTCCACCGACTGGCAACGGGGAGAATCATATTGGGATCGACTTCAAAGTCGCGAAAGCCGCATTTGCGAAGGGCTTTGACTATAGCCTTGTTTCGAGGGTAAAAATCCTTGGCTACTACAGCTGAAATCTTTTTTCCTGCTTGTTGTTCCTGCCGGATAATATCTGTCAAAGCATAGCAAATCGTATCCATGGCTTCGGGTGCTGCTACTTCAGGGAGAAAAGTGAAGCCATGCTCACCAGTAGCAAATGCATTTCCGCAGATGAGCACCCCTGCTTCCGGCCGGTTTCCTGTAAGTGATTTGCGGATGATGGTGGCGATGGAACAATGCTCTGAAGCCAGTTCCTCCCTTGTTCTGAATATGGTCAGGTGAAATACTGCAATGCCGACTGGTTTCATCGCGCGGTACACGAGGCAGTACCAGAGTTTATCGTCGGACGGCAGTCCGCAGTGCAGACCCGCCAGGTATCCGGGGTCAAGGAATACAGATGAGCGATGGGATATTTCTTTCCAGTGCTCCAGATCATTGCCGGACAGATCTGACAGGATAACACAACGCAGATCGGTTGGACGTTGCCTCCACCGCAGAGCGGAGGTACTCCTGATTTCCCGCCTCAATTCCTCCCGGGATGAACAAATCATTGGTTCAAAGGTAGTGGAGCACAGTATATCTTGTGCGGTGATGGAAGAAAACAGGCCAGAGCGTATTGTGTTCTTTGATGGAATCTGCGGATTGTGCAATTCGTGGGTGAGCCGGATGATCCGCTGGGATCATCGGCGTGTACTGCATTATGCCCCTCTTCAGGGCTCGGTGGCCGCTGATCTTCTGGAGTCTGTTTCCGGTATTCCTGATTCAGTGGCCTATTGGCGCGGGGGTCAATTGTATTTCTCTTCCACTGCGGTTATTGAAGCGATGGCAGACATGGGGGGAGGCTGGAGAGCCATGCGTGCGGCTTATTTATTTCCACGTTTCTTCCGTGATGCGGTGTACCGTCTGGTGGCACGCAATCGCTACGATTGGTTTGGAAAGCGTGAGAGATGCCGGATACCTTCACCGGCTGAACGAAATCTGTTTCTTGATTGACCTATGATTGAAAACATTTCCATGGGCATTTCCCTGCTCTTTATTCTGTCAACCTTGCTGAGCATGGCCTTCTTCATTGCTTCTGTGATGCAGGGTCGCACACCGGCCGTGCGTCGCCGGGCTCACCCGCTGGCTTTGCTCTTGCTGATGTGGATGATCTTTCAGAGCACTCTGGCACTCAATGGCTGGTATATGAACCGCGACGTGAATCCGCCTCATCTGGTATTTCCGCTTGCTACAAGCCTGGGTATCTTCCTTCTGTTGTTCGCTCTGCCCGGTGGCCGTCGTTTCCTGGATGGTTTGCATCCGGGGGTGCTTGCGCTGCTTCATGTGATCCGGATTCCTGCTGCGGTGGGGCTTTATCTTTTGGCTACCTGGAAGCAGGTTCCCTGGAGCATGACTTTTGCGGGAGCAAATCCTGATATTCTTTTTGGGATAACTGCTCCTGCGATCTGGTATTGGGGCTATCGCAGGAAGAAGTTATCGAGGGTTATACTGCTCGTGTGGAATGGCGCAGGTTTGGCGTTGCTCATCAATATGATCGTATGCTCAGCCGGCGCCTTACCCTCGCCGATTCAGGCCTGGGACTTTGAGCAACCCAACTATGCCTTTATGCATTTTCCTTTCGTTTGGCTGCCATCGGTAATTATTCCGCTGGTGATGATCTCGCATCTTGCGTTGCTGCGTCAGGCCCTTTCAGAACGCAAAACAAGTTGATCAGGATCCTGTGCTGCGGTCCGCGTGCGAGGATGCCTGTAAGGATGATGAGCATCATCAGACCGGCCATTTTATACCTCACTGAGGCACCGAGTACGGGTACACTAAAGCCGATGATCACCGCATTGGCCACCACGAAAGAAACCGCAAACCACAGAAAGGGCTGGTCTGTATTGCGTGGCCACCGGAATGCAGGAATCACAAGTGCGAGCAAAAGTGCGAGCAATCCATTTTCGGTGGCGGCTGCTGCCGTAGTGGCATTTTCAGCCTCCCCCGGCCAAGGACGAAGGTAGGTGAGGGCCATGGCTTCGGGTAGGTGCATTACGGCTTCCGCGAAATTGGTTATTTGTGGAATAGCCACCACTGACCTCGCATGCTTGTTAGTCGCCTCGGCATAGAAATCGTCGCGCCTTTTTCCCAGTATGTAGAAAAGGTCACCAGCCGGATTGAGCCAACTGCCGGTAGTAGCAGCCAGAATAATCAGCGCGTGTACCGATACGAAGACCAGGGCAAGCCGTTTGCGATGCACCAGGTGCCAGATGATCAGCGAAAAGAGCGATGGCACCATGCACAGGCCGATGTAGGGTTTGAATGCTGAGAGGAGCGCTGCAGCAAAGAGTGCAGGGATGATGTGCTGGCGTCCAAACCGGTTGCGGATGCCTGCACTGATCACGAGCAGGGCGAGGCCAAAACCCAACCACAGGGGCGATTCTTTCGCTACTCCGGAAGACCACAGTGCAGTTGTGGGAATCAGGTTGAGCAGAAGAAACAAGGAAAGTGGAGCATGTGGCCAGAACGGACGAATCGCTCGAAATGCAAACCAGGAGCCCCACCAGCCCGCCAGCGCCATGAGTACAACATGAACTTCGTAGTGGCCGAATGACAGGATGCTGAGGAGAAGTTGCAGCCGCACCATCATCCGGTAATCGTAGGGCAGTCCGTAAGTGTACTGTGTATTCCACCCGGTGAGTTGATCCTTCCACAGTGTGAAAGCAGGATCATCCAGGCCAATACCGGTGAGGAATCGCAAGGTCAGTGAAGGATCCTGTGACCACCAGGACCTGATTTTCATGGCATCGTCGAAGTACTTCCACGTATCCCCTGTGTTGCGGTCAGGATAGTACCAGGTGTAGATGGCCATCAGGCAGAAACCTGCAGCAATGCGAATGCACCATACGCTGCCCAGCCAACCTGGTGAAATGTCTTCGCGGAGAACGACCTGCCATCTGGTGAGAACCACAAGCGCTCCCAGCGCAAGCACCAAGGCCATCAAGAGGCCCATGGAATCAGGATTTAAGATCCTGTCTGCGTTTCTTGTTGTCGCGGTAAACTGAAAATCCCGCGGCACCGAGCAGCAGATAGAGTAAGCACGAGCCGGCCATGGATATCTGTGATCCCTGTTCCCAGACAGCAGGCTCAAACGACCATTCGATGGTATGATCGCCTTCCGGCACACGAACGGCGCGCAGGATGTAATTGACCCTTGCCGTTGGAAGTTCCTGTCCGTCGATCCGGCAGACCCATCCCTCGGGATAGTAGGTTTCGCTGAATACCACTATGCCGCCACCGGAGGATGTGCATCCATAGGATAATTTGTTGGGTGCATATTCATCCAGCTGGACTGCAGCTGTTGAGTCAACGGGTGATGCACTCCCCAGGAGCTCCATCATATCGCTTCTGCATACCGCCTGTCGGGCTGGATCAATTTCCGCGAGTAAGGAAATCTCGTCGTCGGCGTCTTTGGCTTCCACTAGTTCCTGCACAAACCAGGCATTGCCGAGCGCAAAGGGATTGGCCAGAGGAGGTGCTTCAGGATTGTACACGACATAACGGGCATTGAGCATATTGGCTATGCGTGTCTGGGCCAGAGCACCCAGTGGATTGCGGGCTTTCAGTGAGTCGATGACCAGGCCAACCTCATTCTGCAGGTAGAAGTCAATCACTTCCTGATAGCTCTTCAGCTTGGCACCATGGTATCCACCGATGCTCTTGTGGTAGTATGAAGTGGCCGCATCGTTGAATGGATTACTGAGATTCAGCACGCGGTAGTTTGACTGTAGTCCGAGTGCGCCGAATGCGGCAACCTGCTCGAGCAGTTCTTCGTTCTTAACACCCTGGTAGGCCGGTGATTTCTGCATTCGGGTCAGCAGTTCTTTTTTCAGTTCGCTGGCACCTTCCGCGCGGGCTTCTTCCTCAGCAAGGATAGCCATATCAGCTGATGTAGGTTTGTACGGGATCAGCTTATCGTCGGTTTTCACATAGGCCTCGTATTCGCTTTTTTGTTTCTTATTGTTGAGGTAGCGTAGGTCAATGGTCCATAAGTCGATGGCTGCGATGGCTAGCAGCGCCAGCCCGAGAGCCGCTTCCCTTGCTATCCTGAACCAGGCCAGCGCCACGAGTCCGATACCCAGAAAGCCAAAAAGCAAGCTTCTGCCGGCATCCTTGCTATATACCGCTTTCCTCGCAGCCACCAGGCCGTCCTGATAATCGGTGAGCATGGCCAGTTGATCGCTGTTGCCGGCAAACTCCTCTTCGTATTGGGCGAATTGCTCAGCCTCATCAGCCGAAATGAATGAGCCCATCATGCCGGGGCTTGCCGCTGCGATAACGGCGATGAACAGTACGAGCCCAATGCCACCGAGCACGATCCGCTTGTCGCGGGGCCACAGTTCACCCCGGTAAACCTGTTGGAGGAATAGAAGTGCAATGGCAGGGGCCATGATCTGGATGAGAACCAGAACCATCTTGGAGTCCCGGAACTTGTTGTAGAGAGGGAATGATCCGATGAAGAATTCGTTCAGCGCCGTTTGTTCTTTTACGCACAGTGCAAGTGCTAGCAGGGTCACAATCAGGAAAGGCCAGCGAATAGTATCACGGACGAGGAGGAGTCCGGCAGCAAAGAGCATCATGATGGCGGCGCCGAAATAGAAAGCGCCTCCGGTAAATCGCTGTGCGCCCCAGTATTGGTTGGCCTGGCTGATTTGCTCACGCATGGCTCGCGGGACTTCCCGGATGGCTTCTTTGTTTTTTCCGAGCGGGGCGGATTCACCGCCGAAGGCATTGGGGATGAAGAGTGACCATTGTTCACCTGGAGCAAAATTGTAATCCAGGATGTAGTTGGTCTCCAGTCCCGTCTTCTCGCTGGAATCCTTTTCATCACCTTCGGCAGTTATGGTCAGTTCGGACTTGCCTCGTGTTGTGTACCTGCTGTACTCTGCCGTGGTGAGCAGGTTGCTCATCGCCGGTAATATGGCCACGCCAGTGGCAACGAGGAGCATGGCCGATGTCCGAACGAGTGACATGAATGAGCGTTCGAGGATGAGTCTCGCCATTTCACCCAGCGCTACGGCTCCGCAGAGCAGGGCCAGGTAGTAGGTCATCTGAAGGTGATTGGCGGTGATATGAAGTCCGAGGAATAGCATGAAGACAGCCGAGCCGAGAGCCGGCTTTCCGCGGAATGCGAGGATAAGTCCGCCGAGTACCGGAGGCATCAGCGCTATGGCATTCACCTTAGCTGCATGTCCGGCTCCGAGGTAGAGGATGTTGATCGTAGAGAAGCCGAATGCCACAGCACCGGCCATGGAGAGCCATGGGTTGATCCTCAGGCAAAGTGCGAAGATGTAGAAGCCGAGCATGGCCAGGAAGAGCACACCCACCGGTCCGGGAAGGCCCAGCCGGATGATCAGCATGACAGGCCGGAGGAGGTTGGATGCATGTTCGGTGCTGATCTGGTATGCGGGCATGCCGCCGAACATGGAGTTGGTCCAGAGCGGTTCTTCGCCGTTCAGCAAGCGGTAGTCCGATATTTCCTTGGACATTCCCCGCCAGTGGTCAATATCACCTTGCCTCAGTTCATAGCCCTTCCAGACCGGGCTGAAGTAGGCAGACGCGAGCAGCGTAAAAAGAGCTACAGCCACAGCGTGTGGCAGCAGTGCGGAAAGAGTTTCTCGTTTCATCGGAATTGTGAGGTGGTCGCAAGATAACACGGTCCGACCACCGCCGGCTTACTCCCGGATTTCGACGTAATCAACGTAGTCACCATCACGGGGGGTGTTACCACTGCGGTCTGCGTTTTTTTCAACGGTAACCTCACCCTCTTTGCGCGGAGGTTGCTGGCTGCGCGTTTGCCCGGACTGGTTTTCGCGCATGCGCTGCTCGGCTTTTTTGATCACGATCGGGAGAGCCAGACGTGCAACAAGACGGATGATGAAGGAAATGAGGATAAGCCAGAGGACGATCCTCAGTACGTTGGACAAGGAAGCCTCATACAATTCCATGATGCGAAGGTATTCTCACCCCCGGGCAGGGTTCTGCCTGGAGTTCGTTAATTCTTTGAAAACCGCCTCCAGTCGATGTTCGCTGCGGGCCAGTGCGAGGATATTCAGGGAACGCTCTGCGGCTAATCTGCCCAGTTCTGGGCGGATATCATGGGCATTGGATACTTCAATGGTCCATCCATGAGTGCCGGTTGCTCTCACGTGGAGTACTCCGGTTAGCTGGAGCAATTGCGCCTGATTGACAGGCCCGCTGAATTCCACATTCAGTTCATAGCTGTCACCAGCACCGAAAGTGCGCAGCTCCGTAGTTGGACGATCGGCCACCACCTGACCCTTGTTGATGATGATGGTTCGGGAACAGATAGCCTCCACCTCCTGCATGATGTGGGTGGACAGCATTACGGTTTTCTCCTGGCCTATGCGCACAATCAAATCCCGAATTTCGGCCAGCTGATTGGGATCGAGTCCGCTTGTGGGTTCATCCAGAATGAGCACTTCGGGGTCATGGATCATGGCTTGGGCGAGGCCTACACGCTGGCGATACCCCTTGGATAGTTCTTCAATTTTTTTGTGCGCTTCCTGGGTCAGCCCTACGGTATCGATCATCTCTTCCACTCGCTGTCGCACCCGGTTAAGCCCGTATAGCTCTGCGATGAACGCAAGGTATTCGCGCACATACATATCCGTGTAGAGCGGATTATGCTCAGGCAGGTACCCGATTTTCCTTCGGCTCGCTAGCCCATCGGTGGCGATGTCAAATCCACATACTGAAACCTGGCCGCTTGCAGGAGGGAGGTAACCTGTGATAATCTTCATCATCGTACTTTTTCCAGCCCCGTTGGGCCCGAGAAATCCGACAATCTCTCCTTTCCTGATGGAAAAAGATACCTGACTCAAGGCCGGTTGGGCCCCATAGCGTTTGGATACATCACTGACGAGGATGGACATCGTTGCTCAGGGCGTGCAGTGAGAGCCTGACAGCCCGGCCCAAAGGTAATCTGTGGGATGGCGTTTACGGTTCAGTAATCCTTAGATCGGAGTCCAGGGCGCTAACCTCCTTGTAATTACGCGGAAACCGGACACTCTTCCGGGTGCGCTGGAAGTAGTGCTCCCATAGAGGACCGGAAAGATCATGCTGGAATGAGTCTTCCAGGGGCTGACTGTTGGTCTCTATGGGTTCCATGCCTGTCATGAGAATTCATACAAAATAACCGGGGGCCATCATAAAAGGTTGCATCTTGCTGTATCTGCGAGTACTTGCCTCTAACCTTCGTGCAGGTCTTCCGTAGAACATAATTAAACCTTTATCTATTACCCATGCGTGTTGAACAATGCACCTATTCGCCCGCTTCCGGTTGGTCGGGAGCTGCCGATATGCAAACCAGAAATGCGCTGATCCTCGTATTCGGCGGAGTTGACCTGATAGCCAGGCCAGATACATTCTCGATGCTTCGTGATCGCTATCCGAGCGGCACTCTCATTCTGGTATCCACGGCCGGTGAGATTGCCGGTGATCAGGTAAGGGACGAATCGCTCGTCTGCACGGCGATATCATTTGACGCCACTCCATTCCGGGTGCTCTCTGCCGATGCTGCATCATTTGCCACCAGTCGCGACTGTGGTCTCTTTATCGGGACGGAATTATCCGATGACCGGTTGAGGCACATCCTCCTTCTTTCCGAGGGAACGCTGACTAACGGCGATCAGCTCGTAGGCGGACTGAAGGAGACAACTCCCTCCCAAGTGCTCATTACGGGTGGCCTTGCTGCTGAT
>Ga0068877_10003516_pt1 | contig 12411 bp, 7 predicted proteins | sample NOAtaG_FD_66437 | JGI IMG/M metagenome (GOLD analysis project Ga0068877, IMG submission 66437) | Freshwater lake microbial communities from Lake Erie, under a cyanobacterial bloom - NOAA_Erie_Diel6S_1000h metaG | ecosystem: Environmental > Aquatic > Freshwater > Lake | place: USA: Ohio, Lake... | reverse complement strand
GGGTTCCACCGGTAAGCCGAAGGGTGTAGTGCATGTGCATGGTGGCTACGTCAGCGGCGTCGCGCACAGCATGCGTGTTGCCTTCGACGCGCGAGCCGGCGATGTGATGTACGTGGTTGCCGACCCCGGCTGGATCACCGGCCAGAGCTACATGATCAGCGGTGCACTCAGCACACGCGTCACCACGGTGATCGCCGAAGGCGCGCCGGTGTTTCCGGGTGCCGGGCGCTTCGCGAGCATCATCGAGCGACTGAAGGTCACTATTTTCAAGGCCGGCGTCACGTTCTTGAAGACCGTGATGACCGACCCGCAGAATGTCGAGGACGTTCGCGCGTACTCGCGCGCCAGTCTGCGCGTGGCGACGTTCTGCGCCGAACCGACCTCGCCGGTGGTGCAGCAGTTCGGTATGGAACTCGTCACGCCCTGGTATACCAACTCGTACTGGGCCACCGAGCACGGCGGCATCGTCTGGACGCATCTTTACGGCAATGCGGATTTCCCGCTGCGGGCCGACGCGCACACCTATCCGCTGCCGTGGATACTCGGTGACGTGTGGGTGGCTGACAGCGAGGTCGATGCCACCGGAAGCGTTCAGGCGCGTGCTGCGGATGTGGGCGAGAAGGGCGAGATCGTGATCGCCGCGCCCTTCCCTTACCTGTGTCGCACGATCTGGGGCGCGGAAGCCGACTTCAAGATCGAGGGCCGCGCCGTGGCGCGCGGCTGGCGCGGTGACTTCGAGCGCTACCGCAAGACGTATTGGACGCGTTGGCGCGGTACGTTGGCCTACACGCAGGGTGATTTCGCCGTGAAGTACGCCGACGGCGGTTTTTCGCTGCACGGCCGCTCGGACGATGTCATCAACGTATCGGGTCACCGACTCGGCACCGAAGAAATCGAAGGCGCGATCCTGCGCGACAAGCAGGTCAATCCCGACTCGCCCGTGGGCAACGTCATCGTGGTGGGTGCGCCGCATGCGCAAAAAGGACTGACGCCGCTGGCCTTCGTCAAACCCGCGCCAGGTCGCAAGCTCGCGGCCGAGGACCGGCGTCGTCTGATCGAGACCGTCCGGCAGGAGAAAGGCCAGGTCGCAATTCCCGAGGACTTCGTCGAAGTCAGCCAGTTCCCCGAGACGCGCAGTGGCAAGTACATGCGGCGCATGGTGCGCGCGCTCGTCGAAGGTCAGGACGTCGGCGACACCTCGACCCTGCGCAATCCGGAGTCCATTGACGAGTTGCGCAAGGCGATCCGCGAGTGGCAGGCACGTCAGCGCGTTGCCGATGAGCAGCAGCTGTTCGAGGACTTCCGCTACTTCCGCATCCACTATCACGCGACGGGGCGGCGTCGCCGCGACGCCGCGCGCATTGCCGTGGTGACGGTCAATAACCCTCCGGTCAATGCGCTCAACGAGCGTGCCCTCGACGAGTTGAACATCGTCATCGATCACGTGGCGCGGCGTGACGACGTCAAGGCCGTGATCTTCACTGGGCAGGGCACGGCAGCATTCGTGGCCGGCGCCGACATACGCCAGTTGCTCGAGGACGTGCATAGCCTCGATGAGGCGCTGCCGCTGCCGAACAACGCCCATCTCGCGTTCCGCAAAATCGAATCGATGGGCAAGCCCACCATCGCTGCGATCAACGGCGTCGCCCTCGGTGGCGGCATGGAATTCGCGATGGCCTGCCATGTGCGCCTGGCGGAATCGACGGCCACCTTCGGACAGCCGGAAGTGCGCCTGAATCTGCTGCCCGGTTATGGCGGCACGCAGCGCCTGCCGCGTCTGCTCGAGCAGGCCGGACATCCGACGCCGCTCGTTCGCGCGCTGGAAATCATCGTCGGCGGGCGTACGGTGGAAGCCGCGCAGATGCATGCCGACGGTCTGCTGCATGCGCTGGCCGACGATCACGAGGACGTTCTGTCGCTGGCCACGCGACTCGCCACCGACTACGTCAAGGCACCCGAGGGACGTAACCTCGTCGCGCGGCAGTACGCCGCACGTCGCGCCGCCAACGAGGCCTGGCGCGCCGCAGGCCGCGACGATCTGGCGGCGGCGCTGACCGACACCGAAGTGCTCAAGCTGCTCGATCAGGCGCGCACCGTCGGTCGTGCAGCCACCGCCGATCGCATCATCGATGCTGTGCGCACCGGTTGGACGAGTGGCGTCAGCGAGGGTTTGGCGCGCGAAGCACAGTTGTTCGCCGAAGCGATCATCGACCCCGCTGGCGGCAAGGCCGGCATCCGCGCTTTCTTCGACAAGCAGAGCGCACCGTTGCCGGTACGGCGCGACACGGCACCGAGTGCGGCCGAGCACAAGGCACTCGAACGTCAGGGCAAGTTGCTGCCGGTGGGTGCGGCGTTCTTCCCGGGTCTCACACCGCTGCCGCAGTGGCAATATGGCCACGCCGTTGTCAAAGATGCGCGCACGGGTGCGCCGGCTCACGGCTTGCCACGCGATGCCGAGCGACAGATCGTGCTGCCGGTGCCCTCGCCCGGACCCAACGAAGCGCTGGTGTACGTGCTCGCGTCGGAAGTGAACTTCAATGATATCTGGGCGATCACGGGCATTCCGGTTTCGCCGTTCGAAAACCACGATCTCGACTATCAGGTCACAGGCTCGGGTGGTGTCGCGCTGATCGCTGCCGTCGGCAGTGAGGTCAAGCGCGAGGGTCGTCTCAAGGTGGGTGATCTGGTCACCGTGTATTCCGGGCAGAGCGATCTGCTCTCGCCGCTGGCGGCCCGCGACCCGATGTATGCCGGCTTTTCCATCCAGGGCTACGAGACCGACACCGGCAGTCATCAGCAGTTTCTGCTGGTGCAGGGCCCGCAGCTGCATCCGCTGCCGCCGGATCTGACGCTCGAGGCGGCAGGCTCGTACGTGCTGAATCTCGGCACCGTAGTGCGCGCCCTGTTTACCACGCTGCAGATCGAAACTGGCAAGACCCTCTTCGTCGAAGGCGCCGCCACCGGCACCGGATTCGAGGCCTTGAAGAGCGCTGCGCGCAACGGTCTCGCTGCCGTAGGTCTTGTTTCAAGTCCGGAGCGCGCCCAGTTCATCGCGACGCAAGGCGCCGCGGGCTCCATCAATCGGCGCGATCCGCGCTGGAGTCAGGCATTCACCACCGTGCCAGCCGAGCCTGCCGCCATTGCCGAATGGCAGCGCGCCGGTGTGCCGATCCTCGAAGAAATGCGCCGGCAGACCGGTGGTCGGCTCGCCGATTACGTCGTCTCGCACGCCGGCCAGGAGTCTTTCCCGCGCTCGTTCCAGCTGCTGGCCGAGCACGGCACGCTGACCTTCTACGGCGCCACGAGCGGCTACTGGTTCTCGTTCGTCGGCAAGACAGGTTCGACCACGCCTGAAGACATGCTGCGTCGCGCGCGCCTGCGAGCCGGTGAGGCGGTGTTGTTGTATTACGGCGTCGGCAGTCGCGATCTGCTCGATGCGGTCGGGCTGCAAGCCATCGAAGCGGTTCGCGCTGCGGGAGGACGCCTGGTGGTGGCGACGGCCAGCGATGCACAGCGCGAGTTCGTGCAGTCGCTCGGTTTTGGCGATGCGGTGCGCGGTGTCGTGTCCATCGAAGAGATCCGCCGCAAGGAAGGCGCCGACTTCGACTGGCCGGAGGCGTTGCCGGCGATGCCGGATGCCAAGCGTGAAACATCACGCTTCAAGGAGGCGGTACGCCAGTTTCAGGAGCGCACCATGAAGCCGTTTGGCGGTGCCATCGGTCGCTGGCTGCGCTCGGCCGATAATCCGCGCGGTTATCCGGATCTGATCATTGAACGCGCGGGTCACGATGCGCTCGCGGCATCGACCTCGCTCGTCAAGCCGTTCACCGGTCGCGTCGTTTACTGCGAATCCATGCAGGATCGCCGTTACACCTTCTACGCACCGCAAGTATGGATGCGCCAGCGACGCATCCTCATGCCGACCGCGACCATCGCCGGCACGCATCTGTGCAATGCCTACGAAGTCGCGCGCATGAACGACATGATCGCTGCCGGTCAACTCGAAGTCAGCGCACCGACCGTAGTGCCCTGGGAAGAGTTGCCGACGGCACATCAGGCGATGTGGGACAACACCCACGCGGGTGCGAACTACGTCGTCAATCACGCGCTGCCACGGACGGGGCTGCGTTCGCGCGATGAGCTGTATCAGGAATGGAGCGCGCTGCAAGGAGCTGCACGATGACGCCTGCTAAAACCTCACGGCGGCGTACCGCCTCCGCGACCTCGCGTAAGAAGACTTCCCAGCGCAAAACCGCTGTACCGCCCGTGGTCATGCGCCCCGGTCGCTTGGTCGGCAAGGTCGCTCTGATCACCGGTGCCGCCGGCAATATCGGCGAAGTGATCGTGCGTCGTTATCTCGAGGAAGGCGCTGCTGTCGTGATGGCCGGGCGCAATCGCAACAAGCTCGAAGCCCTGCGCGAAACGCTGCTCACCAGCAGCGGCGCGGCTCCCGAGCAGTTGCTGGCGCTGGCTTTCGACGCCTCCGATGCCGGTCAGGCCCGTCAGGGCGTCGAGGCGGCGTTGGCCCACTACGGGCGACTCGATGTGTTGATCAACAACGCGGGCTCGGCAGGGCCCAAGCAGCCGATCGAGCAGTTGCCGCTGTCGAACGAGGAGCTCGAGGAGCAGCGCGCCGCCGGTTCGCCCGATACCGAGACTGTGGCCGCTGCGGCAGGCAATCTGCTGGGCCTCAGCTGGAACATGGTGCGTGCTGCAGCGCCGCATTTGCGCGCCGGCGCGAGTATCGTCAATGTCTCGACGATTTTTTCGCGCACCCGCTACTTCGGTCGAGCGGCGTACGTCGTACCGAAGGCTGCGCTGAACGCGTTTTCGCGCAATCTCGCCCTGCAACTTGGGCCGCAAGGCATTCGCGTCAACACCGTGTATCCGGGCCCGATCGAAAGTCGGCGTATCCGCACGGTGTTCAAGGCCATGGACGGTCTGCGCAAGAAGCCGGAAGGTACGACGGCGACCGAGTTTTCTACCGCGATGGCGCTGGCTCGCGCCGATTCGTCGGGCGCTCCGGCGCATACCTTTCCGACGGTCGATGATGTCGCCAACACCATCGTATTCCTGGGCAGCGACGAGTCGCGTGCGTTCAGTGCACAGGGCTTCGAAGTCACCAACGGCATGCAGGTGGTGCACGAGTCGCGCTCCACGTGGGTATCGCGACCGGAGTTGCGTACGGTCGACGGTACGGGCTCGACCGTGCTTGTCGCGGCAGGTGATCAGATCGCCGACGCCCTGACCCTTGCGCGAATCCAGAGCTCCTGCGGTGCACGCGTGCTGCTCGGACTCGGTTCGCAGGAGGCCGTGCAGGCGGCGCGCGCCGCACTGCGAGAAGAAGAGGTGGATCAGCGTATCGTCCCGGTGTTGTTCGATCGCAGTCGACCCGAGACGTTGGCGCCCTCGCTGACCAGCGTCGAAAAGGGCAAGGGTCTCACCGGTGCCATCATTCTGCCGGCGTTCGGAGCCGGGCGCTTTCAGGCGACTCTTGCCGAGGCGAGCGACAGTGACGTTGAAGCCTTTCTCACCGCCGAGTTGGCGGGTGCCATGGGTATCTCGCGCGAACTGTCGCGACTGTGGCACCGCTTCGCGCCGAAGGGCGTGAGCCCTCGCATCATCTTCATGTCGAACGGTACGGATTCGGCGGGCGACACCTATGCCGACATCCTGCGCGCAGGCATCGAGCAATTGCTGCGCGTGTGGCGTGACGAGAGCGAGGTACAGGTCGACGCGGGTGAGCGTGCGGCGCTCGAGTGGTCGAACCAGATCGTGCGCTACTCCAATGCCGAGGAGCATTGCCTGACCTTTGCCGGCGCACAGGCCGCTCGCCTGCTGTTCACCAAGCGTCGGGTCACGCAGGTCAACTTGTACATGCCGGCGACCATCGTCGATGCAACCGGATCGACGCGGCCGAATTTCGGTTGGATCGAGTCGCTGATGGGCCTGCATCTCGGCAAATGCGTGCTCGTCACAGGCGGGTCGGCCGGCATCGGCGGTCAGTTGGCCCGATTGCTCGCCGTGGCGGGCGCGCGCGTCATGCTGACGGCGCGACGGGCGAGCCAGCTGCAGGATCTGCGCAAGAGCATCATCGCCGAGCTCGAAGAGATCGGCTACAACCGCCCGCAGGATCGCGTGCTCATGCTCGCGGACATCGACGTCGCCGACGAGCGCGCGCTCGTCAAGTCGGTGGAAGCCACGCTCAAGGCGTTCGGGCGCATCGACTATCTCATCAATAATGCGGGCGTGGCCGGTGCCGAACAGATGGCGGTCGATCTGTTGCCCGCCGACTGGCGAAACACGCTGCACGCCAACCTCGTCTCGAACTATTCTTTGATCGAGAAAGTCGTGCCGCTGATGAAGAAGCAGGGCTCGGGCTACATCCTCAACGTCAGCTCCTACTTCGGTGGCGAGAAGTACATCGCCGTCCCCTACCCCAACCGTTCGGACTACGCCGTCTCGAAGGCGGGACAGCGGGCGCTGGTCGAGAACCTCGCGCGCTTCGTCGGCCCCGAGATCCAGATCAACGCGATCGCTCCTGGCCCTGTCGAGGGTCAGCGCCTCAAGGGCAAGGACGGCAAGGCCGGCCTGTTCGATCGGCGCGCCAAGTTGATCCTCGAGAACAAGCGCCTCAACCAGGTGCACGATGCCGTGCTCAAGGCGCTCGCTGCCGGTGCGCGGCTCGGTGACATTCTCGAGTCGCTGAAGGCCAACGATATCGGCTTGCTGCAGCAGGAGCAGGTACCGCAGGCGCTGCGCGAACTCGGCATGAAGCTCAAGGCGGAAACGCATGGTCGCGACGAGGCCACGCACTCGTCACTGCATCACCTGCTGACACGACCGATGGCACTGCGGCTGGTGGCACGTCTGCGCAACGGCTGCATCATCCTGCACCAGATGGAGCACGAGCTCGCCGAGCAGTGGGCGACACAGTTGCCGGAGCCGCTCGAGCCGTTCATCGATCCGCAGCGCATCGAGACCGAAGCGGAAAAGATCCGCACCGGTGTCCTCGGCATGCTGCACCTGCACAAGATGCCGACCGAGATCGACGTTGCCCTCGCCACCGTGTTCTTCATGGCGGATCGGGCGATTTCCGGCGAGACGTTCGAACCCTCCGGTGGTCTGCAGCAGGAGCGCACGATCACCGAGCGCGAGTTGTTTGGTCGCGCCAAGCCCGAGCGCGTGCGGCGCATGGAAGGCGAGACGATCTGGTTGATTGGCGAGCACATGACCGAACCGCTGGCTGCGGTGGCGAAGTTGTTCCTCGCCGAAGGTCACGTCGGCAACGTCGTCACGCTGACGCGTACCGATGCGGCGGGCCAGGCGTTGAAGGCAGCGCTCGGTCGCGCACTCGGTCACGATCGTATTTCCTACCTGACGGTGGGTGACGATCTCGAAGGCGGCATGGATCAGGCCTTCGCGGCGAGCGGTTCGCCGGCGGCCATCGTCTCGACACCGTTCGCACCGATTCCGCGCGCGCTGTTCGGTGTGGAGGGCAAAGATCATCTCGATGCCGCCGAGTTCGGTGGTCTCGTCGAAACGAACCTCACCCACCACTTCCGCGTGGCCCGCAAGGTGTCGTTGTTCCGCGGCGCGCGGCTGATTCTCGTCTCGCCGGACGTACCGGTGGGCGGCACTCTGGCGCAGTTTGCGATGGCCAACTTCGTCAAGACCACCTTGCACGCGTTCACCGCGACGCTCGGTGTCGAAAATGAACGGCTGCCGACGGCGGTGCCCGTGAACCAGGTCAACCTCACGCGCCGCATGCGCAGCGAGGAGCCGCGTGATGCGGCGGAACAGGCAGAGGAATACAGCCGCTTCGCCCACGCCGTGCTGCTGGCGGCGGCACCAATCGTCGAGGCGCAGGAGAGCCGCTACCGGGCGCGAATCTATCGGGGACTCGCCATCACCGTCTGATCGCCTATCATTCGCGGATGAAACTTCGCGTCGTTCCGGTTACGCCCTTCCAGCAGAACTGCGCCATCCTGTGCTGCGAACGCACGGGGCGGGCGGCCATTGTCGATCCGGGTGGTGACCTTGATCGGGTGTTGGCCGAGGTGGAGCGGCTGCAGGTCACTCTCGAGAAGATCCTGATCACGCATGCCCATCTCGACCATGCAGGTGCGACGGCAGAACTCGCCCGCTCGCGCGCATTACCCATCGAAGGGCCGCACGAGGACGATCTTTTCTGGATCGAGCAGATGCCCGCGCAGGCCCGCATGTTCGGGTTCCCGCCGAGCGAACGCTTCACGCCGGATCGCTGGCTGCACCAGGACGATCGGGTCACGGTGGGCGAACTCGAGTTGCAGGTGAAGCATTGTCCTGGTCATACGCCGGGGCACGTGGTGTTCTTCGAACCCGAAAGTCGCTTTGCCTTCGTCGGCGACGTGCTCTTTGCGGGGTCCATCGGCCGCACTGATTTTCCACGCGGCAACCACGCACAACTCATCGCGTCGATCCGACACAACCTGTTTCCGCTCGGTGACGACGTCGGCTTTCTGCCGGGGCACGGCCCGACGTCCACGTTTGGCGCGGAGCGCCGCAGCAATCCGTTCGTTGCGGACAGTGTGGTCGGCCGCGCGTAAACGCGGGGTCCGTCAGAAGGGCTGCAGTTGCGTGGTCGGAATGTAGTGATCGACCAGCAGCGCCGCGAACAGCCACATCAGGTACGAGATGGAGAAGCGGAACACGCGCATTGGCAGCTCTGCACGATCGGTCAGTTTCAGGGCCAGTGCGTAGTAGAGAAAACGCGCGTTGAGTACCAGCGCCGCAGCGAGATACAGCAGGCCACTCATACGGGTGAGGTACGGCATCAGCGTGACGAGCACCAGCAGCACGGTGTAGAGCAGCACCTGTAGCCGCGTGTAGGGTACGCCGTGGGTCACCGGCAGCATCGGTATGCCGGCTTTGGCGTATTCGTCCTTGCGGGCGATCGCGAGCGCCCAGAAATGCGGCGGCGTCCAGATGAAGATGATCAAAAACAGCAGCAGCGCGCCGGGCTCGATGGAATTGGTGACAGCGGCCCAACCGAGGATCGGTGGCGCTGCGCCGGCTGCGCCGCCAATCACGATGTTCTGCGACGTGGCCCGCTTGAGGAACACGGTGTAGATCACCGCGTAGCCGATCAGCGAGGCGAAGGTGAGCACGGCGGTCAACGGATTGACGAGCAGCGTGAGGATCAGCATCGAGGCAATGGCCAGCGAGGCGGCGAAGATCAGCGCCTGACGGTTGCTCAGTGTGCCTGTCGGCAACGGTCGACCACGCGTGCGCGACATTTGCTCGTCGATCTTTTGATCGAGCACGTGGTTGATCGCTGCAGCGCTGCCCGAAGCGAGCGCGATGCCGAGATTGCCCCAGATCAGCGCATCGAGCGGTGGCCAGCCCGGGCTCGCCAACAGCGTACCGACGATCGCGGTGAACACGATCAACGCGACCACGCGCGGCTTGGTCAGCTCAAAATAAAGCTTCCAGGTGGCTCGCGTCTGCACGGCGCTGGCAGGGGTGGCCACGTCAGTCTTCCCGCAAGCGTCGATTGAGCAGCATCAAGGCCATGATCAGCAGCGCCGCTCCGGCGTTGTGACCTGCCGCGAGCCACAGCGGAAACGCTTTGAGAATCATCATCACGGCAATGAGCAGTTGCAGGCCCAATGCACCGAGTGCCCACCAACCGGCGCGACGGACGAGTGCCGTGGGCGCGTTGCGGATGGCGAGCCACGCGGCCAGCACTACGGCGAGCGTGGCAACAATGGCGCCGAGTCTGTGCGTGAAGTGGATCGCGACGCGCGAGGGATGTTCGAGCACGCCGCCCGTGTAGTTGATGTCGAGGCCACGCCAGAGCACGAACGCTTCGTCGAAGTTCATGCCTTCGGGCCACCATTGATTCTGGCAGCGAGGCAGATCCGGGCAGGCGACGGCGGCGTAATTGCTGCTGGTCCAGCCGCCCAGCATGATCTGCAGCGACACGACGATGGTGGCGACGATCGCCATGCGCCGCGCCGCATCGAGTACGGCGATCTGGGTGGCGCCGGGCGGCGGTGAGACCAACTTGGTGCGACGACGCATGTCGAGCCACAGCCAGGTCAGCAGTGACAGCGTGGTCAATCCGCCCGTCAGGTGCAGTACGACGACGAGCGGTTTGACGAGCCACCACACCGTGAAGGCGCCGAGCATGCCTTGCAGCACGACGACGATGAGCAACGCGGTGGCGAACACGGGGCTGACTGGTCGCTCGCGTCGATACGCCAATGCGATGGCGGTGATCAGCACGATGATCAGGCCGAGTGCCGTGGCGGCATAACGATGGATCATCTCGCGCCAGGCCTTGCCCGAGTCGTACTCCCAGCCGGGCGAGTACGATTCGATCTTGCCTTCGGTTTTCTCGGCCCCCGCCGGCGTGACGTGGCCGTAGCAGCCAGGCCAGTCGGGACAGCCGAGACCGGCGTCGGTCAGACGTACCCAGGCGCCGAGCACCACGACGACGAGACACAGCAGCATGCCGGTGAGGGCTAACCGACGCAGTGCCACGGCGCCTACGGGAATGAGTTGTGCGTTCATGACTCAGCCGATGTGTGAAAGTTTGAGCAATTTTTCGAGATCAGACAGCAGACCTTTCGGATTTTCCCGCGCGTCGAAGCGCATCATCAGGTTGCCGAGCGGATCAACGATATAGACGTACGGTGTTCCGGGTTGTTGCGGAAACTGCGCAAGCCATTCGGCTGCTGCAGGGCCCGAAGGTGAGACCGTCAGGAGGCCCGGGTGTTCCGTTGTCAGGAAGCCACGATCGCAGCAATTACCGGTGACGACGAACGCGCGCTGCACCCGGTCCATGTCTTCGGCGAGCAGCAGGCGTGTTTGACGAATGGTCCACAGCGTCTTGCGGCAGGTCTCGTCGCAGGCTCCGTCGTTGACGTGCACCAGCGTCCACTTGCCTTTGAAGAGCTCCGGCGAAGCAACGGCACCGTCCATATCGCGCAGATCTATCGCTGCCAGCGGGCGCGCCGGGCTGATGAGCTCGCCATGATTCGTGCTGCCTGCGGGGCGCCAGCCGCCTGCGTAATACAGCCAGAATGCGCCGAGCAGCGGCACGAAAAACAGTGCTGCGAGGCCGATCAGTGCGCCGCGTCCCTTCACTGTGACGTCATTCGCATTCGTGGAAGTGCTCATGCTCCATCGTCCTTTTTCAAATTCAGTGCGACGTACAACACCAGTAGCAGTACGGCGAAACCCCACCACTGGATCGCGTAGGACCAGTTCTGCTCCGGTCCTTTGGCGAAGGGCTTCCAGCCCCGTACGTACCCGGCCGGCTCACCCTCATCGAGCAGCAGCACGCGCGCTTCGAGTCGCGGCTGCGGTTCTTCGCGGCTCGCCAGCGCTGCACCCAATTCCGCCGTGGTCGGAAACGCGGTGACCCGTGGCCACGGTCCCTGCACCGACGGTGGTGCACGTCCTCCGGCGAGCCCCGCCGTCGGTAACTCGTCGAGTACACCCGTGACACTGACTCGCTCGACACTGTCTGCGAGTGCGGTGGACACATCCGGCAACGCATCACGATAGCCGCTGAAGGCGACCCAGCCGCGGTTGACGAGCAACCAACGACCGTCATCGAGACGCAGCGGCGTCAACACCTCGTACCCTGCCCGACCATCGCGAGTGCGATTGTCGAGCAGAAACTGTCTGGCCACATCCCATTCGCCGCTGACACTCAGGCGCGCGTAACGCGCGAGTTCCTGTGTCGAGCGATCGCCCAGCCTCTGCTGCTGCAGTGCACCCGCCGCGAAGTCGCGTTGCTGGGCACTTTTGAGTTCCGCTCGCCCCCATTGCCAACGTCCGAGGCTGATGAACAGCATCAGCAACACGAGCGTGAGGACGGTCATCAGCCACGATGGGGAAAAAACCCTGCGGCCAACGGCGATTCGAAGTGGCACGCGCCTATAATAGCGCGTATGGAACTCTTTCGGATTTTTGTCGGCCTCGTGATGCTCGGCATCCTCTTCAGTCTGGGGTCGGCGCTGTTCCACCTCATGAACGACAAGGGCGACTCGAAAAAAATGGTGCGGGCCTTGACGGTCCGCGTCGCCCTGTCGGTCGCACTGTTCATACTGCTGATGGGTGCCTGGGCGCTTGGGCTGATTCAGCCGCTCGGCGCCGGCCGCTGACAGCACCCGAAAAGCATTCGGGCCGGTTGCCCGGCCCGAACTGCAGCACTTTAATCCGGCGGTGTCGCCGGATCGCGGCTCAGACCCAGTAGACGAAGACGAACAGGCCGAGCCAGACCACGTCGACGAAGTGCCAGTACCAGGCGACGGCTTCGAAGCCGAAGTGGCGCTGCGGCGTGAAGTGGCCCTTCATCGTCCGGGCCCAGATCACGACCAACATGATGGCGCCGAGCGTGACGTGCATACCGTGGAA
>Ga0068877_10003515_pt1 | contig 12412 bp, 9 predicted proteins | sample NOAtaG_FD_66437 | JGI IMG/M metagenome (GOLD analysis project Ga0068877, IMG submission 66437) | Freshwater lake microbial communities from Lake Erie, under a cyanobacterial bloom - NOAA_Erie_Diel6S_1000h metaG | ecosystem: Environmental > Aquatic > Freshwater > Lake | place: USA: Ohio, Lake... | reverse complement strand
GCCATCGGCCTGGCCTCGACGATGGCCGGGGTGCTGGCGCGCCTGGGCAACCGGCGCGACATCGTGCTGGTCGACCAGCGCGGCACCGGCCGCAGCGCGCCGCTGGCGTGCCCGCCGGTGCCGCCGTCGCAGGCGCTGGCCGAGTCGACGGCCGAGCGCGTGCTGGCGCGCCTGCGCGAGTGCCGGGCTGCGCTCCAGAAGCTGCCTCACGGCGACCTGCGCCACTTCACGACCCATGTCGCCATGGCGGACATCGACGCCGTGCGGCGTGCGCTCGGGGCCGAGCGCATCAATCTGGTCGGCGGCAGCTACGGCACGCGGGCGGCGCTCGAGTACCAGCGCCAGTTCCCGCAGGCGGTGCGGCGCGCGGTGCTCGACGGGGCGGCGCCGCCGGACATGGTGCTGCCGCAGGCCCTGGCGGCCGATGCCGAGGCGGCGCTCGAGCGTGTCTTCGCCGCCTGCGAGAAGGACGCGGCGTGCCGCGAGCGCCATCCGGCGCTGCGTGCGCGCTGGGGCCATATGCTGGACGCGCCGCCGCGAACGGTCCGCGTGACCAACCCGCTGCACGGCTTGTCCGAACCGGTCGAGGTCTCGGCGGACCTGCTGCGCAACCTCGTGCGCGCACCGCTGTACGTGCCGGCGCTGGCCGCGGCGCTGCCGCCGGCGATCGCCGCCGCGGCCGACGGGCGGCTCGAGCCGCTCGCCGCGCTGGGCGCGAGCCTGGCCACCCGGCGCGAGCTGCAGCTGGCCGAGGGCATGCACTTCTCCGTGGTCTGCAGCGAGGACGTGCCGCCCTCGCCTGCGCCTGCCGCTGTGGGCGGTGCGGCCAGCGGCGGCCCGCGCGGTGCGGGCATCGGCCTCGTGCAGCTGTACGCGCAGGCCTGTACCGACTGGCCGCGCGGCGAGGTGCCGGCGGCGTTCTACCGGATCGGGCCGGCGAGCGCCGCCACGCTGGTGCTGTCCGGGGGCGCCGACCCGGCGACACCCCGGCGCCACGGCGAGCGCGTTGCGCGCGCGCTCGGGGCGAAGGCGCGCCACGTCGTCGTGGCCGAGGCCGGCCACGGACTGATGGGCCTGCCCTGCATGCGGGACGTGCTGTTCCGCTTCATCGATGCGGACGACGACGCGGCCGCGCTCGCGGTGCCGGCGGACTGCGCGGCCGGCGTGCCGCGGCCGCCGGTGTTCGCGCCGCCTGGCGCCGCCTCGGCGCCGGGGGTGGCCCGGTGATCGCGGTCGACGGCCTGCGCAAGCGCTTTGTACAGGGGCGCGGGCGCGGCGCGCGCGTCGTGCAGGCGCTGGACGGGCTGTGCTTCGAGGCGGTCGACGGCCGCATCACCGGGCTGCTCGGGCCGAATGGCGCCGGCAAGACGACGGCGCTGCGCATCGCCGCCGGGCTGATCGCGCCCGATGGCGGCCGGGTGAGCGTCGATGGCGTCGACGTCGGCTCGGCGCCGCGCGCGGCGCTGGCACGGATGGGCGTGCTCAGCGACTCGCGCGGGCTGTACCCGCGGCTGACGGCTCGCGAGAACATCGTCTACTACGGGGCGCTGCACGGCATGGATGCCGCGCAGGCCGACGCCCGCGCCCGGGCGCTGGCCACGATGCTCGGCATGGAGCCGCTGCTCGATCGCCGCACCGAGGGCTTCAGCCAGGGCGAGCGGATGAAGACCGCGCTGGCGCGCGCGCTCGTGCACGACCCGCCGAACATCGTGCTCGACGAACCGACCAACGGGCTGGACGTGGTGTCCACGCGCGCGCTGCGCGAGACGCTTCGGCGCCTGCGCGACGAGGCCGGCAAGTGCATCGTCTTCTCCACGCACATCATGCAGGAAGTCGAGCGGCTGTGCGACACGGTGGTGGTCGTGTCGCAGGGGCGCGTGGCGGCTGCCGGCACGGTGGCCGAACTGGCCGTGCAAGGTGGTGGCGCCGACTTCGAGGAGTCCTTCGTGCGCCTGGCCTTCCCGGAGGCCGCGCGGTGAGCGGCGCCGCCGTGCTGGCCGTGTTCCGCAAGGAACTGCAGGACGCGCTGCGCGACCGCCGCACGCTGCTGGCCGTGCTGCTGAGCGCGGTGGCGGTCGGGCCGCTGGTGCTGGCGCTGGTGGGCATGCTGGTGGGCGACATCGAGCGCCGCGCCGAGGCCCGCACGGTGCTCGTCGCAGGCATCGAGCGCGCACCGACGCTGGCCAACTACCTGGCGCGCCAGACCTGGGAGGTGCGCCCGGCGCCGGCCGGCTACGAGGACGCCCTGCGCCGCGGCCGGCTCGGCGAGCCGGTGCTGGTGGTGCCGGCCGACTTCGAGTCGGCGCTGGCGCGCGGCGAGCCGCCCGTGCTCGAGATCGTTCACAGCGCGTCGGACCAGCGGGCGCAGGCGGGCCGCGGCCGCGTGCAGGCGCTGCTGCGCGGCTTTGGGCAGGAGCAGGCTGCGCTGCGGCTGGCGATGCGCGGCGTCGCGCCGGCGGCGCTGGAGATCGTCCGCGTGGAGGAGCGAGACCTCGCCGACGCGGCGGCGCGCGGGGCGCAGATGGCGCGGCTGGTGCCCTTCTTCGTGCTGATGGCGGTGCTGTATGGGGCGCTGAACGCGGCGCTGGACACCACGGCCGGCGAGCGCGAGCGTGGCTCGCTCGAGCCGCTGCTGATGACGCCCGCGCCGCGCTGGGCGATCGTGCTCGGAAAGTGGGCCGCGGTGGCCGCGGTGGGCATGCTGATCGCGCTGCTGGCCTGCCTGAGCTTCCTGCCCGGGCAGTGGCTGCTGCGCAGCGAGACGATGTCGGCGCTGTTCCGCTTCGGCATGCACGAGGCGCTGGCCTTCGCGGTGCTGCTGCTGCCGCTGGCCGGCGCGCTGTCGGCGCTGCTGCTGGCGGTGGCGATCCGCTGCCGCAGCTTCAAGGAAGCCCAGGCCAGCGCGACGATCGTGGTGATGCTGGTCTCGGTGCTGCCGATGGTGACGCTGTTCAACCAGCAGGGCGAGCAACGCTGGCACCTGTGGGTGCCGGCGCTGGCGCAGAGCGCGCTGATGGGCCGGGTGCTCGAGGGCGCGCCCTTGCCGTGGGCTGACCTGCTGCCCTCCCTGGCGGCCTGCTTGCTGCTGGGCGCTCTGGCGCTGGCCTACGTCGCGCGCGTGCTGGCGCGCTCGGCCGTGCGCTGAGAGAGTGGGCGGCGCGGGTCCGCGGGGGCGCTCGCGCGCTCCAGCTGGCCCAGCCAAGCGAGCGCTTGCTCTCTCGATTGACCGCACATCGGCTGGCTCGGGAGCAAGGAGATGCACACGGTCGGGCGCTCGGGGCGCCCGAACAGGCGGCAACGCTGCTGGTCGTCGAGTTGCACGCAGCGCATCCCCGCGGGCTTGCCGTCCGGCATTCCCGGGATGGCCGAACTGATCGATGGTGCGGTGCAGCATGCGCCGCAGCGGGGACGGCATTCCACGTCGGCGATGCTAGCGCCCGGCCGTGCGGGTGCCCGCCTCGTAGAATCTCCGCCCTCCATGCTGCACCCCGAATCCTTCGACGTGATCGTGGTCGGTGGCGGCCACGCCGGCACCGAGGCTGCGCTCGCCGCCGCCCGGATGGGCTGCGCCACGCTGCTGCTGACCCACAACATCGAGACGCTCGGGCAGATGAGCTGCAACCCGAGCATCGGCGGCATCGGCAAGGGTCACCTCGTCAAGGAGATCGACGCGCTCGGCGGCGCGATGGCCGCGGCCACCGATGAAGCCGGCATCCAGTTCCGCATCCTCAACGGCAGCAAGGGGCCGGCCGTGCGGGCCACGCGCGCGCAGGCCGACCGGGTGCTCTACAAGGCGGCCATCCGGCGCCGGCTGGAGAACCAGCCCCGGCTGTCCCTCTTCCAGCAGGCGGTCGACGACTTGCTGGTGGAGTCGGACGGCCGCGGCGACCGGGTCGTCGGTGCCATCACCCAGGCGGGCGTGCGCTTCCGGGCCCGGGCCGTCGTGCTGACGGCGGGCACCTTCCTCGACGGCCGCATCCACGTCGGGCTGCAGAACTACGGAGCCGGTCGCGCCGGCGACCCGGCGGCGGTCGGCCTGTCGGCGCGGCTCAAGGAGCGCAAGCTGCCGCAGGGCCGGCTGAAGACCGGCACGCCGCCGCGGCTGGACGGGCGCTCGATCGAGTTCGCTCGCCTGCAGGAGCAGCCCGGCGACCTCGACCCAGTGCCGGTGTTCGGCTTCCTCGGCGCGCCCGGGCTGCATCCGCGGCAGGTGCCCTGCTGGATCACGCACACCAACGAGCGCACGCACGAGATCATCCGCGCCGGCCTGGACCGCAGCCCGATGTTCACTGGCGTGATCGAGGGTGTCGGCCCGCGCTACTGCCCGAGCATCGAGGACAAGATCCACCGCTTCGCCGACAAGGCCGGTCACCAGGTCTTCCTGGAGCCCGAGGGCCTGACGACGAACGAGTTCTACCCGAACGGCATCTCGACCTCCCTGCCCTTCGACGTTCAGATCGAGGCGGTGCGCTCGATCGCCGGGCTGGAACGCGCCCACATCCTGCGCCCGGGCTATGCGATCGAGTACGACTACTTCGATCCGCGCGGCCTGCTGCCCAGTTTCGAGACGCGCGCCATCGGCGGTCTGTTCTTTGCCGGGCAGATCAACGGCACGACGGGGTACGAGGAGGCCGCGGCCCAGGGACTGTACGCCGGCGTGAATGCGGCGCTGTCGCTGCGCGGCGAGGCAGCCTGGCTGCCGCGGCGCGACGAGGCCTACCTGGGCGTGCTGGTCGACGATCTGGTCACCAAGGGCGTGACCGAGCCGTACCGCATGTTCACCAGCCGCGCCGAGTACCGCCTGCAGCTGCGCGAGGACAACGCGGACCTGCGGCTGACCCCGGTCGGGCGGCGGCTGGGACTGGTCGACGACGAGCGCTGGGCGGTGTTCGAGCGCAAGCGTGAGCGGATCGAGCGCGAGCTGCAGCGCTTGCGCGCCACCTGGGTGCGGCCCGCGACGCTGCCGCCGGAGGCTGCCGCAGCCACCGTCGGGCAGGCGATCGAGCGCGAGTACTGCCTGGCCGACCTGCTGCGTCGGCCGGGCGTGGACCACGATGCGGCGAGCCAGGCGGCCCTGCGGGCCGGGGCCAGCACGGTTTCACGTGAAACCCTGCGTGCCGAGTGGGGCGCGCGCGAGGCCGATGCCGTGATCGAGCAGTGCGAGATCGCGCTCAAGTACGCCGGCTACATCGGCCGCCAGCAGGACGAGGTCGAGCGGGCCGCGGCGCTGGAGCACCTGCCGCTGCCGGCCGACCTCGACTACGGGCAGGTCGGCGCGCTCAGCGTGGAAGCGCGCCAGTTGCTGGCGCGCCACCGCCCGGCGACGCTGGGCGCGGCGGCGCGGCTCTCGGGCATCACGCCGGCCGCGATCTCGCTGCTGCTCGTCCACCTGCGCAAGGGTCGCTTCCGCGGCTTCGGCGGCCCGGCCGCGGCGGCGCCGGCGGCCGAAGCGCAGGGCGCGGCGGCTTGAACCGCCCCGAGGAGCGCCAGCAGATCGACGCCGGCGCCCGCGCGCTCGGCGTGTCGCTGGACGAACTTCAGCTCGACCGGCTGCAGCAGTATCTCGACCTGCTGGAACGCTGGAACCGCAGCCACAACCTGAGCGCCGTGCGCGAGCGCAGTTCGATGGTCGTGCAGCACCTGCTCGACTGCCTGGGCATCGTCGCGCCGCTGCGGCGCGAGCGGCCGGCAGGGGGTCGCCTGCTCGATGTCGGCAGCGGCGGCGGCCTGCCCGGGGTGGTGGTCGCGATCGCGGCGCCTGAGTGGCGGGTGTGCAGCATCGACGCCGTCGCCAAGAAGGCCGCGTTCGTGCGCCAGGTGGCGGGGGCGCTGCGGCTGGGCAACGTCGAGGTGCGGCACGGCCGTGTCGAGGAGGTCGCCGACCCCCACGACGTGATCGTCAGCCGCGCCTTCGGCAGCCTGGCGGACTTCGTCCGGCTGAGCGCGCGCGCGCGCGCGGCGCAAGGCGTCTGGCTGGCAATGAAGGGCCGCGAGCCGCGGGCCGAGATGGCCGCCCTGCCCGCCGACGTGGAGGTGTTCCACGTGGAACCGCTGCGCGTGCCGGAACTGGACGGCAGCCGCTGCGCGGTGTGGATGCGGCCGCGCGGCTGAGAGGGCGAGAGTCCGCGCCGCTTGCCTGCGAATCTGCCGGGGCCCGCGTCGATCGACGACACCGCTGGCAGCCGCCCGGCGGCGCCGGCACGCCACACCGGGAGCCCCGGGAGAGCAAGCTTGCCCGGCGCGACCCTCCAAGGCGGGACCTCGGGGTTCGCCCCGCGCCCCGCCGCAGGCCGAAGGCTGTGGGCCACGCCGAATCTGCGCTACGCTCGCCGGCCCGCAATCGTGCCCCGTCGCGGCCCCAAGCCTGCCCTGCCCATGCCATGAGAACCTTCTGCATCGCCAACCAGAAAGGCGGCGTCGGCAAGACCACGACCACCGTCAACCTGGCGGCCGGCCTGGCCCGGATCGGCCGCCGGGTGCTGGTGGTCGACCTCGACCCCCAGGGCAATGCGACGATGGGATCGGGGGTCGACAAGCGCCAACTCGCGCACAGCGTCTACCAGGTGCTGCTCGAGACCGCGACCATCGCCCAAGCGCGAAGCCGTAGCGAGGCGGGGGGCTATGACATCGTGGGCGCCAACCGCGAGCTTGCCGGCGCCGAGGTCGAGCTCGTCGACCTCGACCGGCGCGAGCGGCGACTGCGCGGCGCGCTGGCCGCCGTCGTTGCGGAGTACGACTTCGCGCTGATCGACTGCCCGCCCAGCCTGAGCCTGCTGACCCTCAACGGCCTGGTCGCGGCGCATGGCGTGATCGTGCCGATGCAGTGCGAGTACTTCGCGCTGGAGGGCCTGTCGGACCTGGTCAACACGATCCGCCAGGTGCACGCCAACCTGAACCCCGACCTGCAGCTGATCGGCCTGCTGCGCGTGATGTTCGACCCGCGCATCACGCTGCAGCAGCAGGTGAGCGAGCAGCTGAAGGCGCACTTCGGCAACAAGGTCTTCGACACGGTGATCCCGCGCAACGTGCGGCTTGCCGAGGCGCCGAGCTATGGGCAGCCGGGGGTCGTCTTCGACCCGGCGGCCAAGGGCGCGCAGGCCTTCATCGAATTCGCGCGCGAGATGGACCGCCGGCTCACGCCTGCCGCCGCGCCGCCGCCAGCGCGCGCAGCCGCGGCGTGACCGGCGCGCTGGGCTGGGACGCGGCGCTGCTGGCGCGCGTCGAGGACGCGTCGCTCAACGCGAGCGCCCCGCCGCAGCAGCGCTGGATCGACGGCTGGCTGGTCCGGTTCGCGCCCGGCAAGGCGCGCCGGGCCCGCTGCATCCACGCCGTGGCCGCAGGCCGGCTGCCGTTGCCGGAGCGCCTCGCGCTGGCCGCAGCCGTCTACGAAGAGGCCGGCCTGCCGCTGCACCTGCGCATCACGCCGTTCTCGCTGCCGGCCGACCTCGACGCCACGCTGGCCGGCATGGGCTGGGCCGCGGTCGATCCGACACGGGTGATGCTGCGCCGCTTGGCGGCCGCCGGATCGCCGCCGCCCGCTGCCGCCCCGCCCGGCGGCCTGCGCCTGCATACGCCCGGCTTGGCCGACTTTGCGCTTGCAGTGGGCACGCTGCGCGGTTCGAGCGCGGCCGAGATCGAGGGCCACGCCGAGCGGCTCGGGCAGCTGCCGGTACCCTGCCGGGCTGCGGTGCTCCGGGACGGGTCCGAGGTGGCGGCGTGCGCGCTGGTGGCGCGCGAGGCCGAGCTGGTCGGTCTGTACGACGTGGTGACCGCCCTCGCCTGGCGCGGGCGCCACCTCGCCCCTTGGCTGTGTGAGCGCTTGCTTCTTGAGGAGGCATCATGCGGCGCCAAGGTCGCCTACCTCCAGGTCAGCGAGGAAAACGACGTTGCCCGGGCGGTCTACAGCCGCATGGGGTTCGACGACGGCTACGGCTACCACTACCGGGTGCCACCGCCGGGAGCGACTCACCGCGAAGGCCTGCCTGCGGCACCGAGCGGGCCCGCGACGGTGAGAGGCAGTCCATCGACGCCGCCGTGACAGCCCGCGACGCCCCGATCGGCGTTGCAGCTGCTCGCGGCAGCCTTCGCTGCGGCTGCGCTTTGCGCGCCGATCGGGACGTCTCGGACAAGCCGCTCGGCCACGCCGGAGGGCCTCTCACCCTCTGACCCCACCCGAGCCGTCGCAGCGTCCCTGCCCCGACAGCCCAGGCCGCCGCCGCCGCGTTCCGCCGCGCTCAGCCCAGGCCCAGGCCTTCGTCCAGGCCGAGGTGCACGTTCATCGACTGCACCGCGGCGCCGCTGGCGCCCTTGCCCAGGTTGTCGAGCCGGGCGACGACGAGGGCCTGCTCGTCGTTGGCAAAGACGAACAGGTCGACACGGTTGGTGTCGTTGCATCCCTGCACGTCGAGAGAGCCCTCCGCCAGGGTGGCGGCGTCGCGAAGGGGCATCACACGCACGAAGCGCTCGCCGCCATAACGCTGCTCGTACGCGCGCTGCAACGCCTCGGGCGCGATGCCCAGCGATCGCAGCGGCAGCGGCACGCTGACAGCCAGGCCCTTGTAGAACGGGGCGATCACCGGCATGAAGATCGGCCGCGCCTCGAGGCCGCCGTGCAGCGTCATCTCCGGAAGATGCTTGTGCGTCAGGCCCAGCGCATACGGCCGCGGCGCCTGCAGGCCGGCCGGCAGCGGCACGGCCTGGTACTGCTCGATGACCTTCCTGCCGCCGCCGGAGTAGCCGGTGATCGATGTCGCACTGAGCGGGTGCCCCGGCGGCACAAGGCCGGCATCGACCAGCGGCCGCATCAGCAGCACGAAGGCGGTGGAGTGGCAGCCCGGGTTGGCGATGCGCTTGGACGCGCGCAGCGCGGCGCGCTGACCGGGCACCAGCTCGGGCAGGCCGAACACCCAACCGGGCTGCGTGCGGTGCGCGGTGCTGGCGTCGATGACGCAGGTGCGCCGGTTGGTCACCATCGCCACCGCCTCGCGTGCGGCGTCGTCGGGCAGGCACAGGAAGGCCACGTCGGCGGCGTTGAGCAGCCGCGCGCGCTCGGCCGGGTCCTTGCGGCGCGCGGCATCGATGCGCAGCAGCTCGATGTCGGGGCGCGCGGCGAGGTACTCGTGGATGCGCAGCCCGGTGGTGCCTTCCTGGCCATCGACGAAGACGGTGTGCGACATGGTGGACTCTTGCCCTCGGGGCCGATCGCCGCGCTCGTGCCACACGCCGTGTGGGAAAGCCGCGGACCAGCCCGCAGCATAGCGCCGTCACGCCAGGGCGGGTCGGCCACCGTGCCGCGGCGCGCGCCCGGGGGCGGCCCCGAGCCGCGGCGCCACGCTTGCCGCCACAATCCCGGCATGGCAACCAGGAAGAAAGGCCTCGGCCTGGGTCTCGAGGCGCTGCTCGGGCCCAAGGTCGTCGGCGAGCAGGCGCCGGACGATGCACCGACCCGGCTCGAGCTGGCCCGGCTCAGCCCCGGCCGCTACCAGCCGCGGACCCGCATGGACGAGGGGGCGCTTTACGAGCTGGCCGAGAGCATCCGCAGCCAGGGCGTGATGCAGCCCGTGCTGGTGCGCCCGGTGGGTGACGGGCGCTACGAGATCATCGCCGGCGAGCGCCGGGTGCGGGCGGCGGCGCTGGCCGGGCTGGACGCGGTGCCCGTGCTGGTGCGCGACGTGCCCGACGAGTCGGCCGCGGTGATGGCGCTGATCGAGAACATCCAGCGCGAGGACCTGAACCCGCTGGAGGAGGCGCAAGGGCTGCAGCGCCTCGTCGGCGAGTTCGGCCTGACGCACGAGCAGGCCGCGCAGGCGGTGGGCCGCTCGCGCAGCGCGGCGAGCAACCTCCTGCGCCTGCTGAACCTGGCCGAGCCGGTGCGCACGCTGCTGATGGCGGGCGACCTCGACATGGGCCACGCGCGCGCGCTGCTGGCGCTGCCCGCGGCCGAACAGGCGATGACGGCGCAGCAGGTCGTCGCGCGCAAGCTCAGCGTGCGGCAGACCGAAACGCTGGTCGCCCGCGCGGTGCGGCCCGCGCGCGGCAAGGCAGGCGCGGCCGGCAAGGCGCGGGCTGCCGACCGTGCCGCCGAGCGCCAGATCGCGCGCCTGCAGGAGCGCCTGGCCGACGTGCTGGCCGCCCCGGTGGAGATCCGTGTCCGGCGCCGCACCCAGCGCGGCGAGCAGGGCGAGGTCGCGATCCGCTTCGACTCGCTCGACGAGCTGAACGGGCTGCTCGACAAGCTCGGCGCGGGCGAGGGCTGACGCGCCCCGGGGCCCGCGAATGCGGGCGCGGCGCCGCCTGCGTCAGTCTGCGCGCGCGCGCGGCTCGAGGTCCACCGTCTCGAACCAGTTGCTCCAGAACAGCGGCCGCCGGAAGCCGACCAGCCACGGCTGCGTCAGCGTCACCTGCACCGGGTGCGTGCGCAGCTTGTACGGCATCCACACCGCGGTGAGGCGCTTGGCCTCGCGGAAGGCGGCGTCGCGCTCGGGCCCGTCGGGCAGCGCCAGCAGCCGCTCGATGACCGCGTTCATCGCCGGGTGGTCGAAGCGCGCGAGGTTGATGCCGCCCTTGGCCGCGCCGTTGTAGCGCAGCAGGCCCTCCAGGCCGTCGGGGGAGCTGGCGCGGCCCTGCACGCTCCACATCGTCAGCTTGCCGGCGCGTGCGGCCTTGTACTGCTCGGGCCACTGCGCGGTCCTGAAGACGACGCGCAGGCCGAGCGCGTCCATGTCGCGCTTCATCAGTTCGTCGAAGCCGCGGGTCTGCTGGTTGGGCTGCGTGGCCATCTCCAGCACCAGCGGGCTGCCGTCGGGCTGCTCGCGCCAGCCGTCGCCGTCGCGGTCGCGCCAGCCGTAGAGGTCGAGCAGCGCCCGGGCGCGCGCCGGGTCGTGGTCGCTCATCTCGCTCTTGTAGGCGGGGTCGAAGCCCGAGAGGTGCACCGCCACCGGACTCTGGGCGGCCACTGCCGAGCCGTGCCGCAGCAGCTCGATCTCGCGCTGCACGTCGATGCCGAGCGCGACGGCCCGCCGGAGCGCCACCTGGTGCGGCGCATAGCCGCCCACCACCGGGTGCTCCATGTTGAACATCGTGTAGTAGCTGGCCGGCAGCGTCACGCGCTGGGCCCGGATGCCGCGCCGGGCCAGGTGCGGGGCGATCCGCCCCCCGGGCATGGCGACGCCGGTGAACTCCGGCGGCAGCACGACCAGATCGGCCTCGTCGTTCAGGAAGGCAAGCCAGGTCGGCTGCGACTCGTCGATGATGGCGATCTCGACGCGGTCGATCATCGGCAGCCGGCGGCCCCTCATCCGGGCCAGGATGCGCTGGCCCTCCGCATCGTCCGCGGCCGGCTCGGCGTCGTAGCGGACCTCGCGGTAGCCGGGGTTCCGCTCGAGCACGATGCGCGAGGCGCGTCGCCACTCGGCCAGGCGGAACGGCCCGGTGCCCACCGGGTGCTGCGGCGCGAGCTCGCCCACGGCCTCGATGACCTCGCGCGCGACGGCGCCGGTCGTCGTCTCGGCGATCTGGTACGGGAAGCGCGGCCGGCCGGCGTCGAGCTGGAAGCGGATCGTGTAGCGGTCGAGCGCCACCAGGCCCTCGATCGGGCGGTCGTAGTCGAAGGGCTTCTTCTGCTCGAGGGCCTGGCGGCGCGCGGCGGCCAGATCCGTGATGCCGGTCTGCTCGAGGCCGCTCCAGGCGGTGCTTTTGTGCGCCGGGTCGGCCAGGCGCTTGATCGAGTAGACGTAGTCGGCCGCGGTCAGCTCGCGCCGCCGGCCCTGGAAGGCCGGGTGGTCGGTGAAGAAGATGCCCGGCTGCACCTTCACCGTCCAGGTGCGGTAGTCCGCCGAGGATTCCGGCATCGCCGCGGCGGTGCGCGGGCGCAGCTTCACCGGCCGCGCCAGGGGGTCGAAGCCCAGCAGCGGCTCGAACAGGTGGCTGATGACCAGCAGCGACGGGATGTCGCCGGCGCGCGCCGGGTCGAAGCCGGTCTCGCTGGGGCTGGCGATGCGCAGCACCTTGGCCGCCCGGGGCGTGGGCGGGGCGTTCGAAGCGGAAGCGCCCTGCGACCGCACCGCCGCGCCGGCCAGTGCCGTGCCGAGCAGCAGGAGACAGGACCGCCGACGTGCCACGGCCGCGCTCACGCCGCGTGCGCGCGCTGCCGGCGCTGGCTCCAGGCCAGCCACGCCAGCGCCGCGGACACCAGCGCGATCGGCAGCAGCGAGCCCAGGTTCAGCATCTGCCAGCCCTGCGTGGTGACCAGCGCCCCGGAGGCGAAGGACGTCACGGCCATCGTCGCGAACACGCAGGTGTCCATCGCGCCCTGGGCCTTGTTCTTCTCCTCCGGGCGGTAGGTGGTGGTCAGCAGCGTGCTGCCGCCGGTGTAGAGGAAGTTCCAGCCCACGCCCAGCACGAACAGCGCCAC
>Ga0068877_10003512_pt1 | contig 12414 bp, 11 predicted proteins | sample NOAtaG_FD_66437 | JGI IMG/M metagenome (GOLD analysis project Ga0068877, IMG submission 66437) | Freshwater lake microbial communities from Lake Erie, under a cyanobacterial bloom - NOAA_Erie_Diel6S_1000h metaG | ecosystem: Environmental > Aquatic > Freshwater > Lake | place: USA: Ohio, Lake... | reverse complement strand
AGCGCAAATGCGGATGACGGGAGCTGATCAAAGAGGATTTTCTTCGCTTTGATGTATTCGTTGAACGTTCCGTGGTAGTCGAGATGGTCGTGGGTGATGTTGGTAAACAGCGCGCCGGTCCACGGAATGCCGGCAAGCCTCTGCTGATGAAGAGCGTGTGATGATGCTTCCATGAAGCAGTGGGTGCATCCGGCCTCCACCATGCGGGCGAATAGCCCGTGGAGGGCTACTGCATCTGGAGTGGTGTGTGTACTGGGGATTTCTTCCTGGTTGATTCGGTTGACGACGGTGCTCACCAATCCGCAGCGGAACTGTAGTTTCTGGAACAGACGAAACAGCAGCGTGGCTACCGTTGTCTTTCCGTTGGTGCCGGTCACGGCCACGATGCGAAGCTTATCAGCAGGATTGTCGAAAAAGTTGGCGGCAATCAGGCCAAGGGCATGAGCCGAATCGGAGACTTGCACATACGTGACTTTATCATCGAGTAACTCGGGCATCCGTTCGCATACAATAGCTACTGCACCCTGACTGATGGCTTGGTTGATGAATGCATGTCCATCACTGGAAGCGCCCGGAACGGCAACAAACAAGCTCATGGAGCGAACCTTTCTGCTGTCCATGGTGACCTGTTCCACAGCGATGTGGGTTGAACCCCGGACATCATTGATCCGGGCGCGGTAGAGGATATCCTTCAGCAGCTTCACAGGAGTTCGATCGTTATGGCCGAGTAGGTTCTGGCGTTTGTACCGGGAGGAATACTTTGTCTGCGCACGGTCCCGTTGCCGTTCACACGTACCTGCAGTCCGCAGCTCTCAAGGAGGAAGAGGGCATCCCGCAGGCCCATGCCCACCACATTAGGCACCTTACCCTTTGGAATCCTTCGCTCAGCAATTACCACCGTGTCGCGAAGCGATTCGGTAGTAATCCAGTCAGCGCGCACTGCACCTTGCACAGGAATGTCGAGTGCCCGGAATACGGTATTCAGTCGCTGTGCAGAGCCGTTTTTGGATATCGGAATGCGCGCTGAGGCAAGAGCCGTGGAGTCAGCAGCAGTATCCTGCTCGTGGAATTCGATCTTGGTACTGTAGATCTTGTCAGCCAACTCTTTGAATACGGGTGCAGCAACTGCACTTCCGTAATAGACTCCACTGCGCGGATCATGGATCACTACGATGCATGAGTATCGCGGTTCATCGGCAGGGAAGTAGCCCACGAATGAAGCCCGGTACCGGTTAGCCTGGTAGGAGCCGTCTTCATTGAGCCAGCAGGTGCCCGTCTTGCCCGCAACGCGGTAGGGCGAGCCCTTGAATACCCAGTCGGCGGTGCCGCCCGGATCCATGACACCTTCCATCATTTGCCGGCACTTCCGGAGAGTGGATGAGCTGCAGAAGTCTTCACGGATCACCACCGGCTTGAATTGCTTCTCGGTTCGGCCATTGCGTCGGAGTTCTTCGGCGAAGAGCGGACGCACCATTGTACCCTCATTGGCAACGGCGTTGTAGAAAGCCAGAGTTTGCAGAGGTGTGCACTGCGACTCATACCCGATCGCGAGTTGTGTGAGACTGAGTCCGCTCCAGCCGCGATCGTTGGTGCTTTTGTAGAGTCTCGGAATCGCTTCTCCCGCCAGCTCTACACCGAGCGCGTCTCCCAGCCCGAACGTATGGAGGTGTTCCAGAAACTTCTGCGGGCGATTTTCGAAGGACTGTTTGACGATCATCGCCGTTCCGATGTTGGATGACTTCTCGAAGGTTTCTTCCACGGTGATGGTACCATTTCCACCTTCATCCCAGTTGGAGTCCTTCATGGGCTTGCCATAAAAGAAGGCGATGCCGTTGCCGGTGGCTATCGAGTCTTCGAGGTCGACCTTACCTTCCTCCAGACAGGCCATCAGGCTTGCCAGTTTCATGGTGGATCCGGGTTCGATGTTCTGCGAGATGGCCAGGTTGAGGAGTTCTTCATACTCACCGGTTTCTGCATTGCGCATGAGGTTGGCGCTGGCTCTCACGTAGCCGGTTTCCACCTCCATCAGCACGGCACATCCCCAAGCGGCATGGTGTTGCTGCAGTTGCCTTTTGAGCGCGGCATGTGCAACATCCTGGAGATGCACATCTATGGTGGCCACAAGGTCATATCCCGGTTCGGGCTCTACGATGTACTCATCCGTCATGGGTTTCCACACACCGCCCGGTATCCGTTCCTGCATCTGTTTCCCTTTCTTGCCGGCGAGGTATTGATCGTAGGCGAGCTCAAGTCCCACCTTATGGTCTTCGCGCTCCAGGCCGATGGTACGAGCGGCAAGTGCGCCGAGGGGTTTCTTCCGACGGCTTTTTTCCATGAAGACAAATCCGCTTTTGAACCTTCCTTGCCGTATGAATGGGGCTTCCTTGATCTTTTGTAGCTGGTTGTAGTCTACCCGATCAGCGATTAACTGATATCTGAGACCTCGGCGCCTTGCCTCGGAAAACAGACTGCGGTAGGCATCGGCTGGCCGGTCGCTCAGTGTGCGTGCGAGTACGAGACACATGGAGTCTACACTGGCGCGGTAGAGCTCCATATCGTAGTTGGCCTTGCTGTCCCAGCGGATTTCATATTCCGGTACGCTGGTAGCGAGCAGGCTGCCGTCTGACGAAATAATTTGTCCGCGCACCGGCTCGATCTCGTTGATCTTGTAGGTGAAGTTGCGGGCTATTTCCAGGGCTTTCGGATCGGGTATGACCTGAAGCACGAATACCTTCGCCACGATGGACAGGGCGAGCAGCACCAGAACAATGGAAACCACGTATGCGCGTGAGGCTATGTGTTGGTTTTGACTCACTCGTTACTCAGGAATCCTTGTTCCACATCAATGACCTGTGGAGGTGTGCGCAGCTCGCGTAATCCTATATCCCGGATGCTCTCGGCGACGCTGCTCTGCTGGCGGCTTCGCTCGAGTTCGCTCATCGTAGTATTGTAGGCGGATCTTACCTCATTCAGTTCCTGCTGCTTTCTGGAGATGTCCACCTGCGTTTGTTCGAAGTAGTACATCAGGGCGATATGGGCGAGGAAGAGAGCGGCCAGAAAAGAGATAAAAGGCAGATGATTGATCAATCCTTCTCGTGCGAGGAAGTCACCGTTAAGGATTTTCTGAAGGACGCGCTTTTTCTTTTTCCGGCGTCCCCCTTCATCGCTACTTCTTATTTCTTCTTTGAATGTATTCATCCCGATTATGGTCGTTAACAGGTCACTTACGATTAGAATGAGGATTCATTCGTCAGGTTGGTTATTTCTTACGGCTATGCGCAGTTTTGCGCTTCTTGCTCTGCTATTCAGAGTTTGTTCTGCTTCACTTGGTGTAATGGCTTTTCCGGAAAGGGGATCGAGCGGTCGGATGAGGTTGCCATAGAAGTCTTTATTCAGGATGCCCCGGGTATTACCCGATCTCATGAACTCCTTGACCATCCGGTCTTCGAGTGAGTGGTAGCTGATAACAACGAGTCGGCCCCCGGGCCGCAGCAGTCCTGCTGCTTGTGTGAGCAGTTCATCGAGGGCCTCGAGTTCGTCGTTTACTTCAATCCTCAGGGCCTGAAAAACCTGAGCGAAGAACTTGTGTTCCTTACCCCTCGGCGCCATGGATCGGATGGCATCCAGGAGTTCACCTGTGGTGGTGACAGGTCGTTTTTCGATGATTTGCCGAACGAGTCGTCGTGCCTGAGGAATTTCGCCGAAGGTCCTGAAGATGGACTCCAGGAGTTCGGCTGGCGTATCGTTAACCACTTCCGAGGCTGATCGCTTTCGCGACTTGTCCATACGCATATCAAGAGGCGAGTCGAACCGAATGGAAAATCCACGTTCGGGGGCATCGAACTGATGCGAACTCACACCGAGGTCGGCCAGTATTCCATCCACCTGTCGGTGACCTGCGTAACGCACCCAGTTGGCGAGGAACCTGAAGTTCTGTGGCACAAGAGTGAATCGCGGGTCAGCCGGAGTGTTGCTCGCAGCGTCCGGATCCTGATCGAAGGCGATCAGCTTTCCCTTTTCCAGTCGTTTCAATATTTCCCGTGAATGCCCTCCACCGCCGAAGGTGACATCCACGTAAACCCCGTCGGGTTTGATTGCTAATCCGTCAACCGACTCCTGAAGAAGCACCGGGCGATGGTAGCCGTGGTCGCTCATGCTTTCCGGAATGCGGTTTATGCGGTGTTCTTTCTTTCGATATCCTTCCTGACTTCTTCAGCAAGTGCCCCGAAGTCAATGTCCTGGTCGAGTACTTCACGCTGGTAGTTGGCCGTGCTCCACAGTTCCATCTTTTCTCCGAGACCGGTGATGACGAGTTCATTGTTTTTGCGCAGGTCCACTTCGGCATGTTCCAGAAGCACCCTGGGAATCAGAAGCCTACCAGTAGTATCCAGCTCAATCAGCGTGGCGCCCCTCATGAACTTCTTATGGAATAGCTGGTGGTTGGCGCTGTATCGGCTCAGGCCGCTCAACTCCTCATTCACGCGATCCCATTCCGGCTTGGGATAGAGAATCAGACTCCTCGAAAAGATGTCGCGATTGACGACTAGTCCATGATGAATGACTTGTTCCAGCTGCTTCCTGAACCGGGCAGGAAACATCACCCGTCCCTTGGGATCGACTTTACAGTGGTATTCGCCGAGGAGATTGAGCATGATCCGGATTCAGGCCTTAGCCGGGACGAATTTAGCCACAGTTTACCACTTCTTACCACTAGAGGAGGGTTTTGACCGAAATGTTGAAAAGTGGTAAAATGAATAAATTGCCATTGATTAGCGTAAATACCTGTTAAACAAAGTGTAAAGGAGTAATCAGGGCCGGATTGTGGAGGTGGTAAATTGTGGGAACATGAATTTGTCCCTGTGGTGTGGAATCAGTGAACGGGTGGTATCGCCTTGCTGACGATTCTTTACATTCGCGCTTGATCAAACTGCACATGAATTACAGCATCAGGGAAGAGGGAGGTTTCCGGTTCATCGAGGAAGGAGAAGGTCGGCCCCTGATCCTTCTCCATGGCCTGTTTGGAGCGTTGAGCAACTTCAGGGAGGTGGTAGGCCATTTCTCCCAGAGCCATAAGGTGGTCATTCCGATGTTGCCACTCTATTCCATGCCGGTGCTCAATACCGGTGTGAAGTCCATTGCACATTTCCTCCGTGATTTCGTGCATTACAAACGATGGGAACAGGTGGATCTGCTTGGCAATTCACTTGGAGGACACGTGGCCCTGATCTATGCGCGGGAGCATCCAGAGCGGGTTAGATCACTCACACTGACAGCGAGCAGCGGACTTTATGAAAACGCATTCGGCTCCAGTTTTCCGCGTCGTGAGGATAAAGAGTTCATCCGCCGCAAGGTGGCTGTGACTTTTTATGATCCCGTGCACGCTACAGACGAGCTGGTTGATGAGTGCTTCCAGGTGGTAAATGACCGCAATCGTGTATTGCGCATTCTGGCCCTCGCCAAGAGTGCAATCCGCCACAACATGGCCAGGGATCTTCCTCACATGACCATGCCCGTATGCCTCATCTGGGGTCGTAACGATACTATCACACCACCAGAAGTGGCGGAGGATTTCCATCGCCTGATGCCGAATAGTTCGCTCTATTGGATTGACAAATGCGGGCATGCGCCGATGATGGAGCATCCTGACCTGTTTAATTCCATCCTCGAGAACTGGTTCCGTGAGCATGGACTGAAGTGACCTGCCATCAACGGCTCCGGCCGCATTTTTCGCACTCCCGATGAACATCTCCAGCGCCGAATTTATCAGTTCCAATACCCGTATGGACAAGTGTCCGGTGGCCGACAAGCCCGAGTATGCCTTCATAGGCCGGTCCAATGTTGGGAAGAGCAGTCTGATCAACATGCTGGTGAACCGCAAGGGATTGGCGAAGACCTCATCCACACCCGGAAAGACACAGACGATTAACCACTTCCTGATCAACGGTGCCACACATCCCTGGTATCTCGTGGATCTGCCTGGATACGGATATGCCCGCACGGCCCGTTCGGCGCGCCAATCGTGGGAACGGTTTGTTCGGTACTACCTCGCTCACCGCGAGAATCTGCTATGCACTTTTGTTCTGGTGGACATGCGCCTGGAGCCTCAGGAGGCCGATCTGGAATTTATGGGATGGCTGGGCGAGCAGGGAATTCCTTTTCAGATTGCTTTTACCAAGAGTGACAAACTCAGCAAGCGTCAAGTGGAAGTGCACTTTGACGCTTATCAACAGAGGATGCTCCAGGACTGGGAAGAAATGCCGGGTTTTGTTTTAACGTCATCGGAAACACGCCTGGGCAGGGACCAGATTCTTCGGCTAATCGATCAGGTCAATCGGGAATGGGCAGGAATGCCCCCGCTCAAAGAGCCGGACCCTGCAGGTTAAGTTTCTCGGCATAGTACTCGCAAAAGTCGCGCATGGTAGCAGCCATGCGGTCTTCACCCGTGGCCCTCTCAAAGCTGTCGGCCAGTGTGAGGATGGTCTGATGAACGAAGTACTTCATTTCATCAACCTCCATGTCCTTAGTCCAGAGATCCATCCTCAGCGTATTGCGCTCGGTCTTATCCCATACGGACAAGATCATGGCCTTAGCTGCGGCCTCAGCGGCGTTATCGCTCGCCTTCCATCGGATGCCTTCTGGTACGTTGTTTTCATCGAGTTCGACTTCAATACGGATGGTGGATGTCTTCATATGAAATGGCTAATTCTCGGGTTTATAGGCGCTGAGGATGGCCCTGTCGGGGATGTCGGCCAGGAGCTTGGCCACAGGTGTTTCGGGATGATCGGCCATATAAGCGCGCACCATGTTCCATCCCATCCAGATGCCGAGTTGGGGCGGAGATTCCTGAGGCACTTGTGCTGCATTGGTGAATGGCCCGAAATCGAACCAGCGGATATTGTCGCGGGATGATGTATTGAACATAACTTCCTGCCTTGCCAGTTCCTTCCAGGTGTTCCATTCGTTAGCCAAGGCCCATTGCTGTTGCTCATCGGTCCAATTCATGCGCACCGCATCGGTTTCGTCGGGCAGAAGTAGTTCCAGAAGATACATCACCTTGCCGTGGTATACCATCAGGTGCAACAGATCGGGGCGACCGCTCTGCGGAGCCGACTGGGCTACCTCCCGCTGGCAAAAGTCCTTGATCGTATTTACCACTGCGTACTCAGGCAGCATGTCTTCACGGAGATAAGTGGGAAAGAAATCAGACGGAAGCTTCGAAGCAATGGGGTTATCGGGCCCCAGAAAATAATCCAGCCCCACTGCCATAAAGGAATCCGAGGAGAAGGCGCTGAAGTTGAGTCCCGAATTCATATAAATAACCACAGGCAGGAGGCTGTCCGGAAACAGGGTGTGCCACCGTCCGATGGCCTGCCGGAACTGCTCATCCAGGCCATCTACCCGGGATGCCGGATACACCGTGTCCACCTGCTGCTGGAGCTCGACCATATCAGGCCAGGTAGCAAAGGCCTTAAGTTCGGACACCGTAGCCATACTGTCGCAAGCCCCAAGTCGGAGGATGTCTTCGACATAGTAGCAATAGAAGATTCCCGCAGGCTGGTATAGTTGTTGCCTTGCGGTCGCCGGGTCGCTGAAATCGGCCCGGAATACGGCATGGTCAAAGCGCACAGAGGTGTAAGGAACGGGTTCATCGGGAAGTTCCACCCGGGATGAAGGGCCAGGACCATCGCAGGCGGCCAATAAGACCAGATGGATGACGAGTACTGCCCTGCCGAGGTTCCGTAACGGGATCATGCTGAATACGATTAGATTTGGCCGTTGATTGGCCGCAATGTTAGAACACTAAAACCCGACCACATGAAAAATCTTTTCATCCTCTCCACAGCCCTGTTCTTGAGCACCGGTTTGTTTGCCCAGTCAGACAAGTACAAGATCGGTGTCAAGATCGCGCCCAATATCGGCTGGGTGAAGCCCGAATCCAAGCACATCTCTCATGAGCGGAATGCTCTTCGTTTCGGGTTCGGCCTGGTGGCGGATATCCATTTCACCGATAACTATGCCATCGGCACCGGGTTGAACATTTTTCAGATGGGCGGTGAGGTATCTTATCATACGCTGAGGGAAGGTGACAACGGGCAGGAGATTGCCCTGCTTAGCCGGTCATACACGCTGCAGTACGGAGAAGTTCCTCTCACCTTGAAGCTGCGAACCAATGAAATCGGCTACATCACATACTGGGGTCAGTTCGGACTAGGCCTCGGGGTCAACATCCGTGCAACAGCAAATGATGAATTGGACTATCAGTTTACCAATGAAAACGCTACCATCAATGATCCGAATCCATGGATCAGTTCAGACAGGGAAACATCCGTAATTGAGGACGAGGACATCAAGGATGACATCTCCTTGTTTCGCGCGTCTCTGATTATTGGTGCCGGTATTGAATACAATTTATCCGGCGGAACATCCATTCTTGCAGGCGTGACATTCAATAACGGCTTTACCGATATCCTGCGGAACAACGGACTTCAGGTTAATGAGGCAGATGAGGTGGACTTTCAGGAAGGGGATAATAACAAGCAGGAACCTGTTCCTTTCCAGCTCAAGGGAATTGGGAATTTCTTTGAACTCAGCTTGGGGATCATGTTCTGAGTATTCAGCATGAACCTTCCGACATTTGTCCCGCCGGCACCAGCCGGCGGGATTTTTTATGGATAAACAGGCTGTCATTGCGCGTATCACTTCATGGCTGTCGGACTATGCCGCAGCCAGTCGCTCCCGGGGCTTTGTGGTAGGGGTGAGTGGTGGAATCGACTCTGCGCTTACATCCGCACTCTGTGCCCGCACCGGCCTGCCTACCCTGCTGGTTGCTATGCCGATCTATCAGGCCTCTTCCCAGGTGAACCGGGCAGAAGAGCATATGCGCTGGCTGATGGCTCAGTATCCGCGGACTTCGCGCACCGAGGTGGAGCTCACCGCGACATTCGATGCCCTTGTGTCGGCGCTTCCGGATGCGGGAAACCACGATCGCCGTAATCTGGCCCTGGCCAATACACGCGCCAGACTGCGCATGGCCACGCTCTATTATTTCGCCGGACTGGACGGCCTTCTCGTAGCCGGCACAGGCAATAAAGTGGAGGATTTTGGTGTCGGATTCTACACAAAATACGGCGATGGTGGCGTGGATCTTTCGCCGATTGCGGATCTCACCAAAACAGAGGTGTATGCAATCGCCGCTGAGTTGGGTATTGTACCTTCGATCTTGTCTGCTCCGCCTACCGATGGACTGTGGGGCGATGATCGCACCGATGAAGATCAGATCGGCGCAAGCTATCCTGAACTAGAATGGGCGATGGAGTATGCTGATGCGTACCTTCCCCGCAAGGGTACGGGCTATGCAACAGACGGACTGGAAGGGCTCGGCCTGTCGAACCGCCAAGTTGAAGTGATCAGGATTTTTGTGCGCATGCACAATGCAAACCGGCACAAGATGGACCCCATACCGGTGTGCATTATCCCCCCTGAACTCAGGTGCTGATCAGCCTCCCAGCTTTGGATTTTCACGATGCCTCGCATGATCGCGCGTGGTTTTCTTCTCAATGTTCCTGCGGAATGCATCCGTGAGATCCACGCCGGTCTGGTTGGCAAGGCAAATCAATACCCACAGAACATCTGCCATCTCATCGCCCAGGTCTTTGCCGCGGTCCGATTCCTTCTCCGACTGTTCCCCATATCTGCGGGCCATAATACGGGCTAGCTCGCCCACCTCCTCCGTAAGGATGGCCATGTTCGTGAGCTCTCCGAAATAGCGGACGCCGTATTCTTTAATCCACTGGTCTACAGTGTGCTGTGCTTCGCTCAAGGTCATGTGTGTCGGTGAGAATAGTCAGGCAAACATAGCGGTTGGAAATCAGGTGTTTGCCCACAAACGTGGCTATTTTTACAACCCGCATACCGGACGGCCTGATTGCAACTCCTGTCAGATGAGTGCGTAAAGGGCTTCGGAGCGGGAAATAGAAACAGGCCTAATCGATGAATACGTGAGATGAGGAATGGTGTATCCGTGACCATTGTCCTGCTGGCCGTCCTGATGTCAACGGCCTTGCCTGCCATCGCATGCAGAGAATATGCGGGGAGCAATGCTGCGCCGGTCGCTGTGGCCGATGAGAGCTATGCATACGAAAATGAAATTCAGACTGGAAGTGTAGGCCTCAATGATACGGATCCGAATGGCGATGTACTTACCTACTCGGTGATTGCTCAGCCCGATCACGGAACGATTACGATGCAGCCCAATGGGCAGTTCACATACTTGCCCGATTTCCTTTACTATGGGTTTGACTATGTAACGTATCAGGTCTGCGACCCTCATGGTGCCTGTGCTTCGGCCATTCTCGAGATTGCCGTGTTGTTCGTGAATGATCCGCCGGCGATCGTGGATGAGACCTTTTTTCTGGTGGCCAATACGCCCTTTACCGGTAGCATCGCAGTTAATGACTTCGACATTGATATTGAGCCGATCTTCTACAATGTACTGGTGGCTCCTGCTCATGTGACGGGCTTTCAGCTATCAGCACTTGGAATCGTATCCTTCACACCCAATCCTGGGTTCACCGGCACCATTACCCTCGTATATCAGGGCTGCGATCCCTGCGTGGTATGCGATATCGGGGTAGCCACTTTCGTGGTGCAGAATAATCAGTCGCCCACGGCTCAGGATGACAGTGAGGTGACCAGTATGAATGCCTCCTTGTCACTTAGTGTGGCTGTCAACGACTCTGATCCCGAAGGACAGGTACTCGCATACTCCGTGATTGCTCAGCCTCAGCATGGAAACATCACGATGAATGTGAACGGTTCCTATGTGTACACGCCGGTTGCCAGCTTCGCCGGTACAGATGTGATCACCTATCAGGCATGTGATACGTTCGGGGCGTGCGACCAGGCCTTGCTGACCATCACCGTGGTCTCTGTCAATATCAGTCCCAACGCAGCCGATGATGCATTCAATATGGATGAGGATGGCACATTCACAGGACAGGTAGCTCTCAATGATACTGATCCCAATACCGATGACCTTTCTTTCTATGTAGTTGCACCTCCGGCTCAGGGAACGTTGAGTTGGAATGAGCAGACCGGTGCTTTTGTTTACATCCCGCCATCCCAGTTCAGCGGAACGGTGTCCTTTGTCTACAGCGCATGTGATCCTTTCAATTCCTGTGATCAGGCTGTTGTTTCCATCACGGTAGCAGCGGTGAATGATCCCCCCGTAGCCTTGCCATCGCTAATCACTGGAACCGAAGACATCACGACAACTGGCGCGCTTGCATCACTTGTTACCGATCAGGAAAGCGGCGTCATCGTATTCTCCGTTCTGGCACCTCCCGCTATGGGCGTGCTGGTGATCAACCCAGACGGCACGTTCAGCTATACTCCGGCTGTCCATTTCAACGGGACCGTCACCTTTCAATATCAGGCGTGCGATGGCGGAGCACTCTGTGCATCGGCGATGGTCACGATTGATTTGACGGCGGTCAATGATTCTCCCGTTGTCAACGGGCAGTCGTTCTCCACCAATGAAGATGTGGTACTGAGTGGATCGGTGGCGACCAATGACAGTGATCCCGAAGGACAGCCGCTCATCTACAGTTCCGCGTTGCTGCCGGCATCAGGCACCCTCGTGCTGGCGCCCAATGGATCATTCGTCTTTACTCCGGCACCTGACTATAACGGGGTGGTGAGTTTCACCTATCAGGCCTGCGACGAAGGCGGATTGTGCGGCACGGGAACAGCAACCATTGGTGTGGGCGCCGTCAATGATCTGCCGGCTGCTGGGGATGGCTCCGCTGCCATGAATGAAGACACCCCTTTCAGCGGCTCCCTGCTTTCACTGGCCAGCGATACCGAAGGCAGTGCACTGTTATTCTCAGTGGCAATGCCACCGGCATCGGGTCAGCTATCCGTTCAGCCATCAGGTCAGTTTACGTTTACACCAGCGTTAAATTTCAATGGTACAGTGTCGTTCGTATATCAGGCGTGCGACGGCCAGGGACTTTGCGATCAAGGGACCTTTACGCTGAGCGTGTTGCCGGTCAATGACATTCCGGTGGTGCTTGGTGAAACACGTGTGATGAATGAGGATGCCATCCTAAACAGTTCGGTGGCTGGGAATGACTCGGATGCTGAGCCGGGGCCGCTCACCTACAGTCTCCTGCAAGGACCGGCATCCGGTATCCTGGTGTTGCAGTCCAATGGTTCATTTACCTACACCCCCGTTCTCCATTTCAGCGGCTGGGTGAGTTTCACCTACCAGGCCTGTGATGCGGGAGGATTATGTGGCTCCGCTACAGCGTCTGTCCAGGTCGTATGGATCAATGACCTTCCTGTAGCCGGTGATGATATGTTCATGTTGACCGAGGACCAGCCTTTCACTGCATCAGTAGCGGGCAATGACCT
>Ga0068877_10003511_pt1 | contig 12415 bp, 10 predicted proteins | sample NOAtaG_FD_66437 | JGI IMG/M metagenome (GOLD analysis project Ga0068877, IMG submission 66437) | Freshwater lake microbial communities from Lake Erie, under a cyanobacterial bloom - NOAA_Erie_Diel6S_1000h metaG | ecosystem: Environmental > Aquatic > Freshwater > Lake | place: USA: Ohio, Lake... | reverse complement strand
CACCCCGCGGGTGGATATGAAACATGGTCGAGTTGGCTCACCATTCAGCGATCCGAATCTTATTGGGGAAGTCGTGCATGAGTCTGCTTTCGCTAGAGATGGCGCTATTTCGGATCCAAACGCCGTGCTCTACTATGAATCGGAAGTGCCAGCGGAGATAAACTCTGAGTTGTCGCTGGATCCATCCCGTTAATCGCCCATGCTATCCAGCAAATCCCCTTCGGTGATCATCGTGAATCCCTTACGCGCGAGCGTATCTAAAGCGTTTTCGGTGTTGTCTACCATGATGGCGACGGCCGGTTCGCCGTGAGGTCGGAACAGCAGTGGATACGCCTGAATGATGTTGATTTCCGCCTGCAACAAGGCCGCGCAAATCTGAAGCAAAGGCTGCCCTCCCTCGGGCAGCTCAACACCGATCAGATCGGTTTCAATGATTGCTAGTCCAGCGCGTTCTAAGATTTCACGACCTCGTTCTGGATGACTCACGAGAAACCGTACGAACGCGCACTCTGCTGAATCATTGATCGAAAGGGCGACAATGCGAATCCCTGTCCCCTCAAATCGCCGTACGACCTCTAGCAACTGGCCGACGCGATTTTCTAGGAAAACGGTGAATTGACGAATGGTGGGATAATTTCGTCCACGCATTGTCTCAAAGGAAGTCGAGGCTCCATCTCCCGAACTCATACGGCACTCTCTCGGCTGTTTCTTGCAAGTATTGAACCATCCCGGCTGCACAGTTTAGCATAATGCTGCAGCGATTGAAGTCGGGGAATAGCCTTAGCTGGCTGCGTTGCTGGTCAAGAACGTTTTCCACGACTCATATCGAGGATCCTTGAGCGTGACGGCGATTCCTGGGTTCGAATGCGGCCTGGCAGGTGTCGAAAGCAGCTTCATATTGGCCTGCAAGGGAGTACGGCCACCTTTTCTGTTGTTGCAATTCAAACACGAGCAAACAACATTTTCCCAAGTGGTTTTCCCACCTTGAGATCTTGGAATCACATGGTCGAGACTGAGTTGGCTCATTGGTTTCGTTTGACCGCAATATTGGCAATGATATCCGTCGCGTGCGAAAAGTGTTTTGCGATTGAATCGAACCGTGGACTTTGGGATTCGATCGTAAAGCACCAGCCTCACGATCCTCGGAACCAATAACTCACGATTGGGAGTCCTTAGATAGTCTTCGCCCGACTGCTTTTCCATGGCCTGTAATTCGGAAAGCTCGCACCAAGCTTCAAAATCATAATTATGGTATTGGCTATCTTCGATGGTGATGACCTCTGCGCAACTTCGGTACAGCAGAGTCATCGCTCTACGTACGTCGACAACACGAACCGCCATGTAGAATCGGTTCAATACCAATACACTACAATCTAACGAAGAGCTCTCGCCCATCCTGACTACTCCCGGTTTGAGTTAAAACTCCATAACCTCGTGCCATGATGATCCTAAGCACGAAGCGCGAGCGAGTGCGGTGCATTCGCTGACGCTACACGCCGAGAATTGCGGTAGACCCCAATTATGTTAACTAATTTGATCTCGATACACAAAACGCTTCACCAAGATGTTTCGGATTTGTTCGAATTTTCATACAAATGCTTGCATCCCATCATGACCCATTCATTGGCTCCAGAGCCTTTCCAACAATCATTCAATGCAGATAAGTAACTACGTTAGCTGGCTGACACCGCTCATCCCAATATCCCTTTCATTTTTGGCAGCCGTCTCGTGGGTCCTTACATTGCTGGGGCTGCCTGGAAACTGGGGGCTCCTGGGAATCGCTGCACTGACCGCATACTTCACGTCGGATACAACATACTTTGACGTTTCTAGTACAACGGTCCTTCTTGCCTTGGGCTTGGCTACGTTAGGAGAGGTCGTGGAGTTCATTGCTGGAGCCGCTGGAGTCAATCAGCTAGGCGGGTCCCGCAAAGGAAGCGTCCTGGCCCTGGCCGGTTCTGTGGTTGGTGCGATTGTTGGCATTCTCTTTGGTGTGCCAGTACCAATCGTCGGCAGTTTGATCGCGGCCGTCCTATTCGGTGGCTTGGGAGCATTTGCGGGAGCGGTCGCGGGAGAGCGATGGGATGGAAAAGAGTGGGATCTCGCGATTAAAATAGGTTGGGGCGCTTTGTTCGGCAAACTGTTAGGAACGTTGCTCAAATCGATCTGCGGGACGATCATTCTCGTTCTGTTGCTCATCTCGTTCTGGTATTGAGAGCATCCGAAGTACAAGCTCGACGCACATTCGAGTAAACTGCGATTTCCGTCCAAGTACTCATCCAGCAAACTCTCCGACTTATCAACCCGCCAATCCTCTTGAAGGTAACCGCCATGAAGTCATTTTCGATCGTTCCAACCGAACAAGAACTACAGTCTCTCGATCGAGATTTGCATTTCTATCCAACGGTCAATTCCTCCCCCAAGGTCCTGACCACGGAACAGATCGATGGCTTCAACGAGAGGGGGTATGTCGCTCCTTTGCAGATTTACGCCTCCGAAGAGATTGCGGCGATCCGTACTTATTTCGACGATCTTTTAGCCCGCACAGTACAAGCGGGGGGAGACAGCTATTCCATCAGTTCTGCTCACATGAAATACGGTCCGGTGCATGATATCCTCACCAACCCACGTATCGTGGATTTCGTTAGCGATCTGCTCGGGGACAATGTCATTGGTTGGGGCTCACACTTTTTTTGCAAGATGCCTGGAGATGGGAAATCTGTTGCCTGGCATCAAGACGCAAGCTATTGGCCATTGTCGCCATCCAAAGCCATTACGGTCTGGCTCGCGATCGATGACGCTGATGAGGAGAACGCATGTATGAAGTTCATCTCCGGCAGTCATCATCACGGACATATGACCTACCGCCCGAGCAGTTCCGACGACCACAACGTTTTGAATCAAACGATTGAAGATCCGGAGCAGTATGGCCAAGTCGTTTGGAATCCACTTCCTGCAGGTTGGGCATCCATGCATGCCGATTTGTTGCTTCACGGATCCGAAGTGAATCGTTCCAACCGACGTCGATGCGCATTGACGTTACGATATTGTTCAGCCGAAGTTCATGCTGCCCTAGACTGGAACCTTAAGGGAGTCCAAGTTCGCGGGCGAGACTCCCGTGGACATTGGGCAAACGTCGCGCGACCTTCGGCTAGCTGAGACTTCATTCGATATTGACCAGGAACAAAACATGGAATACTTGACTCGTCGTACGTTACTACAGACTGCATCGGCTGGTGCGATCACTTCACTCCTTTCACCACATGGCTTTGCTCAAAAGTCGGATCCTTATGCCGATGGCGTGCTCGTAAATGGCGAACCCGATAAGCCCGCGAAAGATTCCTTCACGATTGCGGTATTGCCAGACACGCAAAACTACAGCGAGAAATTCCCTGCGCAGTACATGGCACAAACGCGATGGATTGCTGAAAACAAAAAAGACCGAAACATTGCGTGTGTACTCCATCTAGGCGATGTTACGAATCACAACTCTGCACCGGAGTGGGACAACGCCATCAAAGCGATGAATCAACTCGATGACATCGTCCCTTACTTCATGGTTCCTGGCAACCACGATTACAGTGAGAAAGGATCTTGCAAGGACAGAACTTGCGGATTGAGCGATGCATTTCCTGTAGCCAAATTCCGAGACTTGTCGACCTTTGGAGGTGTGTATGACCAAGAACCGAGCCGCCTAGAAAACAGTTTCCATCTTTTTTCAGCAGGTGGTAGAGACTTCCTTTCGCTTTGCCTCGAGTTTGGTCCGCGGAAAGATGTGCTTCGATGGGCAAATGAAGTCGTTGGTCAACACAAACAGCGAGCCATCATTCTTACGACCCATGCCTATATCTACTACGACGACTCGCGGTACGATTGGCAGACTCACGGAACGAAACAGAACTGGAATCCTCACAACTATGGGATTGCCAAAAGTACGAACAACGATGTGAGCGACGGTGAAGAACTTTGGACGGGGCTAGTTGCCAAACATGAGAACTTCATCATGACTCTCAATGGACATGTGCTCGGCGATGGTCTTGGGCGAATGATTTCGCAGACTCCGACCCAGCGCAATGTCCATCAGATGCTTGTCAATTTCCAAATGCGTCCGAACGGAGGGGATGGTTGGCTGCGACTATTGGAATTCCGAAGTGACGGCAAAACAGTGAATATCTGCGATTATTCTCCTACTCGAAATCAAAAGAATGAGTCGTCGCAAAACAAGTTTTCCATACAGCTCGCTTGAAGTCCGATATCGACGATCGTCTTCGCCCTCACGATAGCAGCCACTAAGCTCCATCATTCATCGAAACAGGAATACACGAAGTGGTCTCTTAGTCTGATCGACATCCGTATCTCAGCTTGTTAGAATGGCACGGGTCTAGTGGGACATTCTTGCCAGTGCTACGGAGGGATGGTTGTGATCTCTATTGATGAGTCGTACGTTGATGCGGCTGCATCCAATGCGGATGCGGCAAAAAATGGACGAGCATTGGTGCTCAAGAAGAAGTTTCTCAAGCTTCATATTTCCGAAGACAACTCCATTCTATTTGGGGACTGTCAGGGAAGCGGTAAGTCGCCGTATCAATGCTCATGCGACTTCATCCGGCCAGGCGCACCGACCTACCGATGCAATTGTCCGAGTCGACAGTTTCCCTGCAAACATTCTGTCGGGCTGATGTACGCTTACGTTCAAAATGCAAATGCATTCAAGGTCGCCGAAGTACCCGCAGACTTGCAGAGCAAACGGGAGAAAGTGGTCGCAAAGGCAGAGAAGAAAAAGGAAGTGCAGGCAGCTCCGAAGCAAGTGAACAAAGCCGCACTTGCGAAGAAGATCAAAATGCAATTGGATGGAATCACGTTGCTTGAGCAACTTACCATCGACCTAGTCCGCATCGGCATCGGCAATATGAACGCCAAACTTGCAAGCACGATAGAAGACCGAGCTAAACAACTCGGGGATGCGTATTTGCCCGGCGCACAAAGCGCGTTGCTGGCCTATACATCTTACTTCTCTGATAGTGCAGGAAAATTTGATGATAAGATTCCTGCATCTGTCCGTGAAACCATGTATAGCGATGCCCTCGATCAGTTAGGCCGACTTCAATCGCTGGTCAAACAGGGACGAGTCTACCTGGAGAAACGACTCAATGACCCGGAATTGAAGCCAGAGACAGAGTCTCCAATCGCGGCTTGGCTGGGACACGCTTGGCAGTTGAGCGAACTGCGTGAGGCGGGGTTAACTCAGGAAAAAGCCGAGCTTTTGCAGTTGGCCTTCAATTCCCATGATGATGTCGCGCGACGTGAGTATGTTGACACCGGTATATGGGTAGAATTGTCGACTGGCAAAGTTCTGACAACCAAAACCTACAGGCCTTACAAAGCAGCAAAGTACATCAAGTCCGAAGATAGCTTCTTTCAAATTGCTCAAGTTCCAACGCTCTGCATTTACCCTGGGGATTTGAATCCGCGTTGTCGGTGGGACGAAATGCTGCCTCGCGCTGCCGAGCCCGATGACTTCAAGAAAGTACGCAACATCGCCTCAACCGATTTTGTAACCGTGACTAGAGCGGTCAAGAACAACTTGAAGGGGCCTCTTTCCGATAAGCAGCCCGTTTGCTTAATGCGATTCAAGACGATCGGCTTGGTTGATGATTGTTTCGTAATCGAAGATAAAGCGGGAAATCGGCTCACCTTGACGGATCGCGGCATGGCGGAAGAGCCTCGTAGTGTCGATTTGCTTCGCTTAGTACCCGCAACTGCAATCCAGGATCAAGTGCTGGTCGGTCGCTTTCGACATGACCTGGACAGTTGCAAACTCGAAGTCAAACCCCTTAGCATCGTCACCGACACCGAAGTGATTCGACTCACACTCTAGGAGATACCAATGAGCATTGCAGTTCTCAATGAAGTTTATTCGGAGGTTCGGCGGTTGGCGATTGCGGGCAGTGTTGTTGCACCCGGTGACTTTCGTCTTAAGAAGTTGGTGGAACCTTTGAAGAAGGCGGGCGCGAAAGCTCCTGTGTTTGCCAAAGTCGCCGGTAGTGTCGAGGAGGTCATCAACTCCACCGACGCGACGTCTGCTACCAGTCTGTTGAACCTTAGCTCGCTCGTGTGCTCAATTCTCTACACCCAAGGTTCCACCGGCGTAGAAGGCAAACTGGAAACCATTCAGTCTTCGTCTGTACAAGCCAAGAGAACCCAGACTAGCGCTCGTATGTTGAAGCCATTGATCGAAGCTCTGACGTCGACCGGCTCGGGGCGGTTGGAACAGATTCGTGGAGCTGTCGAGCTGGGACTGTTTTCCGATCTTCGGTTGGTTCGACCTGCTTTGAACGCAATCGATGATGTATACGGTGAGATAGCTGATATGATCGCAGAGAAAGTGCTTCCAATCTATGGAAAGGCAATCTTGGGTGAACTCCAATCAACATTCGATAGCAAAGGAAAAGGTGGTCATGCTCGTCGATTGAAATTGATGCACCAAATCGATCCTGAATTTGCACGCGAATTGGTGAAGGACTCCCTAAGCTCGGGTTCACCCGATGTAAAGATTGCTGCCATCAAATGCCTTGGCGATTCGCCAGACGATCTGTCTTACTTGATTGATCAATCCAAAGCGAAAGCCAAAGATGTTCGCCAAGCGGCCTATCATTCCTTGTGTAAAACATCGCATGCGGATGCGCTTCAAGTGTTGACAAATGCAATGGATGGAAAGGACTTGGGTATCCTCGCTAACGCAGTACGCCACTGCAAGCCGACGAAGCTCATTGAGATCGCGCTGGATCGAGCCCAAAAACTATTTGTTGAGATATCCGCCATCAAGGACAAGAAGAAACAAGGGGAAGCAGTGGCTCGATTGTTAGATCTCCTGACAATCATTCGCAATGAGATCAGCCCTGCTGCCGCAGCCTTTCTACAACAATGCATCGAGGCGACGACAAGCTTGGAAAAGATCAAATCAACTCCTAGTGGATTGGATGTTGTTGAATCCGCTGTTGAAGCGTTGGCCGAAGGAGGTGGCCCTGCGGGTATCAAGTTCATCATCGAGCAACGAGACAAAGTCCACGATGGTAGTTTCGCAACGGTGTTTGATGCCGCTTTTGAGTCGCTATCGCCCAAGGACTTTTATAAGACGTTTTCTCCGTATATGAACCGTTCGGCGAAGAAGAATTCGCCTGAGTATCATAAGTTCGAAATGGTCCGAGCTGGGCTCATGGATGACTTTGGTTTTCACTACCGTTGGATGAGCAATGAGCCAAAGAAACCCGTCGACATCGCTTGGCTCAATGATGCAATCGCTGCCGACGATTTGGAATTGGTACTGTCTTTGGCTCAATCCAAGCATGCAGGCACAATCAAGTACATTGATTCCAAGCTCGCGAATCCGAAAGCATTGGCAAAGGTCGATTGGGATATTGCATCTGCGATGCTGACGATCGGTCACCCCAAAGCGACGGAGTACATCATCGAAAACCTGACAGCTAGGTTGAAGAAAAAATCAAGCTATGAATCGTATTCCTGGTGTTACTTGGCTGCCCGACTTAGCCCCGACGCTTTGCCTGCATTAGAAGCACTCGCGGGCGACCCAAAACTCAGCGACCATGCTGGCGACCGTCTTATCGACGCCATCAACGAAATCCGCGAACGTGCCAAAAAGTAAAACCCTCTCTCCATTCCAAATTCAAACTGCAAAACGTTATGGCTAAAAAGAAAACTGACGATTCTGCTCCCGCATCGACTGCTGCGAACGCCAACTCCAACAGCAATAGCGACAGCAATGTTTTGCGAGCTCCTGCTGAGGATTTATACGCGCGCGAACTGGATGCTTTGGCTCAAGCCGATCAATACGAGCGTCCACCGGGATGGCAACTTTCGCCCCGCGCCGTTTTGACCTATGTGACCGGAGGTACTGTTGGCAGTACAACGATTACCCCCAAGTATGTGGGTCATAAGCGACTGGTAGAAATAGCGATCTCGACATTGGTAACCGATCGTTCTCTATTATTGATCGGCGAGCCAGGGACTGCAAAATCCTGGTTGTCAGAACATCTCGCGGCTGCAATCAATCGCGATTCGACCAAAGTTGTACAAGGGACTGCTGGTACGACCGAAGAGCAGATTCGCTACACCTGGAACTATGCGATGCTGATCGCCCAAGGGCCAACCACCGCCTCCCTCATTCGGAGTCCGATCATGCGCGCGATGGAGAGTGGCACCATTGCACGCTTTGAAGAGATCACGCGATGCGCTTCAGAAGTTCAGGATGCGATGATTTCGCTTTTGTCGGAAAAGCGCGTGTCCATTCCAGAGCTGCAATTGGAGGTGCCTGCTCAGAAAGGCTTCTCGATCATAGCGACTGCCAATACGCGAGACCGAGGTGTCAATGACATGTCGGCCGCTCTCAAACGACGGTTCAACATCGTGGTATTGCCTTCACCTGCAACGCTCGAGACGGAGGTTGACATCGTACGCCGACGTGTGAATGAGCTTTCAAAGAATCTTGAACTCAAAGCACCCGTCCCTGCCGATGATGCGATCGAAAAAGTCGTCACCATTTTTCGTGAATTGCGCACAGGACAAACATTGGATGGCAAGAATAAACTGAAGTCTCCGTCCGGCGTGTTATCAACCGCCGAAGCTATTTCCGTTTTGGCGGGAAGTATGGCTCTCGCGGGAAATTTTGGCGATGGCAAGGTCTCCCCTGAGGACTTAGCCTCCTCCATTCAAGGGGCCGTTATCAAGGACGAAGAGAAAGACAAAATCGTTTGGCAAGAATACCTTTCCAACGTGCTTAAGAAACGCGGAGCGGAATGGCGTCCACTCTTCACGGCTTGCTCGGACCAAGCGACATGACCGCGCCTTGGAATGTAAATGTCTTCGGAGTACGGCATCTTTCCCCAAGCGGTGCCTGGCACTTGCGTCGGTATTTGGATCGGGTGCAGCCAGATGTGGTGATGGTAGAGGGGCTTCACGATGCAGTGGATCTAACCAAGCATCTGGTCAAGAAGGGAACGAAGCCACCCATCGCTATTCTCGCGTACACCGATTCTCTGCCGGTTCGAACGCTCGTCTATCCATTAGCAGCCTATAGCCCAGAGTTTCAAGCCGTCTTGTGGGCTCATGAGAATCGAAAGCCACTTGAGTTCATCGACCTACCCTCCGATGCGTTCCTGGCATTGCAGGATATTGAGTTCGAGTTGGCGGCCAAGAAAAAAGCCGAATCCGATGACTCCGACGAGTCCGATTCGAGTCCCTGCAGTCATGCACCAGGATCGAATTGCGAAGAGCAGCCATGGAACCGAGGTTCAGTTTATGATGCATGGGCCGAGATCTCTGGTGAACTCAATTACGACGCTTATTGGGAGCGACGCTTCGAGCATAATCTTAGTGAAGATGCGTATCGCCTCGCGGCTAATCAGCTTGGGCAATCGCTGCGAGAGCTCGAAGTCGATCCTATCCGACGCCATGCGGAGAACTTGGTTCGCGAAGCATTCATGCGTCGACAAATCGAGGCTGCATTGGCACGAGGTGTGCGCCCTGAGAAAATTGTGGCTGTGGTCGGAGCCTATCATGCGCCCGTCTTAAACGGATCGCATTCTGCTATGACGGATGAAGAGTTTTCAAGCTTGAGTCGCCGTGCCAGCAAGTTGACGCTGATGCCATACTCATATTTCCGGTTGTCTTCGCAGTCGGGTTATGGAGCAGGAAACTTAGCTCCTGCTTATTTCGAACTCTTGTGGGAGACGCTGCAGGACGACCAGTTGGATGTACTGCCGATGCGCTATTTGAGTTCGGTAGCGCGAAACTATCGAGAGCTTGGAACGTATCGCTCGACTGCAGAAGTGATCGAAGGTGTTCGATTGGCCCAAACGCTCTCAGCATTAAAGGATGGTTATCATCCCACACTCGATGATCTGCATGATGCAGCAATCGCGTTGCTCGGACATGGGGATCGAAGTAGCATTGCCGAATCCCTCATGCGTGTCGATGTAGGAACGGCGATTGGCGAATTGCCCAAAGGTGTTAGTCGAACATCAATCCAGGAAGATTTCGATCGCGAGATCGCACGACTGAAGCTTGAAAAGTTTCGGACGGCCGTCAAGCAAGAGCTCTCGCTGGACTTGCGAGAGAATCGGCAAGCCAAGACGCAAACTGCAGCGTTTTTGGATTTAGAACGATCGGGTTTTTTACATCGGTTGCGTATTCTCGGAGTCAAGTTTGCGGAATTTGTTCCGGTGCGACAAGATTCTGCTACTTGGGCGGAACGTTGGGCGGTTCAGTGGAGTCCCGAGAGCGAAATCACGTTAGTCGAATCCGTTTTACTTGGAGAGACCGTTGAATTCGCGTGTGGTTATCGATTCAAACAATTGATCGAAGCAGCAACGTCGATCGATGCAGCCGCATTGTTAGTCGCAGACGCTTGTCAGTCGAACATGATGCAAGCGATGGAACAGGCGAGGCAAAAACTTCAGCATCTCGCTAGCGAAAGTTCTTCGCTCAAGCAGATTGCAGCGGCTGCGTATGAACTCATGCAAGTCGTACGGTATGGGGACGTACGGCGGTTTGACACGCAACCTTTGGTTCCTTTGATCGAAGCTTTGTTCGTGCAAGGGTGTTTGGCGATACATGAGGCTGCGAGCTGTGATGCTAGCGCCGCCAAGGAGCTGTTGAGCTCAATCGATCAAATCAATCGAGTGTCGCTGGAGTTTCATGATCGCATTGACGAGACCCTTTGGAATCGCAAACTACAATCCCTTTCAGATGCAGACGATCGCAATCCAGTACTTTCGGGATTTGCATGTGCGGTGTTACTCGAACGAGGTTGGATGACGAACGACGCGCTTGTTCGGGAAGTGTCAAGGCGTTTGTCACCCGGCATTTCAGCAGACTTAGGAGCAGGATGGTTCGAAGGGTTGGCCCAAAGGAATCGATACGGTCTCATTGCGCGCCAAGTACTTTGGGAAGCGCTCGATGGCTATGTCGCTTTGTTGGATGACGAGCAATTCAAACGATCTCTTGTCTTTTTACGCAGAGCTTTCGGCGACTTCAGCCCCAATGAAAAGCGAAGTATCGCAGAGAATCTGGCGGAAGTTTGGGGTGTTAACGCAGACGACGCGAGCGAATCGCTTGATGGCCCTCTGACACAACAGGAAGAACAAGCACTGGAGGATCTCAATGATTTTGATTTCGGCGATCTGTGACTTGAATTCGGAGTCGACCCGTGGCTATTGATGTTGAACAAGTGAAGCGATGGCGATTGATCCTAGGGGCATCGTCACAAGAAAAGCTTGGTAGTTGTTGCACTGGCCTGGAGCTCTCGGCTGAACAACTCGAGATGGATCAAGCGTTGGCAGCGATCTACGACGAAACAGAAGATGCGAGCGATAACCAACGCGGGAAACGTGGCGCGGGTTTGGGTGGATCTGCGCCTCGATTGGCCAAATGGCTTGGAGATATTCGTACGTACTTCAAGGAGGATGTCGTGTGCATCATCCAACAAGATGCGATCGAGAAGAAAGGACTCAAGCAGCTTTTATTCGAGCCTGAAACGCTCAAGACAATTCAACCGAATGTTCAGTTGGTTGGAACATTGATGTCGTTGGGAGGACAAATCCCCGAGCGCACTAAAGAGACCGCACGCATGGTGGTGCAGTCGGTGGTAGATCAAATCAAATTGCAGTTGGAGCAACAGATCCGTCAAGCGGTCATGGGGGCGATCAACCGACGCCAGCATACACCTTTGCCCAACGCCAACAGCATCGATTGGAAGTGGACCATTGGACGCAACTTGAAGAATTATCAACCGAAACTTGAAACGATCGTACCCGAGCGAGTTTATTTTTACTCGCGTGCCGAGCGCACCAATAGCTGGACCGTGATCGTCGATATGGATCAAAGTGGTTCGATGGCTGACTCTGTTGTGTATGGTGCGATCATGGGTTCGATTTTTGCTTCGTTACCGGCACTCAAAACTCACGTCATTGCATTCGATACAGAAGTCGTCGATCTAACCGAAAAGTGTGGTGACGATCCCGTCAACATGTTATTCGGTGTACAGTTGGGTGGTGGAACCGACATCAACAAATCCGTCGCATACTGCCAAAAGTTTATCGAGGATCCTACGAAGACTCTCTTCATCATGATTACGGATCTTTTTGAGGGAGGCAATCAGACTCAATTGGTGCGACGGCTTGAGGAAATGGTTGGCAACGGAGTCAAGTGTATCTGCTTACTCGCTCTCGCAGATCATGGAAAGCCGATGTTCGATGAGACGTTGGCAAAGAAGCTAGCATCGATTGGAATTCCCTGTTTCGCATGCAACCCTAGTCGTATGCCCGAGCTACTCGAACGAGCGCTTCGGGGGCAATTGGATAGCTCGATGTCGACGACGGCATTTCAATAAATCGACTTA
>Ga0068877_10003510_pt1 | contig 12415 bp, 8 predicted proteins | sample NOAtaG_FD_66437 | JGI IMG/M metagenome (GOLD analysis project Ga0068877, IMG submission 66437) | Freshwater lake microbial communities from Lake Erie, under a cyanobacterial bloom - NOAA_Erie_Diel6S_1000h metaG | ecosystem: Environmental > Aquatic > Freshwater > Lake | place: USA: Ohio, Lake... | reverse complement strand
ATCATGCCGGTCACCGACGCCGGCGCCACGGCCAGCGCGCTGGCGACGTCGGACGTGGCGGCCGCGCCAAACCGGGTTTCGAGCTCGTAGATGGCCTTGAGATAATCCTCGACCGGCTCGGTGAGCGGCGGCGGGGCGGCGGCGGGGCGGGCGGGCATCAGCGCAATTTCAACGCGGGCGACCGCCAACGGGACCCCGCACCATCAGCACCGGCACCATGGTGCGATGACGCACGCCATTGGCGGTGGTGCCATACAGTAGATCCTGGATGCCCTTGTGTCCGTGCGTGGCCATGGCGATGAGGTCGCATCCCTCACGGTCGGCCGCGCCCGCGATCTCCGAGGACGGGTCACCGCCGGCGAGGATGGATTCCGTCTCGAATCCCTCGGCCCGCAACGACGCGCACACGCCCTCGATGTAGTCGCGATCCGCACGCATCTCTTCGCTCTCACGCAGCTTGAGCGACAGCTGATTGCGGGCCGCCCACCCGTCGGCGACGTGGATGAGCACGATGGACGACCGGCACATGGTGGCCAACTGCCGCACGTGGTCGAGAATGACCCGATCGTATGACGAGTGTTCGAGCGGTACGAGGATGCGGCGATACATCAGGCCAGCCACCCGCTGACGGTCTGCGCGAGCAGCCACACGTTGAGCGACGCGATGAGCGCGGCGACGACGTACGCGGCCACCTTGAGCGGCATCGAATTGGCGAACTCGCCCATCTTGACCCGGTCGGAAGTGAACTGCACCAGCGGGAACACGGCGAAGGAGAGCTGCAACGACAGCACCACCTGGCTGAACACGAGCAACTTGGCGGTGCCGCTCTCGCCGTAAAGTATCGCCACGATCGCCGCCGGCACGATGGCAATCGCGCGCGTGATGAGGCGTCGGAGCCAGGGCCGGATGCGCAGGTTGAGGAACCCCTCCATCACGATCTGGCCGGCGAGCGTGCCGGTGAGGGTGGAGTTCTGCCCCGAGGCGAGCAGCGCCAGAGCGAAGACGGCGCTTGCCCCGCCGACGCCGAGCAGCGGCGTGAGGAGCTGATAGGCGTCCTGGATCTCCGCCACCTGAGTATTGCCGCTACGGTGGAACGTGGCCGCGGCGACGATGAGAATGGCGGCGTTGATGAACAGCGCGAAGGTGAGCGCGATCGTGCTGTCGAGAAACGCGAAGCGCACGGCCTCACGCTTGCCTTCCGCATTCTCGGCGTACTTGCGCGTCTGCACGATGCTCGAGTGCAGGTAGAGATTGTGCGGCATGACGGTGGCGCCGAGGATGCCGATCGCGATGTACAGCATCTCCGGATTGCGCACGATCTCGGTGGTGGGCACGAAGCCGCGCGCCACCTCGCCGATATCGGGGCGTGAGATGAACAGTTCGAACACGAAGCAGCCGCCGACCACCGCGATCAGCGCGATCACCAGCGCTTCGAGCAGACGGAACCCCCGGTTCTGCAGCAGGAGCACGATCATCACGTCGAACGCGGTGATGGCGATGCCCACCGGCAGCGAGATGCCGAACAGGAGATTGAGCGCGATGGCGGTGCCGATGACCTCGGCGAGGTCGCAGGCGGCAATGGCGAGTTCGCAGAGCACCCAGAGCACGAAGCCCGTGCGCGGCGAGTAGTGATCGCGGCAGGCCTGCGCGAGGTCGCGCCCGGTGACGATCCCCAGCTTGGAGGCGAGCCCCTGGAGGAGCACCGCCATCAGGTTCGACAGCAGGATGACCGAGAGCAACGCGTAGCCGAAGCGCGACCCGCCGGCGAGGTCGGTGGCCCAGTTGCCAGGGTCCATGTACCCCACGGCCACGAGATACCCGGGACCGGCGAAGGCGATGAGCTTCCGGAACCAGGTGGCCCCGTGCACCTCCACCGACCGGTGTACTTCGGCGAGCGACGGGGCGAGTCGCGCCCGCCGCCACCCCGGTTCCGTATCCCCGCCATGTGCGAGGGGCGTGTCGGGACGCTCGGACAGGTCGGGCATTTCAGCATTCGGTAAAGCCATACCACTAATTTAGGGCAACCTAAATCACGTGCAAGAGGCGGCCGCACCGTGTGGTACGGCTGCCCCCACTTCAACCGACAATATCCGACGGTTTGCGCCCTACTGACGGGCGGCGACGCCGTCGCGACGGGGGTCGGCCACGCCGATACGTGTCCCATCGGGACGCACGTAGACCGCATGCACGCCGCCGAAGGTGATGTCGGCCACGCGGCTTTCCGGGCGGTATCCCCGGGTCACGAGCGCCTGATACACGCTCCCCGCAAAGCCGGGCTCCACTTCCACGTCACGGTCGTTCGCCGACGCATGAATGCGTGGCGCGGCGATGGCCGTCCAGGGATCCTCCCCGAAGGCGAGGATGCGCAGGGTGACCTGCGTGATCGCTGGCTGGATGTACTGCGATCCCGCCGCACCGATCACCAACCGCACATCCTTGCCCTGCAAAATGAGCGTGGGCGACATGGTGGAGTTGGCGTAACGGTTGGTGCCGCGGGTGCGCGCATCGAGATTGGCGGCCGACGAATTGAGCCAGAACCCTTCGGTGTACACGCCTGAGCCGAACAACACGCCGACGGTCGTCGTCGCCGACACCGCGTTGCCACGCCCGTCCACGACCGAGAGATGGGAGGTGAAGCTCTGCCCCTCCTCGCGGGCGTCGGCGGGTCCATTCTTCGAGGGGCTACGCTCTGCTGGCGCCGCCGTGGCCGGCTGCGCCGGATACGGGTCGAACCGACCGCACGCGTCGGCCACCCGCGTGGTGTCGAAGGCGGCGGCATCACCAGCCCGCACCGTGTCAGCGAGCGGGCCGCCCACGAGCCCGGCCCGTGCCGTCGCATACGCCGCACTCGACGCACCACGCGCCGGCACGCGCAACGCCGTTGGATCACCGCGCCAGCGGTTGCCGTCGGCCCCCGCGAGGCGCATGATGTCGGCCATCTTCACCACCGCGTCCGGGCCTTCGGTGAACCCGCCCGCGTCGGCCACTCCGCTCGCCTGCGCGATCTGCAGCATCTCCAGCACCGACGCGCCACCCATCGGCGGCGGCGCGCCGATGACCGTGTACCCACGCCATGTGGTGCACAGCGGACGCACCGTGAGCGTGGGATAGCGTCGCATGTCGTCCACGCTGATGAGCCCACCCTTCGCCTGCACCTTGGCGCTCAGCCGCTCGGCAATCGCCCCGGTGTAGAACGCCGTACGGCCCCCGTCGCGGATGCGTTCGAGCGTATTGGCCAGCTCTGGCTGCACGAGCCGTTCCCCCGGACGCAGCGGCTCGCCATTGGGCATGAATCGCAGCATGGCCAGCGAGTCCGCCTGCATCTTGGGACGCGACCGATCGATGGTGCGTGCCAGCAGCGGCGATACGACGAACCCGTCGCGCGCGAGGCGGATCGCCGGTGCCATCACTTGGGCAATCGGCAACGTCCCCCACTTGCCGTGGGCCTCCAGCAGCCCGGCGACCATCCCCGGTACGGCCGCCGCACGGCCCATGGCCCGTCCCTGCGAGGTATCGGGTCGTGCCCACGCCGCGTCGCTTCCGGTACGCGGGTAGAACGACAGATGTTCGACGGTGCCGGTCTTCGCGTTGTAGAACGTCATAGCGCCGCCGCCGCCGAGTCCGGTTTGCGACACGTCGGTCACCGACAGCGCGAAGGCGGTGGCCACATACGCATCGACGGCATTGCCGCCCTGCGCCAGCATCGCCGCGCCAGCCGCGGCGGCATCGGGATGCGAGGCCGCCACCATCCCTTTCGGCCCTTCCACGCGCTTCCCCGACATCGGTGCCACGAGGGTCGATGTCGATCCGCTGCGGCAGGACGCGAGGCCCACGGCCGCGACCGCCATAAGCGCACGAGTGTTCTTCAATCCTGAAATCACCGGCAATCCTCTGCGCCGTTAAACGCTGGTATCCGCATCGTCGCGCAGGAGCGACAGCAACTGCTGCACGATGCGTTCGGTAAGGCCCCACACGATGTGCTCGTGCACACGGTAGCCGGGAAAGCGCGCGCGAGCCCCGTTGATGGTCATCACATGCTCCGCGCGTGAATCTTCGTGTGCCAATACGGACAGCGGCACCCAGAACGTTGCCGCCACTTCCTCGCTGGGGGCGAACGTCACGTCGGGCGCCACCACGGCCACGAACGGGCGAATCAGAATTGGTGGCAGTACCGGCGAGCGCGGCGCGAGATCATCGAGGCGGCCGAGTATGGTGCCGGCGCGAAGATCGAGCGCGAGCTCCTCGTAGCTCTCACGGCACGCTGTTGCCTCGAGCGTGCCGTCGCCGGGCTCGTGGCGACCACCTGGAAACGCCATGTGCCCGCTCCACGGATCCCCCTCGTGTTCGGCGCGCTTGATGAACAGCAGCTCCGGCTCGCTCGCTACCACACGAATCACCGCCGCCACGGCGGCGAGCCGCGCGTCCTGGCGTCGATCAGCCTCGGCGGGCACCCGCACCGACAGCCGCGCGGCCAGCGCGGCGACGGTGGGATGCGCGAGCGCATTCAACACGAACGCAACCGATGCCGCGTTCGGGTGATCAATCGGCGACCGCGCCGCCCGAGGCGACCCAGTCACGGAACCCACCGGCGAGTGAGGCCACGTTGGTGTAGCCCATCTCCTTGAGCGTCACCGCAGCGAGCGCCGACCGGTTGCCGCTCGCGCACATGAGCACGACCCGCGCATCACGCGGCACCTTGGCCTCGATCTGGCTTTCGAGCACGCCGCGACCGATGTACTGCGCCGGTGCCGCATGGCCCATCGCCCACTCGTTCTGCTCACGAATATCGATGAGCGTGAGCGCCTCACCGTGCGCCAACGCGTCCTGGACTTCGCGGGCCGTCACTTCGGTGATCGCCGCCTTGGCTTCGGCGATCAGCTGCTGCGCGGTCTTCATGGCATCGACTCCGGGGTAGGTGAGAGAGGAATTGAATCGCTCAGGTTGTCAGCCGATGCGCGCGCGCCAGATAGGCATCGCGCATGCGTAGCGTCACGGGGCCGGGCGCGCCGTTGGCCACCACATGCTCGTCGATACGTGTGACCGGCAGCACGAAGCTCGTGGCGCTGGTGATGAAGCACTCGTCGGCGTGGATCGCCTGGTCCACCGTAAAGGCGCGCTGCACCACCGACACCTGCGCCTCGTCGGCCACGTCGAGACAGACATGGCGGGTGATCCCGGCCAGAATGTCGCTCGAGAGCGGTCGCGTGTAGGCGATGCCGTCGCGCACGATCCAGATGTTGCTCGATCCACCTTCGGTGACCAGACCGTCTTCGTGCATCATCGCTTCGAACGCGCCCGCCTGACGCGCCGCCTGCTTGGCCAGCACCTGCGCCAGCATGGCCGTGCTCTTGATGTCGCACCGCTGCCAGCGGATATCGGGCACGACATGCACGCGCATGCCGTGCTGGTGCGGATCGTCGCTCAACTTCTTCGGGCGCGCAAAGGCGAACACCGTCGGCTGCACATGGTCCGGGAACGCGAAGTCGCGCTCCGCGGCTCCACGGGTGACCTGCAGGTACACCAGCCCTTCGGTGATGCCGTTGCGGGTCGCGAGTTCCTGCATGACCGTCTCGAGGTCCTGCATCGGCGCTGGCGACGGCATGGCGAGCTCGCGCATCGACCGTTCGAGGCGCACCAAGTGCCGGTCCGCATCGAGCAGTCGGCCGTTGAACACGGCCGCGACTTCGTAGACCCCATCGCCGAACAGCACGCTGCGGTCGAAGATGGACACGTGAGCATCGGCTTCGGAGACGTACGAGCCGTTGATCCAGCAGGTGCGCAGGGACACGGGAAGCAGGGGCTTGGGGAGAACGCGAACGAATCGCGCAGGGTTACGGAGTGGCGAACACCAACGACCGGGCGAGACCGACCACGGCCCCACCCGCCAGCACCCACCCGGCACCGATCGTCGTGCGAATGAGGAGGAGACTGGCCACTCCCAAGATAGCCAGCGACAGCGCGGACGGCGCGAACCCGCGCACCATGAGCAGCACCACCCCGGCCATGAAGGCGAGAGTGACGGCGTTCACCGCGTCGAGAGCCCGGCTGAGCACGGGGGACCGGCGCAGGCGCACCACGAACGGCGCGGTGACCGCGACGCCCAGAAAGGCGGGCAGGAAAATGCCGGCCGTGGCCGCCGCCGCCCCGCCGTGCCCACCCAGCAGATAGCCGGCAAACGTGGCCGCCGAAAAGACGGGGCCGGGGGTCACCTGTCCCACGGCGATGGCATCGAGCAGCTGCGCCTCCGTGAGCACCCCGAGCCGCGCGACGAACTCCCCGCGCAGGAACGTGAGCAGCACGTAGCCGCTACCGAACAACACGCTGCCGATGCGCGCGAAGCTCAGGAAGATGGCGGGATTGGAGAGTAGGGGCGCCGAGGCCGCTCCCGCCGCCGGCAGCAGCCCGAGGGCGGCCCATGGCACACCGGTGAGGCGCGTCGACGAGTCGGGGTCGCGCTCGGCCAGCGCCCACAGCAGCGAGGCGCCGACCGCCGCGACCAGGAGCGTGAGTTCGGAGACCCCCATCAGCAGCCCAGCGAACGCCAACGCGGCGAGCACGATCCCGGCCCGGGTCCGCACGAGACTCCCCTTCAGCCGCCAGATCGCCTGCAGTACCACCGCCAGCACCGCCGGCTGCATCCCCTGCAGCAGGGCCTGCACCTCCACCCGCGTGCCGTAGCGCACGTACCCCCAGGCAATGCCCCACACGAGCGCCACCGCCGGCACGATGAAGCAGGCCCCCGCCACGACGAGCCCCGGCCATCCGGCGCGCTTGTAGCCCAGGTGGATGGCGAGCTCGGTGGAGTTGGGGCCGGGGATCAGATTCGCCGCGCCCACCAGATCGGCGAATTCGTCGCGCGTGACCCACGCACGCTTCGCCACCAGCTCGTCCTCCATCGCCGCGATGTGTGCGGCAGGCCCCCCGAACGCGATAACGCCAAGCCGGGTGAAGACGGCGGCGACTTCGGCGAGCGATCCGTGAGAAGACCCGAGCGACATGATGCGCGTAAGATGCGCCGCGGATGGCCGCGTCGGAATGATCCAATGCCGACGATTGTGATGACACACGGTTGGCAATGCGGTGACATCGTGGCGCCGTGCTTACTCTCCGTGCTGCCGCCCAACTGCTTACGCGCACCGACTCCCTGTCGACGGCGCGCCCCCTCGCCGGCACGCTCGGCTTCGACGAACACATTACCGTCGACGCGTCGCTGCGCAAATCGTTCGGCCTTGCCGCGCTGGTCCGCAAGGCGGAATTGGCGAGCGGTACGGGCTCCCTACGCCTGCTCGTGGCCGAACTCGACCCCGGCGATTCGTCGGAGCCTGTCGCCGACGTGCGTGAACGCACCCGCCGCGTCGCCGCCGCGATCAGCCGGTCGGCACCGGACCGGCTGTGGTGCCTGCTACTGCTCGACACGAAGCGAGCCCCCGATGGGACGGTGGGCACCACCCTCTGCTTCGCCACCGTCACGCCACATCGCAGCGGAACACGCATCGCCGCATTACGCATCGACTGCCGGCGCGTTCTCGATTCCGATGCCGACACCGTTCGGGCGCTGGCGGCGATCAACGAACCGGATGCGCTCATCCGGCACGCCCGCCTTGGTGACATCTTGCGCCGCGATGCACTCGGCCATCGCTTCTATCGCGCCCTCGAGCACACGGTGGATACGCTCGCCCGCTCCATGACGCCGCGGCCGGCTGTGACGGGCGCGCACGCCGCACGCGCACCCAATCGCGAGGAACGCCGAGAGCTCGCGCTGCTGTGCGCGTCCCGATGTCTCTTCCTGGCCTTTCTCGAGGCGAAGGGGTGGCTCGATGGACGGCGTGATTTCCTGCTGCACCATACCGTGCGCCAGCTCGAGGCCGGTGGCCGGCTGCACGAACGGCTGTTACGCCCCCTCTTCTTCGGCACCCTCAACACACCGAAACGCCATCGCGCCCCCGCAGCGCGCGGTTTCGGCTCGGTCCCCTTTCTCAACGGCGGCCTGTTTGCGCCCACGCCTCTGGAACGGCGATTTCAGCGCTGGACCTTCGGCGACGACGCGATCACCGATCTCGTGGTGTCAGTGATCGATCGCTACCGCTTCACCGCGCACGAGGATTCGGCCGATTGGTCGGAGGCCGCGGTCGATCCGGAAATGCTGGGCCGCGCCTTCGAAGGGCTCATGGCCGACACCGAACGCCGGCGCTCCGGCTCGTACTACACACCGCCCGCACTCGTGGCGCACACCGTACGCTCGGCGCTCGCCGCACTGCTCCCCGAGACGCCGCTCACCGCGCGCCTGCTCGATGGCACGATCACCGGCAACGAGACGGACGACCCGGGCGACACGGCATACGACGAGGCCAGGAAGGCGGAGCGCGACCGGCTGCGCGAAACGATCGAGCAGCTCCGCGTGATCGACCCGGCGTGCGGATCGGGGGCCTTTCTCGTGCACCTCCTCGAGACACTCGACCGCCTGCTGGCGCACACGGGCGACCCGCGCGATGCCCACACCCGACGCCGCGACCTGCTCGCACGATGCATTTTCGGCGTCGATCGGCATCCCATGGCGGTATGGCTCTGTGAGCTCCGCCTCTGGTTGTCGGTCGTCATCGAGTGCCACGCGGAGCATCCCGATCGCATCCCGCCGCTTCCCAATCTCGATCACCACATCCGCGTCGGTGACTCGCTGGCCGGCGGCACGTTCCGTTTCGCGCCGCCCAGCGCCCGGCGCCTCACCCGCCTGCGTGAGCGCTACACCCGCGCCTCGGGCGTGCGGAAGCAGCAGCTCGCCGATACCCTCGACCGAGAAGAGCGCGCCCGCGCCGTCAGCGAAGTCCGTCGTCGCCATGACGCGCTGCGAGCCGAACGCCGCGGGTTGCTGACCACGCTGCGCGCACGCGACCTGTTCGGTGAACGCCGACGCGTGCAGCGCGCGGAACGCGTGCGGCTCGACGCGTTGCGGGGAAACGCCCGCGAACTCCACACGGAAGCGCAGCGACTCGAACGCGGCGGGGCGCTCCCCTTTCGCTTCGGCGCCATGTTCGCCGACGTCGCGGCGCAGGGCGGGTTCACGCTGATCATCGGCAATCCGCCCTGGGTGCGGCCGCACGCACTCCCCGCCCGCGAGCGCGAATGGCTGCGACGGGAGTTCCGGGTGATGCGCAGCGCTGGCTGGCGCGAGGGCGCGACACGCGCAGGGGCCGGCGCGGGGTTTTCGGCGCAGGCCGATCTGTCCGCCGCGTTCGTTGAACGCAGCGTGCAACTGCTCGCTCCCCACGGTGTCCTCGCACTGCTCGTACCGGCCAAGCTGTGGCGCACCCTCTCGGGGGGCGGCGTGCGGCGACTGCTGCTCGAGCACACCGCCCTCCGGGAAGTACACGATTGGAGCGATGCGCCAGCACAGTTCGACGCGGCCACGTATCCGTCGCTGATCGTCGCTACACGGGTGGACGCCATGGAGCGGTCGACGGCCGGCCCGGCGACGACCTCGCCCCGCCATCCCGCCGCTCCCCCATCGCGATCGGTGCGCTGTGGCATCACCCGACGCCACACGGTCAACTTCGATCGCGCCGCAGATTCGCTGCCGCTCCAGGGTGATCCCGACGCGCCGTGGATTCTGCTACCCCCTTCAGCCCACTCGGCGTTCGAATCGCTGCGCGCCGCCGGCATCCCACTCGGCAACACCTCGCTCGGCCGCCCCCTGCTCGGCGTCAAATGCGGCTGCAATGCGGCCTTCCTCGTGCACGCGGAAGAACACGCCGACGATGGTGCCACGGTCACGTCGTTGGCAGGCCCGATCAGGCAGAGCGTCATCGAACGCACCCTGCTGCGACCGGCGATTCGTGGAGACAGTATCACGGGATCGTTTTCGCATGAGGGCGGCGGCGGGCGTGTGGGCAACACCGCGCCGCCGCACGATCTTCGCGTGCTCTGGACACATGGGGCCGATGGCCTGCCGCTGCGCACGCTGCCACCCGCCAGCGCCCGGTGGCTCGCCCAGTGGCGCCCGCGCCTCCAGTCGCGTCGCGACAGCAGACATGCCCAACCATGGTGGACGCTCTTCCGCACCGATGCGGCCCGATCGGAATTGCCGCGCCTAGTATGGGCCGACATTGCGCGACGCATGCGATGTACGGTACTCCCCGCCGGCGACCCGGCGGTGCCGCTCAACAGCTGCTACGTGATGCGCCTCCCCTCGTTGGACGACGCGTATGCACTGCACGCCCTGCTCTCCTCCACCATCGCCAATGCGTGGCTCGGCGTGCTCGCCGAACCCGCACGCGGCGGGTTCCGCCGCTTCCTCGGCTGGACCGTGGCGGCCATGCCCGTACCACACGACTGGGCCCGCACCGTACGCCTGCTGCGACCGTACGGGGCCGCGCTCGCAAGTGCCGCGCCGGACACGCCGTCGCACGTATCGCTGGCGGCACTCGACGCGGCCGTCCTACAGGCGTTTCAACTACCGCCCCTGCTGATTTCCCCATTGCTCGACTGGTATCGCCATGACTGATCTCCGACTCACCACAGGCCATGCCGACCGCCTCCGTGACGTCGGTCGCGTGCGCGCGGTGCAGCGCCGACTCGCCACCGCCGTACTTCCGCCATTGCCACCCGTCGAACTCGGTGATGTCCGGCTCATGCCGCATCAGCGTCAGGCGGCCGCGCGGCTGCTCCGCATCCTGCAACGACACGGCGGGGCCCTGCTGGCCGATGATGTAGGACTCGGCAAAACCTTCACAGCGCTGGCCGTCGCGCGGCAATACGCCCACACCCATATCCTGGCGCCCGCGGGGCTGGTCGCCATGTGGGAAGCCGCTACGCTCCGCGCGGCTCAACGGGATACGGGTATCCACTCGCTGCATCGGGCATCGCGACAACCGCTCCCTCCGTTGTCACACGCGTCGGCAGACCAACCGCCGATGCGTGGGCGGACACTCGTAATCATCGACGAGGCCCACGCCCTGCGAAATGCCGGCACGACGCGCTATCGGCACGTCGCGATGGCGGTCAGTGGTTGCGACGTGCTGCTGTTGAGTGCCACCCCGTTGCACAACACCTCACGCGATCTCGCGGCGCTCTTCGCACTCTTTCGCGGGCCGCACGGCGATGCGGTTCCCGATCACCTGCTCGCCACCCTCGTCGTGCGTCGTCAGCAGGATCAGATATCAGACGCAGCTGGCGGTGAGCGGCGCCGCGCATCGCCGCCCAGCGTACGTGTGCACAAACCCTTCACCGTCCCGCAGCAGCGGGAGACGCTCGACCGACTGCTTGCCCTCCCCGCTCCCCTCCCGGCGCGCGACGGGGCGGTGGCCGGAGCGCTCATTCGGCTGGGACTCCTGCGCGCCTGGTGCTCGAGCGACGCGGCACTAACGCAGGCGCTCACGAAACGGCTGCAGCGCAGCACCGCCCTGCGCGACGCGCTCGAGACGGGTCGGCATCCGACCAACGCGGAACTTGGCGCCTGGCTCATCGGCGACGACCCGTCAGGCGACATGCAGCTGGGATTCGCCGAACTGCTTTCCTCGCATGCGGTAGCCCCCGCCGAACAACACTCGGCGCTCGAACTTCTCGGTAAGCACTGCGACGCGCTGCGGGCGCTCCGGGCGTTTCACGTGACGCATGCGCGGGCCGATCGGGTACGCGCAGACTACCTGCGCGCCATCTGCGTGCGACACGCCGGCACGCCGGTGGTGGCCTTCTCGCAACACGCCCGCACGGTTCAGGCGTTGTTCCGGGCCCTGTCCGATATTGCCGGTGTGGGCATGCTCACGGGATCGCAGGCGCGAGTGGCTAGCGGTGCGGTAACGCGCCCTGAACTGCTCGGCTGGTTCGCCCCGCGTGCACAGGGACGGCCTCCACCGCCGCCGTCGCTGCGGGTCGATCTCCTGCTTACCACCGACCTCATCGCGGAAGGCGTGAATCTGCAGGATGCCGGGGTCGTGGTACATCTCGATCTGCCATGGACGCACGCCCTGCGGGCGCAGCGCACCGGCCGCATCGTGCGCATCGGCAGCACGCACCATGTGGCGCACGAGTACCGGGTGCGCGCCATGCGGGCGGTGCGTCGTGTCCTGCGCGCGGAGCGTATCGTCGCGCGCAAGGCAGCCCTCGCCGCGCGGCTGGTTGGTGATCGCCAGGCGCATGCGGCCAATGCGCGCAACAGCGCCGTGGATCACGCGACACGGTGGGATCAGCGGTTGCTGCGCTGGGCGCTCCACGACACGGCAGCCACAGGAGACAGCGCCTCGTCACCACGATCGGCACGCATCGCCGCTGCACATGACGTCCGCGGCGCCGTCGTGCTCGTCCACACGACGCAGGGGGCGCGATTGCTTGCGTGCGTGCTGCACGGGACCCGCTGGTGGATTTCCGTGCGCGCGGAAGCGCTCCTGGCTCTGAGCGCCGGCGAGCGTCCTGCGCGTACGGT
>Ga0068877_10003509_pt1 | contig 12415 bp, 11 predicted proteins | sample NOAtaG_FD_66437 | JGI IMG/M metagenome (GOLD analysis project Ga0068877, IMG submission 66437) | Freshwater lake microbial communities from Lake Erie, under a cyanobacterial bloom - NOAA_Erie_Diel6S_1000h metaG | ecosystem: Environmental > Aquatic > Freshwater > Lake | place: USA: Ohio, Lake... | reverse complement strand
CTTTTCATGTACAAATGATCCACCCGGGGCTTACCTTCAGCCTCGTAGTGGTCTCACCTCACCCATCAAGCCCTCCAGAGATGCTCAGCAGGCTTTCTCGAGTTTCCCCGGACACCACTGAATGACGAAGCATCCCCTATCAAATGACGAAACCGCCACTCCGCAAGACATGGATGGTCGAAATTTGGCTTCGAGCAATACTGGCGGACCCCACATGACGCCCCTCGTGTCCTGGTCAACACACCTGCCCATTGACCATACCGTTCTGCTGACCATGCAGCCGAACGCCATCCTGGTGGACCCTCGTGGACTGGCCGTTGGTGTTGGGTCCGCCCTACCCGAACACCTTCAAACGGCCACAGGAAAACGTCTCTCCGAGGTGTTCGTCCAGATCCCGGGAGCACACGGCATATACGACCTGTGGCAGGCCAAAGGAGTACAGGGCGGGAGCTTCAAAGGACGTTGGGTCGACCTGCCTCAGGGGTGGAGAACGTTGGTACTGCACCAGGAGAGTGCGTCGGAACAAGCTCCGGATGAAGCACCTTGTAGAGGTCTTGAGCTTTGGGGATCCCTGCGTACCGCAGCCGTGATCACCGACAGGTCCGGGCGGGTCCAACGGGTCAATCGGCGGTTCGTTGATCTGTTCGGGTTCAACCCCAAGGACTTCATCGGCCGCCACGCGGGTGATCTCCTTACCGCACCGGCAACGGATCTGGACGTACTGAAGAAGTTGGGCGTTGCGATGCGCTCGGGGGAGCCTTTTGTTGAAGAGATCGAGTATGCCACGAATGCATCGGCCACCCGTTGGGTGGAAGTACAGGGAGAGCCGATCAGGGATGAGCATGGGCTGTTCGCGGGCCATCTGATCCAGTACGTGGACATCGATGAACGCAAACGGACGAGCGCGCTGCAGCTAAGCGAACGCACCGTGTATGAAACGCTTCTCAGAAACACCGGAGATGGGATCTACATCCACGATCTCCACACTGGCGAGGAAAGCTGGGTGGCTGGGCTGAGGCGGCTCTATGGCGTGTCGGATGAGGTACCGCAGCCACCAATGAGGGACTGGTTGGAACGGCTTCCACACAGCGTGGCCGTGGAGGTGAAGCGCATTGCCGAAGCCTACCGGGCAGGAGAGGTCACCTCGCACGTATTGGAGCTCCCGTTGCAGGGCTATGATGGGGTCACCCGCTGGTTGCTCGACCGGGGTCAGGTACTTGAACGGGGTGCGGATGGCCTTCCGCGCAGTGTCCTCGGTGTGGTCTCGGACATCGATGACTGGAAGCAGAAGCAGGCCAAGGCCGAACGGGAGGCTGAACTCTACCATGCGTCGCTACAAGGCACTGGTGATGGTGTTTGGGAGATGGACCTGCGCACCATGGAGGCCCAATGGGGTCCTGGGTTGGAGCGGCTGCTGGGCCTGCCGAAAGGAGCGCCCGGCCCTCGGCCACAGGACTGGCTTGCACGGGTACCCGTCACCACAGCACAGCAGCTATCGGACCTTGGCGAACAGTACCGCAAGGGGCTGATCAACGACCACAGTTTGGAATACCCGATCGAGGGCTTCGACGGACGTGTGCGCTGGGTGATGGACCGTGGGCGCGTCCTGGAACGTGATCAGCAGGGCCTCCCCATACGGCTCGTGGGATTGGTCACGGATGTATCGGGCTTCAAACAGACCCAGGAGGAGCTGGACCGGTCCGAGCAACGCATGAATGCCCTCCTCGGCAACCTGAACCAAGCGCTGCTCTTCGAGGACGAGGATAACATCGTCCGCTTGGTGAACCCCGAATTCTGTGCATCCGTGGGCAAGCACGCCAGGGATCTGATCGGAAAGCGCACATGCGACCTTTCGCAGGGGCTGGAGCTGCCCCAGGCCTTGGACCCGGAACGCTTTCATGAAGGCATCCGTCAGCGCTTGACAGAACAGACGGCTGTGAAAGGCGAACGTATCCCACTACAGGACGGGCGTGTTCTGGAACGCGACTACACCCCTGTCCTGCTAAATGGTCGGTGCATCGGCCACCTTTGGGTGTTCAGGGACATCACCGATCGTGAGCGACTGGAGCAGGAAGTGCAGGGCACCAAAGAGCTTCTGGATCTGGTGGTGGCGGCACTGGGAACAGGCATTGTCGTGGACGTGGATGGACATATCCACCTGGCGAACAAGGCCCTGTGCACCCTATTCGGTGCTGAACGAGCTCCTGAAACGCTCATCGGCATGGATGGCCAGAAAGCGGTGGCCGATTTCGCCAGCCTGATGCGCGAGCCCGAGGCCTTCCTGGCGCGGGTCGGTGAGCTGAAGCGCGACCGACGACCCGTCAAGGGCGACTTGCTGCACCTGAAGGACGGTCGAAGCATTGAGCGCGACTTCGTACCCGTGGACCTCGCCAATGGCTCGCGAGTGAACGTGTTCAGTTATCGGGATGTGAGCGACCATCACCAGCTCCTTCGTGCCCTGCAGTTCTCCAGCGATCAATTGTCCCTGGTGATCGAAAGCATGGGTGCAGGACTGCTCATGGAGGACCCGCAAGGCCGGTTGCTCCTGACCAATGCCGCCCTGATGGAGCAGTTCGCCATCACCGAGGCGGAGCGGTCCGCCGAACAGGGCAGCGACCATGCCCTGCACGCCGCATTGGCCTCCGGCATGGCCGACCCGACCAGCTATCTGGATGCGGTCCGTTCCGATATACATCGCGGGATGGCGGTTGCAGCGCGCAGCTTCCAACTGAAAAGCGGCCGTGTACTGGAATGTAGTCACCACCCTATGCCATTCGCGAGCGGCAATGGCCACCTGTGGACCTACACGGACATCACCGATCGCCACCGGCTTGAACGTGAGAAGCAGGATGAAGTGCAGGCCCGGGAACGCCTGCTCAAAGCCTTGGCGGACGCCACCGGCCGACTGGTGCTCACGAATGATGTGATGGCCGAGCTTCCCGCGATCTTCGAACAGATCGGCACGGCCACCGCGGTTCACCGGGTCTATATGTTCGAGAACACCCTCGACCCGGCCGGTGACACGATCGCCTCCAGCCAGCGCATGGAGTGGAACTCGGGGGTGGCGGAACCCCAGATCAACAATCCGGACCTTCAGAACGTACCGGTGGAGCTCTTCGAGGAATTCGTCTCACCCATGCTGATCGGTGAGCATTTCGCACGCGCTGTTCGCGATGTGGAGCATGATCTGTTCCGGACCACCTTGGAGGCACAGGGGATCATCGCCATCCTCATCCTGCCGATCACGGTGCGCGGTCGGCTCTGGGGATTCATCGGGTTCGACGACCGCCTGAAGGAGCGTCAATGGACCGCGAACGAACTGGCCGTGCTGCGTTCCCTATCGGCCGCGATCGCGGCCGCTGTGGAACGCCACCTCCTGACCCAGGAACGGGACATGGAACTTCGCGCGGAACGCACCGTGAACAGCCTGACGCGTCGCATCATGGGCCTGCAACAGGAGGCCGAGGTGTATCAGGCCGTGGTGGGAGAGATCTCCCACTTCCTGGACCTCGAGCACTGTTCCTTCCATGTGACCCGTTGGAAGAACGGGATGTATCACCAGATCGCCGTGCATACCACTCCCGCTTCAGTCAGCGACCATCGCGTACCGGAAGGCGTCATCCGCCTAAGGGACATGGCCTTGCAGGACCTTGACCCCTACCGGGCGAAACCGATCCGCCTATGGGACCAGGGAACCAACGGTCGTGCCACGCATGCCATCATACCGGTGACCACGGGCAGCGAGCTGCTCGGCTTCATCGGTGCCTCGTGCAACGCGAAAGCCTGTGAGGAGGACCTGCTCATGCGCGTGCTGGAGCGCGCTGCCGATGCAGTTGCGGTTAAGTTGATGCAGATCAGGGCCTTCCAATTGGTGCGGCAACAGGATGAACGTTACCACCACATCATCAACAACATGCAGCTCGGCCTCGTGGAGGTGGACCGGGAACAGCGCATTGTAGCAGTGAACCAGAAGTTCGTTGAACTGAGCGGGCACCCGAGGTCAGCCCTGCTGGGTCAGAGCCTGCTGATGTTCCCCGGTGTGGAACATGCAGCCACCCTGTTCGCGGAGAAACGGGAGCTTCGCAGGAACGGAATGAGCGATGCGTATGAGCTGGATGTGCGCAACGCCTCGGGCCAGATGAGGCATTGGTTCATCAGCGGGGCACCAAGTGCCGACCCACATGGTGATCATAGCGGATCGGTGAACGTGATCCTGGACATTACGGACCGCAAACGGATGGAGCAGGATCTCTTCGATGCCAACATCAAGGCGCGATCGTCCCTTCAGGCCAAGGAGCTCTTCCTGGCCAATATGAGCCATGAGATGCGTACACCGATGAACGTGGTCCTGGGGCTTTCCGATGCGCTCATCAGGCAGGAACAACGACCAGAGCAGTTGGATCAACTGCTCACCATGCGCCAGGCTACCCGCAACCTACTGGCCCTCACGAACGACATCCTCGAACTTTCACGTGCCACCTCGGGCAATCTTGAATTGCATCCAAGACCCTACTCCCTGCGAGCGCTCATCGGACACATCGAGAAACTGTTCCAACCCCAGGCCAGTTCGCAGGGCCTGCGCCTCACCACCAGTATTGATCCCGGCCTTGAGGCCCTGCACATGGTGGATGCACAACGCTTGGACCAGGTGCTGGTGAACCTCGTGGGCAACGCCATTAAGTTCACCATGAACGGGCAGGTGGCGATCACGCTGAAGGCAGGCCCGGTCATTGAAGGCTCACAGCGCCTGGTGATCACCGTGAGCGATACCGGACTGGGCATGAGCCCGGCTTACATGGAGCGCCTGTTCGAGCCGTTCAGTCGCGACCCCATGCTCCATGGCTCGGAGATCGAAGGCTCCGGGCTTGGCCTGAGCATCTGCAAGCACCTCATGGACCTCATGCATGGCAGCATCAAGGTGGAAAGTGGCCCTGGCAAGGGTACTATGGTGGACGTGGGTCTTGAACTCCCGTTGGCCGCGGCGGAACACACCTTCCCTATCGCAACAAAGGAGGCAGCGGAGGTAACGCTCAGAGCATCGAAGGTGCTGCTTGCCGAGGACAGTGCCTTCAACCGCAAGGTCGTGGCGGCGATGCTGAAGGGACAACCCATCGACCTGCTGGAGGTGGAGCATGGTGCCGCAGCCCTCGAAATGATGACCAAGCACAGGTTCGATCTTGTGCTCCTCGACCTGCGCATGCCCGTGATGGACGGGCATGAGTTCCTGCGCCTCCTGCGGGATGTGCTGCATGACCCGGTCCCGGTACTTGCACTTACGGCCGCCGATATGGAACAAGGCCGCTCTCTGGTGGAGGACAACAGGGGTTCACGGCTGCTCCAGAAGCCTTTCGAGCGCTCCGACCTCCTGCAGCACATGGCGGAGCTGTTGGCGCCATCGATCGTTCAAAGCACGCACGGGACCCCACCACGGCGATGGGACCGTTCGAGCCTGTCGAGCCTGGTGGACAACGACCCGGACATTGTCCATGACATCATCCAGGTGTTCCAGCAGGAAGCCCCGCGCACGTTGGATGAACTGGGAAAAGCCGCCCGGATGAACAATGTGGCGAGGATGGGTGAGCTTGCACACCGAATGCGCCCTTCGTTGCGCATGCTGGGCATCACGGATGCGCTCAGCATGGTCGACGAACTGATCGCGAGCGGCCGAAGCGCTGCGATGACCGGCCGCGAACGTGGGCTGGTCGCTGTCATCCGGCAGATCGTGGAGGATGTATTGAAGGACCTCTGCGACCAATGATCAACAGATGGATCAGGCATCGAGCCAAGTACAACCATGGTCAGCACCTGCTGCTTCCCGTTCATACAGATCACGTGCGACCCCTTAACAGGTCCGGACCGACCCGCAACTGTAACGATGAACAAGTCACCCGACCAACACCGAACATCGATCCCGCATCCTCTTGAAGCGCACATGAACATACGGAAACTGAACACCGTGGTCGTGGAAGACGACCCGGTCCACGCGCAGCTGCTTCGCCACCTGATCCAGCACACACCAGAACTGGGGCCGGTCGAATTCTGTTCAACAGCGGAGGAAGCTCTCGGGACCTTGAGCACCAGGGAGGTGGACCTGCTGCTGCTGGATGTGGGTCTGCCTGGGGCGAGCGGCTTTGAGCTTCTCGACCAGCTCTCCTCTCCGCCCCAAGTGATCATCACCACTGCGGACGGAAACCATGCGATCGAGGGGTTTGAACGCGGGGTGGTCGACCTCCTGGTCAAACCGTTCACCCTTGAACGCCTGCTAAGGAGCATTCATCGTGCCAAGGCCCGATCCATGGCCGGCTCGGTCCAGCTACCGGTCGCACCTCCGGTGCAAGGCACGGCTGCTTTGTTGAACCTGCGCAGCGGCCGTCGAACGGTACGCATATCCGCGTCCACCGTGCTCATGGCCGAAGCACTCGGGAACCACGTCAAGCTCCATCTCAAAGACCGCATCATGGTGGTGAACTGCACCATGAAGAAAATGGAAAGTGAGCTGCCCAAGGACCGTTTCGTCCGGGTGCATCGTTCCTACATCATCGCCATCGATTCTGCCTTGGCGGTGGTCTCGAACGTCGTGTTCACCGCACTGGGCGAGGTCCCACTGGGAGCGATGTATCGCAAGGACCTCCGGGAGAGGATGGCAGAACTGCAGCACCGGCAGACGCCTCAGCCCTGAACCAACCCTACCGGTTGCGTAGGATGGGCAGCATGTTCAGCAACTGCGACCTGAACATGGGCTTCAGCACAATGGCCTGTCCGGCCACGATCACATACTGCGCACCGATGCTCTCGATCAACCGCACGTTCACCGCTTGGTTACGGTTCACCATGCAGAACATGTTGAACGGAAGTTGAAGCATCACCCCTCTCATGGATGCATGAAGCGCATGCACCCGTTGCCTGCAGCACAGCTTCACCAATTCGCCCTTCACTTCAATGAAGAGGATGTCCATGACATTGATCCGACAGAAGCCTTGACCATCCCTCACGTAGAAAGGTATATCAGGCATCGATCCACTGCCTGCTGATGCTGGTGCTGCAGACGTTTCCGGATGATGCGATCCTGCATGTTCCGCCGGGCCTGCTGGTATCTGCTCGTCCGGCCCAGCGTCCATTTCACCATGTTGTCCGCCCCGGGTCCCGCCCGTCACGCCTCGTTCGAATCGTTGTGATGCGCACATGGTGGACAAATTTGCCATTCACTCCCCGTCTGGACCCGCCGTTCGACATAGCCAAGCCATGTTCATCCGACCTTTCATGCATTCTGTCATTTCCATGGACCTCATGGCCAATATTCAGCATCCTCACATCCCATTTCACTCCCTTTGGAACACAGGATAACGAACATCTCCGTTCGTCAGCGCCATCGCCGGTGAAACACCTGATCGGCGATCATCGGAGCCATGATATGGTGCAAACGTGATTCACATGGCCCCGGCCCCTTCCATGGGTGGGCGCTCCGCACTGGAACTGGAAAAGGAATGCCGGAAATACGGGACCGCGCGAGACCAGCCCGGCATCACCTTGGGCGCTTGCCACCGATCGAAACGGTCGTCACCGTTCCGGTAAACCAGCCATGGTACAAGTCGGCCTTTGCCCACAAGATGGTAATGCGCGCCAGGTTCAGTACAAAGGTGCGAGCGAACAGAGCGATGAACATGAACCGCTCAAGATGGAGCAGCTCAGTTGCGTGCAACTGATCCATTGATCGATCAGCCCCGTGGATCTTCGGCCATCACAACATGGCTCAAACTGCGAAGGCTGCTGTACTCATCACGCCATCACGCGCATTCGTCATTCCATCCATAGTTCGGTCGCCACATTAACTAACCTTGAACATGGACCTTTCAATGATGGGCATATGCACCATTTCGGAACGCTGATCGAAAGCAGTTTACGCAACATGGTCGAGGCTGAATTGGGGCCAGGTGCTTGGGATTCCATTCAGCGGGACGCCGTGATCGAGCAGGTCAATGACCCCGAGATCACGCACGAGATCAGCCAGCTGCACAGCTGGTGCAAGCTCGCGACAAAACGGTTGCGCCGTGAACAGACAGCCGTGATGCTCGATCTCGGTATCCGCTGGTGGTCCACCAGCAAGCCCTCACGGTCGGTGAAAGGGACGCTCAACGAACGGAGGAAGAGCCTTCTCGAGCAGGTCCGGTCCGATATGGACCTTTTGCGATCAGGACTCATTGTTGCCCCGCATATCGGCCTTTATCCCAGCTATGGGTTCATGCTGCATCATACCAGACCAATAAAAAGATGCCGGGCCTTCCTCTTCGGTGTACTGCGTGGCGCAGGCAAGACCCATCGCCTGCCCATTGACATTCGCCTGCTCGAACCATATGAACTGAACGGGCACTCGGACATACTGGCCGTGGAATACTGAGAACTGGCGTCCTTGAGAAATGCGTGAACGACCTGGAACGGGGCCCGTTCACACCCGTTGGCATGAACTGATGAGCTGACATGGAAATGACCATGCAGGACCAATGGTTCCTTTTGCTGCCCCCACACGGCTCGACGGTCGAACTGGCAATGGCCTAACGTGCCTGCCCGTGGCCAGGAGCCTGTTCCGTAGGAAGCAATGGTCGACCAGCAAGTCAGGTACTGGTGCGCGCGGCTCTCCTCGACCTGGGCCGATGGCATCAAGGACATCACCGCGGTTCGCATGGCAGCTCCCTCGATCAATGAACATGGTGTACACCATGCCCCGGGTTCCTTGCCTCACGTTGCACCGCGTCACCATCACAGGCTTCCACAACATGTATAACAGATCCCTGCAAGGCGTGGCATGGAGCCTGGCTTTTGCAAGCTCCATCAAACTGTCCACAGGGCCGGCCAAATGACACAGAACAGAACGGGTTCGGGCCAGCGCGATCCGTCAGCCGAAAACACCATCAGCACAACGTGTTCATCACGCAGCAACTCCATTTGGTCATTCTTCGCAGACCCTTCGCAACCGGGCATAGGACGGGGCGTAATAGAGGGCGGACAAACACACCGCAAGCACCATGATATGCAGATCGTTCCCGACAGTTGGAGATCAGCACGGGCACGGCCCGCTGGTCCAACGAAAAGACGATAAAGAACATATCCCAGCGTCCACCGGGTGCTTTCAGGTGTCGAAGCAGATCAACGTGAACGGAGCTTCACTGGTAACGGTCCTGGTCAACCGAAGCGATGCACGAAGCACACATGGCGCTGGCACGAAAGCCCAGAGCCCCTATCGGGCAATTGTCCTGCTGCGCTGGAACGCGCTCACCTGCACGCTTCTGCTTATTGCTGCAACGTGCCAGGGGCAACAGCTTTCCAACGAAACCAACAAACAACTGTGCGCCATCCCTCCCCTTGTCGAAAGCACGGTCCGTCTGGAATGGACCCCTCTTTGCTCCGATGATAGTGTCTTCATTATCATGAAGGATGCACGCCATGGTAAAAGGCCGCATCCTGTTCATACACCGACCGCAATTGCTTCCCTCCTCCAACCGGTTCACTCTGCTCCAACCAGTCTGATCGTTGTTGAACCCGTGGACAACTCCGTGTTACCGGTGTTGTTCAGGTGGCCGCCTTGAAGTAAGAACAGCGGTCCATCCGCGTAGCGCCGCGGGAGTAGGTGCATCGCCCAGTTCCTTGGTCAGCAGTGACCAAAAGCCAGACCGTATCGGCAAAATACACCCGCATCGAACGCCTCATGCTGCTGAGCCCATCGCAGTTCCATGAGCCTGAACATCATCCATCACCTCATCACCCCGCTTGCTATCCCGCTCAACATGGTGCCCGCCTTGCTGCTGGCCCAGGATCACCGAACCGCCCCGGAAGGAACCGGTCGCAGTCCGAAGTCTTCCACACAGATCCGGGTAGGCTGGTCGAGCAGCTGGCACATCCCCTGGGCATGTTCCGAACGCTGACCATCCTTTGGATGGAGATGCGCAACCTCTCGGCCACCGTGGAAGCACGCGGCACGCGTTGAATCATCCTATTCCATCAGCCAGCACAGCACCGATACCATGGCCCGGTGGTGGACAATGCTCGATGGTCTGCTCAGCGATGTGTCGGGTCCAAGGTGGCGGTAGCCTAAGGCCCGTTCAAGAACGGCTTCCAAGGCCGGGCCGTGGAAACCGGTCGATGGCGCATGTTGTACACCTGGCACACGGCCTTTGGCGCTTACATCTCCTCCCGGGGCTTCCACCACTTCATCGTTCCATCGCGATACACCTTCGCGATGAAATATCCTTGGTACTTGCACAAGAACTGCCTCATGCGGTTCCGGGCCACCGCATCAGACCGTTGCCCGCTGTGTCCGGTCATGTCGTGCGAGGCAACGCGAGAACACCATTAGCTGCAGCGCAACGAGGCCCATCGCTGCACGTTCCTGGTAGGAAGACGATGAGGTTTATACGTATAATTTTTCCATACCCCCCATAGGACGCCCCGAAAAAGCCTCGTAATGCACTGTGCGTCAGATTAATACGGGCACTTTTTGTGCCACAAAAAGGCCGAAAACGCGGTAATCGGTTCCTATGACGGGCTCTCGGCGCTTGGGATGTTTGCGCCATGTTCAAGCGCAGCAAGGGTTTTAACGCGGGTGGCGCCCGGCCCGAACAGGGGTCCATGGCCACGATCATGTCCGCAGTGGCCACGTTGATCCGATGGGGATACAGGCAGGGCCTTGCCCTCTTGGGCCTTCTGCCGGCCCTTGCGTTCAGCACAGTGGCTTTTGCAGCGATCGTTCCGGCGAACAGATCGATCGACATCGGAGCAAGAACGATCGCCTCAGCGACAAGAGCGATCGACATCGTGGAGAAAGCGATCGTTCCAGGAACAAAAACGATCGACATCAGAGCAAAAGCGATCGACATCGAAGCGAAAGCGATCGCTTCAGCGACAAGAACGATCGATATCGAGGCGAAAGTGATCGCTTCAGCGACAAAAGCGATCGACATCGGATCGAAAGCGATCGTTCCAGCGACAAGAACGATCGACATCGGATCGAAAGCGATCGCTTCAGCGGCAGAAGCGATCGTCCTCGCAGCCCATGCCCTTGGCCCGGACCGGGCATGTATGATGGTGCGGGGGGTCAGGAACAAGGGTCCGCCGCTGGGAAGAGAGTGGCACCCCTGCCGCCTCAGGGCGGCCCCATGAACCAACCTTTTGCTTCCGAACAACAACTCAACCACAACACCTCCTGCCACAAGCAGGAAGATCACGACCAGGACCTGGAAGCACCTGCTGGTGATCGAACACAACGAGCAACACCACCCGAAAAATGGCAACGCTCAAGAAGGGTACTTCGCGCCTGACCCCCACCGAGATGGTGGACAAAGCGCGACTTGTGGAACAACGGATGGACGGCAATGCGGCCTTCCCGAACCCGACACCCTCACTGACCGACATCGCCACCGCGCGCGAAGCGCTGGAAGCGGCGATCACGGCAGCGATGGACGGTGGGCGGACGGCGACCGCCATCCGACGGCATCGCTTCAAGGAACTGAAACAGCTCCTGGACCAGCTGGCCGGGTATGTGAGCAGCATTGCCGAGGGCAACGAGCTCGCCATCCTGAGCTGCGGTTTCGAGGTGCGGCGCAATGGCCCTCCGGCAGCGGAACCCGCGCCGCCCAAGGGTTTGGAGGCGTCGCTGAGCGCGCATCCCGGCCGGGCCGAGCTCTCGTGGCAGCCGGTGAAGGAGGCCCTCACCTACCATGTGCAGGTGAACCGGGTCTCTCCGGATGATGCCTCGGCCTGGGAGCTGGTCGGTGTCACCACGCGGTCGCGTACCAGCCTTAGCGGCCTGGCCAGCGCCCGTGTGCACTGGTTCCGCGTGGCGGCCATCGGCACCAAGGGCATGGGCCCCTGGAGCGACGTGGCCCACACGTTGATCCGCTGACCGGGGGAGCGGAGCCTGCTTCGCACGCCGAGCTCCGTCCCTCCGGCACCAGTTGCCCGCAAAAGGCAGCGGCACGCCCAAGGTAAGGGCTTCGCCCACCGCGTGCCCACCACCCTGAACGACAGCGCCCCGGCCATGAGGCCGGGGCGCTGTGCTTGGGTCCTATCGATCAGTTGGTCACTTGGCGATCACCAGGCGCTCGGTGTAGCGCTGGTTGCCGGCGGTGATGTTCACCATGTACAGGCCATCGGCCATCTCCGTCAGTTCCAGCACCTGATACGCCATGCCATCGTTCACCGCGATGGTACGGCTGCTCACGCGAGCACCGCTCAGATCGTAGATGTCCACGCTGATCGTCTCCACTCCTTCCTCTACGGCGCTCAGGCTCACCGTGAGCTGCTGGCCGTTGTTCGGGTTGGGGAACAGCTTCGCTACGCTCGCTGTGACCCGCATCGCATCTGCATCATGTCCGTTACCTCCGTCCAGCACCATGGCATTCGGGCTGCCCGTGATGGTCACGTT
>Ga0068877_10003508_pt1 | contig 12416 bp, 15 predicted proteins | sample NOAtaG_FD_66437 | JGI IMG/M metagenome (GOLD analysis project Ga0068877, IMG submission 66437) | Freshwater lake microbial communities from Lake Erie, under a cyanobacterial bloom - NOAA_Erie_Diel6S_1000h metaG | ecosystem: Environmental > Aquatic > Freshwater > Lake | place: USA: Ohio, Lake... | reverse complement strand
GGAAGGTTGAAAAATTGGATTTCTTGTCATTCAAATCGATTCACGGTATCAAAGAATCATCCTGTCTTGACAGCTTTCTCAAAAGTGTGCTATAATACTAGAGTATCCAGAATGAAACCAATTTTGATTGTAATGAGAACGAATGGACTATTGAAAATGGAAGGATTTTGCGCGGAGTAGAGCAGCCTGGTAGCTCGTTGGGCTCATAACCCGAAGGTCAATGGTTCAAATCCATTCTCCGCTAGAAATTTTTGATAATTTTAATAAAAAACTTTTTTTTTTATTAAAATTATATAGTGAACATTAGACATTTATACAGTTTTACAGATGACATTAAATTTACAAACACCTTTTCCAACTTTTGGTGGAAGTACTGGAGGCTGGTTACGTTCAGCTGAAGTTGAAGAAAAATATGCTATTACTTGGACAAGTTCAAAAGAACAAATATTTGAGATGCCAACCGGCGGTGCAGCAATCATGCGTAATGGAGAAAACTTGTTATACTTAGCTCGCAAAGAACAATGTTTAGCATTAGGAACTCAATTACGGACGTTTAAGATTAATGACTATAAAATCTATCGGATTTTCCCAAGTGGCGAAGTTCAATATTTACATCCAAAAGACGGTGTGTTCCCAGAAAAAGTAAATCCAGGAAGAGTTTCAGTAAATACTCGTAATTTTTCAATTGGAAAAAATCCAAATCCGGCTTCTATAAAATTTAGTGGAACAACAACATACGAAGGTTAATACAATCAAGATTAGTTTTAGAACTAATCTTTTTGGCGAGATGGCAGAGTTGGTCGATTGCGTCGGTTTTGAAAACCGATGAATCTTTGCGGGTTCCGTGGGTTCGAATCCCACTCTCGCCTTTCATGACTTGTAGTTTGCTTAACAGTGTTTAAAAAGTCAAAATTATCTTATGAGTAAAGTTTACGATTGGTTTGAAGAACGATTAGAAGTTCAGGCAATTGCTGATGATATTTCTAGTAAATATGTTCCACCTCATGTAAATATTTTTTATTGTTTTGGCGGTCTTGTTTTAACTTGCTTTTTAATCCAAGTTGCGACTGGATTTGCAATGACATTCTATTATCGACCTAGCGTTGTAGATGCTTTTGCATCTGTGGAATACATTATGACGAGTGTCAATTTTGGTTGGCTAATTCGTTCACTACACCGATGGTCCGCAGGTATGATGGTTCTAATGTTAGTCTTACATGTGTTCCGGGTATATTTAACTGGCGGATTTAAGAAGCCTCGTGAATTAACTTGGGTAACTGGAGTAATTTTATCAGTTGTAACTGTATCATTTGGTGTTACTGGTTATTCTTTACCATGGGATCAAGTTGGATTTTGGGCGTGTAAAATTGTAACAGGTGTTCCAGCTGCAGTTCCAATTGTAGGACCACCATTAGTTTTAGTTTTACGTGGTGGAGAAAGCGTCGGTCAAGCAACATTAACACGATTTTATAGTGCCCATACATTTGTATTACCCGTTGCAGCGGCCGTACTAATGTTAACTCACTTTTTAATGATTCGTAAACAAGGCATTTCAGGACCTTTATAGTTTAACAAATAAGATAATTGAAATATTAAAAAAGTATTATGTCAGTAATTAAAAAACCCGATTTAACAGATCCTAAATTAAGAGCAAAATTAGCAAAAGGAATGGGCCATAATTATTATGGAGAACCGGCATGGCCGAATGATATTTTATATATCTTTCCTTTAACTATGTTAGGTATTTTCGCTTGTTGCGTTGGTTTATCAGTCTTAGCACCAACACAATTAGGTGAGCCAGCCGATCCATTCAATACACCATTGGAAATTTTACCGGAATGGTATTTCTTCCCGACATTTAATTTATTACGAGTATTACCAAATAAATTATTAGGAGTGTTAGCAATGGCATCTGTTCCGATTGGTCTTGTAACAATTCCATTCATTGAAAACGTGAACAAGTTTCAAAATCCATTCCGACGTCCAATTGCAAGTTTATTGTTTATTCTAGGTTTTTTTACAGCGGTTTGGTTAGGAATTGGTGCATGTTTACCGATTGACAAAGCTGTTTCACTTGGATTCTGGTAATTGTTCCATTCGAAAGTTCACGAAACCATAGTTTCGTGAACCTTCCAATCGGGAGAACCGAAAAGTCTTACTGGCAAGTACTTCGACGGAATCGGATCGTTGTTGAAACTCTTTTTTACTTTTATTAGTTTACTTCTTCCGAAATTCTCGGTTTCTAAAAAATAGTTTGTCAAAATTTTTTTCGAAATCACTCAAATCACTCCCTAGCCAAACTGGATAAATTGGAATAAAAAAACAATGGAAAATTATATAAATGATTCTGAAGGAATCATTTATACAATAATACTATAATCATCAACATATAATAGATCTAGTTGAAACGCAATTGCTAAATAAACGAAAATATCAGTCATAGTAGCAATATTCAAAAAACGTTCGGCCGAGCTAGGAGAGCCTAAGACATTACTTTTATTGGCAAAACTTGCTAATCCAACATTTTCTTTAGGAATTCGAAACAAAATAATTCCAATGAGAAAGATACTTACACTAACTCCCAGAATCGTTAACACAGGTTTAAGGACAGACATAGATCAATGGTTAAAAAAATTGGAATAGAAAGAAAAGTTTATTCGTCAATTTCAAATATTTCTTTGAAAACTTTATTGACTTTATCGCCGGAATCAATCGATTCTAGTGGATCTTTTCGTAATCGATGACGTAAGCACAATGTAATAACTTTAGAAATATCTTTCACAGTTACTTTGTCACGATTATTATAAGCTGCGTGAGCTCGAGCGGCACGATTTGTGACAATATCACCTCGTAAACCATCGACGTCTAAACGACTACAAACTTCTGAAATTTTAATTCGTAAATCATACTCAAGTTCCACTTTTGGGAGTAATTCTTGAGCAGCCACAATACGATCTCGTAGTTCTTGTTGTTGTGATTCGTAATTTTCAATCCAAATCATTGGAGATTGATCAAACGATGTTCGTTCTTCGACTACTTTCACTCGTAAAATTGGATCTTTGACAGTTCGAATTTCCGCATGCATTCCAAATCGATCTAATAATTGTGGTCGTAATTCACCTTCTTCTGGGTTCCCAGATCCAACTAATACGAATCGTGCTGGATGACGAATCGAAATTCCTTCGCGTTCCACAGTATTCCATCCTGAGGCTGCAGAATCTAATAGAATGTCGACTAAATGGTCATCTAATAAATTAACTTCATCCACATAGAGAATGCCTCGATTTGCTTTTGCTAATAAACCAGGTTCGAATGCTTTAATTCCTTCTGTTAAGGCTTTCTCAATATCAATAGTTCCACAAACACGATCTTCCGTTGCGCCAAGCGGTAAATCCACCATTGGAATTTTGATAAATTCTGTCTCAATTGGCTTCGAACCATTTTGAATCAATGTTTTAACTTCATTACTCATTAATTCTAAATCTGTTGGATGAGAGTTAAAAGGATCATCTTTTACTACTTCAATCTCTGGAAGCAAATCCGCAATTGCCCGAATCGTTGTGGATTTCCCAGTTCCACGGTCACCCATAATCATTACACCACCAATTTTTGGGTCGATAACATTTAATTGCAAAGCAAGTTTCATTTCTTCTTGACCAACAATAGCTGTAAACGGAAAAACTGGGGTAATAAAATTTTTTAAATCTTTTTGTACCATAAATTGTAACTTCTATTCGTAAATATATAACTTTGAAACTTATTTTTGAGGGATTTCTTAACAATGTGTGTTAAGATTTATTATTCATAAAGCGCTGTTCCTAAACTAATAGCTAAGACTGCTCCTAATAATGCAATACATAAAGCTGTATAAACTTGTGAATCAGAAATCATAAAAACTCCTAACGGTTAAAAAGTAAACTAGCGTAATTCTAAAAAAATCAGATGGTAAATTATAACAAAAACAGTCTTTCTCCATATACTTATAATTATAGACGAAAGTAACTAAAATCTTGAAATTAAATCAATTCAAATTACCAACTTGATTTTGTTACACCTGGTAACAAACATTGATGCGCCATTTCACGAAAAACATGACGTGATATTCCAAAATCACGAAAGACCCCACGGGGACGACCAGTTTTCCAACAACGGTTTCGAATACGGATTTTGGCACTATTGCGGGGTAATTTTTGAATTTTGGAATGAATTTCTAGTTTGCCTAGAAAACTTCGTTCCTGTTTATAGTCGTTTAATAACGTTGCTCTTTGAAAAGCATATTTTTTTTCTAAGCGAATTCTCTTTTTTTCACGCTCAATCATACTTTTTTTTGCCATACTAATTTTGTCGATTTATTAAATTTAAATAAAGAGTTAAAAATTTGTGAGCCTACACGTTCCAAACGAGTCTAAAATCGCTGCTCACTCGTTTGTCCAGTATCGATTTTTCTTCGTTGCCCTAGTATAATACTTTTAAATTTTGGAAAAGTCAAGAATGGAACCGACTTTCCAAAGTTTCTGAGTAGTTCGGTAAGAACGAATTAAATTGATTAATTTTTTCAATCTTTACTTATAATAATAAATTAGCTAACTTTTATGTAGTTTAGTTGTAAGAAAGTCAAAAACCATTATTTATATTGAGGAATGTATTACTATGGCATTACCATGGTATCGTGTTCACACTGTTGTTTTAAATGATCCTGGAAGATTAATTGCAGTCCATTTAATGCACACAGCGTTAGTTGCAGGTTGGGCTGGATCAATGGCACTTTATGAACTAGCTGTGTTTGATCCGTCGGATCCTGTTTTAAATCCTATGTGGCGTCAAGGCATGTTTGTTATGCCATTTATGACTCGTTTAGGTATTACCGATTCTTGGGGTGGATGGAGTATTACTGGTGAAAGCGTTTCAAACCCTGGGATTTGGAGTTTTGAAGGAGTAGCTTTATCACACATTATTTTATCAGGAATGTGTTTCTTAGCGGCAATCTGGCATTGGGTTTACTGGGATTTAGAATTATTCCGTGATCCTCGAACAGGTGAACCAGCATTAGATTTACCGAAAATTTTCGGAATTCATTTATTTTTATCAGGATTAGCATGTTTCGGGTTTGGAGCATTCCACGTAACTGGTTTATTTGGTCCTGGTATTTGGGTTTCGGATGCCTATGGAATTACGGGACGAGTTCAACCTGTAGCACCGTCTTGGGGTGCAGATGGTTTTAATCCATTTAATCCAGGTGGTATTGCGGCTCATCATATTGCAGCAGGAATCTTTGGTATCTTTGCAGGTGTTTTCCATTTAACAGTTCGTCCACCACAACGATTATACCGTGCTTTACGAATGGGGAATATTGAAACGGTTTTATCAAGTAGTATCGCCGCAGTATTCTGGGCAGCATTTGTAACATCAGGTACAATGTGGTACGGGGCAGCTGCAACACCAATCGAACTATTTGGGCCAACTCGTTATCAATGGGATAGTGGTTATTTCCAACAAGAAATTGAACGACAAGTAGAAGCGTCTGTTAGTGAAGGTTTATCAGAAAGTCAAGCATGGTCAAGAATTCCAGATAAATTAGCCTTTTATGACTATATTGGTAATAACCCAGCGAAAGGTGGTTTATTCCGTGCGGGTCCAATGAATAAAGGTGATGGGATTGCCGAAGCTTGGTTAGGTCATCCAATTTTCCGTGATAAAGAAGGTCGAGAATTAACGGTACGACGTATGCCAGCATTCTTCGAAACATTCCCAGTTATTCTAGTTGATAAAGATGGAATTATTCGTGCCGATATTCCATTCCGTCGTGCAGAATCAAAATACAGTATTGAGCAAGTAGGCGTAACTGTTGATTTTTATGGTGGTAAATTAAATGGTCAAACATTCAAAGATGCCCCAACGGTTAAGAAATTTGCACGAAAAGCTCAATTAGGAGAAGTATTTGAATTTGACCGAACAAGTGTAGCTTCCGATGGTGTATTTAGAAGTAGTCCACGTGGATGGTATACATTTGGTCATGCGAACTTCGCTTTATTATTCTTCCTTGGCCATTTATGGCACGGTGGTCGAACAATCTTCCGTGATGTATTTACAGGTATTGGTGCGGAAGTGACAGAACAAGTTGAGTTCGGTGCGTTCCAAAAACTTGGTGATAAATCAACTAAAAAACAAGGTGCTGTGTAAGGTAAGCCATAGCCGGGTTTTTAAATTTCTTCATATTTAAATAGGATCACAAACAATGGAAGCTTTAGTTTATACATTTTTACTTATTGGTACTTTAATGGTAATTTTCTTTGCCGTATTCTTCCGTGATACGCCTAGAATTCTTCGAAAATAAAACCAATTTAATTGGTTTTAGTTTCTAATCTTCATGTTCTTCAAATGGATCACGTAAGTTTTTTGAGGTTGGTCCAAACGCAGTGTAAATAGAATATGTAGTAATTCCTAAAAGCAAACTTGATACAAAAATTACAATAATAGTTGCTGTTTCCATGGTATATGTAAATTATGATTAACTTCCTAATATTATATACCATACTAATAGAAAAATTAACTTATTAAAAATTTAAATATGGCATTACGAACAAGATTAGGTGAAATTTTACGCCCATTAAATGCTGAATATGGTAAAGTTGCACCAGGTTGGGGTACTACTCCAATTATGGGTGTGGTAATGGCAGCATTCTTAGTTTTTTTATTAATTATTTTACAAATTTACAACTCATCACTGATCATCGAAAATGTTGACGTAGATTGGGCAAACGGTATTGTATAATAATATTCAAAATAATTTAAGAAAACAAATTTGTCTTCTTAAATTATAAAAATTGCACACATTAACTATATATATATCTCTATGGATATTATCAGTCTAGGTTGGGCCGGTTTAATGACAATGTTTACGTTTTCATTAGCGTTAACGGTTTGGGCTCGAAATGGTTTCTAATTATTTAAATTCTTTGTAGAATATTATGGAATTAATCAGACAAATTTTTCCGTATGCAAGTCCAGAAATTGTTAGCACGGCAGTTATCTGCTTTTTTATGACGTTATTTGGTCTTTCATTAGGATTCGCTCTATTAAAAGTACAAGGCGAATAATTCGTGATTTAATAATAATATGATTGATATTATTATTAAATTTTCGAAACTTCTTAGTGAGTTGGGAACGAGGAATCAGCTCTCTATTGGATTATTTTTTCCGTTCACTAGAAAAAGATTGTTTTCCATTCGAACGAAGTCCTGGGGAATTTTTCGAAAACAATTGCAAACACGGAACGATTTTCCTAAATTTTAGGATAGTCTTGGAAACTAGTAGAAAAACGGGACTGACGAGACTCGAACTCGCAACTTCCGCCGTGACAGGGCGGTGCTCTAACCAATTGAACTACAATCCCAATGGAAACTATTTATTGTTTCACAAAGATTAGTGGAATTTTTCGAAACTGTCAATTTTTTTTTGATCCATTTTTAAAAACAAAGGAGAAACAGGGATTCGAACCCTGGGTACAAAAAATTGTACGATAGATTAGCAATCTATTGCTTTCGACCACTCAGCCATTTCTCCTAAATGAATCGTCTTTCCATTTCAATAACAGATTTGAATCAGTAGATGGCTCTGGTGGGAGTTGAACCTACGACCTTGGGCTTATGAATCCCCTGCTCTTACCACTGAGCTACAGAGCCTTGGACTACTTTCCTTACAAGCTAGTATACCATAATTTTGGACTGACTTCGACTAAAATTACTGTTACCAACGATTTGAAAGGTCACCAAGGGAAAACGAACGGAAAAGATTAAATGAATTTTTAACGATTAACTTATATAATTGTAATAGTTAAAAATTTAGTATAATTTTCGATCATGAATGATTTTTGGAACAATATTTCTCGTTACCCGCGATTTTTTATAAGTAGTTTAATTGGATTACTTTTAATTATCCTAGCTCCTTTTCGAAACTTATTCAAAATTCCTCGGTTTCGTTGGATTGGAATCCTTGGAACCGTTCTACTGTTTGGACTTTTTTACAGTATTATCCAAAAGATGATAGGACTTTAAGGTTAACAACTGGAACTCGTTCGACGAAGCACTCCAATCCGAAAGTTGTGGAAAGTGGGCCGGGTTGGATTCGAACCAACGTAGCAATACGCAACGGATTTACAATCCGCTTCCTTTAACCACTCGGACACCGACCCATAGATAGACACTATGCTACCATATAAAAAATGAAAAAACAATATTTCTCTAACTTCTAATATTGACATTTGGATTGCTTTTTTGTATAAATATATGTATGATCTAGTCTAGATTATACAAATGGGTAATTAACTCAGCGGTAGAGTGTCTGCCTTACAAGCAGAAGGTCACAGGTTCAAATCCTGTATTACCCATTAATAATCTAACAAAAGGGCCTATCGTCTAACGGATTAGGACAATGACCTTCTAAGTCATCAATGTAGGTTCGATTCCTACTGGGCCTAATACCTCCCGTCAAAGAAACCGTTTAAAATAATTTAACTATTGACAAATACTCAGTCCTTGATTAAGATGAATCTAATCGGAGCAATGGAACTGTAGACAATGGTAGAGAACTTCCAATGAAAATTCAAAAGGAAAGATTGCTGGTGTAGCTCAATGGTAGAGCAACGGATTTGTAATCCGTAGGTTGGGGGTTCAAGTCCCTTCACCAGCTTCGCAAAACTTTTTTCGTTATTTTTTCGAGAAACGAACAGATTCTAAGCTATGCACCTTCGAGTAGAGTAAAAATTCTTTTTTGTTCGTTGGTACGTGAAGTACCGTTTCTGACGCAGTCTAACAAACAACTAAGAAAACATCTGTCACTCTTCGCAATTTGTGACAAAACTTCTAAGATTCGATGCTTTACGCTTGGAACGACGGTCGATGGAAAAAGAATTTGTGAGTGTTTCGCCAGACGGAACGAATGCAACTTCGATAAAAGATACAAAAAATATTGGGTCCTTCCAATTCCTGAATAAGAAACTCAAACCGTCGTTTTTCCATTTGTTTCCTTTCGGTTTGATTTCCAAAACGATTCGTTTTAAAATCCTAAAGATTTTTATTTAGGATTTTAAAAAGTGTTTAAACTTCAAATTGACTTCCTCGTCGATATTGTAAAAATGCTGCCACAAAAAGACCAATTGCAGTTACCGTAATCAGTCCTAAAACTATTCCAGATAATAAAGGTTCTACCATATATTTGTATTTTGATTATAAACGTAAGTATGATTATCTTTTAGATAGCATTATACAATTACTTCATTTATTTCGAAGCGTAAAATTATCTAAATCCAATCGCAGCTTGCCATACAAATGCTAATAATAAGAAGAAAAGTGGAATAACTGGTAAGACATCTACAATTGGACTGAAGATAACGTATGATTCTGGTAAACGAGATAATAATAAAGTTTCCATAAATAATAATATATTTTAAAAAATTTTTAACGACTAATACTAGTAGATTTGATAGTATTAATTCTACTATAAAACCAAGGAAATTTTTAATTATATTAATCTTTCATTTTACCAAATTTTAATGTACAATTTATTACCGTACATATCTCTATGTAAATAAACCATTTTCCAGAATAAAAATATGACAGCTGCATTTTTACCGGCAATTTTAGTACCGCTTGTTGGGTTAGTTTTCCCTGCGCTTAGTATGGCATTATTCTTTCTTTATAGTTCCATTGATGACATTAGTTAACAGTTTTGCAACTTAAACTACTTCGGGATGAGTTCCGAGTAGTTTTTCGAAAACCAGTCATTAGCTCAGTTTTCTTAGAAATAGGCCCATTCGGAGCGAGGTGTATTTCTAAAAAAACTGAGCCTACGACTTTCTATTGGCCCGGGACGTAGAGGGAGGAAATAAGCGAAACCTAAAACTGGAAACTCGTAGTCTGGAATTATTTTACAAATTTTCTTATTTTTCTAAGTTTTGACATATAATGCTATGGTAGATTGATAAGATTTAGAGTAAAAGCTACTACTTAATGTTTACTCTGTTCAAATACTTGAATGAAAGGATTCTTAAAATATGACCATTGCTATTGGGCAAAACCAAGAACGTGGCTTATTTGATCTAGTGGATGATTGGTTAAAGAAAGATCGATTTGTCTTCGTTGGTTGGTCAGGTTTATTATTATTTCCTACGGCTTATTTAGCAGCTGGTGGATGGATGACAGGTACAACATTTGTAACATCATGGTACACACATGGTCTAGCAACTTCTTACCTAGAAGGATGTAACTTTTTAACAGCAGCAGTTTCAACACCTGCCAATAGTATGGGTCACTCATTATTACTTTTATGGGGTCCAGAAGCACAAGGTGATTTTACTCGCTGGTGTCAAATTGGTGGTCTTTGGGCCTTTGTTGCGTTACACGGTGCATTTGGTTTAATTGGATTCTGTCTACGTCAATTTGAAATTGCTCGTTTAGTGGGTATTCGTCCATATAACGCAATTGCGTTTTCAGGTCCAATTGCTGTGTTTGTTTCGGTATTCTTATTATACCCTTTAGGACAAGCTAGCTGGTTCTTCGCACCAAGTTTTGGTGTAGCAGCAATTTTCCGTTTCTTACTATTCTTACAAGGTTTCCACAACTGGACGTTAAATCCATTCCATATGATGGGTGTAGCTGGTATTTTAGGTGGTGCCTTACTTTGTGCCATTCATGGTGCTACAGTAGAAAATACACTATTTGAGGATGGTGATGCGGCAAATACATTCCGTGCATTTACTCCAACTCAATCCGAAGAAACATACTCAATGGTTACTGCAAACCGTTTCTGGTCACAAATTTTTGGTGTAGCATTTTCTAACAAACGTTGGTTACATTTCTTCATGTTATTTGTACCAGTAACTGGATTATGGACAAGTGCTATTGGGATCGTTGGTTTAGCATTAAACTTACGTGCTTATGACTTCGTTTCACAAGAATTACGTGCAGCGGAAGATCCAGAATTTGAAACATTCTATACAAAAAATATTTTATTAAACGAAGGTATTCGTGCTTGGATGGCTGCACAAGATCAACCACATGAAAACTTTGTATTCCCTGAGGAGGTATTACCACGTGGAAACGCCCTTTAATAGTAGTATAGCAGGTCGCGATATTGAATCGACTGGATTTGCTTGGTGGAGTGGAAATGCTCGTTTAATTAATGTTTCAGGAAAATTATTAGGTGCCCATGTGGCACATGCTGGTCTAATGGTATTTTGGGCTGGTGCAATGATTTTATTTGAAGTTTCTCATTTCGTACCAGAAAAACCTTTGTATGAACAAGGTTTTATTTGTATGCAACATTTAGCAACTTTAGGGTATGGAATTGGTCCAGGTGGAGAAATTACGACAACATTACCATACTTTGCGGTTGGTGTAATCCATTTAATTTCGTCAGCAGTATTAGGATTTGGTGGTATTTACCATTCATTATTAGGTCCTGATACGTTAGAAGAATCATTCCCATTCTTTGGATATGATTGGCGTGATAAAAATAAAATGACAACAATTTTAGGTATTCATTTATGCTTACTAGGTTGTGGTGCGTTCTTATTAGTCGCTAAAGCAATGTATATTGGTGGTGTTTATGATACTTGGGCACCAGGTGGTGGAGACGTTCGTTTTATTACAACTCCTACATTAAATCCAATTGTGATCTTTGGTTATGTATTCCGTTCTCCATTTGGTGGAGATGGTTGGGTTGTTTCTGTAAACAACATGGAAGACATTATTGGTGGTCACATCTGGGTTGGAATTTTATGTATTACTGGCGGAATTTGGCATATCTTTACAAAACCATTTGCATGGGCACGTCGTGCTTTTGTATGGTCCGGTGAAGCGTACCTTTCTTACAGTTTAGCAGCAATTTCTCTAATGGGATTTACAGCTTCTTTATATTCTTGGTATAATAACACAGCTTATCCAAGTGAATTATATGGTCCAACAGGTCCAGAAGCATCGCAATCACAAGCATTTACATTCTTAGTTCGTGACCAACGCTTAGGTGCGAATGTTTCCTCAGCACAAGGTCCAACTGGTTTAGGTAAATATTTAATGCGTTCTCCAAGTGGAGAAATCATCTTTGGTGGTGAAACAATGCGTTTCTGGGATTTACGTGCACCATGGGTAGAACCATTACGTGGTCCAAATGGCTTAGATATTAATAAAATTAAGAATGATATCCAACCATGGCAAGAACGTCGTGCGGCAGAATATATGACACATGCTCCATTAGGTTCACTAAACTCAGTAGGTGGTGTAGCAACAGAAATTAACTCTGTAAACTACGTATCACCTCGTTCATGGTTATGTTGTTCACACTTTATCCTAGGATTTTTCTTCTTAGTTGGTCACTGGTGGCACTCAGGTCGTGCTCGTGCAGCGGCAGCTGGTTTCGAA
>Ga0068877_10003505_pt1 | contig 12422 bp, 6 predicted proteins | sample NOAtaG_FD_66437 | JGI IMG/M metagenome (GOLD analysis project Ga0068877, IMG submission 66437) | Freshwater lake microbial communities from Lake Erie, under a cyanobacterial bloom - NOAA_Erie_Diel6S_1000h metaG | ecosystem: Environmental > Aquatic > Freshwater > Lake | place: USA: Ohio, Lake... | reverse complement strand
GGTCGAGGCGGGCGCTGCCTGTGGATGCCGACACGGTGGAGATCGAGCGGCGGCTGTATCGCGATGGCGGCAGCGAGTACCTGATCAACGGGCGCAAGGCGCGGCTGAAGGACATCCGCGAGTTGTTCCTGGATACGGGCGTGGGCGCGGATGCGTACTCGATCATCGAGCAGGGGAAGGTCGACGCGATGCTGTTGGCCTCGCCCATGGAGCGGCGGACGGTCTTTGAGGAAGCCGCGGGTGTGGCGAAGTATCGCCAGCGGAAGGCGGAGGCGGAGCGGAAGCTGGAGCGGACGGATACGAACCTGGTGCGCTGCCGGGAGCAGTTGGATTCGACGGAGCGGCGGCTGCGGATCGTCAAGGGGCAGGCGGAGCGGGCGCGGAAGTTCAAGGTCCTCGACGAAGAGCTGCGGGCCTTACGGCTGGTGCTGGCGCTGGATCAGTTCGACGATCTGCACGAGCGGCTGCGCGGGCTGACGAGCCGGCTGGCGGAGTTGAGTGTCGAGCGGACGGCGGCGGCGGAGCAGCTTGCGCAGCTTGAGGCGGCGCGGCAGGAGGCGGAGATCAAGCGGCACGAGGTGGCCGACGATTTGCGGCGTGCGGAGGCGGCGCGGCAGGAGGCATCGCACCGCGAGCAGTCGGCGCAGCAGCGGCGTCGCTCGGCGGAGAATGCCAGTGCGCAGACGCGGCAGGCTCTGGAGCGTGACCAGCGCGCGCTCGGTGAGATCGGCGAGCAGATCGACGCGATCCAGAACGCCACCGAGGCGGCCACGGTGCAGATCGAGGCGCTGACGAAGCAACTGGCCGACGGCGAGCGTGAACTGGCGGAGCTGGGCAACGCGCGGGCTTTGGTCAGCGATCGGATCAGCGTGATGCGCGGGGAGCTTGGTCAGAAGCGCACGGCGGCGGCGAACATCGACCGCGAGCGGGCGGCGATCATGGCGGCGGTGGATCAGGATCAGCGGCGGGCGGCGGTTTTGGCGGATCAGCTCGGGAAGCTCGGCTCGCGGGCGACGGGGAATCAGGCGGAGCGGGCACGGTTGGCCGAGCAGCGCGGGACGCTGGAGAAGACGGTCGAGCAGGGGCGGGTCGCGGTGGCGGGGCTGGATCAGCGGCTGAAGGAACTGACGGAGACGGCGGGGACGCTCGCGAGCGATCGGCGTGCGCGGGCGGAGCGGCTGGCGGAGCTTGAGCAGAAACTGGCGCGCGTGGACGGGCGACGGGCGACGCTGAAGGAGTTGGTTGTCAGCCGGGCGGGGCTTGGGCAGGCGGTCAAGCAGGTGCTCAGCAGCGCGCAGGGCGGCGGGGCGGATGGGCCCTTCGCGGGCGTGCGCGGGGTGCTGAGTGATCTGATCGAGACCGACGGCGAGCATGCCGCGACGGTGGAACTGGCCCTCGGTGGGCGGCTGCAGGCGCTGGTGGTGCGGACGCTTGCGGAGATGCCCGGGGAAGCGGCGCTTTCGACGTTGAGCGGGCGGGTGGTTTTCTTGAGTGCGGCACCGCTGAGCAGGGGTGAAGAGCCTGCGGAGGTGACGGTTGTTGACGGGGTGGTGACGCCCGGCACGGGCGAACACGCGACGGCGGGTGATGCGGTTGAGCCGTCGGTGGTTGCGGCGGCGAGCGTGGGCATCGAGATCCCCGGGGCGGTGTGCGTGCGTGGGCTGGTGCGGGCGCGGCGGATGAGCACGGCGGCGGAGGGTGTCTCGGACGCGATGGTTGATGAGGATGCGGTGGCGGTTGAGCGCGTGCTCGATCGCTTGCTCGGGCAGACGTACCTGGTGCGTGATCTGGACGCGGCGATGATGGCCGCGGCGGTTTTGAGCGCTCGCGGCGAGACCGGGGCGCGGTTTGTCACGAACGTGATCAGCGGCGAGGGGAAGCCCGGCGGCGGGCTGGTGATCGAGCCGGACGGGCGGGTCTTTGCCGGGCCTATCGGTGCGGAAGAGGAGGCGGGGAGCACGGGCGCGGCGCCGGGCGTCTTGCAGCGGCGCAGCGAGCTTGAGGCCCTTGAAGCCGAGGCGGCGGAACTCTCCGGCGTGGTGACGGGTGAGCGTGCGGCGCTGCAGGCGGTGGACGGCGAGGCGGCGCGGATCGGCGAGAGCCTCGCCTCGGCGCGGTCGGAGCTTTCGACGCAGCGGCGGGCGCTGGATCAGGGCGAATCCCGGCTTGAGCAGCTCACGCGCGAGGGTGAGCGGCTGGAGCGCGAGCAGACGGTGCTCAGCGAGGAGATCTCGCAGTTGACCGAACGTTCGGCGGCGTTGGACCGCGAGCGGAACGAGCTGACGGGCAAGGCCGAGCGTTTGGGGAGGCTGTACGCGGAGCAGAGCGAGGCGTGCCGGTCGATGGAGAACGAACTGGCGGCGGTGATGGCGGAGATGGAGACGAGCGCCGAGGCGATGACGCAGGCGAAGGTGCGCGTCGGGCGTCTGGCGGAGCAGCTTTCGTCCTCGCGGCGTGAGCGGCAGCGGCTGGAGCAGGCGGAGGCGGACCAGCGGCGTCGGCTCATGCACCTTGAGCAGGCGGTGAAGACGGCGGAGGCGGGGCTGGTTGAGCACAACGAGACGATGGCCCGCAGCCAGCGTGAGGGCGAGGAAGCGAAGCTGCAGGGCGAGGAGGCCCTGAAGCGCGAGAAGGAACTCTCCGGCGTGCTGTCGGAGGTGACGATGAACAGCGGGCGGCTCGGTGAGGTACTGGTGATCGCGCGGGAGAAGGCTTCGCACGTTGAGCGCGACTGGCACAGTTTGGAAGTCGCCAAGCGTGAGGCCGAGGTCAAGCGTGAGGCGCTCGAAGAGCGTGCGGGTGAAGAACTCGGCGAGAATCTGGCGCAGCTCCACGCGGAGTACGCGCAGATCTTTGTTGATGCGCCGGTGGCGTCGATGAACGCGGAGGGTGCGGCGGAGACCGGAGCTGTTGACGGTGAAGCGGGCGCGGATGCCGCCGTGGCGGGGTTCGGCAGCGTGCCGACCGAGCCGGTGGATGCGGTGCGGATCGTGAGAGTCGACAGCGAAGAGGCGTCTGACCGGGTGGACCTGCTGAAGTCGGAGATCAAGAAGCTCGGCAACGTGAACCTCGACGCGATCGAGGAAGAGAACCTTCTGGCGGGGAAGAACGAGGAGTTGGCGGCGCAGGTGGCCGACCTTGATAGCGCCGCGAAGGACCTCCGCGAGCTGATTGAGCAGCTCAACATCGCCAGCCGGGAGCGGTTCAAGAAGACCTTCGAGCAGGTGAGCGAGCACTTTGCGGGCGAAAGCGGGATGTTCAGGAAGCTCTTTGGTGGCGGCAAGGCGGAGGTGAAGCTCATGCCGCTGGTGAAGGACGGTGTGGAGACGGGGGAGACGGACTGGCTGGAGAGTGGGATCGAGATCATCGCCAAGCCGCCGGGCAAGGAGCCGCGGAGCATCAGCCAGCTTTCGGGCGGGGAGAAGAGCATGACGGCGGTTGCGCTGTTGATGAGCATCTTCCGCAGCAAGCCGGCGTGCTTCTGCGTGCTGGACGAAGTGGACGCGGCCCTCGACGACGCGAACGTCGACCGCTTCTGCAAGGTCGTGCGGCAGTTCACGGATCTTTCCAGCTTCATCGTCATCACCCACCACAAGCGGACGATGCACGAGGGTGACCAGCTCTACGGCGTCACCATGCAGGAGCGCGGCGTCAGCAAGCGTGTGGCGGTGAAGATTGATCAGGTCGGGCCCGACGGGCGCATCAAGCCCGAGGGCGAGAGCGCAACCGGCGGGCGGGGCGGGGCTTCGGGGAAGGTTGAACGGGCGGCGGCAACGCGTGGTGAGCAGCCCTCGGCGTCTGAAGAAGCGTCGGGCGGTGTGGCGGTTGCCGAGGCGGAGCCCGCTGGCGGTGGAGGCAAGCCGGGCGGCGGGCGGATGGGCCCGCTTCGGCGCGGGCTGGCTGGGCTTTTGCAGGAGAGTGCCCAGCCGGAGAATGCCGAGGGAACGAACGGATAAACCGGCTTTCGGGCGACCGGGCGGGCTGTTCGGCGGGCAGATCTGGAGTAAGGGCCCGGGTGTGAATATGGTTGCGCAGCGTCCGCCGATGCCGGGGACGAAGGCCGTCGGATCCGGCGAGGGTCGAGGGATGAGTGCCCGTCGCCGGACGGGTATTGGTTTGATCATCAACGATGCGGCAGTTGAGCCGCCGAAGGACCGCCGCAGAAGAGGAACACCATGAGCACGCACACCGCCAAAGGTCACGCGCATTCCAGCAGCAGCCAAGCCTCGAACCACGCCGCCGCGAGTGCGGAGAAGGCCGCCGCGTTCGCCAAGGGGCTTGAGGGGGTCATCGGCGGGCAGACGGCGGTCTGCTCCATCGAGCAGGACAAGCTGATCTACCGCGGGTACGAGATCCACGACCTGGCGGAGCACGCGACCTTTGAGGAGGTGGCGTTCCTGCTGCTCGAGGGGCACAAGCCCGACTCGCGTGAGCTTGAGCGCTTCAAGGCGGAGATCGTCGCCGAGCGTTCGTTGCACCCGGCGGTGACGAGCTTTATTGAGTCCAGCGGGGCGTGGCTGGCGAGCGGGCGGGCGGTGCCGATGGACGTGCTGCGGACGGCCGTGAGCATCCTCGGGCACACCGACCCGGACTGTCAGGACAACACCGCTGCGGCGAACCTCCGCAAGTCGAAGCGTTTGCTGGCGAAGATCCCCACCATCGTCGGGCACATGCAGAACGTCATCGACGGGCGGGCGCTCATCGGGCGCGAGCTCGGCGGCGACCCGGCGCTCTCCCACGCGGCGAACCTGCTGTACATGATGACGGGCAAGCGCCCAGGCAAGGACGAGGCGCGGGTGATGGACGTGAGCCTGATCCTCTACGCCGAGCACGAGTTCAACGCCAGCACCTTCACCACGCGGGTGATCAGCGGCACGCTGAGCGACATGCACAGCGCGGTGGCGGGCGGGATCGGCGCGCTGAAGGGCCCACTGCACGGCGGGGCGAACGAGATGGCGATGGAGATGCTCAAGGAGATTTTCGCCAGCGTGGGCGAGGCGGGCATCGGCACCAGCGCGGTGGACGAGTGGATGCAGAAGGCCTTCGACACCAAGCGGAAGCTCATGGGCTTCGGGCACCGGGTATATAAGAACGGGGACCACCGCGCGGGGATCCTCATGGGCCTGGGCAAGAAGATGGCCGCGACGCTGCCGGGGACCTTCGGCGGGCTGGCGGCGAGCAAGTGGTTCCAGCTCGGCGAGCAGGTGCAGAAGATCATGCTCAGCAAGAAGAACATCCACCCGAACGTGGACTTCCCGTGCGGGATGACGTATTTCACGATGAAGATCCCGGTGCCGCAGTACACGCCGATCTTCGTGGCCAGCCGCATCACGGGCTGGTGCGCGCACATCATGGAACAGCACGGGGACAACCGGCTGATCCGCCCGCTGAGCATCTATACGGGCCCGGCGGAGAAGAAGTGGAACTCTTGAGCGGAGGCTGCGTTGAAATCAACCACGCCCGCTGCGTTCGTGCCGGGCTTCGATGAACGTTCCGAGTATGCGCAACCATGCTGCATGAACGCTCTCGCGCTGAAGCGGCCTGCCCGCTGATGGTACGGGGCGTTCTCCGGCGGTGGATTAAGCTCCAGAAAGACCTTCCGAACGCTCGAAGTTTCAGTTCCGCGAGCTATTCCATCCGCACTCCGGGCATGAAGAACTTGCATCGATGCCGCGCCGATTGTAACCACACTTCATGCACAGGCCCCGCCTGCGGCGATTCTGCCGCACGATAAATCTGAAGTTCACGACAACAATATGGGGCAGCGCGAGCAGGAAGCCATTCACGAGGCCGTTAACGAGCAAACCTCGCCACAGGATCGAAGTCGCCCAAACAGGACCATCACCGGAACTTGTGCCACGAAGAACCGTTGTTTCGGTCAGAAGATCGCCTTCAACGAAACCGATCGGCGCTTCAACTATGCCAGCGGCGGCGAGGGCTTGCTTGTGCCTGAGCACGTCATCGGCCGTTGCCGCACGAGTGACGTTCAGCACGCGGTAGGTCATGCACCGCATCGGCCAACCGAACGCATAATCGACGATGGAACACCCGGCTTTCCAATCTGCCGGGGGTTCGGGCTGTTCATGGGCAACTGACCACCAAGGCGGCGAGGAGCTCTCCTGCCAACCGATCGGCCCAGTCGGCGTGACGCTCAAACGGGGTTGCGAAGCTTCGACAACATCGGTCCGACACGTGCTTTGAACACCGATATCCCAGGTGCGCCATGCCCACAGATAACTGGCTTGATTGGGCCGTCCGTAACCAAACTCGATGGGAAGCGGCCGACGGCCCGGTGCACCGCTCTCGTGCTCGCACCAGTTGTAGCCATAAACGAGTGCGAATAAGCCAGATAGTCCTGTCGCGATCGCAAAGTACATCAGCGGACAAACTATTCGAAGTGAGACCGCACGCCGCGATGGCCGACGAGTGAGGAGTTGATTGCTCATGGGCAGTTGGAACTCGTCGACCACGTCCACGAAACGATTGCGGGTGGGCCAGGGACAACCGGAGGAGTGGTGGAACACAACGGACTAGTGCCACACGGAGCCATCCAAACGGCTGGAGGAATTGGATTTGCTACAAAAATCGGACCGCAAACAACCGCCGTCGAACAAACCTTTTGGAACTCTATCTGCGTACATGTATAGACTGAGCAATCCGCCTTGACCGCTGGGGCCGATCTCGTTCTGGTATACGTGCAGCAGTACTCATAACTACATGTATACGCCCTACCCGCAGTCACGGCAGTCCACGTGTCCGTAACGGACCAGGAACACCCTTTCGGTCCGACAACTGCACCAAGAACCCACGGCCCTGTGACACCTGGAGTGCAGGCTGGCGTCACGGCGGGTTGGCACGCCGCCAAGGTGGCAATCTCGGCTGCCATCGCCTCAGTTTGAGATTTCGAGCTTTCCTCATCAGTAACAACGATCGCCAAGCCGTTTTCTACGGCACGCGCCATAACTTCAAGCTGAGCGTCTACCGTACAACTTGCGGGGTGATCTATTTTAATATCGGCGACCTTGTATCCAACCTCATCCAAAAACGCGACAAGGGATACCGGGTCATCACTCGATGCAACGAAGTTGTAGAGAGGATCATCGACAAACAAGCCTTTATCGTACTCCTTGGCAATCAATGGAGCGTCCGTGGGGAGGACTTGAACGCTCTGGTTGATCTCCCAGTTTTCATCTTCAGAATCAGGGATACCCAAACTGATCTTCATACTCTTGATCACCGAAGCCACGTCGTCGGTAGTCCATGATCGCTTCGACCAGTCTTGAGTACTTTCACGCGAGTACCAAACCGCAACGATGTTCTCGCCTGTTACCGCGCTTTGATCCGCGATCGCGAGAAAGCCGGTTACTCGATTTACTCCTCCATCTTCAGTGTAGAGGGGTTTGAATCGCCAGCTATTCCAATCGATGCGGATCTGCGAAACGTGCACGGACTGCGCAACAACGCCATTCGCGAGTACCGAAAGGCCGAGTAACGCAACGAGACGTCCGATGGAACTCTTGGAAATCATGATTGATGCTCCTTGAAGTTGGAGATCCTGCCTCTGATGAAGAGACTACCGAGAGCATACAGGACTGTCAAGATCGCATTTCGTGCCATTACTAGTTATAGAAGACCTGAGCCAGATGTACTTTGAAACTTCAATTTTACTCATCAAACCGCCACGCCCTGCTCTTTCAGGAAGGCCACCAGCCGGGTCTCGTCCCAGATTTCGACGTTGAACTTCCGGGCGTTGTCGAGTTTGCTGCCGGCCTTTTCGCCCGCGATGAGGAGGCTGGTCTTTGCCGAGACTGAGCCCGAGACCTTTGCGCCCAGGCCTTCGAGGATCTCGCTGAGCTGCGAGCGTTCGTAGCGTTCGAGCGTGCCGGTGATGACGATGGTTTTTCCGGTCAGCGGGCCCGTGCTGACGGCGCGGTTGGGGTTGCGTGGGTCGGCGTACTCGTGGCTGGTCAGGTCGAGCCCGGCGGCGGCGAGGGCGTCGAAGGTCTTCTTGGCCGCGGCGGATCGGAGGTAATCACGCACGCCGGCGGCGGTGCCCGCGCCGAGTCCGGTTTCGTACGAATATGCCAGGGGCGCGTCGAGGTTGAACTGGTCTTTGCGTTTGGCGTCGGAGAGGGCGTTGACGGCCGCGGGCATGAAGTCGTGCAGCGGGGCTTCGCAGAGCTCGCGGGCGTCCTTGAAAGCGCGGGCGAGGAGCTTCGACGTCGTCTCGCCCACGTGGCGGATGCCCATCGCGCCGAGCAGCTTGGCCAAGCCGCGCTGCTTGCTCTGCTCGATGCCCTGCAGGAGGTTGTCGACCTTCTTCTCGCCCATGCGGTCGAGCTTCAGCAGGGCCTCGCGGTGCTGATGCAGGTGGTAGATATCCGCGAAGGTGTTCAGCGGGATCGTCCCGGCGGCGCGGATCTGGTCGACGGTCTTCTCGCCCAGACCTTCGATATCCATCTGCTTTCGGCCGGCGAACCAGATGAGCTTCTCGCGGACCTGGGCTGGGCATTCGGGGTTGACGCAGAATCGCCCACTCTCGGTCTGTTCGCTGGGGTTTTCGGGGTCGACGTACTCGATCTCCACCGGCCCGTTGCAGACCGGGCAGTGCGTCGGCGGCTTGACGGGCTTGGCGCCCTTTGGGCGTTTGCCGGGGATCACGCCCGCGACGTACGGGATGATCTCGCCGGCTTTTTCGATGTAGACGGTGTCGCCGATGTGCAGGTGGTCGTGCCCCTTGCCCGGGTCTTCGGGGTCGACGGGCATCTGCGCCACGCGGCCAAAGTTGTGCAGGGTTGCGTGCTGCACGGTTGTGCCCGCGAGAAGGACGGGCTCCATCACGGCGCGCGGGGTGATCTTGCCGGATTTGCCGACCTGGTTATCCACGCGGATGAGCACGGTGGTCTTGCGCTCGGCGGGGAACTTGTACGCGATGACCCATCGCGGGCTTCTGCTGGTGGTGCCGAGCTTGGTTTGGAGCGCGAAGTCGTCAACACGAACGACGACGCCGTCGGTTGCGTGGTCGAGGTCGTGGCGGGCTTTGTCGAAGCGTTCGATGGCGCGCATGACCTCGGCGAGTGAGGTGGTTTGGGCGAGGTGGTCGTTGACGGGCAGGCCGAGGGCGCGGAGGCGATCAATGAACGCACTGTGGCTGTCGGCGAATTTGGCGTCGCTGAGCTCGCCACGCCCGTGGGCGGCAAAGGCGAGGCGGCGCTTGGCGGTTTCCTTCGGGTCGAGTTGCTTCATCGCGCCCGCGGCGGCGTTGCGCGGGTTCATGAACAGCTCTTCGCGCGCGGCTTCGCGTTCGTCGTTGAGGCGCTTGAACTCGGTCAGCGGCAGGTAGACCTCGCCGCGGACTTCGAGCACGTCGGGGATCTTCGTGCCTTTGCCGGCGTGCAGGGTCAACGGGAGCGCACGGATGGTGCGGATGTTGTGGGTGACGTCGTCGCCCTTGGTGCCGTCGCCGCGGGTGACGGCGCGGACGAGCCTGCCGCGTTCGTAGCGGATGCTGATGGCGAGGCCGTCGATCTTGGGCTCGGCGATGAGCGTGGGGCCCGGTGTGTTCGTGGCGCTCGACGAAGTGAAGAGCCCACCCTCGCTCTTCTCGTCGCTGTCGAGCCCGAGGCCCTTGAGCACGCGCTCGTGCCACTGCGTGAGCATCGCGGGGTCGTAGGAGTTGTCGATCGACAACATCGGCACCGCGTGCTTGACGGTGACGAAGCCGGAGATCGCCTGACCGAACTCGCCCTCAGCACCGACGCGCTTCGTCGGCGAGGTTTCGTCCGCAAGCTCCGGATGCTTGGCTTCGAGCTCGCTCAGTGCGAGGAGCAGCCGGTCGAACTCCGTGTCGGCCATGATGGGCTTGGCGTCGCGGTAGTACGCGACGTTGGCCTTGTTGAGCAGCTCTCGCAGATGCAGGATGCGGTCGTGGTCGCTCATCGATTGCGTTCGTATTCGTGATGCACTGGCGAGGCGAGCACGCCATCAGCCGGCGGGGCTCAGGTCGCCCTTGCGATTGACGATGTACATCGTCGGCAGCAGGTAGTTCTTGCCCTTGTAGAGGAAGACCTGGCCCGAGATGGTGAAGGTCACCGAGTCGCCGCCCTTTTCAACCAGCTTCTCCATCGCCTGCAGGTTCATGCAGGGCATCAGGCCCATCGGCGGGTCGATGCGTCCCTCGGCGTCGGCGTCGAAGTTGATCTGCCAATCACCCGATGAGCCGCGGGTCATGCGTCCGCGCTTGGAGGTGACGAACGTCCCCTCGCGGAGGAGCTTGGCGGTGGGGATCTCGGTCCCGGTGGTCGCTCGCGGGGTTTTGGTCGCGGCCGGGTCGGCGCCCTCGCGATTGCGAGCCGACTGTTCGAGATCCTTCATGATCTGGTCGGCGGGGTTGACCGGGGCGGCGGGTTTGGCGGTGCTCGCGGGCGTCTGATCGGGCTTCGCGGCGGGCTTCTCGGCCGACTTTTCGGGGGCCTTCTCGGGTGTCGAAGCGGGTTTGGTCGCGGGCGCGGGCTCAGAGGCGTCGGGCTTCGCGGTCTGGTTGGGCGTGGGCTGGGCAAAGACCGCCGGGGTCGTGAAGCTCGCGAACCCCAGCGCGAGCAGAGCGGCGGCGGACATGGTGAATCGGCGTGTGGCGGCGGCGGGCTTGGTCATGGGAATCTCACTGCAAAGGAGCCTGCGGACGCCTCGGGCCACGCCCGCGCTGCGTGCCGAATGTGCTCTATGCTATCGGATACGGGCGAGCGCGGGGTTGAAGGGGATTGGCGGCGGGAGTTGCCCGGTGGGGTCTGGGCCCGTACTGTTCGCCGACTCGGTTTGGCCGCGTACCAAAGTGGTTGAATGGAGCGGATTGCAAATCCGCTGAGCGTAAGCTCCTCGCCGGTTCGAATCCGGCCGCGGCCTTTGGTTGATGACGGATATGTCGCCCGCGTGGAACAGCACGGCGGCGGCGCGGGGCAGGCGGGAATACACCGGGGCACGGGGCGAGGCGGCAGGGCACCATCCATGAGCGAGTCTCGCAGCGAGTTTTCCCCCGAGCAGGTCCAGCAGCTCGCCGGGGCTTTTCGTGACGATTACGCCAAGGTCCGCGCTCAGCTTCAGCGCGTCATCGTCGGGCACAACGAGATCCTCGACGGCGTGCTGACGGCCCTGTTCTGCAACGGGCACTGTTTGCTCGAAGGTGTCCCGGGGCTGGGCAAAACCCTGCTCATCCGCACGCTGTCGAAGGCCCTTCGGCTGTCGTTCTCGCGCGTGCAGTTCACCCCGGACCTCATGCCCGCCGACATCTCGGGCACGACGATCGTCGCGGAGACCGACGACGGCCGCGGCGGCCGCACGCGGCAGTTTGTCTTTCAGCCCGGGCCGGTCTTTGCCCAGATCCTGCTCGCCGACGAGATCAACCGCGCCACGCCCAAGACGCAGAGCGCGCTGCTGGAAGCAATGGCCGAGCGGTCAGTGACCGTCGGCGGCAAGACGCACCCGCTCCCCAAGCCCTTCTTCGTCATGGCGACGCAGAACCCGCTGGAGCAGGAAGGTACCTACCCGCTCCCCGAGGCCCAGCTCGACCGCTTCTTCTTCAAGCTGCAGGTGGGCTATTCCAATCGGCAGGAGCTCTTCGAGATCCTCAACCGCACCACCGCAGGCGTCGATGCGGAGCCCGAGGCGGTTTTGGGGACCGACGAGATTGTGCGGTACCAGAAGCTCGTGCAGGCGGTGGCGATCGCGCCGCACGTGCAGGACTATGCCGTGCGGACGGTGCTGGCGACGCACGCGAAGGGCTCGGGCGGAAGTTCGGGCGAATACGCCACGTCGATGGTCAACCAGTTCGTGCGGTTCGGGGCCTCGCCCCGTGCGGCTCAGGCGCTGGTCCTCGCGGGCAAGTGCCGGGCGCTGCTCGACGGGCGTTCGAGCGTCTCGGTGCAGGACATTCGGACGGTGGCGCTGCCGGCGCTTCGGCACCGGTTGATTCTCAACTTCGAGGCGCAGGCCGAGGGCGTCAGCACCGACGACGTGGTGAACAACATCACCACTACGCTGGCGGTTGGTGCCGACGCGGGCATGCCCGGCTGAGAATCAAGCCCGGCGAACGGTGATCCATGAAACTGGCGCTCTTCACCGACACCCTGGCGGACGTCAACGGCGTGTCGCGGTTCATCACCGCGCTGGGCGAGCACACGCACCAACGCGGGCGGGCGCTGCGCGTCTTCACCAGCACCGACCTGGCGTTGTCGCCGCGGCCCTGGGCGACGAACATCAAGCCGATGTTCGCCTCGCGCATGCCCGGGTACGCGAACCTGCGATTGGCGATCCCCTCGCCGCGGGCGCTCGCGGCGGCCGTGCGTGACTTTGCGCCGGATGTTGTACACGTTTCCACACCCGGGCCCGTGGGCTTGCTCGGGCGGCGCTGGGCGCTTCGGCATCGC
>Ga0068877_10003502_pt1 | contig 12424 bp, 9 predicted proteins | sample NOAtaG_FD_66437 | JGI IMG/M metagenome (GOLD analysis project Ga0068877, IMG submission 66437) | Freshwater lake microbial communities from Lake Erie, under a cyanobacterial bloom - NOAA_Erie_Diel6S_1000h metaG | ecosystem: Environmental > Aquatic > Freshwater > Lake | place: USA: Ohio, Lake... | reverse complement strand
CACGATCCCCCTGCTTGCGCATGGGGGCTTCCATCCGACTACCCGCCGTCAATACAAGCCCCCAGGCGCGAGCCGGGGGATATTCCGGGCCGCTTCGGGATCGACGCCACACGATCCCCCTGCTTGCGCATGGGGGCTTTCATCCGACTATCCGCCGTCAATACAAGCCCCCAGGCGCGAGCCGGGGGATATTCCGGGCCGCTTCGGGATCGACGCCGCATGATCCCCCTGCTTGCGCATGGGGGCTTCCATGGCATGGGGGCTTGTATCTGGATGCTGGTCGTCAATGCCGGCGATCGACGATCCGCCGCGCCTTGCCTTCGAACCGCGGCAGACTCCCCGACGGCACGACGGCCACGTCCACGTGGAGCCCGAGCCGCAGCTTGAGTTCCTTCGCGACACGCTCCGGCGCCGCGAGCCGGTCCTCGATCTGAAGCGAAAGCCGGTCGAGCGCCTCGTCGGTCGTGACGGTGAGCTGGTATTCGACGATCTCCGGGAAACTCCGCACGATGTCGTCGATGGCGCCCGGAAACACGTTCACGCCGCGCACGACGAGCATGTCGTCGGTGCGGCCGAGGATGCCCCCCTCCAGCCGCACCCAGGGGCATGCCCCCGCGGCCACGTCGGCGTCGCTCGGCCAGGTCGGCCGCACGATGTCGCCGGTGCGATAGCGGATCACGGGAGCACCCGCGCGACCGAGCGTCGTGAGCACGAGCTCGGCGAGTTCGCCCGCCGCGGCGGGCCGGCCGGTCTCCAGCGCGAGAAACTCCGGATGGAACCAGGGCTCGAGCACGTCGAGGCCGGGGCCGCGGAGATCCCCCACGCCCCAAGGCCCCGCTTCCGTCGCGCCGGCATGGTCGAGCACGTCGGCCTCCCATGCTTCCGCGATCCGCCGCCGCACCGCCGGCACCGAGCCGCCCGGCTCGCCGGCCACGATCACCAGCCGCACGGACCGGGTCGCGGCCTCCAGCTTTTCCTCGGCCGCGATCTCGGCGATGTGCAGCGCGTAGCTCGGCGTGGCGAGGAGCACGGTCGGCTCGAGCGTGCGGGCGAGTTCGAGCCGGGCGAGCGTCGACATGCCGCCGGTCGGGATCGCCATCGCGCCGGAATCCACCGCCGCGTCGAAGCCGCTCCAGAACCCTGCATACGGCCCGAACGACGAGGCCACGAGCACGCGGTCACCGGCCGTCACGTCGCCGCGGGCGAGGATGCTCCGCCAGCACTCCATCCACCATTGCCAGTCGGCCGCGGTGTCGAACACCGGCAGTGGCCGACCGTGCGTGCCGCTCGTCTGGTGAAACCGCACGTAGCGGTCGCGCGGCCAGGTGAGGTTGCCCGGGAGGTCGTCGGCCGCGGCGGCCACGAGCTCTTCCTTGAACGTGAACGGCCAGCCGGCGAGCTCATCCAGCGATTCGATGTCGCAGGCCCGCGGAAACCGCGCGAGCTTCGACGCATAAAACTCGTTGCTTGGCAGGATCTCGCGAAGCAGCCCGCGGAGCCGCTCGAGCTTCAGGGCGTCGAGCGCATCACGATTTCGATCCGAATCCGCTGGAGAGCGAGCAGGCATGCCGAGATTATGGCACGCCCAGGCTCGGGATTCCCTGCGCGGGGGCGTTTTGCAGCGGCGGCTGGAGCCCCTGGAACGGCGAGGGGGACGGTGGTGGCATCACGAGGCCCTGCGGAGGCTGCTGTGGCGGGGCGGGCGTGAACTGCTGCAGCGGCGGCACGGCTGGCGGAGGAGCGGGAATCGGCTGCACGGCCGCCGGCAGGGGCTGAACGACGGCGGGGGGCGGCGGGGCCGGCATGCTGCCGGCGGCCAGCCGGGCCTGTTCGGCGCGGGCCACGACCGATTCCGGCGGGGTCGAGGCGGCCGGCTGCATCGCCAAATCGACCACCCGCTCGTCGCGAATCTCCCAAGGAATGAGATTCTCGGTCACGAAGTCGAGCGGGAAGTATTGATACCAGGGCAGCGGGAACGGCTGCCGCACGGTGAGCGTCTCGTAGCCGTCCTTCACGAGCCGGATTTTCCGCGTGCCGTAGTAGACGAAGTCGTGCGAAACGGGGGTCTGGCCCAACTGATAGTCGTCGACGTAGACGAGCGCCCCCGGCGGGTTGCTGCGGATCGTCATCCGCCGCTGGACGCAGCCGGCCGACAGGATCGCACAGGCGATGACGGCCGCGAGGCCGCACGCGCCCGCGAGACGGGCCGCTGGCCTGACGGTGGGAGTCGGATCGAACATGCCTCGGACGGTAGAAAACGGCCGCCGCCGCTGCCAGATCAGCATGGGTGCGATCCAGCCCGGCTGCTAGACTTCCCAGTTCCCCAGCCCCCCCTTCCCGAGGCATTCATCCGTGGGTTCCGGTACCAGCCTCGCTTACTGCGACCGCACCGACGTGGGCCGCCGCCGTGCGAACAATCAAGACGCGAAGGCGGTGCTCGAGCCGTGGAGCCGCGAGCAGTATCGGCGGCGTGGCTGGCTGTTCGTGGTGGCCGACGGCATGGGGGCCCATGCCGCGGGCGAGACGGCCAGCGCGCTGGCCGCCGAGCAGGTGCCGCTCATCTATGAAAAGCACGCCGTTCGGTCGCCATTGCTGGCGCTTCGCACGAGCATCGAGCAGGCCAACGCGGAGATCCATGCGAAGGGGGAGAGCTCGCTCGACCTCAAGGGCATGGGCACCACCTGCACCGCCCTCGCGATCCTGCCCCGCGGCGCGATCGTCGGCCACGTCGGCGACAGCCGCGCCTACCGCATCCGCGGCGACTCCATCGAGCAGCTCTCCAAGGATCATTCGCTGGTCTGGGAACTCGAGGCGGCCCACGCCGGCGCCCCCGAAGACATGCCGGTGGCGCCCAAGAACATCATCACGCGGTCGCTCGGCCCGCATCCGCAAGTGGAGGTCGACCTGGAGGGGCCGTTCCCTGTCGAGGAGAACGACGTCTTCGTGCTCTGCAGCGACGGTCTCTCCGGCCAGGTCGCCGACGACGAGATCGGGCTCCTGGCGGCGATGCTGCCTCCGAAGGGGGCCGCAGCCGCGCTCATGGGGCTCGCGCTCGTGCGGGGAGCGCCCGACAACGTGACGGTGATCGCGGCGCGGGCGGGGGAACGCGAGGTGTCGCGGACGGCGCCCGGCGAGGAGCCGTGGCCGCTCGCCAACGAAGCCCCGGTGCCTGCGCACCGCGTCGTGGTGCCCTGGACGCCGCTGGCGATCGCGGGTGCATGCCTGTTCGCAGCGCTGCTGGTCTATCCTGCAGAAAACGGTCTCACGGGCAAGGAGGGCGCGATCGGCCATCTTCTTGGCGAGGCACTCCGCCTGCCCGTGGCTTACGTCACGTTCGGCAGCCTGCTGCTCGGCTTCGCCGTGGCCATCATCGCAGCGCTTGTCACCTTCTACGCCCCCTCCACGCCCCGCATCCCGCGGCTCGCTCCCAACGCCCGCGTCGGCTCGGGCCCCTATCGCACCTATGCCTGCGGCCCGACGACCGCGCGGATCGAGGGCATCGTTGCCAGCGTCGAGTCGGCCGCCGACGGCCTCGACGACGCCACCCGCGCCCACGCCCTCGGCCATGTCCGCCGGGCGCGGGAGGCGGCGGCCCGTGGCGACTTCGGCACGGCCGTCCTCGCGGCGGCCGATGCCATCGGCGTCTACGCCCGAAGCGTCGAGGCCTCGCGGCCATGAAGATCATCACCCGCTACGTGCTCTTCGAGCTGCTACAGGTGTTCCTCGTGGCCCTCGCGGCGCTCACGCTCTTCATGCTCGTGGTGGGACTCGTGAAGGAGGCGCAGCAGCAGGGCCTCGGCCTCGTGCAGATTCTCCTGCTCGTGCCCTACGTGCTGCCCGAGGCGATGCGGTTCGCCGTGCCCGGCACGATGCTCTTCGCGACGGCGAGCGTGTTCGGACGGATGTCGGCCAGCAACGAGATCACGGCCCTCAAGGCGGCAGGCATCACGCCGATGTCGGCGATGTGGCCCGCATTCGGCCTGGCTCTCGTGGTGAGCTTCGTGTCGGTATGGCTCAACGACGTGGCCGTGTCGTGGGGCCGCGACGGCATCCGCCGCGTGGTGGTCGAAAGCGTCGAGCAGATCATCTACGGCAAGCTGCGGCAGCAGCGGTCCTACAGCACGCCGCAGGTGTCGATCAACGTGAAGGGCGTGGACGGGCGGACGCTGATCCGGCCGACGCTCTCGTTCTCTTCCGGCCCGGCCGGCACCCCGGCGACGGTGTCGGCGGCGGAGGCCGAGCTCCGAGCCAACGCCGGCGCCGGCACGCTGACCGTGATCTTTCGCGACGGCACGCTCCACATGGGCGACGTCACCGCGTCGTTTCCCGACGAGATCGTCCGCGAGGTGCCGCTCGACGCCGTGAGCCGCAAGGGCACCGTGGCGACGAGCCCGTCCGAGATCGCGATGGCCGAGTTCGCGGAGGCCCGGGCCGACGAGGTGAAGCGGATCGACCAGATCGAGCAGGTGTCGGCGGGCAAGCGGGCCATGGGCCTCGTCACCGGCCGCCTCGAGCACACGATGCCGGCGGCCGTAGCCCACGAGCGGGCCCTGCTCGACTGGGAGAAGACGCGGCTCAACAGGATCGTGATGGAGCCGTGGCGGCGATGGGCCAACGGATTCAGCTGCCTCTGCTTCGTGCTCGTGGGGGCGCCGATGGCGATCCGCATGCGAAACGCCGACTTTCTCACGAGCTTCTTCCTCTGCTTCCTGCCGATCCTGATCGTCTACTACCCCGTGTTCATCCTCGGCGTCGATCAGGCCAAGGCGGGAAAGATGCCGCCCATCGCGGTCTGGGCCGGCAACCTGCTGATGCTGGCCTGGGGCTGGTGGCTGATGCGCCGCGTCGTCCGCCAGTAGCGGCCCCGCGCGTCCGTTTTCATAAAAGCCCCGCGCGCCTTTTCTTATAAAAGCCCCCATGCGCAAGCAGGGGGATATTGCGGCGTCCATTCCGAAACCGGCCCACATCATCCCCCGGCTTGCGCCTGGGGGCTTGTATGAGAAGGCCATCCCCCGGTTGTTGTATGAGGAGGCCATCCCCCGGCTCGCGCCTGGGGGCTTCCCCTCCAACCCACGCACAGCACGCCACATGGTTTTCGGGGGGCTCAAAATCTGGCAGAATCCGGCCTCACCAATTCCGGGAATCCTTCAATCGCACGCCAGGAGTGATCCACATGCCCCGTCCCGTCACGCTCTTCACTGGCCAGTGGGCCGACCTGCCGATGGAAGACCTGGCCCGCAAGGCCCGCGAGTTCGGCTACCAAGGCCTCGAACTCGCCTGCTGGGGCGACCACTTCGACGTCACGCGGGCGCTGAACGAGAGCGGCTACTGCGCGGCCAAGCGCGACGCGCTCGAGCGGCACGACCTCTCCGTCTACGCGATCTCGACCCACCTCGTGGGCCAGGCCGTCTGCGACCGGATCGACGAGCGGCACAAGTCGATCCTGCCGCCGCATGTCTGGGGCGACGGCAAGCCCGACGGCGTCAACAAGCGGGCCGCCGAAGAGCTGAAGAACACGGCGCGTGCCGCCCAGAAGCTCGGGGTCTCGGTCGTCAACGGCTTCACGGGTTCGTCGATCTGGCCCCTGCTCTACTCCTTCCCGCCGGTACCCGACTCGATGATCGACGCCGGCTACGCGGAGTTCGCGGATCGGTGGAACCCGATCCTCGACGTGTTCGCCGAGTGCGGCGTGCGGTTCGCGCTCGAGGTGCACCCCACCGAGATCGCCTTCGACATCTTCACGGCCCAGCGGGCGCTCGACGCGCTCGGCCGCCGCGAGGAGTTCGGGTTCAACTTCGACCCGAGCCACCTCCACTGGCAGGGCGTCAGTTCCGTGGAGTTCATCCGTTCGTTCCCCGACCGGATCTACCACGTCCATATCAAGGACGCGATCGTCACGCTTAACGGCCGCTCTGGCATCCTCGGCAGCCACATCAACTTCGGCGATCCCCGCCGGGGCTGGGACTTCCGCTCGCCGGGCCGCGGCGGCGTCGACTTCGAGGAGATCATCCGGGCCCTCAACCAGGTCGGCTACGAAGGCCCGCTCTCGGTCGAATGGGAGGACTGCGGCATGGATCGCGAGCACGGGGCCGCGGAGGCCGCGCGGTTCGTGAAGAACCTCGACTTCGCCCCGAGCCGGCGGCAGTTCGACTCGGCATTCGCCGAGTCCTGAGCAGCGCTGTCTGCAAGCAATGTAAGTCAAACCGTCACCGGGTATCGCCGGCTCGGGGGCGGCAAAAGTCTCGTCGCGGTGGGCCTCGCGGACTCGGCCCAATGCTCCTCGAGCTTTCGCCGACCCCCTCGCCTTTCGTTCTCTGGTGAAGACCCTTTGCCAGAGATCCTTTGCATGCGCATCAGCGGGATTGCGGCCGGGCTGGCTGGGTTCCTGCTGGCGGCACTTGGGGTGGCGGCTCCGCCGCCTCCCCCACTCGACCGGCTCGAGGCGGATTTTCGTGGCCGCGTTGAGTCGCTCGCGGGGCGGGCGGCTGCGGGGGGGCACGACGACCTGACGGCCTTCATCCGCGGCTGGCCGCTGCCGGCGGAGGGCGACCGTCAGTTGGTGCTCGCGATCCCGTCGCGGCTCGAGACGCCGGCGTTCGTCGACGCGGCAGACAAGACCGCGCTCTGGAACGAGTTCGTCGCAGCCCGACGGACTCATGCGGAGGCGGTCTTCGCCCACGTCGCGCACGTGCCGCCATGCGCAGCGATCCGGCTGCTGCATCGTGTGCTGCGTGACGATCCCGAGCATGCCCGGGCCCGCGAGCTTGCAGGGTGGGTGAAGGTGAAAGACGGTTGGGCGTGGCCCGAGGCGAAGCGGCAGCGCGACCGCGGCGCCGACTTCGACCCGCAGTTCGGCTGGCTGCCGAGCGGTCGGCTGGGTCGTTATCGGGCAGGCGAGCGGTATGACCGCGGCCGCTGGATCACGGCGGCCGAGGATCTGGCCCGCATGCTCGCGATCGCCGACGGCCGCCGGTTCGTCTCCGACCACTGGGAAATCACCTCGACCGCGCCGCTCGAGGCGGCGGCGGAGGTGGCCGCCGCGCTCGAAGAGACCCATGCGATCTGGCGGCAGATCTTTGGGCCGCTCGCCCTGTCGCCCCGCGACCGTCGGCTTGGCGTCCGGCCTCCGAGGGCCGCCCTCGAGCCGTTCATCGCGATCCTCTGCGCCGACCGTCGACAATATCTCGCCGAGCTCGAGCCGCTCGAGCCGGCGATCGGCATGACCGAAGGAATCTACTGGGCTCCCACCCGCACGCTCTGGCTCGTGGCGGCCGCGTTGCACACCGACGCAGCGGCGAACGCCGCCTTCCGTGCCACGATCCGCCACGAGGCGACGCATCAGCTCTGCGCCGAGAGCCGGCCGACGAGCCCTCTTGCCGGTGAGCGATGCGGCTTCTGGGCGATCGAGGCGGCGGCATGTTACCTGGAGTCGGCGCGACCGGCAGCCTGCGGATGGACCGTCGGAGGACCGGATGCGGGCCGCATGCCCGCCGCGCGGGCAGCGGTCGTCGAGCAGGAGTTTCACATGCCGCTCGCGGAACTCACGGCGCTCGGCCGCGCCGGGTTCCAGGCGCATCCGCAACTGGGCACGCTGTATGCGGAACTCGCCGGACTCGCCGACTTCTTCATGAACGGCGAGACAGGCCGGCACCGCGAGGCCTTCGTCGCCTATCTCGCGCGGGTCTACGACGGCACGGCCGACCCCGACACGCTCGCACGGCTCTGCGACACGAGCTACGCCGACCTCGACGCCGCCTATCGCCGCCACGTGAGCCGCTGATCCGCGACGGCTTTCCGTCGCGTTGACGGTGGTTTCCCGCCGCCCGTACACTCCGGCCTCGATCGACACGTTTTGTTCCGGAGTTTTCATGAGCACGCCGACTGCCGCCCCTTCGCGCCCCGCCTCCGCCACCGACGTCGACCGCCTCGCGATCGACACGATCCGCACGCTCTCCATGGACGCCGTCGAGGCGGCGAAGAGCGGTCATCCCGGCACGCCGATGGCCCTGGCGCCGGTCGCCTACACGGTCTGGTCGGAGTTTTTGCGATACGACCCGGCCGACCCCACCTGGCCCAACCGCGACCGGTTCGTGCTCTCCTGCGGCCATGCGTCGATGTTGCTCTATTCGCTGATCCACCTCGCGGGCATTCGCCGCGGCGGGCCGGCCTCGCCCGACCACCGCACGCCGGCCGTCTCGCTCGACGAGATCAAGCGGTTCCGTCAGCTCGACAGCGTCTGCGCCGGCCACCCCGAGCACCACATGACCGGCGGCATCGAGACCACGACCGGCCCGCTCGGCCAAGGCTGCGGCAACTCCGTGGGCATGGCGATGGCCTCCCGCTGGCTCGGCGCCCACTACAACCGCCCCGGCCACACGCTCTTCGACTTCGACACCTACGTGCTCTGCAGCGACGGCGACCTGATGGAGGGCGTGGCCGCGGAGGCCGCCTCGATCGCCGGCCACCTCAAGCTCTCGAACCTCTGCTGGATCTACGACGACAACTCGATCACGATCGAGGGGGAGACGCACCTCGCCTTCGCCGAGGACGTCGCAAAGCGGTTCGAGGGTCTCGGCTGGAGGATTCACCACGTCTCCGACGCCAACGACACGGCGCAGCTGAGGAAGGCGTTGCAGGCTTTCAAGGCCGAGCAGGAGAAGCCCACGCTCATCGTCGTGAAGAGCGTGATCGGCTACGGCGCCCCGAAAAAGGCAGGCTCCCACGAATCACACGGAGCGCCGCTCGGCGCGGACGAGATCAAGGGGGCGAAGGAGGCCTACGGCTGGCCGGCCGACGCCCAGTTCCTCGTGCCATCGGAGGTGCCGGCGCGGTTCAAGGCGACGCTCGGTGCCCGGGGACAGCAGGTCCATGAAGCCTGGCAGAAGACGATCGCCGACTACTCGAAGTCGCATCCCGACATCGCCGCCGAACTGAAGGACTTTCTCGACGGCCGCCTGCCCGCAGGCTGGGACAAGGCCATTCCCTGCTTCCCTGCCGACGCGAAGGGCCTCGCCAGCCGCGTCTCGAGCGGCAAGGTGATCCAGGCGGTAAGCGCCGGCGTGCCCTGGTTCCTCGGCGGCTCGGCCGACCTCGCCCCATCCACGATGACGCTCGTGCCCGGCGCCGGTGACTTTGGCTCCGGCGACTACGCGGCCCGCAACTTCCACTTCGGCATCCGCGAGCATGGCATGGCATCGGCCTGCAACGGCATGGCCCTCTCCGGCCTGCGGCCCTACTGCGCCACGTTCTTCGTGTTCCTCGACTACCTCAAGCCGGCGCTGCGGCTCTCGGCCCTCGGTCATCTGGGCGTGATCTACGTGCTCACGCACGACTCGATCGGCCTCGGCGAAGACGGCCCCACCCATCAGCCGATCGAGCAGCTCGCCACCGCCCGCGCGGTGCCGGGGCTGTCGGTGTTCCGTCCCGGCGATGCCAACGAAGTTGCCGAGACCTACCGCGTGGTCATGCAGCGGGCCGATCGGCCGGCCGTGATCGTGCTCTCGCGGCAGAACATCCCCACGCTCGACCGGGCCGGCCTCGGCTCGGCCGCCGGCACGGCCAAGGGAGCCTACGTGCTCAAGGAGGCCACCAACGGCAAGCCCGACTGCATCCTCATCGGCACGGGCAGCGAGGTGCAGGTCTGCCTCGAAGCGGCCGCGAAGCTCGCGGAGTCGGGCGTGCATGCCCGGGTGGTGAGCATGCCGAGCTGGGATCTCTTCGAGGCGCAGGATGCGGCCTACAAGGAAAGCGTGCTGCCGGCGGCGATCACCGCCCGCGTCGCCTGCGAGGCCGCCTGCGGCTTCGGCTGGGAGAAGTGGATCGGCCCCCGCGGAAAGTTCGTCGGCATGACCAGCTTCGGCGCCTCGGGCCCGGCCCCGGCGCTCTACAAGCACTTCGGCATCACGGCCGACGCCGTCGCCGCCGCCGCGAAGAGCCTGCTCCAGGGCTGACCGCTCGCGCCTAGGGGCTTCCTTTCGCCTTTCCAATAAAAGCCCCCATGCGCAAGCAGGGGGATATTACGGCGTCCATCCCGAAGCAGCCCGCAATATCCCCCGGCTCGCGCCTGGGGGCTTGTATGAGAAGGCGAGCCCGCGGCTACGGCTGGTGGTGCGAGTCGCCGATGACGGCGTCTTCGGCATCGACGCCGGCCGCCACCTTGCCCCGATGATTGCGGTAGAGGTGATCGTCACGGTGGAGCGCGTCTTCCTTCCACCGCACCACGCGGCCGTCCTCGAAGAGCACATGATGGACTCCGCCAGGATGGTTGCTGCTCTTTTCGCAGCAGTCATCCGGTGCATCGGCGAGGATCGGATGATCGGCCCGACGACGATTGCGGTTGGGCTGGAGCACGCCGCCTGAGTCACGGTGGCCGAGCGTGTAGCCGAAATCGCCCCCCATCGTCTTCACGAGCTCGTCGAACCGCGGCGTGCCCACCGCCGCCTCGAGCTCGGCAAGCGTCGGCACCCGGAAGCCCCCCCGGCGCGACAGCGCCGTGTCGGGCACGAGCAACGTGCCGTCATTCGCCACGAGCCGCTCCTCGGCGACGAGCGTGGGGGCGTAGAGGCCGGCACGGGAGAGCGGCCCCGAATCGGGTGGCGTGGGATACGTCCCGTGCGACTCGGCATAGCCCTGCAGCGCCGTCGAGAGCCGCTGGAGGTTGCGATCCACCCGCCGCTGCCGCGATTCCTCGATCACGTCGAGCAGCAGCGGCGCCACGAGCACGCATGCAGCCACCGCGGTCGCACCGATGATCAGTCGGTCGAGCCAGCGGCGGCCCGCCGGCCCGCGGGCTTCGTCGCCGGCCGGTGAAAAGCTCCGTGGCGTCGGCTTGGGCCGGCGGTGCTCCGGAGCAGCCGCCGTCTGCGTGGCCACGAACTGGAGCGTGCGGGCGGCCAATCCGGCCGGCACGTCGATCGATTCGCGATCGAGGGCGAGCGGGCGGATCGCCTGCCGCAGCGTGTCGAGATCGTGGCGCAGAGCCGGGCCGTGCTCGGGGTCGGCGAGCGCCGCCTCCACCCGCCGGGCTTCGCCCTCGTCGAGGGCATCGAGGAGATAGCCTACCAGCTCGTCACGCATCGCTGTTTCGTCAGGCATGGATCGCGCTCATGTCTTTTTGGGCTTACGACTTCCTTGTCCTCTGCCACGATTCATTGAGTTTCAGCAGTGCCGAGTTGAGCCGGCTCTTGACGGTGCCGACGGGAATGCCGAGCACGTCCGCCGCCTCCCGGTATTTCATTCCCTGGTTGTAGACGAGCACGAGCGTGCTTTTGAGCGTGTCGGGCAGTTCGTCCACCGCCCGCCGCACCCAATCCCGCGCCTCCTCGTCCTCCAGTTGTTCGTCGGCCGTGCGGCCATTGCCCGACAGCATCTCCACGAGCGCTCCCACGTCTTCCGAACCATTGGTCCGGTTGTCGAGGCTGGCCATGCGATGGCGGCGGTTCCGCCGCTGCGCGTCGATGGCCTGGTTGGTCGCGATCGTGTAGAGCCAGGGGCGAAAACGCCGGCCTTCCTCGAAATGCTCCTTCTTCAGGTGAACCTGCAGAAACGTCGCCTGGAACACGTCCTCGGCCATCTCCGCGTTGCCGAGGTAACGGCGGAGATAGCTGAAGAGTTCGCGTTCGTACCGATGCACCAACGTCGAAAACGCCGCTGCATCGTCGTCCGCACGGCAGCGCCGCAGCAGTTCCTCGTCGGAAACCGCTCCGTCGCCGGCACCGGAGGCCGAGGTGGCCGCCGAACCGGCCGGCCGCTGGCCGGTGTCCCTGTCGTGCAGATCCATCTCCGGTACGGCCGCCATGGGGGAAAGGTTCGGCAGGGTGGAAGAAGCCCCGCCGGGGGAGTATAGCCTGCCCACGACCGAACCAGCCCGCCCGGGCCGCCGCCGCGAAAAAGCCGTAAACCCCTGCGGGATTTGACTTTTCGTCAGGGGCATCCGACATTCCGGCCCGTCGCCATGGAACGCACACACGCCTACCGCTGGGCCGCCCCGGGCGATCTCAACGCCTTTTTCGGGCTGTCGATCGACAACCTGGCCGGGCTCGTGCTCACGGTCTCCCTGCTGGCGGCCGTCTTCGACTACCCGGCCCAGTTCGCCCTGGCCCACCTCGTGCCGGGCACGGCTCTCGGCGTGGTGGTGGGGGATCTGATCTTCACCTGGATGGCGTTTCGGCTGGCTCGCCGCACCGGTCGAACCGACGTGACGGCGATGCCGCTCGGCCTCGATACGCCGAGCACGTTCGGGATGGTGTTCTTCGTGATCGGCCCGGCATTCGTGGCCGCGGTCGCTGGCGGGCTCGAACGCGAGGCCGCCGCCCGCCATGCCTGGCACGTCGGGATGTGCGCGATCGTGGCGAGCGGCCTCTTCAAGATGGCCTGTGCCTTCGTAGCCGGACCGGTGCGGCGGATCGTTCCCCGGGCCGGCCTG
>Ga0068877_10003500_pt1 | contig 12437 bp, 9 predicted proteins | sample NOAtaG_FD_66437 | JGI IMG/M metagenome (GOLD analysis project Ga0068877, IMG submission 66437) | Freshwater lake microbial communities from Lake Erie, under a cyanobacterial bloom - NOAA_Erie_Diel6S_1000h metaG | ecosystem: Environmental > Aquatic > Freshwater > Lake | place: USA: Ohio, Lake... | reverse complement strand
CGAGAGTCGACATGGATGCGACTTCATCGACGCGCTCCCACGTGAGGATGTTCGTTGCGGCGTCGTCGCCCACGATGGTGAAGAAACGAGCACCGGGATACTTGATGCCGAGAGACTTCAACGTGTCGGCCGTGTAGCTGGGTCCACCTCGTTCGATCTCATCGGCCCCGGCTTCCAGACCATCGACGCCGGCCACGGCGGCCTGCACCATCGCCAGACGATCGGCGGCGGGCGACACGGTGCGCGCGCCGGTTTTCTGCCAGGGGTCGTTCGCGACCATCAGAATCACGAGGTCGAGCGACAGCGCGTGACGGACGTTGATGGCAGTCACCAAATGCCCCAGATGCGGCGGGTCGAAGGTTCCGCCGAAGAGACCAATTCGCAAGGGCACGAGGTCGAAGTCTATGAGTGAAAACTTTCAGAAATACCGAGAAACCCTTGCGGTGCAAGGCTTGGCGGTTTTTTGTCCCGCACCCCTTAACAGCGTCGCATCCGTTTGCTATAGTGACCGATCCCCTACAAGGTGCGGATGCAAATTCCAACCTGACCCCCCAAAATCCCCCAGATCGACCTCTCAAAAACCACTTGGCTTCGCACGCTCTCGAACCAAGTACCCCCGACAGAGCGACCCCCACAACCCACCCCGGTACCCACCCACAAAGAACACGGATTGACACATGAACGACGCAATTGGTCTCTATCTCAATGACATCGGCAAGGTTGCCCTTCTCACCGCCGAAGATGAGCGCACGCTCTCGAAGGCCATCGAAAAGGGTCGCGAAGCCGCCGCACGTCTCGCCGCCGGCGAGCGCTCGACGCAGCTGCGCAAGGACATGAAGGCTGCCGCTGCCGCGAAAGATCGCTTCATCCGCGCCAACCTGCGCCTCGTGGTGTCGATCGCACGTCGCTATCCCCTTCCGCAGGGAATGGACCTCCTCGACCTCATCCAGGAAGGCAACCTCGGCCTCGAACATGCCGTCGACAAGTTCGACTGGCGCCGTGGCTTCAAGTTCTCGACGTACGCAACGTTCTGGATCCGTCAGGCCATCGGTCGTGCACTCGACCAGAAGGCATCGCTGATCCGTATCCCCGGTGACCGCTCGGCCAGCCTGCGCGCTGCCCTGCGTCAGTCGTCGGGCGATGGCGAGAACCTCGACGCCGGCAACGCCGAACTGCACCGCCTCACCACCCCGGTGTCGCTCGACAAGACCGTGGGCGACGACGGCGACGCCACGCTGGGCGACCTCATGGACAACGGCCAGGGCACGCCCGAAGACGCAGTCATGGCGTTGGTCGATGGCGAACTGCTGAACGAACTCCTCGGCACGCTCGACGAGCGCGCCCGCTACGCAGTCGAGGCCCGTTTCGGCCTGCTCGACGGCGAGCGCAAGTCCTTCCGCGAGGTCGGCGAGGCCCTCGGCGTGACGGCGGAAGCCGCACGCCGCCTGGTCAGCCGCGCCGTAATTGGCCTGCGCGAGGACGCGGAGCGCATCTACGCTGCGTAGCCCATGGCACGCACTTGGTCTCCCGACTCCTGGCACGGCCTCGTCGCCGAGCAACAGCCGGCGTGGCCCGATGCCGGCGATCTCGACCGCGCCCTGAAACAAATCGGCTCGCTGCCGCCGCTGGTGTTCGCCGGCGAGGCACGCAGTCTGCAGTCCGCTCTCGGTCAGGTGGCAGCCGGCAACGCGTTCTTGCTGCAGGCAGGCGACTGTGCGGAGAGTTTCGAGGAGTTCTCGGCCAACAACATCCGTGAAAAATTGCGCGTCATCCTGCAGATGGCGGTCGTGCTGACGTACTCGCTCGGCGTTCCGGTGGTGAAGGTCGGTCGCATGGCGGGCCAATTCGCCAAGCCGCGCTCGCAGCCCTTCGAGCGAGTCGGTGACACCGACATTCCGTCGTTCCGTGGACACATCGTCAACGACCCCTCGCCCACCGATGCGGCGCGCCGGCCCGACCCCGAACGCCTCGTACAGGCGTATCACCAGTCGGCCAGCACACTGAATCTTCTGCGCGCTTTCACCAAGGGAGGCTTTGCGCACCTCAACCGTGTGCATGCATGGACACAAGAGTTCATCGAGAGCTCCCCCGAGGGCCAGCGCTACCAAGCACTCGCCACCGAGATCGAAAACGCACTCGCCTTCATGCGCGCCTGCGGCATCGACACCGAGAACAATCCGGCCCTGCACCAGGTCGATGTCTTCACGTCGCACGAAGCCCTCATTCTCGGCTACGAAGAAGCGCTCACTCGCCGCGACTCGCTCACCGGTGACTGGTACGACTGCTCGGCGCACATGCTGTGGATCGGCGAGCGCACGCGCCAACTCGACGGAGCGCACATCGAGTTCCTGCGTGGTGTCGGCAACCCCATCGGCTGCAAGGTCGGCCCCGCCGCGACCCCCGAGTTCGTTCTCGAATTGTGCCAAGTGTTGAACCCCGCACGCATCCCGGGTCGCCTCACCTTGATTTCGCGCATGGGCGCCGACAACGTGGAAGACAAACTGCGCCCGCTTCTTCGCGCCGTGCACGATTCGGGCCACCCCGTCGTGTGGGCGTGCGACCCGATGCACGGCAACACCTTCACGTCGACGACGGGACGCAAGACCCGCCACCTTGACCACGTCGTGGCCGAGATCGCAGGTTTCGTGCGCGCACACCGTGCCGAACACACATGGCCCGGCGGAATTCACGTCGAGCTGACAGGTGACGACGTCACCGAATGTCTCGGTGGATCACATGCACTGTCCGACGAAGACCTCGACGACCGTTACCAAACCGTGTGCGACCCACGCCTCAACGGTCGCCAAAGCATCGACCTTGCATTCCGTGTCGCCGAGCTCATTCGTTCTAACCTGAACTAATCGAAGCATTCGGCCAAATCTCTCGCTGGCCGGTCGAGTTCGCTGCGGTTGCGGTGATCGACCGGCACGGCACGGTGCACACCCACGGCGACACCAGCCGAACCGTGCGCATTGCGTCGGTGAGCAAACTCTTCACCGCATGGGCCACGATGATCGCGGTCGAAGAGGGCACGACCGCACTCGACGAACCGTTCGGCCAGGACGGCTGCACCGTGAGACACCTTCTCGCCCACGCCGGTGGCTATTCATTCGATGGCATCAACCCGATCACGTCCCCGGCGCGCAAGCGCATCTACTCGAACACGGGAATCGAGATGCTCGCCACGCTGGTTGGCGATTCAGCGGGACTCGACTTCGCCGATTACCTTCGCCAAGCCGTCTGTGAACCCCTCGGCCTGAGCAACACCACACTCGAAGGTTCTGCCGCCAAGGACGTCGTCAGCAACATCCACGACTGCGCACGCTTTGCCGCCGAGCTGCGGCGCCCCACGCTGCTGGCGCGCGAGACCGTACGCGAGATGACCACGGTGCAGTTCCCCACTCTCGAGGGCGTGGTCCCCGGCCTCGGACGATTCGATCCGTGCCCATGGGGTCTCGGGCCCGAGATCCGCGGCACGAAGGCACCCCACTGGACAGCTCCGTCAGGTTCAGCGGCGACGTGGGGACACTTCGGCGGCACCGGCACCTTTCTGTGGGTCGACCCCGTGGCAGACGTGGCCTGCGTGATGCTGTCTAACCGCGAGTTCACCGAATGGGGCATGGAGTTCTGGCCTTCGTTCAACGACGCCATTCTCGCCGAAGCGGGACGTCGTGGCTGAGCCGTTGCAGACGTCGGGCTCCACAACCGATCATGCGAGGGCAACGCTCAGCGTTCTGATGTTCGCATCGGGCGCGACCGCGGTGTCGAACAGCATCATCTTCGCGGCGCTGGGCGACCTGCAGGACACCTACGGATTCGCCGACTTCGGTCTCGGCCTGATTGCGGGCATCGGTTTCCTCGTCGGCCTCCTCACCCAGGTATTCGTCGCCCCGCTCGCCGACTCGCACAAGCCGAAGACGCTGATGGTGACGGGCCTCGCCTTCGCCGCTGTTGGCTCGCTCGTCTTTGCGCTCGGTGACACGCTGTGGCAGTTCGTCATCGGCCGCGCAATCGTCGGCGTCTCCTTCGGCTGCACGCAGCCCGCTGCTCGCGCGATCGCCGCCAACCTCGACAAATCCCGCGCAGCCGAACGACTGGGGAAGCTCGCCGGTGTGGAGACCGCCGGCATCGTGGGCGGGCCCTTCATCGGCGGCATCATGCTCGATCCGTTCGGTCTGCGCTGGACGTTCATCGTGTTCGCGATCGTCGCAGTGGTGGCTTCGCTGACGCTCGCTGCAAAGTCTCTTCCGACACTTCCTTCGTCGGGCCAATCGCGGCGCATCAGCCTGACGTTGCTGCGTCACCCCGGCGTCCGCACGGTGGCCCTCACGACGATGAGTCTTTACCTGCCGATCGGCGTGTACGACGCGCTCTGGGACCGCTACCTCACCGACCGCGGTGCATCGAACTTCGTTGTCGGTCTGTCGTTCCTCATCTACGGAATTCCGTTCATCTTGCTCGCCCGGCTTGGCGGTCGATTGGCCGACAAGTGGGGCGCACTTCGCACCGCCCTCTATGCGATCTTCATCCTCGCGCCGATCGTCGCGGGCTACGGTCTCGCCGCGACGCCCCTGGCAATCATCATCGTGTCGGTTGTCGAAGGCGTCGTGCAGGCAGCGACGATTCCCGCATCGCAGGCGAGCATGTCGCAGGTTGCCCCCGAAGGCCGCGCGGCAGCCGCCCAGGGCCTGTCGGGCGCTGCCAATCTCGTCGGTGCCGCCGCGACTGCATTTGTCAGTCCGTGGATCTACGGGGCGCACGGGCCCGTCTGGGCCTTCGGCGTCATCGCCGCAGCGATGTTGTCGTTCTCGCTCATCGCCCAAACCATGGCGCGGCGCTACAAACTGATCTAGTTCAGCTGAGCCGTTCGATGATCACAAGGCGAAGCGTCAGCTGAGCCGTTCCACAATCATCGCCATGCCCTGGCCGCCGCCGACGCACATCGACTCGAGGCCGAAGGTCTTGTCTTCGTGCTGCAGGCCGTTGATCAACGTCGCCATGATGCGAGCACCCGTCATGCCGAAAGGGTGACCGAGTGCGATCGCGCCGCCGTGCACGTTCAACTTGTCCATCGGGATGCCGAGGTGCTTCGCCGAAGGAATCACCTGCGCCGCAAACGCTTCGTTGATCTCGACGAGATCGATGTCGTCAATCGTCATCTTCGCGCGCTTGAGTGTCTGACGAATCGCCTCGATCGGACCCAGGCCCATGATTTCGGGATTCAAACCGGACACGCCCGACGCGACGACGCGCGCGAGCGGGGTGATGCCCAACTGCTTCGCCTTCGTGTCACTCATCACCATCACGGCAGCTGCGCCGTCGTTCAACGGACAGGCGTTCCCCGCAGTGATCTCACCATCGGGGCGGAACGCCGGCTTCAGGTTGGAGAGGCCCTCGACGGTCGTTCCGTCGCGGGGACCATCATCCTTCGACACCACGGTGCCGTTGGGAAGCGTGACCGGTGTGATTTCACGTTCGAAGAAACCGTTGTTCTGGTTCGCGACGGCGAGCTGTTGCGAGCGCGCGCCGAACTCATCCATCTCGCGGCGCGAGACACCCTCGACCTCGCGCACGTTCTCGGCCGTCTGGCCCATCGCGATGTAGATGTCGGGCAAACCTTGCGGAGGCGTCCACGCGGATTGGCCACCTTCGGAACGCTGCTTCGTGCGCTTGCCCGCGTCGGCGAACACCGCGTTCGGCGCAGAGTCACTGGCGCCGGCACCGTAGCGACTGACGCACTCGACACCCGCGGCGATGAAGCAGTCCCCCTCACCCGAACGAATGGCGTGTGCCGCCATGCGGATGGTCTGCAGGCTCGACGAGCAGTAGCGATTCACCGTCACTCCCGGCACGTTGTCGAGACCGGCAAGAATGGCGACGACTCGGGCGATGTTGAAACCCTGCTCGCCGGCCGGCTGGCCGCAGCCCATCATCAAGTCTTCGATGTCGTCGGCCTTCACCTGAGGAACCTTGGCCATCAGGGCTTTCACCATCTGGGCGGACAGATCATCGGGTCGCATATCGACGAGCGACCCCTTGAATGCGCGGCCGATCGGGCTGCGGGTGGTTGCGACGATGACGGCTTCAGCCATGGTTCCCCCTGTTGTGGACTGAGACGACAAAACCCTAGCCACCCGAAGGGTTCTCGGCGCGCGGAGGTGCAGTTTCTGCACGATTCTGCGCCGAGATCACTCTTGTGAGCTCCTCGCGCTGGAGGGGGTCGTGAAGATTCAAGAGGCCCGCGTACCACTGCAGGCCGCGGGCCGTACCGACCACCCGCACCGGCACGCGCTCGCCAAGGTCATGGCCGAATTCGGTCGGCACGTCAACACGCTCGATCCCGGCATCGAAGAGTTCGTCTTCGGTCGCGACGAGTTCTCCCCCCGACATCAGGTACGTCTCGGCGTCGACGAAGAACGTGAATTCGATCATCCGAATTTCAGGGAGGGCTTCGTGGTGATTATCCACGAGCGCATAATCTCACGACATGTCGACACAGGCCTCATCGTTGCCCAAGGTCCCCCTCTCGGACATCAACCTCTCGAACCCGGAGTTCTGGATACAGGACCGCTCGTGGCGCTACGGCGCGTTCAAGACCCTGCGCGAGGAGTCCCCGTACCAGTTCTTCGAGGAATGGGAATTCGAGAATTCGCCGATTCCCCGCGGCCCCGGGTACTTCGCTCTCACCCGCCACGACGACATCTGGCATGTGAGTCGTCACCCCGAGCTGTTCTGCAGCGGCAAGGGCTCGAACATCGGCGACCTCACCGTGGAACTGAACGAGTTTTTCGGCTCGATGATCAACATGGACGACCCGAAGCACTTCCGTCTGCGTTCGATCGTTTCGCGAGGCTTTGCCCCGCGTGAGATCAAGCGTGTCGAAGAGTACGTGGTCGCAAAAGCGACGGAAGTCGTCGACAACGTCATCGAACGTTTCCCCAGCGGCGAATTCGACTTCGTCGAAGAGATCGCCTCGCGCTTCCCGCTCGAAATCATCTGCGAGATGATGGGCATTCCCAAAGAGGACTACAAGCAGATCCTCACCTGGACCAACACGATCCTCGGCGTCGGCGACCCGGAACTCGTGACCGGTCTCGACGATCTGCTCAACGCCGGTCTCAGCATGTTCAGCTACGCCCAAGCACTCGGCGAGGACCGCATCAAGAACCCTACCGACGACATCACGTCGGTGATGATGCAGGCCGAAGTCGACGGCGAGCGGCTGACATCACAGGAATTCGGGTCGTTCTTCATTCTTCTCGTCGTGGCAGGAAACGAAACGACACGCAACGCGATCAGCCACGGCATGAAACTGCTGACCGACCACCGCGACCAACGCAAGATCTGGTTCGACAATTTCGAGTCCAACACCAAGTCGGCAGTCGAGGAAATCGTTCGGTTTGCCACGCCGGTGATCCATTTCCGCCGAACCGTCACGGAGGACACCGACATCAACGGTTTCCCCGTGAAGGCCGGCCAAAAAGTGGTGATGTGGTACGCCTCGGGCAACCGCGACGAGCGCGTGTATGCAAACCCGGAATCCTTCGACGTGCGCCGCGACATTCAGCCGCCCCAGGTCGGTTTCGGGGCCGGTGGACCCCACTTCTGTCTCGGCGCAAACCTGGCGCGCCGCGAGATTGCCGTGATGTTCGACGAAATTCGCCGCCGTCTCCCGAACCTCGAGATCACCGGTGACCCGGCCTACTTGCAGAGCAACTTCATCAACGGCATCAAGCGCATGCCGTGCGCTCTCAACTAGCCGGCCGACCCTGACGCCTTTTCGAGGCGAGCCCTGCGAGAACTTCCATGATCAACCGATGGGCCACGTTCACCGTGCAGTCGGCATGGTCGTAGGCAGGCGCCACCTCCATCACATCGAACGCAACGAGCGGGGTTTCGAGCGCCAGGCGACGAACCGCACGCAACATGTCGACGCTTGCGATGCCTCCCGGTTCGGGAGTGCCGGTTCCCGGTGCGTGAGCGGGGTCGAGAGAGTCGATGTCGATGCTCACGTAAAGGTGGTCGACGCCGTCGGTCGCCTCCGCGATCGCATCGGTGATCACCGCGTCGAGACCGCGACGATGCACCTCATCCATCATGTGCCACTTCATTCCCTGATCGGCCATCCACGTCCACACATCCGGACCCGGCCAATAGCCACGCAATCCGATCTGCACGAAGTTCTTCGCGGGAATCGCACCACTGTCGATGAGCCTGCGCATAGGAGTGCCATGACTCGCCAGGTTGCCGTCGATTGTGTCGGCCGTGTCGGCGTGCGCGTCGAAGTGCACCATGCCGACGCGACCGAATCCATACTTCTCGGCAACGGCAGTCGCTGACGGCCACGTGATCGTGTGGTCTCCACCGATGACGATCGGCGTGATTCCCAGTTGCACGACTTCGGCAACCTTCTTCTTCACGTTATCGAGGCTCGCCTCGACCATGCCGTGCGGGCAGTAGGCATCACCCGCATCGACTACCTCGAGGTTCTCAAAAATCTCGATGCCAAGGTCGAGGTGGTAAGTGCCCGGCTCGTAGGCATTGGCGCGCACTCCACGCGGACCGAACCGCGCTCCGGGACGGTTCGTTGTGCCCAAGTCGAAGGGCGCGCCGATGATCGCGACATCCGGTTGCCAATCGGCGAGCATCCCCGCATCGGGCACGAGGGGTCGTTGGGCGAAGGTCAGCGTGCTGCCAAAGACATAACCCAGATCGAGTTGCTCGCGGTATCCGGGGGGCAGTTCCCTCTTCACACCCGCACCCTACTGAGGGATCTCGGTGTGTAATTACCCGAAAAACGGGTAATTACACACCGGAAACGACGTTGGTCAGGAGCAGCCGGAGGTCGAGCCGCATGACGGGCACGCGTGGCACGAGCCGGCGCGCTGCATCTGCACACCGCACTGCATGCACATCGGTGCGTCGCTGTGCTTCAACGCCGGACGCTCGATACCCGCCGCCGGCGAGTGGTCGGTGCTGGGTGCCGACGGGGCGAGACCGTACTGCAACTGTGCGGCGAGTTCGCCGGCCGTTGGGACGCTCTTCGGGTCGGCGACAACTTCCGAGCCGGTGCTGGTCTCGACGATGGTCTCTTCCACACCTGGCAACGTCGGCTGCAGGCGCTCGTCGCGGCTGAAGATACCGAGCTCGGCGCGCTCGTCGTAGTTCAGGTACTCGAGGGCGAGACGACGGAAGAGGTAGTCCATGATCGACGACGCGATGCGGATGTCCGGGTCGTCCGTCATGCCTGCAGGCTCGAAGCGCATGTTGGTGAATGCCTCGACGAACGCACGCAGCGGCACGCCGTACTGCAGGCCGTAGCTGATGCTCTTGGCGAATGCGTCCATGATGCCCGAGAGGGTCGAACCCTGCTTCGACACCGTGAGGAACACCTCGCCGGGGCGGCCGTCTTCGTACTCACCGATCGTTGCGAAACCCTTGCAGTCGGCCACGCGGAACTCGAACGTACGTCCGCGACGCGAACGCGGCAGCTTTTGACGCACCGGCTGAGCGACCACACGCTCGACGATCTTCTCGACGACACCGGTGACGGCTGCCGCCGCCGGTTCGTCGGTCTTGTCGTCGTCCTTCTTGGCAGTCGACAGCGGCTGGGCCACCTTGCAGTTGTCGCGGTAGATCGCAACGGCCTTCAGGCCGAGACGCCACGACAGCTCGTGCAACTTCTCGATCTCTTCGATGGTCGCCTCTTCGGGCATGTTGACCGTCTTCGAGATGGCGCCCGACAGGAACGGCTGCACCGCACCCATCATGCGGACGTGACCCTCGTAGTGGATCGTGTTGTCGCCCATCGAGCACGCGAACACGGGCAGGTGTTCGGGCTTGAGGGCCGGCGCACCGATGATGCTCTTGTTCGTGTCGATGTAGGCGATGACATCGTCGATTTGCTGCGGGGTGTAACCGAGACGACGCAGCGCACGCGGAATCGTCTGGTTGACGATCGACATCGTGCCACCACCGACCAACTTCTTGATCTTGACGAGGCCGAGGTCGGGCTCGATACCCGTGGTGTCGCAGTCCATCATGAGACCGATGGTGCCCGTCGGTGCAAGAACGCTGGCCTGGCTGTTACGCACGCCATATTCCTCGCCATCGCGAACCGCGGACTCCCACGCGTCACGTCCGGCCTGCAGGAGGTCGGCTTGGACGACATCGGGATTCTCGATTTCGTACGAGGCATCGCGGTGCATGCGCAGAACGTTGAGCATGTACTTCTCGTTCTCGGCAAACCCGGCGAACGGTCCCATGCGGCTGGCCGTGCGGGCCGACGTCGCATACGAGTGACCGGTCATGAGCGAGGTGATAGATGCCGCCCACGAGCGACCTTCCTTGCTGTCGTACGGAAGGCCGAGCGCCATCAGCAACGCGCCGAGGTTGGCATAACCAATGCCGAGCTGGCGGAACAGGCGGCTGTTCTCGCCGATCTTCTCGGTTGGGTAGTCGGCGCGGCCCACGAGGATTTCCTGCGCGGTGAACACGACCTCGACAGAGTGCTTGAACGCTTCGACGTCGAAGTTGTCGTTCTCGTCGAGATACTTGAGCAGGTTCAGCGATGCGAGGTTGCAGGCCGAGTTGTCGATGTGCATGTACTCCGAGCACGGATTCGAACCGTTGATACGACCCGTCGCATGCGCGGTGTGCCACTTGTTGATCGTCGTGTCGAACTGCAGACCGGGGTCGGCACATTCCCAAGCAGCGGTGGCAATTTCGCGCCAGAGATCGCGTGCGCGAACGGTCTTCACGGCCGATCCATCGGTGACCGCCTTCATGTTCCAGTCGCGGTCTTCGATGACCGCGTTCATGAAGTCGTCGGTGACGCGCACCGAGTTGTTCGCGTTCTGGTACTGGATCGAGAACGAGTCGGCGCCGTCGAGGTCCATGTCGAAGCCGGCATCACGCAGCACGCGGGCCTTGCGCTCTTCCTTGGCCTTGCACCAAATGAACTCTTCGACGTCGGGATGGTCGACGTTCAAGATGACCATCTTCGCCGCACGACGCGTCTTGCCGCCCGACTTGATGGTGCCGGCGCTTGCATCGGCGCCGCGCATGAACGACACGGGGCCCGATGCGGTGCCACCGCCCTGCAGATGCTCGTAGCTCGAGCGGATGTTCGAGAGGTTGATACCCGAACCGGATCCGCCCTTGAAGATGGTTCCCTCTTCGCGGTACCAGTTGAGGATTCCGGCCATCGTGTCCTCGACCGCGAGGATGAAGCACGCACTCGCCTGCTGCGGAACGCCCTTCACGCCGATGTTGAACCACACCGGACTGTTGAATGCGGCGCGCTGGGTGACGAGGATGAACTTCAGTTCGTTGCGGAACGCCTCGGCCTCGTCGGCGTCGACGAAGTAGCCGCCTTCGATACCCCAAGTGGTGATCGTGTCGGCGACGCGATCGATGACCTGACGCAAGGAGGTCTCGCGCTCGGGGGTGCCGAGCGTGCCGCGGAAGTACTTCTGAGCGACGATGTTCGTCGCGTTGAGCGACCACGATGCAGGAATCTCGACATCGCGCTGCTCGAAGGCAACAGACCCGTCTTTCCAGTTCGAGATGCGCGCGTCGCGGCGCTCCCAAACAACGGTGTCATACGGGTGCACGCCGGCGTTGGTGAAATGACGGCGGATCCCAATGGACAACCGATCCGGTGCGAGAGACATGTCGTTCCTTCCTGACTTTCTTCGTGAGAACTTTGTGAGTGCGACTTGGGTTGTCGATTGTGTGTGACTGGCGTCACCCACGAACTCCGCATGGAGAGCGCAGAAGACCACCACATCAACAAAGTCGAACCTGACGCCCCGGAGCGAACTCCGTGGACGCAGGATCCACAACATGTTGTGGCTCTCCGCCCCCCATTGCGGTGTATTCCACAACTGGTTGTGTAATTACAGCACTGTGCTTAACCCTTTGTCAACGATTGTCGACGGTCACACGACACATCGCTGCCGAGGGGCACGATACGGGGGAAGGCCTGTGTGGAGGAAGTGGACAACCGTGTGAATTTCCCCTTTTTTCAGGGGATTGAGCTGTGGACGACTGTGGACGGCCGACCCCGTCGGGCTCAGCCGGCGGTCACGGCGACGGGGATCCCGTTCAAAACGCTGGTCCCCGAGACAGGGTCGAACAGGTCCTCGTCGGTGAGCACGTTCGAGTTGACCCCGGCATATTCACCGGCGACCGACAACCGCGTGCCGGCGACCGAGTGCCCCCACCCGTGCGGCAGCGACACCACACCAGGCCTGATGTCATCGGTGATCTCCACCGGCGCGAGCACTTCGCCCACTCGACTGCGCACACGCACCGCCTGACCGGCGGAGATGCCGCGTGCATCGGCATCGGCTGGATGCATCTGCAACGTGCAACGGGGCTTGCCTTTCACCAGCACGGTGATGTTGTGCATCCACGAGTTGTTCGAACGAATG
>Ga0068877_10003494_pt1 | contig 12454 bp, 11 predicted proteins | sample NOAtaG_FD_66437 | JGI IMG/M metagenome (GOLD analysis project Ga0068877, IMG submission 66437) | Freshwater lake microbial communities from Lake Erie, under a cyanobacterial bloom - NOAA_Erie_Diel6S_1000h metaG | ecosystem: Environmental > Aquatic > Freshwater > Lake | place: USA: Ohio, Lake... | reverse complement strand
CAGGATCAAACTCTCCATAGTAATAATTCTTCAGAATCCTCAACTAACCTCCCAGCCAGTCTCAGACCCCCGGTGGCACTTCCTACCAGAATTCAGAATATAGAATTCAGAATTCAGAATTCAGAATTCAGAATATAGAATCCAGAATTAAGCCCACCGCTATGTTGTTTCCCTAGTCTCATCTTAATCTTGTCCTCCAGTTTAACTTCTCAGTTAAACCAGATATTTCAGAATCGACTCGCCAAGTACCCTCTATCGAGTACCTAGCGGGTCCGCTATCAACCATCATCTCAATGAACGTTTTCGAAACCGTGGTTTCGAACAGAAGTCTTTCGACTTTAAAGAGGCTACTTCCGTGTGAATCAGACCCCTACTTCAAAAATGGACTGCAAAGGTATGGGCCGGACTGAGAAAAAACAAGTCCGGGTTAAAATTTCAGCCTTTTTTTACCTGGCGATGGATGGTTTGAAGTCGATCCGGGCCTGTGGAAACAAGCGTAATGGGCACGTTTAATTCCCTTTCCAGGAACTCAATATAAGATAGAAGTGCCTGTGGCATAGCCTGTTCAGCGCCCCCTGATAAAGTCGTCTGCCAGCCGGGCAATTCGGTGTAAACGGGCGTAATTTTTTCGTTCACAATTTCATAGGGCACCGTTTGGGTTACTGTTCCATCCCCCAATTGATAATGGGTACAAACCTTGATGGTCGGAAAAATACTGAGCACATCGGCTTTCATCATGAGTAATTGGGTGACCCCGTTTATCATGATCGAGTACTTCAAAGAGGGTAAATCTATCCAGCCGCATCTGCGTGGCCTACCCGTGGTTGAACCGTATTCATTGCCCTGTTTGCGAAGCAACTCTCCCTCTTCATTCAATAGTTCAGTCGGGAAAGGACCACTGCCAACCCGGGTACTGTAGGCTTTGAAAATGCCATACACCTCACCAATGTTACGGGGAGCCACGCCCAAACCCGTGCAAGCCCCAGCTGTTACCGTATTGGAACTGGTAACAAACGGATAGCTGCCGAAATCAATGTCCAACAGCGAGCCTTGTGCACCCTCGGCCAAAATGGAAGATCCTTTGGACAACTCTTGATTAATCAGGTACTCGCTATCGATGAGTTTAAATGATTTCAAAAACGTAACCGCCTCCAGGAACTGCCCCTCTAAAGCCACCCAATCGTACTCGATGTCATGCCCTTTGAGTATTTCGAAATGGGTGTTGACCAGCTTTTTGAACTTATCGAAAAATGTGGTTGCCAGGATATCACCAACACGAAGTCCCTGGCGCCCGATTTTATCCTGATAGGATGGCCCTATTCCCTTCAATGTAGACCCGATCTTATCTTCGCCCTTGGCCTTTTCGTACGCCTGGTCTAACAACCGGTGGGTAGGCACGATGAGTGTAGCCTTCTTTGAAATGAATAAGTTGGCTCTCACGTCCATCTTGAATTTATCCAACTTTTCTATTTCGGCTTTAAATACGATGGGATCGAGAACCACACCATTTCCAATCACGTTTTTTGCCGATGGTCGAAAAATTCCGGAAGGAATCTGATGGAGCACGTGTTTAATACCATCAAACTCGAGCGTGTGGCCGGCATTTGGGCCGCCTTGAAAACGGGCCACGATATCGTAGCGCGGGGCCAGTACATCCACGATTTTTCCTTTGCCTTCATCACCCCATTGAAGGCCCAATAAAACATCTACCTTCATGAGTTTAGTGCGCAGTTTTGATAATCTCTTCTTCGGATTGAATCACCTGAAAAATAGCGTTGAGCTTGGTAATTACGAGTAACTTCTTCACACTTTCGGATGGCCGCATCAAGTAGACTTCCCCCCCTTTGTTGCGGAACTTGGTCAGCAAGGTTATTAAAACACCAATGCCACTGCTGTTGATGTAGCGCAACTCCGAGATGTCAATAATGCATGTCATCACCTTGTGGCTGATGGCTTCTTTCACGGCCTCCACCAGTTGTACCCCATTATCCTCACCAATCAGGTCGCCCGAAATGTGAAGAATAAGCGTATTCGATTTAATTTCCTGATTAAAATTCATGATTTCTTGTTTTCGCAATTCTGCTTCTTGCATGACGCATATAAAATGAGTGAGTGGTGCATCACATTAAACTGCAATAACTCTTCCACTGTATTCTGAATGTTTTGGATACGCGGGTCGCAGAACTCGATCACCGTGTTACAATCCGTGCAAATCAGGTGATCATGCTGCTTGAACCCATACGATTTTTCGTACTGGGCCTGGTTTTTCCCGAACTGATGCTTGGCCACCAAATCACAGTCGACCAGCAAGTCAAGTGTGTTGTAGACGGTGGCGCGGCTCACGTGGTAGTTCTTGTTCTTCATGCCCAGGTAAAGTGACTCAACATCGAAGTGGCCACGTGTGCCATAAATTTCTTCCAATATGGCGTAGCGCTCGGGTGTTTTCCGAAGCTCTTTATTTTCCAGATAGGCGGTGAAAATGGTCCGCACTTCGTCAAATTGCTGAATATTGCTGGCCATGCCGAAATAACCCGTAAATATAGTATCAATTGGACTACTTGTTGGCAGAGTCGGCCACGCGGGAATCAAACCGGCTTACATTGACCACCCCCTCAACTTTTTCCAACTTACTGATCAGCAAATCCAGGTGGCGCGTGTCATTTACATACAGCATGATTTCACCATCAAAAATGCCATGGTCGGTGCGAAAGGCCAGCGAACTCATGTTTACTTTCAGTTCTTCGGAAATGATTCTCGACACATCGTTGATTAAACCCACCCGATCCGTACCCACCACTTTCAAGCCGGTTAAAAAGGCCACCTCGTGTTGGGAAGTCCATTTGGCTTTGATTACGCGATTGCCGTGGTTGGCGAGCAATTCAGGGGCATTCGTGCAATTGGTTCGGTGGATTTTGATGCCCTCGTTGACCGTGACAAAGCCAAATACTTCATCGCCCGGAATAGGCGTGCAGCATTTTGCCAACTTATATTCCACCACATCCATGTCTTCCCCAATCAGCAGGGTGTCATCCGATGTTGGCTTGATCTTCTCCTTTTCACGCTCCCGCTCGGGGGCCTCTCGTTCCGCCCGTGAGGTTGGTTGGTTCCGATTCTCGGCAAACCGCTTGATGTCCGCTGGCGCGATCAGGCCTTTGCCTACCCGAAAGTTCAACTCAAACTGCGTGTTGACATTGAAATAAGCCCGCAATTGTTCCATCACATGCGGGTTGGGCTCCAACTTGAGGTGCCGAAGCTTTCGTAGCAAGATTTCCTTGCCCTCTTCGGCAACTAATTTCTTATCTTCCTTAAGAACTTCTTTGATTTTTGATTTTGCCTTGGGGCTCACCACAAAACGAAGCCAATCTTCATTCGGTTTTTGCTTGGCCGAGGTTAAAATCTCAATCTGATCTCCGTTTTTAAGTACGTGGTTGATGGGCACCAGTCGCTGGTTGACTTTGGCTCCAATGCACTTGGCGCCAACATCGGTGTGAATATCAAAGGCGAAATCAAGTGCAGTCGCTCCCTTGGGCAATGTTTTCAAATCGCCCTTGGGTGTGAACACAAAAACCTCCTCGTTGAACAAGTTGCCGCGAAAGTCATCGACAAACTCGAGGGCTGTCAAATCCTGCCGCTCCAATGTTTCGCGTACGCGGATGAGCCACTTTTCCAGATTTGACTCGTGTGTAGCGGCTGAGTCTTTGTACTTCCAGTGTGCAGCATACCCCTTCTCGGCAATTTCATCCATCCGCTTGGTCCGAATCTGCACCTCCACCCACTGGCCGTTTTTGGCCATCACCGTGGTGTGCAGGGATTCATATCCATTGGCTTTCGGTGTGCTGATCCAATCCCGAAGGCGATCCGGATTAGGTGTATAAAAATCAGTGACGATGGAGTACACCTGCCAGCAATACGATTTCTCCTGCTCAAGTGGCGTATCCACAATGATACGTATGGCAAACAGATCGAACACCTCCTCAAACGGAATATTCTGCTTGCGCATCTTATTGTAAATCGAAAAAATTGATTTCGAGCGACCTTTTATCTCATAGTCAACCTTCAGTTTGTCCAACTCTTCTTTGATGGGATGGATGAACTGCTTGATAAACTTGTTCCGCGCTGTACGCGACTCGTCAATTTTCTGGGCGATATCGTGGTAGACTGGTGCATCGGTAAACCGGAGGTATAAATCCTCCAGTTCGGTCTTGATCGCATTCAGCCCGAGGCGGTGGGCCAGCGGGGCGTACAGGTAAATGGTTTCAGAGGCCACCTTCAACTGCTTTTGCCGGGGCATGCTCTCCAAGGTTCGCATGTTGTGCAGGCGGTCGGCCAACTTGATCAGGATAACCCGAACATCCTCTGAGAGCGTAAAGAGCATTTTGCGGAAATTCTCCGCCTGAGCGGAGGTTCCGTATTCGAACACACCGCGAATCTTGGTTAGGCCGTCAACAATGCGGGCAATTTTTCGCCCAAACATCCGCTCAATGTCCTCCAACTCGATGTCGGTATCCTCGACCACATCGTGGATGAGCGCAGATACAATGGACGTAGTGCCAAGTCCGATCTCTTCAACACATATTTCGGCAACCGAAAGGGGATGAAAAATGAAGGGCTCCCCGGATTTTCTGCGCATGTTCTTGTGCGCCTCCAGGGCCAGCGTAAAAGCCTTTTTGATCAACTTGGCATCGCCATCTTTCAGTACGGGCTTCGCTTTGCGCAAAAGCCTGCGATACCGACCAATGATCTCTCGTTTTTCTTCAGCAGTGTCTACTACCACGTTCATTATAGAGCGATTTCAGCCTCTACCGTTAAACCTATCAAATATTCTCTAAATTTGCGCTCCGTTTTTTGGAAAACTGTCTTTTTTAATCCAAAAAGGCATTTTTTGGCGAATCGGAATTGAAAAGCGCATGTGGCGTAATTGGCAGCCGCGCCAGACTTAGGATCTGGTGCCGAAAGGCGTGGGGGTTCGAGTCCCTCCATGCGCACAAACACCCGAAAGGGGTTTACAACAAAACGAGCGGATTACCGACCGGCCTATCGGCTCTGCCGGTTTTCTGGTCAACAATTTGACGAACAAAACTTTTTCAGCCTTGAATATCACGTTAAACAAAAAGAGCACAACCAACGCATCCTTAACCATTCAGTTGCAGGAGAACGATTACCTCCCAGCCGTTGCAGGCAAGGTGCGGGAATACTCACGAAAAGCCACGATCAAAGGATTCCGGCAGGGCAAAATTCCCGCAGGCGTAATCAAGAAAATGTTCGGTCGCACGATACTGGTGGAGGAGGTGAATCAACTCGTCTCTACCTCGATCTCCAACTATATCAAGGACAACAAGCTGAAAGTGTTGGGCGACCCCATGCCGGATATCGACAAGGCCAGGTCAATTGACTGGGAAACGCAGAAGGATTTTGAGTTCGAGTTCCAGATTGGTCTTGTCGAAGATTTCAAACTTGAGCTGGGCCCGTCTGTAAAAGTAAAGCGTTGGGTAATTAACGTTGACCAAAAGGTGATTGATGATACGGTATCAGATTTGAAAACGAGATTCGGTAACACGAGCTACCCGGAGACCAGTACGGACGACTGCACTTTATTTGGAGATTTGCAGGTTGCTGGCGATGCGGACAAAAAGGCAATCTACCTTCCGCTTGATAGGATAGCCCGGAAGGAACAAAAAAAATTCACCGGTGTGCGCAAAGGCGATGTAATTGCCTTTGATATCCAAAATCTTTTTGATGATGTCAGTGTTCTGGCTCAAACGCTAAACGTTTCATCGGATGAAGCTTCACAACTCCGTGGCGCTTACACATTCTCTGTGACCAATATTTCGCAGGTGGCCCCGGCCGAATTGAACCAGGAGCTTTTTGACAAGGTGTTCGGAAAAGACGTAGTGAGTTCGGAAGGTGATTTTTTGGCCAAGGTGAAAGAGACGATTTCCGGCAACTACAAGCGCGAAAGCGAGCATTTGCTCGATCACGAGATCCAACATCACTATGAAGATCACACCAACATCAACCTACCCGATGAGTTTTTGAAGCAATGGCTGAAAAACACCAGCAACGGGCAGGTGACAGACGACATTCTGGAAAAAGAATTTAAGCTCTACCGCAACAGCCTGAAGTGGGATTTGGTGAAGAATCAGGTGGCCGAAATGGAAAACGTAAAGGTCGAAGCCGAAGACGTGAGACAGCGGGCGAAAGAAATGATTACCGAGCAGTTTGGCGGGCCCTCCGTTGTGGCGGCACTAGGTGATAAGCTGGACTCCATTGCAGACAACTACCTTAGCGGGCAGGACGGGCAGAACTTTATGCGCATATTCAACCAGGTGCGTCATGAGCGTATTCTGGCTGCCATAAAATCAAAAATTACGATCTCGGACAAGGAAGTAACGCTCGAGGAATTCCGGAAGCATGCCGAGGAGCATCGGCATTGAGGCCGGGGCGGAATAACAGACAGAAAGGGCCGGGTAGCCGGCCTTTTTTCGTTATTACGAAGCAAGGAAGATTTGCAATAAAAAACTACCTTTCTGCGTCCATTTTGTATGATAGAAAAATAAACAACCATGTATAACGACAACGAATTCAGAAAGTATGCCGTGCACCACCTGGGCATGAGCGGCAACACCGTGGATAGCTACGCAAACCGGATTCAAAACATGACCCAGTATGTTATTGAAGAACGTCCGGGAAATTTCCGCGCCATAGATGTGTTTACGCGTTTAATTTCCGATCGTATTATCTTTCTCGGCCTGGGGGTGGATGATCAAATCGCTAACCTGATTACCGCTCAACTGCTGTTTCTGGAGTCAGCCGACCCCAAGAAAGACATTATCATGTACATCAATAGCCCGGGCGGCTCGGTATATGCCGGATTCGGCATTTACGATACCATGCAATACATCAACCCGGATGTGGCCACCGTTTGTACTGGACTGGCTGCTTCAATGGCCGCTGTTCTTTTGGCGGCCGGAGCTCCAAAAAAGCGCTCGGGGTTGCCCCATAGCCGCATTATGATCCACCAGCCCTCGTCTGGTGCGCAGGGCACATCGAAAGACATGGAGATTTCACTGAAGCAAACCATTGAAGTTAGGGAAGATCTCTATCGCATTCTGGCCAAGCACACCGGCAAAACGTTCGAGCAAATTGACAAGGATTCGGACCGCGATTACTGGATGCGCGCGCTGGAAGCGAAAGAGTACGGCATGATCGATGAAGTACTGGAACGCAAAAAATAGTCTGGATTGGTCACCCGATCGATCGTTATAGAATCACACGCTGGATCCACCGGTGGATAACCGGAAACCGGTGGGCCCAGTTTGCTACTCTATTAAAAAACCAGAATCGGGGCACCAGATAGCGTTGAAGCCAATACGACTTCCGGTGCGATGACCAAAACTTTGCATACACCTGTTGGTCATACGCCTTCATGAAATCTGCCGAGAAGTTATTTTCTGAAAAGCAGGCGGCCGCCTTCCAACCGGCATAACGCCCGGATACCATGGCTTGTCCAATTCCCTCACCGGTAAGCGGGTCGATGAGGTGAGCTGCGTCTCCACATAACATCCAACCGGGCCCTGAAATGGGGATTTTCCGCGAACCGAGCGGCAAACCAAAACCCTTTATCTCGGAAAGCAGCTGAGCCCGACTGAACCGCGGGCTGAGGGTGGGGTGAGTTGAAATCAGTTCCTGAAGGAGCCCCCGAAGGTTGATTGACTTCTTTGCTATATACTCCGAAAGCCCTCCCACACCCACATTACAAGAGCCGTCTACCTCAGGAAAAATCCAGAAATAGCCCAGTTCAAAACCATCAATAAAATGCAATTCGAATACATCGGGCGCTGTACCGGTGACCCCGGCATAGTAGCCTCGCACGGCAGCCGAATAGTGTTCGGGTAACAAACATCCATCCGACAGTTTGCGGCTTACCACGGACTGTGCTCCATCGCATCCGATGATCAATCGCGCGAAAAACAATTCCTGCGGAGTTTCGATCTCCCACCCCTCACTCACCTGCTTGACATTTGTTACGCGCCTTTCGCAGTAGGCCGTTACGTGCGGTTGGGCAATAGCTTGGTTGAAAAGAAAATTGTCGAGGTGAATACGCTTGATAATATTGCCGGTGTCAATGAAACAAAAATCGAGCGCTGTACCATTGGGCGCCACCACGCGGCAGATGTTCACCGGCTGCCGCTCCTCAATTTGTTGAAAAGCATCGCGAAGCGCTGGCGACATGGTTGCCAGTACTTTGGGCACATAAGCCGCCACGGCATCACCGCAGGTTTTATCGCGCGGAAATCGGGCCTGATCGATCAGGCCAACGCGCAAACCTGAATCCGTCAATGCCAGGGCAGCTGTGCATCCTGCCGGGCCAGCACCAACAATAGCGACATCCAGAATTATCCGATTCACACTCAAAAATCACCTTTTTTAGCTCATTCTGACGATTTTCCACGTTATCTCGAAACTCAACGAATGGGTAATAAAAACCCTATCTTTGCAGATTACGTTTCTCGGCTTAATCGGAGTGATATATGGCAGAAGTTACCTGTTCTTTTTGCGGGCGAAATAAGAAAGATGTTGATCTGATGATTTCAGGCATTCACGCACACATTTGCGATAAGTGTGTGACCCAGGCAAGCCAGATATTGCAGGAAGAGAAGAAGAACAAGACCGAAGCGGGTAATCTTCCCAATTTCAAACTGATCAAACCCCGCGAAATCAAGAAATTCCTGGACGAATATGTCATCGGGCAGGATGAAGCCAAAAAAATTCTTTCAGTTGCTGTATACAACCACTACAAACGGCTGATGCAGCAAAAAACGACCGAGGCCCAGGAAGTACAAATCGAAAAGTCAAACATCATCATGGTGGGCGAAACCGGAACGGGCAAGACGTACCTGGCGCGCACCATGGCCCGCATCCTGCAAGTGCCGTTTTGTATTGCTGATGCCACGGTTTTGACCGAGGCGGGTTATGTTGGTGAAGATGTGGAGAGCATTCTCACCCGGTTGCTACAGGCAGCTGACTACAATGTGGAGGCGGCCGAGCGCGGTATCGTGTATATTGATGAGATCGATAAGATTGCCCGAAAATCGGACAACCCCAGTATTACACGCGATGTGAGCGGTGAAGGTGTGCAGCAGGCCCTGTTGAAACTGCTGGAAGGCACTCAGGTTAACGTTCCCCCGCAGGGTGGTCGCAAGCACCCGGATCAAAAAATGATCACCGTCAACACGGAGAACATCCTTTTTATTTGTGGCGGGGCGTTTGAGGGCATTTCTCGCTTCATTTCGCGAAGGCTAAACACCCGGCCACTGGGTTTTGCAGCTACTGCTGAAAGTCTTCATCCGGAAGATGTAGATAAAGACAATTTGCTGCAGTTTGTAACTTCTCAGGACCTCAAGAGTTTCGGTCTGATTCCTGAACTTATTGGCCGCCTGCCCGTGGTGTCATACTTGAATCCGTTAGACAATCAGGCCCTTCGGAAAATTCTCACCGAACCTAAGAATGCACTCACCAAACAGTACAAAAAGCTGTTTGAAATGGAAGGTATAGAACTGGAATTTAAGGAGGGGGCTTTGGATTTCATTGTTGAGAAAGCGATGGAGTTCAAGTTGGGTGCGCGGGGCTTGCGTTCCATTTGTGAAGCCATCATCAACGATGCCATGTTTGAATTGCCGTCCGAAAAAGGGGCCGAACGTCTTACTATCAACCGCGCGTACGCAGAAGACAAGTTCAGCAAATCGCATTACAGCAAATTAAAGGTGGCCTGATTTCAGGTAATGGGTCATCAGGCGGGCGGCATTGTCTGAAGCTGATCCGACATCGAGCGTATTGTAAATTTCCCGGTATCCCGATTTTACCCCATGGCGATACTGACTGTCCGTCAGCAGGCGTTTTACCTCTGCCGACACCACTTCTTCCACAGCCAGGTCCTGAATCAATTCACGCACTACTTCGCGGCCGGCAATCAAGTTGACGAGCGAAATAAATTTTACTTTAACCACCTGCCGGGCCAGAAAGTATTCCAGCGCGCCTGTGCGAAACACGACTGCCTGAGGCACCTGAAAAAGAGCTGTCTCCAGGGTAGCGGTACCAGATGTTACGACAGCCGCATCCGCGTTTTGCAAAAGATCATAAGTTCGGTCTTTCAGAAAAATAACGCCTGACTGCCGCAATGGGGCGTAAAGGGCATCATCCAGAGAGGATACGGCCGCCACTACAAATTGCCACTGAGGGTTGGCTCGTATAAGATCAGCCATCAACGGCACGATGCCGCGTAGCTCCGTCTTTCGGCTCCCGGGTAGCAATGCCACCACCGGCCGTGTTCCATCCAGTGCGAGCTCATTACGAAAGGTTGGTGCGGGTTGCGCAGCTTTGACCGCATCCAGTACAGGATTGCCCACGTAGTCCACCTCCATTCCGAATTTCTTGTAGAAATCCTTCTCAAAGGGCAGAATAACAAACATTCGGGTTACGTTCTTCTTTAAATCACGCGCCCGCGATTGGTACCATGCCCATACTTTGGGAGGAATGTAGTAATGCACGGGAATTCCTTCTTCCCTTCCAAACTTGGCGACCCTGCGGTTAAATCCCCCATAGTCAATGCAAACGATTACATCGGGCTTGAAACGCCTGATATCGTCTTTACACACGGCCAGGTTCTTAAATATTTTACGAAGTTCGGTGACCAGCGCAGCAAGTCCCATAAACTCCAGGTCGCGGTAATGTCGGGTAAGCACCATGCCTGCCTGTTGCATGTCATCACCACCAAAACCCTGAAAAACGGCCTCTGGATCATAGCGTTGAATCGAACGGATCAGGTTTCCACCATGGAGATCACCGGATCGTTCGCCCGCTATGACGTAATATCTCATGAAGTTTGCCCTTCCCCGAAGTAGTCCACGAAGTTTTGTGGAGTTTCGTACAGCCGGAGTTGGTGTAGGCGGCCGTACCGGCTAATAGCCGCAATGCGTGGTTCCAGTATTCTCCAGATTTCGATGATCAGGTTCTCACAACTGGCGAGTTTACCTGCCATAAAGGCCACATCGAGGTTGAGATTTTTGTGGTCAAGTTGGTCGGTAATCTCGATCCGGATCAACTGGCTGAGTTTTTTCAGGTCGATCACAAATCCGGTGTCAGGGTCTGGCTTGCCCTTCACCGTCACAATCAGCTCAAAATTATGACCATGCCAGTTCTCATTTGCACAAAGGCCGAAAACCTGTTCATTTTTCTCTTTTGACCAGGCCGGATTATACAATTTATGCGCTGCGTTGAAATGCTCCTTTCGACTTACCAGTACCATATCAGCCGCAAATATAGTGACGGTTTACCCTGCCCAAAAGGCGTGATTTTGAATAACTTGCACGAAAATTAAGCCCCATGATTGTAGTTACCGGAGCAGCAGGTTTTATCGGCAGTTATCTGATCGGCCACCTTAACCGCGAAAATTTTAACGCGATCGTTGCTGTCGACAAATTTGACAATCCTGAAAAGAACAAAAACCTGGAGGGGTTACGCATTCAGCACAAGGTTGACCGCGATGCGTTTCTCACCTGGCTGGATACGCACCACGAACATGTCGAGTTCGTTTTTCACCTCGGTGCCCGCACGGATACCACCGAATTTGATCTTAACCTGCTCCATCGCTTGAACACATTTTATTCTCAGGATGTGTGGAGAAAATGCGTGGACTATCAACTTCCGCTCGTTTATGCCTCATCCGCTGCGACCTACGGATTGGGCGAGCTGGGTTACGATGACGATGAGCAATTGATTCCCCAATTGAAACCGCTCAATCCCTATGGCCTGAGCAAACAGGAATTTGACGTTTGGGCACTCGCGCAGCCAACTAAGCCCTTTTTCTGGGCTGGGCTGAAATTCTTCAACGTGTTCGGTCCAAACGAGTACCACAAAGGTCGAATGGCATCGGTTGTTTGGCACGCTTATAACCAAATCAAGAAGACGGGTGGAATGAAACTCTTCCGATCGCACAACCCTCAGTACCGCGATGGCGAACAGATGAGAGATTTCATTTATGTAAAAGATGTGGCACAGGTGTGCTCATTTTTAATGCACCATCGAAAGGATTCCGGCATTTACAACTTGGGCAGCGGCAAAGCGCGTACCTTCCTGGATCTGACGCGAGCCGTCTTTCACGCGATGGGCAAGCCAGAGAAAATTGAATTTGTTGATACCCCAGCCGACATCCGCGATAAGTATCAATATTTTACGGAAGCGAAGATGGAGAAATTGCAACGGATTGGCTATCTCGCCTCATTTACACCGCTTGAGGCAGCAGTCAGAGATTATCTTGGAAAACTGGAAAAGTAACATTCCTTCGATTCAAAAGTTTAGCGCAACAAATTACAAAAAGTAACTTGTTGCAAAATGAAAGAATACAAAAGACTTACCTATGAGGACAGGGTTAAGATTGAGCTACTTACCAAACAGG
>Ga0068877_10003493_pt1 | contig 12456 bp, 7 predicted proteins | sample NOAtaG_FD_66437 | JGI IMG/M metagenome (GOLD analysis project Ga0068877, IMG submission 66437) | Freshwater lake microbial communities from Lake Erie, under a cyanobacterial bloom - NOAA_Erie_Diel6S_1000h metaG | ecosystem: Environmental > Aquatic > Freshwater > Lake | place: USA: Ohio, Lake... | reverse complement strand
TTCCCGCTGTTCACGCGCGCCCCCTTGCGCGGCGAGAGCGTCGCCTACCGATTCGGCATCATGCCGGTCACCGCGGCGGGCCACGCGGCATGGGCACTGGGCGTGGCGCGCAGCTGCCTCGATGACGTGCGCGAGCTCGCACAATCGAAGATCCGGATGGGTGATATGACGACACTGGCGCACAAGCCCACGTTCCAGCGCGGGCTGGCGCATCACGAAGGCATGTGGCGCGCGGCACGGCTGCTGGTGACCGACACCTTCGGTCGTCTGGAGGATGCGGTAGCCGCAGGCGCGGAGGTGACGCCCGCGATGCGCGCGGAAATGCGCGTGGCCGCGACCTACGCGACCGAGGCCTGCCGCGAGGTGGTGCAATGGGCGCATCTTTCGGCGGGCACCACGGCAATACGCGAGGGCAGCCGGCTGGAGCGCGCGTTCCGCGACATGTACACCGGCACGCAACACGCATTCATCAGCGAGAAAACCTACATTGATGCGGCCCAGGTGATGCTCGGTGTCGCGGCGGACAGCCCGGCGCTCTGAGCCGCCCGGCGCATCGCGCGCGCATCACTCGGGCAGCGCGAAGGCCACCACGGCATCGCCCAGCATCGAGGGCAATTTTTCCTGCCCGACCGCCGCCCACGCAAGCGGCCCGTGCCCACCCGCGGCGATGGCAACGAACTGCTTGCCACCGGGGCGCGCGCGATACGTCACGGGCGTGGCCTGCGCGGGCGCCGGCAAGGCGTGGCGCCAGAGTTCCTCGCCGTTACTCACATCAAAGGCGCGGATGTAGCCATCCATAGTGGCCGCTATGAACGCCACACCGGTGGCGGTCTGTATGGAGCCGCCGGCAATGGGCCCTCCCCAGTTGAAGAAATCCCCCACCCCGAAAGGCGCGAGGTTGCGCAGCGTTCCCAGCGGCTTCTGCCAGCGCACCTCGCCGGACGCAAGATCGATAGCGGTGAGCGTGGACCACGGCGGCGCGACGCAGGGTGTGTTCCACGGCGAGAGGAGCGCTCCCCGGATCACGACGTAGGGCGTGCCTTCCTGCGGGTTCATGCCCACCTGATCGGGCGCTGCACCGGGGCCACCCAATGCGCTGCGCGGTGCGAGGCGCACCGTATAGGCCGCACGCATGGAGGCGACCAGCATCAGGCCAGTAGCGGGGTTCACCGAGACGGAGCCCCAGTTCATGCCACCGCCGAGGCCGGGGTACTCGAGCGTGTCTTCGAATCCCGGCGGCGTGAACATGCCCTCCGTGTGCAGTTTCCCGAAGGCCTCCTGGCAGGCCTTGCGGTCGATGGGCGTCAGACCCCAGACCTCGTTCTCCTGCAAGCCATAGGGGTGCAAGGGCGCGGGGCGCGTGGGAAAGGGCTGCGTGGGAGCGGTCGACTCACCCGGCACGCGGCTTTGCGGCACCGGGCGCTCCTCCACCGGGAACAGCGGTTCGCCCGTCTCGCGATCGAGCAGGAAGACGTGTCCGGTCTTGGTGGCGGCCACAAGGCCCGCGCGTGCTCCCGCGTCGTAGAGCACGGGCTGCGCGGCGACGTCGTAGTCCCACACATCGTGGTGTACGGTCTGGAAATGCCAGCGCGGCATGCCCGTCGCCGCGTCCAGCGCCACCACCGAGGTGCCATAGAAGTCCTTGCCCTGACGTTCTGCGCCGCCGTAGTGGTCGGGCTGCGGGTTGCCGGTCGGCAGGAAGACCAGACCGCGTTCGGGATCCGCGGACATCTGGCCCCAGACGTTCGGCGTTCCGCGGGTGAACACTGCTCCCCCTTCAGCAGCGGCAGCATCGACAGCTGCCATGGAGGGTGGTACCGGATCGAAGGCCCAGCGCAGAGTGCCGCTGCGCACATCGAAGGCGCGCACCACGCCGGGCGGCGCGTCCACGCGCTGGCCGTCCTGAACGAAAGCGCCGGTAACCACGAGATCGCCGATAACCAGAGGCGCAGCGGTGACGTAGTACTCGCCCTTGCGCACATCGCCCAGATTGCGCTGCAGATCGACGGCACCGGATGTGCCGAAACCCTCGCAACGTGCGCCCGTCTCGGCATCGAGCGCGATCAGGCGCGCATCGAGGGTGCCGCTCAGGATGCGCTTGCGGCAGGCGGCCCCGTCCTGCACGGGATCTTCCCAGTAGGCGACGCCGCGGCAGACGGGCGTGTACACGCCTCGCAGGTCGACCTTCGGGTCGTGGACCCAGAGCTCGCGCCCGGTCTCGGCGTCGAGCGCGATCACGCGGTTGTAGGGCGTGCAGAGGAACATGCGCTCGCCGACCACAAGCGGTGTTGCCTGAAAAGCCGTTGGGCCGTGCTCCGCCGTGCCGGGTGAGACATCTCCGGTGTGGTAAGTCCATGCAGGCTCAAGAGCCTTGACGTTTTGCGGTGTGATCTCGACAAGTGGCGAGAAACGGCTGCCGCCGGGATCTCCACCCCAGTGCCCCCAGCCGCCGGCGGGGCCGGTGCGATCGGGTGGCGGAACTTCAGCGCCGCAACCCACGAGAAGTGCAAGAAGCGTCCCTGCAAACCACGCGCGGGAGCGCGCACTGCGACGAAAGAACACTCCCGCAGTCTCAGACCGAACAGGCTGCACGCATCCCCTCCTCCACCGCCTTGCGGATCAATCCGAGCCCGGTGCAATCGCCCGCAGTGTGCACCTCCACACCGCGCGCACGCAGCGTGTCGGCGAGCGTGGTGTCGGCCACCGCCTCACCCGCCAGCACCACGGCATCGGCCGGGATCTCCGCTTCACGGCCCGCATAACGGAACCTGAGACCGGTATCGCGGAGAGCAAGTGGCGTGATGCCCGCCAGCACCTCGACGCCCAGACGATCGAGCCGCTGCAACTGCTCCTGCCTGCGCTTGGGCCCGATCTCCGGCGCGAAGCCCGTGGCGCTGGCAGCAAGCGTGACCTGCCTGCCGCGCTTGGCAAGGAATTCCGCCAGTTCGACCGCCGCGAGATCCGCACCCAGCACCAGCACACGTCCGCCAAGCGGCATCCACGCGCGGCTCAATTGCCGCAGGTGTGCCGGCCGCAGCCACGGCTGCACCCGCGGCACGGCGTGCTCCGAGATCCAGCGCGAGAGCGCAGGCAGGCGTGCGGCGTCCTCGGGGGCCAGTGTGCCGGCGAGGAACTCGCGGAGCAGCGCACCGCTCCAGACACGGGGCCCCGAGGCACCCGGCAACTCCGGCGTCACGACGCGGGCGCCCGTGCAGACGATCACGGCATCGGGCTTCTCGCGCTGCACCAGCGCTTCATCCACGGGCTGCCCGAGCCGGACATCCACGCCGAGACGCTTCACCTCGGACAGCAGAAAATCGAGGAGACGCTGGTTGTCAGCGTGCACCGTCGATGCGTAGAACAACGATCCGCCGAGGCGCTGCGCGCGCTCGGCCAACACCACACGGTGCCCGCGCAAGGCCGCCACGCGTGCCGCCTCCAGACCGGCCGTGCCACCCCCTGCCACCAGCACGCGGCGCGGGCTTAGGGCGGGCGTGATCGCCAGTTCCGCCTCCCGCCCCACCTGCGCGTTCACGGCGCAGTTCATGTTCGCATCGAAGGGCGCGATCAGCATCGAGTCGATGCAGTTCTGGCAACTGAGGCAGCGGCGTATGCCCCCCGCGTTCCCGGCACGCAGCTTGTTGGGCAACTCGGGATCGGCGAGCAGAGGCCGCGCCATCACCACCAGATCCGCGCTCCCCTCGGCAAGGATGCGCTCGGCCTGATCGGGATCATGGATGCGCCCCACCACCATCACCGGCACATCGACCACCCGCCGGATCGCACGCGCCACCGCCACGTTGTAGCCGTCGCGGTAGCCCGGGCCGCACACGATCTGCCCGACGATCTTGTCGTGCGAGACGCCGCCACTCACCTGTATGGCGCTTACGCCGGCCTCGACCAGCAGCGGTGCGATCTGCTGCGTGTCCTGCAGTTCGCGACCGTCCCAGGCGTCTTCATTGCCCGAGATGCGCAGCGTGATCGGGAACGCCGGGCCCACGCGCTCACGGATGTGGCGGATAACCTCGAGCAGGAAGCGGGTGCGCCCTTCGACTGTTCCGCCCGTGTAGGCGTCCTCGCGGCGGTTGCGGGTGGGGCTGAGAAAGGAGCCGAGCAGCATGTAAGCGTGCGCGGCATGGAGTTCCATGCCGTCGTAACCGGCCTGCTGCGCACGGCAGGCGGCATCGCCATAGAGCGTGGTCACGCGCAGGATCTCGTCTGTATCCATCACGCGGCTCGGCCAGCCGGTGCCCGCATTCACGTTCACCGAAGGGCCCACCGGGTCGGTCATGGATTCGGGGCCGGGATGGCTGATCTGCGGCTGGATGCGGGCACCGAGCGCATGCACGCGACGAACGAGTTCGCGGTGCCCCTCGATGAAGCGGTCCTCGCCCAGCGAGAGCGACTGCGGCTGATAGCGCTGCGCGGAATCCACCGAGCACATCTCTACCGTGATGAGCCCCACCCCGCCCGCGGCGCGCGCCTCGTGGTAGCGGATCAAGCGCTCGCTGACGGCAAGCTCCGGCGTACCGTAATTCGTGGTCATGGCAGACATCACGAGGCGATTGCGCAACTGCATCCCGCCAATGGCGAAGGGGCTGAGCAGGCGGGCGAATCGGCTCATGCACGCGGACCGAAAACATTTCAGTCGGAAGGTAACATCGCTTGCCTGATCGGTAAAGCAACGTTGACAGTGTCGGCGGCCACTCCCTAGCATCCGGCCCATATCGACACACCACTCCCATAAGGTCAGTTCATGAGCAGGCTTCCGGTGGGTTTCATTGGCCTCGGCAACATGGGCAAGCCGATGGCCCGTAACCTCGTCTGCGACACGCTCGAGGCCTGGGTGCACGATGTGCAACAAGCGCCGGTCGACGAGCTCGTGGCCCTGGGCGCACGCAGTGCGACACCCGCCAACATCGCCCGCCACTGCCGTGTAATCGGCCTCTGTGTGCGCGATGACCGCGACGTCGAAGCCCTGCTCTACGGCGAGGACGGCATGCTGGCGCTGGCTGCACCCGGCACGGTGATCGCCATCCACAGCACTGTCACGCAGGCCGGGCTGCTGCGCTGGGCAAAAGACGCGGCCGAGCGCGGCGTGGATCTGATCGACGCGCCCGTCACCCGCGGCAAACTGGGCAAGGAACCGCATTTCATCTGCTACATGGTCGGCGGCACGGCAGAGGTGCTGGAGCGCTGCCGCCCGGTGTTGGAGACCTCCGCGGAGTCGATCATCCACGCGGGTCCGCTGGGCGCCGGTATCGCACTCAAACTCTGCAACAACCTGATCACCTATCTGGAGTTCATCGCCATGAGCGAGGCGCTCGCCATCGCCGAGCGCTCGGGCCTGTCGATCGAGGTGCTGGCAGACGTCGGACGCGGCAACGGCGTGATCAACGAGCGCATGGTCTCGTTCGCGAGCAACCGCGGCAAACTGCGCGAGCAACTCGGTGAAGCAGGCTTCGCCGCGGCCTTCGGGCCCTTTGGCAAACTGGGCGAGAAAGACCTGGACGCGGCGCTCGATACCGCACGCAGTCTGGAGCTCCACCTGCCCGCCACCGCACTTGCACGTACCATGATCCACGACGTCTTCATGAACAGGGGGCACGACGCATGAGCACTCTTCCCGCCGGCGAGAGCCGTCTGCTGATCGACGGAAAACTCGTTCCCGCACGTTCGGGAAAGCTCTATCCGAACATGGACCCCGCCACAGAAGAGACGATCGGCCACGTCGCGGACGCAGGCCCCGAGGACATGGAGGCCGCGATAGCCGCCGCGCGCCGCGCCTTCGACCAGACCGACTGGTCCACCAACCACGCTTTCCGGCTGCATTGCCTGCGGCAACTGCGTGACGCACTTACCGCGGCCAAAGACCACCTGCGCCCGCTGATCGCCGCCGAAACGGGCGCGCCCATGGGCATCTGCGGCGCCGGCGGCCCACAGTGCGATGTGCCGATCGGCTTCGGCGACTGGCTGCTCGGTTTCCTGCCCGGCTATGAGTGGGAGCGGGATCTCGGCGAGGCCACCATTCTCGGGGTTCGCAGCCGCCGCACCGTCTACAAGGAGGCCATCGGTGTTGTGGGCGCCATCACGCCATGGAACGTGCCCCTGCAGATCAACCTCGCCAAGTGCACGCCCGCGCTGGCCGCCGGCTGCACGGTGGTGCTGAAAGCCGCACCCGATACGCCTTGGTCTGCCACGGAGTTCGGCCGCATCGTGGCCGAACACACCGATATTCCGCCCGGCGTGTTCAACGTCATCACCTCCTCTGACCCGCGAGAAGTCGGCGAGCAGCTCGTGCGCGACACGCGCGTCGACATGATTTCCTTCACCGGCTCCACGCAGGTTGGCCGGCAGATCATGTCGATGGCCGGCGCTACGGTGAAGAAAGTCTTCCTCGAACTCGGCGGCAAATCGGCGAACGTGATGCTGGAAGACGCCGACCTGCAGAAGGGCCTGCTCTCCGCACTGGCCGTCTGCTTCCACGCAGGTCAGGGCTGCGCCATCGCCACGCGGCTCGTGATACCCCGCAAGCGTCAGGGCGAAGTCGAGGAGATCCTGAAGCAGTACTTCGGCTTCATCGCCTACGGGGATCCGGCCAGCGAGCAGCAGATCATGGGCCCGCTCGTGAACCGCCGGCAGATGGAGCGTGTGCTCGATTACATCCGCATCGGCAAGGAGGAAGGCGCGCGGCTGCTGCTCGGCGGCGGTCGCCCGGCGCATCTGCCTAAGGGCTTCTACGTCGAACCCACGGTATTCGTGGACGTGCGCAACGACATGCGCATCGCGCAGGAAGAGATCTTCGGACCCGTGCTTTCCGTGATCGCCTACGACACGGAAGAAGAGGCTCTCACCATCGCCAACGACTCCATCTTCGGGCTCTCCGGTGGCGTGTGGTCGGCCGACGAGGCGAAGGCGCTCGCCTTCGCGAAACGCATGCGCACCGGCACCGTGAACGTGAACGGCGGCAACTTCTACGGCGCAGACGCACCCTTCGGCGGTTATCGCCAGAGCGGCATCGGCCGCGAGATGGGCGTCGAGGGTTTCGAGGAATACCTCGAAACCAAGACCGTGGCGACCGGCCTGTGAGCGGCGCGCTCGCCGGCCGGGTGTACATCGTCACCGGTGCCTCGCGCGGCTTCGGCGAGGCGATAGCCAAAGCTCTCGTTGACGCCGGCGCCCGTGTCGGCATCACCGGGCGTGAGGCTGCGACCATCGAGGCGGCCGCAGCATCTCTGGGCGCCGACAACGCTCTCGGCGTGGTCGCAGACGTTGCCGACACGCAGGCGATCGCCAACGCGTTCGGCCGCATCAAGGCCCACTTCGGCCGACTGGACGGCCTTGTGAACAACGCAGGCCTCGCGCGGCCGGGCTCGATACACAGCCTGCAGGAAGCCGAGGTCCGCCTGCAGGTGGAAACCAACTTTCTGGGCACGGTGTTCTGCTGCCAGGCGGCCGTGCCGCTGCTGCGCGGCGGCGACAACCCGCGCATCGTGAACATCTCGTCTGCCAGCGCCGAGCACCACGACGAGATGTCACACCTGTCGATCTACGCGGCCACCAAGCGCGCGGTGGAGCGCTTCTCGCGCGATATGCGCCGCGAACTGCAGGCCGACGGCATCGGCGTCACCATCCTGCGCCCGGGCAATGCACCCACCGCCTTCGCGGCGGGCTGGGACCGCATGCGCTTCGACGCGGCGCTGGAAGCCTGGTACAGCGCGGGGAGCGAGATGGACGTGGGCATGGAGGTGGCACACGTGGGCGCCAGCGTGGTGTGGTGCCTTTCCAGCCCGCCAGGCATCTCCGTGGACGTGCTCGAGGTGCGGCCCAACATCCGCATCCCCAAGCCGCCGAAATCGCTCCTGATGGGCGAGGGCTGAGGCACGGCATCAGCATGGGGCAGGGCTTGCACCTACAACCGCGTAAAGCAACCACCGCCCGGCCCGGAACGATAGAATGCACGCACTGACACGCATTCTGGCGGCATGCCCCACATGATCACCCTGCTCCCTTGCTACAGCGCACACACACGATGAAGTCCCAGATGGTCCCGGGGCATCGTTTTGGACTTCGGCAATGGCTCGCGGGGGTTCTGTTTACCGTGTTCATGCTGGCGCTGGGCTTCTACAGCCTTGCCCGCGAGCGGGTCGACAGCAGCCACGAGCGCCGCCACGATTCCTTTTTCCTCGCGGAGGAGCTCCGCCAGTCCTCCGACGATCTCAGCCGCTTCGCACGCAGTTACGTGGTGACGGGCGACAGCCGTTTTCGATCGCATTATCAGCAGGTACTGGACATTCGGGAGGGACGTGCGCCAAGGCCGGTGGACTACGACAACGTCTATTGGGATCTGGCCGACACCAGCGCCGAGCTGCCCGCACACGGGAATGTGCGCAGCGTGGGTTTGCTGGAGCTCATGCAAGAGCAGGGGTTCAGTGCGGAAGAGATGGCGTTGGCGATGGCCGCCCACTCCGCCTCAGAGGCGCTCTCCGCGGTTGACCTGGCAGCGATGCGGATAGTCCACGAGGAAAGCGCATCTGACCCCTCCGCACGCGAGCGGGCGATGGTCATGTTGCACGATCAGACGTACCACGAAGCCAAAGCTCGCGTCATGAAACCGTTGCATCAGCTGCATGAGCTGCTCGAGCTGCGCACACGCAAGGACGTGCGGCGCGCATCCGACTGGGCCATGGCCCTTCAGGTCTCCGTGGCACTGCTCACGGTGGTGCTCCTCACACTGGTCCTGGACACCTTCCGCCTCTCGATCCGGATGCTGGGCGCACCGCTGGACACACTCCAGGAAGCCATCGCACGCATCGGGCGCGGAGACTTCAGTTCGCCCCTCTCAGGCACGCGCGTCGCTGGCGTCGGCACGAACAACCTGCTCGGCTGGCTGGAACGCACGCGCGAGATGCTCGCCGAGGGGAAGGTGTCGCGGGAGCGGGACGAGGCTGCGCTTCGCGCGAGCGAGCGTCACTGGAGAGCCTACTTCGAAAGCCCATTGGTGGGCATGTGCGCCGTCTCGCCCGAGGGTGTGGTGCTCGAAGCCAACAACCGCGTTCTGGAGATGGGCGGATATCGATGGGAGGACGTGCAGTCAGACGACTGGCAACGGTACATGTGGTCGGAAGACGAAGCTGGCCGGATAGACCTGCAGCACAAACTCCTTCGGGGCGAGGTGCAGAACTACACGCGCAAGTCGTGGCTGATCCGAAAGGACGGCTCGCGCCTGCCCGTGCGTGCCTATGCCAGTCGCGCCTGCCAGGAGGACGGCAGCCTCGACTACATCGTTCTCATGCTCTCTGACCTGAGCGACGAGCGGGCCGCAGAAGAGGCCCTGCGCGCCTCGGAGCAGCGTTTCCGCATGATCGCGGAGGTATCGGCAGACTGGATCTGGGAGATGGACGCCGAGGGTCGATACACCTATGTCTCGGGCTCCGTGGAATCGAGCCTTGGATATGCGAAAGAGGACATCCTCGGGCGCGCCTCCTACGAACTCATGGGCGAGGACGTCGCCGCGAGAGTCAAAGAGAACTTCCAGCTCGTGTCACGTACCTTCCGAAACATCGAACACATCCTGTTCCACAAGGACGGAACGCCACGGATCTTCCTGAGCTCGGGCACGCCCATCCTCGATAACGAGGGGACGATAACAGGCCTGCGTGGCGTGAATCAGGACATCACGGCCCGAAAGGACATCGAGCGCGAGCTCGAAGGTCACCGCCAGCACCTCGAAGCACTCGTCGCCGCGCGGACTTCCGAACTGGAGCAGGCTCGCGATGCCGCAGAAGCGGCAAACCGCGCCAAGAGCGCGTTCCTCGCCACCATGAGTCACGAACTGCGTACGCCGATGAACGCGATTCTGGGTATGACGTATCTGCTGCGTCGGGATGCAAACTCCACGCAAATCGACAGACTGAGCAAGGTCGAGACCGCCGGCCGCCACCTGCTCGGACTACTGAACGATGTACTGGACCTCTCACGCATCGAGGCAGATCGCTTAGAACTCGAGGACACGGACTTCAGCCTGGGATCCGTGCTCGACCAGGCGCGCCTGTTGATGAGCGAAGCCGCACGCTCCAAGGGCCTCGAGCTCACCGTCGAAAACCGTGGCGTGCCGGCGTGGCTGCGCGGAGACCCGACGCGGATGCGGCAAGCGCTGCTGAACTACGTGGGCAATGCGGTGAAGTTCACGGAACGCGGATCCGTCGCGCTCCGCGCGAGCCTTCTGGAAGACAACGGCACAACATTGCTCCTGCGCTTCGAGGTCGAGGATACCGGCCCGGGCATCGAGCCCGAGGCGGCGCAGCGACTCTTCGAGACATTCGTTCAGGCCGATGCCTCCACAACCCGTAAACACGGAGGGTCCGGGCTTGGCCTCGCCATCACGCGCCGCCTCGCAGAACTGATGGGCGGTGCAGCAGGCTTCGACACCACCCCGGGCAAGGGCAGCCGCTTCTGGTTCACGGTGAGGGTGCACAGAGGAATGGATCCCGTCGGCACGGCGCCGGCCGAGCGCCGGGACATGCTCCGCAGGCAGCACGCGGGCAAGCGCATCCTGCTGGTGGAGGACGATCCGGTGAACCGCGAGGTAGCGCAGGAGATGCTCTCGCGCAGCGGATTGGAGGTAGAGGCGGCAACCAACGGCAGGGAGGGCGTCAGCCGGGCGGCAGAAGGAGGCTGGGATCTGGTGCTGATGGACATCAACATGCCCGAGATGGATGGGCTTGCAGCGGCGCGTGCCATCCGTGCACTGCCCGGCACGGCAGAGCTTCCCATCATCGCGCTTACCGCCAATGCCTTCCAGAACGACCGCAATGCCTGCCTCGCAGCCGGTATGAACGATTTCATTGCGAAGCCGATTTCTCCCGTGGTGCTGCAGGAAACCCTGCTCCGCTGGCTTCCCGAGCCACACTCGGAACAACTGCTGGAGCGTCAGACGGCCCCCGATGACACAGACCGCGAGCACGCCTCGCCCGAGGTCGTAGCGGCGGTGATAGCAGAACTGACATCCCTGCTCACCGCGGGTGACCTCTCGGCGCGGCACCTTGCACGCGAGAATGCGCTGATGCTGCGCAGCAGCCTGGGCGATGTAGCCGAGGCACTCTTCGATGCCATCGACCACTACGACTACGAAGCAGCCCAGATCCTGCTAGCGAAAGCCCACGCCAGCTGAAGACGCCGGAGACGACAGCGATGGATACTTCTTTCAGTCCTGAACAGGTCAGGCTGCAGCGTGAACTCGCGGCATACATGTCGGAGCTGATGAGCCCGGAGCTCCGCGCGGAAATCGCGCGACCCTTCGGCACGGAAGGCGGCGGCCCGGTATGGCGTGCCGCGCTGCGGCAGATGGGCAAGGACGGCTGGATCGGGCTCGGCTGGCCAACCGCATGGGGTGGACGCGGCTTCGGCCCCGTGGAGCAGTACATCTTCATCGAGGAAGTGACACGCTCGGGCTTCCCCTTCCCCTATCTCACGCCAGAATCCGTGGGCCCCGCCATCGCCGAGTTCGCCACCCCGGAGATCCGCGAGCGCATCCTGCCCGGCATTCTGGGCGGCGAACTGGTGATGGCCATCGGCTACAGCGAGCCGCAGGCGGGCACCGATCTGGCGGCGCTCAGCACGCGCGCGGTACGCGATGGCGACTCCTATGTGATCAATGGGCAGAAGGTCTACACCTCGCTCGCGCATTTCGCGGATTACGTGTTTCTGGCCGTGCGCACCGGGGACCCCGCCACGCATCCGCGCCACAAGGGGATCTCGATACTGTTGGTGCCCACCGACAGCCCTGGTTTCTCACGCACTCCCATTTACACGGCCGCCGAGGGTGAAACCAACACCACCTTCTACGACAACGTACGCGTACCGGCGAGCCATCTGATTGGCGCCGAAAACCAGGGCTGGCAGGTGATCACCAGCCAGCTGAACCGCGAGCGGCTCACACTGATGAACCCGGGCACCGCGAACCTGATGTACGCGCAGGTGCTGGCCTACGCAACAGAGCAACAGGACGCCAGCGGGCAGCGCCTGATCGACACGCCGTGGGTGCAATCGGCGCTCGCACGCGTGCATGCATCGCTCCGCGCATTGCAGCTTGCCTGCCGCCAGCAGGCCTGGGGCATCGCGCAGCAGACGATCTCCCCGGCAGAGGCCTCGGCGGTCAAGGTTTACGGCTACGAGTGCTTCCTGCAGTGCTACCGGCTGATGCAGGAAGTGCTGGGGCCTGACGGTGTGGTGAAGCGTGGCTATCCGGGCAGCGTGCTCGACGGGCAACTCGAGCACATCTACCGCGCCGTGCCGGTCTACGGTTTCGGTGGCGGCACCAACGAGATCCAGCGCGACCTGATCGCGCAGTTCGGCCTGGGCCTTGCCCGGGCGCGGCGCTGAGGAGAGGCTTCGATGGACTTCGCACTGGACGAACTGCAGACCGATCTCGCCGCACTGGCCGAGCGCATCCTG
>Ga0068877_10003492_pt1 | contig 12457 bp, 17 predicted proteins | sample NOAtaG_FD_66437 | JGI IMG/M metagenome (GOLD analysis project Ga0068877, IMG submission 66437) | Freshwater lake microbial communities from Lake Erie, under a cyanobacterial bloom - NOAA_Erie_Diel6S_1000h metaG | ecosystem: Environmental > Aquatic > Freshwater > Lake | place: USA: Ohio, Lake... | reverse complement strand
CGTCCTGTCGTACCGCATTGTGCTCAGTCAGCGGAGGAGGTACGCGAGCGCGTCGTCCTTTATGCGCGGGAGCGCGAGATGCCGGGCGGTTCCACGTGCCTGGACCAGCCCCGCTTCGACCGCCGTCGACAGGAGCTTCGTCCCGAACGCGGCTCGGGTCGACGCCGACCACCGGCCGCTCGCCTGCGCCTCCACCCAGCGGCTGATCACGTCGCGGTCGATCGTGTCGCGTGGGCCGCCGCGGCGGTCGGGAAGGAGCTCGGCCGAGAACCGCCGGTAGAGCGGGTCGACGAACTGGAGGTGCCAGTGGCAGATGATCCTGCGCGTGACGGGCGACATGCCGCGCCAGCCACGCAGCGTCTCGACGGCGCGAGGATGCGCATCGAAGCGGGCCGAGAGGTTCGCGAGCAGCGACTTCACGCGCGCCTGGCTCTTGCCGCCGAACCAGCGTTCCTCGAAGGCCCGCAGGTTCCGGCGCGTGGGCGGCTCGGTGGGATCGAAGTGGGCCCAGTAGACCTGGGAGTCGTCGGCCGCGAGCGTGCAGCGGAGGATCCCCGTGTGGAGGGCGGTCACCTCGACGGGCCGCTCCGTCTCGGTCGCCGCCGTCATCGTTCGACCCGTGCGTGAGGCATCGGATATTCAGACGTGAACGGCACCAGCGAACTGACGAACGCGCGTGCCAGCTCCAGCGGATCAGCTGGCGGTGCCACGAGGCGGCGGCCCTCGGGCGCGTCCTCGGTCTTCGGTCGCGGGCCGATCTTCTTGCACCAGCCCTCGAAGGTGGCGGCCTCGAACTGCTTCGTCAGGCCCCAGAGCTTCCCGACGGCGTCCGCCGGCGTCGCCACCGACCGCTTGTGCCCGGCGAGCCGCTCCCCGAGTTGTTCGTCGAGCTCGAACCCGAAGTGGAACAGGGTGACGATGCGGTCCGGCGTCGCAGACCGGAGCCGCGCGCGCTCATCGACCCGGCGGGCGGCCTCCCGCACGGCCTCGAGCGCCGCCCACTCCTGGGTCCGAGGGGTCAACCGGCTGAGAAGGTCGCGGGCCCCAGCTTCGTCGAGGATATCCGTCCGCCACCACCCGAGCCGCGGCGGACGAGAGTTCTTCTCGCCCGCCCACGCCACGGTGAGCTGGAGGGCGAGGGCAGCGTCGAGCGTTTCGGCCGAGAGCCGCGGCATTCCGGTGGCGAGGCTACACGATCAGCGCCCGACGGCGTGTCACCCCTACGCGCGCAGACCACGTGCATGTCACCACGGGTACGGCGGGGCCAGCCAACGTCGGGCGCTGGTGGGAGGTCCCCCGCGCGCTCGGGGCGAGCTCGCGATCCAGATCAAGCGTTGCCAATGGTTCCCCGCCGGGCGTGCCGCCGGCGCCCCGCGGACGATCCCGGCCCCGGCGCTCGGCATCCGGCTCGCGACGACCTGCTCGACGATGCCGACGGCGGCGAGACGTGGGTGCGCGTTGACGAGTGATTCGATCGCGGAGAGAGCGTTCACGTAGAACGCCATCTCGTCGTCACCGAACGCTTCGCAGGCCAGCGTTTCCGTATGGATCACGACGACGCCACCCGGGCCGACCTGCTCAGCTTCCTCGGCGACCTTCGCGTAGAGGCGCTGACCAACGCGCTCGGCGCCGTTCGGGTCGCCCCCGAACACGGTCGCGCCCGACGCGTGGACGAACGGCGGTCGCGCTGGCCGCCACTCGAACGTGAAGCCGGCAACGAGCTCCAACGGCCCGCCGGCTTCGCGCTTGGCCACCGCGGTCTGGAACTCGAGCAGCGCCGCCTTCACCCGTGGCATGAGCTCACGGGCGAATCCAGCGAAGGTCACGTTGACGAAGAGCGCCCGGCTCTCCGCGTGCAGCAGCTCCCACACTCGCTGCTCGACCAGGGCGCGCAGCTGATGTGCCTCCTCGTAGGTGCTCGGGAACTCGAGGCGGGAGACTTCGAGGTCCCAGCCGGGGCCGGCGCCAAAGATGATGTCGGGAACACGGTTCGCCCACCGCGCGACGTGCCCGAGCCGGGCGGGCTTGGAACGGCCCCGGAGGACGGCCAGCGTCGACAACTCGGCGAGCTTCGCGTCGACGACACCGCGATCGGCGCTCTGGAGCTTGCAAACGTGATCAGCGAAGTGCGGTTCGCCGCGGATCGAGTGCAAGAGATGACCGAGCTCGTGCCACTGGAGAGCGCGGCCACCGACGCGCTGGGCAAGCATGACGTCGAGCGGTCGAGGCACCGGGGCGTCATCAATCGCCGGACCGACCAGCTGCGCGATGAGCGCGTAGCCGACCGTGACGCGGGCCGGATCGGGCGCCTGAACCGCCTCGGACTCGATCACGTGTCGCAGCCATGCGGCGCGCGGGCGAAGTCGTGGCACGGTACTCGGACGCCACGCACCGACGCCGATTCAGCCCTCTCTCGCTCGACTGCGAGCGCCGCGTGAGCTCGATGAAAGCTGCACGGAAATCAGCTCTCACTTTAGTTCTTGACTCAATAAGCGCAGCGCTATATGTCTCTGCCCACGATCATGACAGAACTACTGAACGAACATCCTGGTCCGGCGTTCGCGTTGGCGTTCGGCCCGGAGGCCCAAGACCTCCTCGTGCGTGCGCTGCGCCGGGCGTACGAGACCGTCTGCGAGCACCACGATCCCGCACGGGGAGCCGATGCGCAGACGTTCGGGTTCTGCGCGTACAAGTACGCCGCCTTCGAGATCGATCGCGAGGCGAAGACGAACACGAAGGCGATCACGGTCAGCTCACGGAACCCGATTTTTCGCTTCGTGATTGGCGGGTTCGAGCTCGCGTGCCACCGGGTCGGCGACTCGGAGCACGACGACATCGCGGTGTCGTTCCCGGGGAACAATGGCGCGGTCGTCCAGATGATCGAGGAGCAGCTCTGGCTCGACAACGTGCCGCGTGGACAGGCGTTGACCGATGCGCGCAGCGTCGTCCTTGCTCACATGGGCAACCCGGAGGACGGGCTGCGTGCCGTGTACCTGTGCATCGCCGAGGAGGCCAAGGACGGCCGCATCTCCCGATGGGCCTACAGCGAGCTCGTGTGGCGCGCTGACCTCGACGCGACGATCTCCACGACCACGAGCGTGACGGAACGGGCGCCGGTCGAACACGTCGAAGCGCCGAGGGTCGTCCGTCGCGCGCGCAAGGTGAGTGATGGCGAGAACGGGTGACCCGGTCGTACCGGTCGGTCCGAACGACATCCAACTCGCGGCGCACCTCTTCCACCCACCGCGGCTGACGCTCGCCCGCGAGCTGCGAGGCATGACGCGCGTGGAGCTAGCGGCGAAGGTCGGAAAGACCCCCGCGGCGATCGGTCAGTTCGAGGGTGGCGGGAAGGCTGCATGCCGGCCCGATGCGAAGACCCTGGGCTTGCTCGCTCTCGCGCTCAGCGTGCCGGTTGGGTTCTTCACCCGGAAGACTCCGGCGAAATCGCTCGACATCGACGCGTGTCACTTCCGTAGCCTCCGTTCCGCGAGCCAGCGCGAACGTCGACGTCTCATCGCGCGCGGTTCACTGCTGTGCGACGTGCTGCGCGTCCTCGAAGAGCACGTCGAACTCCCCGCGGAGCGCGTGAGCGCCGCCGCGCAGGGAGTGGACTCGGAGCAGGACATCGAGGTGTGTGCCGCGGCGGTTCGACGCGCATGGGGCCTCGGCCTCGGTCCGATCGCGAACGTGGTGGAGCTCCTCGAGGCCCACGGAGTGATCGTCACTCACATCCCTGACACGTGCGCCGCCGTCGACGCCTTCTCGACGTGGCAGGAAGGGCGCCCGATCGTCTTCCTCGTGATGGAGAAGGGGTCGACCAGTCGATCCAGGTTCGACGCCATGCACGAGCTCGGGCACCTGATCATGCACGCGGACGCCGTGCCCGGGAGCCCGGTGCTCGAGAGCCAAGCGAACCGCTTCGCGAGCGCCTTCCTCTTGCCGCGCGAGTCATTCCTGGCGGAGTGCCCGACGTGGCTCAACTGGGACCACTTCTACGAGCTGAAGCGACGTTGGCGCGTATCGGTTGCGGCGCTCATCCGGCGGGCGCGAGACCTCGGGCGCATCAGCGACGCGTCGTACCGTCGAGCCTACGTGCATCTGAACCGAACCGGGGAGCGCCAGCACGAGCGCGACGAACCGCCGTACGAGCCGCCGACGCTCATCTCGAGCGCGCTCGACGCGGTCGCCGACGACATCAGCGCGTCGGAGGTGGCGGCGCTCGTGGGCGTACACGCGACCGAGCTCGAAGCTCTCGGCGCGAGAGGGAGCGTGAGCGATGACGCTCAAGAACATCCTTCGTGAGCTCGACCGCCTGAAACGCGAGAAGATCAGCGTCCCGATCGAGTTCGACGAGCTCGGCTATCTGGATCGTGAGTGTCCCGCGCCGAGTTGCTTGTTCGTCTTCAAGGTCCTCGCGCAGGACTGGACGGACCGGTTCAAGGACGAGGCGGTGTTCTGTCCACTGTGCGGCCACGAGGCGGCGGCGGACAAGTGGTGGACGACCGAGCAGATCACGCGCGCGCGTGAGGAGGCCATGACGCTGCTACGAGGACGGATCGGAAACGCGCTGCACCGAGACGCACGGGACTTCAACGCGACGGCACCGCGTGGGTTCGTTCGGATGTCGATGAAGGTCTCGGGAACGGGCCACGCGCGTACGGCGGCGATTCCCGTCGCGGCGGCGGCTGTGCTCGAGCAGACCCTCACGTGCGACCGCTGCGGCGCGGGGTACGCAGTGGTGGGATCCGCGTTCTTCTGTCCGTGCTGCGGACACAACTCCGTCGAGCGAATGTTCGACGGCTCGCTGACCAAGGTCCGAACGAAGATCGAGCGCCTGGACGTCGTGCGCGAAGCGCTGCGGATCGCCGTCGGAGCCGACCAGGCCGAAGTGTTCTGCCGGTCGACGATCGAGAACGGACTCCAGGATTGCGTCGTGGCGTTCCAGCATCTCGCGGAGCGGCTCTACAGCGCGCCGGTCGGCTCGAAGCCTCCGGCGCCGAACGTCTTCCAGCGGCTGGATGGAGGAAGCGACGTTTGGCGCGCCACGATCGGCGAAGGCTACGAGGACTGGCTCACGCCGGTCGAGCTCCAGGAGCTCCGCGTTCTCTTCCAGCGCCGACACCTGCTCGCGCACCGCGAAGGGCTCATCGACGCGAAGTACCTCCAGAAGTCCGGCGACACGACGTACCGCATCGGCCAGCGCCTCGTGGTCAGCGCCGCCGACGTCTTCCGGATGGTCGTGCTCGTCGAGAAGCTCGGGACCGCGCTCCGCGCCGCCCTGGCTACCCACCCGTAGACGCACGAGGGCTCGCTCTCTCTCGCTCGCGCTGCGAACGCGGCCACCGGAACGGCACTGGAAACCTCCTATCAGCACGCGGAGGCGCTTCGCCTCTTCCACCGACCGAAGGAGGCCCCATGACCGCGACCCACACCGCGGAGCACACCGCTCCGACCACGCTCGCCCCGCTCCACCCCCGCCGCGACCAGACCGAGCGCTGGATCGCCCACCGCGAGCCCCTCGACTTCGAGGACGCCGCGCAGCTCGTACTCGACGCTCACGCCGAGGACGGCGAGCGCGACGACGTCGTCGCCCACGACGTCCGCACCTGGGCCTTCGGCAACGCCGAGGGCTCGATGGCGATCGCGCCCGTGCCGCTCCCGGGCCGCGACGTCGGTGCCCGGTTCCCGCTCCGCGAGCTCGCGTTCTCGCAGCTGTGCACGAGGGTCGGCGCGCCGCCGGCGTACGTCCGGAACCTGCCGGCCAAGCTCCAGATGGCCTGCATGAACTACGGGATGACGAAGGAGAAGCAGTCGGCCCTCCTCCGCCTCGCCGGCGGCGAGGTGCGCGCGGTCGTGAGCGATCGCTATGCCGCGCTCGACGACGCTCTCGTGCTCGAGGTCGTCGGCGAGGTCCTCGACAAGGCGGGGTACCTGCCCGAGGTCCGAGTGCGTGCTTCGGCGGTCGGCTCGCACACCCTGTTGAGGATCACGCTGCCGGCGGAGTGCGTCGCCGTCCGAAAGAACGACATCATCGAGCACGGCATCGACATCGGGAACTCCGAGGTCGGCCTGCGCTCGGTGCAGATCACGCCGATCACCTACAGGCTCATCTGCACGAACGGCATGAGGGCGTGGCGCTCCGAGGCCGCGGTCCGCATGAGGCACGTCGGCGATCCGAAGCGCCTGCGCGACCAGCTCCGCGACGCCGTGCCCGTCGCCTTCGCCGAGGCGCGCGGGGATGTCGAGCGGTGGAGGAAGGCCACCGAGGTCCTCATCGACAACGCGCTCGACGAGATCGAGGGGCTCCGCGCGTTCGGTCTCGGCCAGGCCGAGGTGCTCGCAGTCGCACGCGAACTCGTCGCCACGAACGGGCTCCTGCCGGCAAACTCGTCGGCGGAAACGATCACGCACGCGCTCGGCGTGCCCACGACCGTCTACGACGTCGCGAACGCGATCACCGCGGTCGCGCGGGATCGAGGCGACGTCGCTGCGCGGCTCACGCTGGAGGAGCAGGGGCACCGGTATCTCACGCGCCGCGCGGCGCAGTAGCGGGGCGCGACGGCCGCGCCGCGGTGGGAACGAGGTCACATCTCCGAACCCACCTTTGCCAGTACCATCGACCGCATGAGCGACGAGGACTTCCAGCGCGCGATCCAGGCGCTCATCGAGCAAGCCGCACCCGATCGCGGCGACGAGCTCAGCGCGCTCTGGCGCTCCCATTCGCCGAAGTTTCGGCCATCGACGGACGAATCGCAGTTCAAGCTTGAGGCAGGCGCCTTCGGCATCGTGCTGTTGAACCGCCGAGCAATCCTCACGACGTGGATCATCACGCATGAAGCGTGGGCCGCGATCCACGCGTTCGCGGGCCAGATCTGGGCCCTGGACAGGCTGCGTCTGCTCCATCTCCCAGCGGTGCGAAGTAGGTTCGGCAAGGTGGTGCGGGGCTTCCGGGATCAGGTCGGCGCCGAGGAGCAGATCACCACGATCGCGGCGGAGCTCGGACGCATGGAAGCTGCGATCGGGGCCGGCGGCTACTCGCTGCCCGCGTCCTTCGTACCGTTCGGGAGCCGTCCTACCGACCCAAAGAGCGCCGCCATCTACGACTGGGCCGCGCTGACGCTCGCGGCCCTGATCCTGCACGAGATCAACCACGTCCGCGACGCCAACAACGGGGTGGCGAACGAGGATGCAAGGGGGGACGAACTGCGGAGCGACCGGTACGGCGCGGAGGTGCTCCTCGGCCGTGTCAGCGAGTACGCGCGGAAGTGGATGGTCAGCCCCGGGCGCGTGCGGCTCAAGCGAGCGGGGGCTCTCGCGATCGCCATGTACGTCGTGTGCCGCGTCACCCCGGCCAAGGCTGCGGCGGGGACCTCGTCCCATCCGTCGCTACGGATTCGGATGCGCTCGCTCATCGCCTGCATCGCCGTGCCACGCTCCTCGAAGTTCTGGATCGTTCTCGCGGCCGTTCTCCTCGCGGACCTCACTGCGCGCGGCGGCCTGCCCGACGCCGTTCACTCCACGAACGCCGAGAGACTGTGCGCGGAGTTGGCCGACCTCCTGCCCAGCTGACGCGCGCTCAACCTCGATAGGTGCCGCAAGAAAAGACGAACGCGATCCCCTATCAGCACGTGACGGGCGCATTGCCCGCGGCGCGCATCTCGCGCGCCGAGCTGAAGGAGATCTCCAACATGACGAACAACAGCCCCGGCACCTCTCTCGCGACCTCGGTGATCAGGGACGACGGCGTCCAGCGCGCGGCGGCCGGCCTCGTGATCAGCCTGGTCGTCGCCGTCGCGAAGAAGTTCCTGTTCCCGGGGGCCTGATCGAACACCACCAACAACAACGAGACGAGGGACGCCCCGGTACCGCCATGCGCGGGCCGGGGCGTCTCGCGTTCCAAGGAGAACCACCGATGAACGACAACTCGCTTCCCCGCGAAACGCTCCGGACGCTCGGCGTCCTGCTCGTTCTCGCCTTCGACTTCGCGCTCGAGCGCGGCCGTCATGCGATCGAACGCCTCGCGCCGATGGTCGAGCCGCCCGAGGACCTCAGGGTGTCCTCGACGACCGGCTGCCTCTACAGCGGCATCGTCGTCCTCGACCGCGGCGAGGTCCTCGCCGGCATCGTCGTGGCCACCGGCTTCGATCCGATCCGCGCGGCGACGGCACGTGCCGCCGCAGTCGCGTCCGGGACACCGTTCCCACGCCACGAAGCTCCGCTCGTGCGGCGTGATCCGACCACGGGCCTGCCGCACTGGTCGGAGGACCGCTCGCTCTACGACGATGGAGATCCGCCGTGGCGCCGGTGACCGTGCCCGAGCTCCGTGGCCTCGCGAAGCTCTACCGCTCGGGCATCGAGGGGGCGGAGGAGAGCATCGCGAGAATCATCGCCGACTCGGGCGACGAGCTTCCCGATGTGCTCGGCTTCCCGCGCCCGAACCTCGAGCGGCTGCTCGACAACCCGAACGCCGTCGAGCTGCTCGTCGCCACCATCGAGGGCGCCCCCCGCGTCGCCCGTGACGCCCGCAACCGTCTCCACCGCGAGGGCGCACGGGAGCTCGCGGCGATCGTGGCGGCGAACGCCGAGCCGAGAGACGACGGGACGGTCGCGCTGCCGCTGATGCTCGTCACGCAGATGCTCTCGCTCTGGCCGGGGACGGGCCTTCTCGTCCTCGGCGAGCGCGGGAGCGTCGACCTCGGCCGCCTTCGGGCCGTTCTCCGCGAGTGCCGTGGGCTCACGTCCACGTCGCTCGTGGTCACCTCCGACGCGGTCGTCGTGGCATACACGACCGCACGCTCGCGGGGTCTCCTCCGGCTCTTCCTCCAACCGATACTCCGGCACGTCGATGCGCTCGTCGTACCGATCGCTCCGGCGCCGGTCGAGGTCGTCGCCGCGCTCGCCCCGAGCGTGGTCATCGCCCCGACGACCGTCATCGAGGACGCGGCGGCCGCGTCGTCGACCGTTCCGGTCGAGCCGGAGCCGGTCTTCCGGCCGATTCCGAGGCCGCCGATCGCACCGACACGCCCGTGGGCGATGCGGATCCTCGACGGGCTCGCCGCTGCGCTCGCGGGTGTGCCATGAGGCGCGGACCGACGCGCATCGACGAGCTCGTCGCGGCCATCCTGCCGAAGGCGCCGCTCGCGTCGCACCTGACACCGTCCCTGCTGCTCGACGAGCAGGTGACGCCCCCCGCCAAGGTGGCCGAGAAGGTCCTGGCGCTGCGCGAGCTCATCAAGAGCGGCGGGCGCGCGGACAACCTGCTCGACCGCCGCATCAGCTCGAGCCGCGACATCGGCGAGCACTACCTCTCGCTCCTCCGCGGCGACACGATGGAGTCGCTGCACGTCGTCGGGCTCGACTCCCGGAACGGCGTGCGGCTCAAGCAGTGCGTGTGCCGGGGTGGCGTCGCTCGCTGCGCGGTCCTTCCGCGTGACGTGCTGCGTCCGATCGTGCTCCACGCCGCGGCGGCGCTCGTCGTCGTGCACAACCATCCAAGCGGGGATCCGACCCCGAGCTCCGAGGACATCTCGCTCACCGAGTGCCTCGTGGCGGGCGCCGAGCTCCTCGGCATCCGCTTTCTCGACCACATCGTCGTCGGCGCTCAGGGCTACTACAGCTTCCTCGACGCCGGCCTCATCGCTCGCCGTTGACGTCGCTCACCGGCGTTTCGTCATCGGGGCGGGCGCGGATGCGCTCGAGCTGACGCATCAGTCGCTGCGCCTTCGCCATCCGCTTCGCCGCGCCGGGCTTGCCGGCGCTCGCGAGCTCGACGGCCTCGGCCATCAACGAGCTCGCCTCGCTCCACGTCAGGAACATCTCGACGGACCTGCGCATACGCCAATCGTAGCGCGCGCGGGTCCGTCGCGCTCCGTCTCACTCGACACGCCGGTGCGTGGGTGGCCCGAGCCATCCGCGCGCCGGCGCTCTCGTCTCTCGATCCTGCCACCCACTACATGAAGGAGAACCCCCATGGCCGCACCGAAGCTGAACGCCGAGTTCATCGTGAAGATCGCCCTGAAGAACGACCGCGGCGAGGTCGTCGGCGAGAAGGAGTTCGTGACCTACCCGGGCCTGCTCGCGCTCGCGCACGAGCTCGGGCTCGAGGAGATCCACACGACCATCATCCAGATGCCGACGGACGCGAACGGCCAGACCGTCGTCATCCGCGCCGTCGCCAAGGGCAAGCCCGGCCTCTACACCGGCATCGGCGACGCCTCGCCGCTGAACACGAACCGAAAGGTCGCGCGGCACCTCATCCGTGTCGCCGAGACCCGCGCGAAGGCCCGCGCGCTGCGCGACCTCTGCAACATCAACCTCGTCGCGCTCGAAGAGCTCGGCGGCGACGAAGACCTCGACGACGAGCGTCGTGAGGCACCCGCGACCTCGATCGGCCGCCACCACACGCCGCAGGGCGCCGCGAACGGTCAGCCTCGGCGTACGGTCCCGGCGACGGACCCGCAGCGGCGGGCGCTCTTCCGGCGGGCGTACGAGCTCGGCTACGAAGGTCGCGATGCCGCCGGGTTCCTCGCCCAGCGCCTCGGCGTGGACATCGAGCGCGCAACGCGCGAGCAGGCGAGCAAACTGCTCGACGAGCTCGCCGCAGAGGAGCGGCGTGGCCGCGCGAACGGCGGCGACCATGCCGCGGAGTGATCTGCCCGCGCACACGAGCGCGTCGCAGCTGTCGGCGTACGCGCGCTGCCCGCGGGCATACGCCTACCGCTACCTCGAGCATCGCGAGCCCGAGGTCCGTTCGACCGGTATGGCTCTCGGCTCGGCCGTCCACAGTACTGTGCAGTGGTGGTTCGAGCAGCGCGCGCAGGAGCGCGAGGTGAGCATCGAGCAGGCGCTCAAGATCCTGAACGCCGACCTCGCCGCCGCCACGGCGTTCGACAACGTGTGCTGGCGCGACACGACGCCGGAGAGGCTCCAGGCAGAGGGGGCACGTCTCGTGCGCCTCTTCATCGAGCAGAAGGGCGACCTCCCGGTGATCGAGAGCGAGGTCAGGTTCGACTTCGTCATCGTCGACCCGGACACGGGCGAACAGATGCCGAGACCGCTCCTCGGCTACTTCGACGCGGAGCTCGTGACGGGCAACCTGATCGAGCTCAAGACGGCGAAGCGTTCCTACTCGGAGGTCGACCTCCGGGTCGGGATCCAGTTCAGCGCGTACCGAACGGCGGCCCGCTACCACGGGGTCGACGTCGAGCTCATGGCGCTCATCCGCACGAAGACGCCGAAGCTTCAGCACGCTGTTCTCCCGCACGACCGGGACGTGTCCCGCTGGTTCATGGCGTCCGCCGCTACGATCGAGCGAGCGGTCCTCGCCGGGCACTTCCCGCCGGCGTCTGGGATGGCGTGCTCGTCGTGCGAGTACAGGCGCGCGTGCCTCGGCGTCCAGGCGGAGGTTGTCGATGGCGAAGCGGAAGCCGCGTAGGCCAAGACCGCGCACCCGCTTCCTCACCTTCGACGGCGAGCTTCACCTCATCGTCGAGCGGCGACCCGCCGGGGTCGTCACCACGCGCCTCCGCGGCGCGCAGCTCGTCGAGGTCGTCCGCGCGCTCGACGACGCTCAGTACGACCTCGCGGCCGGGATCCTCGGCCACCGCCGCCCTCCGCGCTGAGGCCACACCGCGCACCGGCCGGCGGGCTCGTCCCATCGAGGGCGGGCCCGCCGGTCACGGCGCCTACTTCTTCCGCCGGCGGGGCCGCTTCGCCTTCGTCACGATCTTCCCGAGCGACCCGAGCACATCGAGCAGCCGCTCGCGCTCACCCTCGGGCCACGCCTCGACCGCAGTACGCACGCGCGTCGCGAGCACGTCCTTCGCTTTCGGCATCGCGCCGGCGTCGGCGCCCAGTCGCAACAGCTCCCACGGCGTGACGCCCAGCGCCGCCGCGAGCGCGTCGATCGTCTCGAGGCGCGGGCTGCGCTCCTGGCGCTCGAGCTGCGAGACGAACTGCTCGTGCACGGCGGCGCGCTCGGCGAGCGCCGCCTGGGTCATCCCGAGCTTCGCCCGGAGCCGTTTCAATCCGAGCGCAAGCGCGCGACCCGTTTTCATCCGGCGACACCACACCGCGGATGGTCCGCAAGGTGGAGCGTCTGGCAGGCTTGATCACCACTAAGCCCCTTGGGCTTATAATGGAGGACTTATGAATCGAACACGCGTCGGCACGCTCGCGTGCCTGTTCGTTTGGGTGGCGGGTTGCTCGAGCAACCTCGAGCCGGCTGAAGCGCGGCGCCTCGCCGAGGAGCAGCTGGGCGAGGGCACGATCACCTGCACCTGGCTGGGCGCGAACAGCGACGGAGCCCGCCGCTACTACGTCGCCGGCGGCGGTACCACCGACACCAACGCGTGCGCCGCACAGCTCGTCGACGCCGGACTCATCCGTCGCGACGAATGTCGCACCGCCCCCCCATGGTGCTTCGAGCGGTACCTGACGCCGCTCGCGCCAGCCGCCG
>Ga0068877_10003491_pt1 | contig 12459 bp, 12 predicted proteins | sample NOAtaG_FD_66437 | JGI IMG/M metagenome (GOLD analysis project Ga0068877, IMG submission 66437) | Freshwater lake microbial communities from Lake Erie, under a cyanobacterial bloom - NOAA_Erie_Diel6S_1000h metaG | ecosystem: Environmental > Aquatic > Freshwater > Lake | place: USA: Ohio, Lake... | reverse complement strand
GCAGGCCAACTCGACCGGCCGTTATGACTACCATCCGGACGAGACCCCCGGCCATGGCGTGCCGGATCCTGCATTCCGCGGTTTCGGCGAGACCGATCTCGACACCGGCGGCTGGTACGCGGTTCGGACGATTCGCCCGGGCGGCTACAAGCGAACGCTGTTCGGCGTGCTGCCGTGGACCTTCGTGCCGCACATCCATGTCGCCGTCCGGGCGCGTGCGCGCGATCTGCTGGTCACCCAGTGCGATGTCGACCAGCAGATCGCACGGCAGGCAGCGCCAGACTACGCGGACCATGCCGAACTGATGCGCTCGGAAGCGATGCGCGAGCTTGCGGAGACCGTCGGCGGCGCCGCGGTGGCGGAAGCTGAATTGGTTCGCTTTGACGTCGTACTCGACCGGCCGGCGTGAGCCGCCGGCGACGTTGGAGTGGGTGTGCGCCGAGCCTCCGTCTTCAGCCGCTGCCAAGCCAGATCATCAGGAACACCGTGATGCCGGAGCCCAGTGCGGCACCCAGCAGCGCAGTGGCCGCCAGGAGCCGCCCCATGCCGCGTTCGGCCGCGGCATGCTCTGGCTGATTCGGGCTCAGCGTCATGAGCTCGGTGCGCGGAATCTCCAGCACGGCACTCAGCGCCGAGACGGTCTCCTGCGAGCCGACTGACTGGTTCTCCACCCGCTGCACGGTGCGCAAGCTCAGGTTCGCGATTTCAGCCAGCTGCTGCTGGGTCCAGCCGCGTGCCAGACGTGCCTCGCGTACCTTCTCACTCGAGACGTCCATCAGTCGCCCCCGTTCAGCGATTCGGTTCGGATGATCATTTGAATGCCAGTCCGATCAGATAGCCGAAGCCGATGCCGACCAAGAGGCCTGCCACCATAGGCAGGGCGAGGGTCTTGATCGCGTGTTTCCAGTCCAGCTTGCCGGTCGCCGGATCTCTACGGATGCCTATGGTCTTGATCTGGTCGGAGTCAATCAGTACTCCGTCTCGGTACAACTCGACGCTCGCCCCGCCGAATCCAACGGCGAGCGCGACGAGGTAGTGGTGGCCGCGATGCTCAAAGGCGTGAGGCGTTTTGAGCCGCCAGCTGCGCTGACTGGACACCACGCGCTTGTCCTCGCCCTGACAGACCGTGACGACCTCGCGGCCAGTCCAGCTCGAACCCCAGACATGTATGGTGATGTCGTCGACGTCGAACCAGGCTTCGATGCCATGGGTCATGTTTGCTTTCATACGGGCCGTATTCTGATTCATCGTTGATACCTATGGTGTGGCGCTCAAGTGCGCGGCACCGATTACAGGCGAGCGTCTCGGCCATGAAAACGACAGTTTCAGGCCAGGGAGGCGACTCTCTGCTGCCATGACGCATGGCTGTCGCATCCTGCCAAGGGCCCGACACACCGGCCAAGAGTCTGCCTTCAATGAGCAAGTCACTGTTTTTGAAATATTATTCCCGTCATTGAACCGGCCGATCGGTATATTCCGGGACGCGACTCTCGACTCGACGCCAAAACATCTGCTTGATCGTCCACCATGCTTTCTAGCCCTGACGACCCGTTCATCGTCGAGACCCGCGCCTGGGTTGAGCGCGTGGTCATCGGCCTTAAGCTCTGTCCCTTTGCACCGGCGCCTGCGCTCAAGGGGCTCATCCGCTATACGACGAGCGAGGCGGAGACCCCTGAGGCCTTGCTCGAAGACCTCGCCGCGGAGTTGCAGCGCCTCATCGCCGCACCGCCCGAGCAGATCGAGACCACGTTGCTGATCCACCCGCAGGTCCTGCAGGATTTTCACGACTTCAACGACTTCCTCGACCTCGCGGATGGGTTGCTGCGAGTTCTGGACTTAGAGGGCGAGATCCAGATTGCGAGCTTCCACCCGCATTACCAGTTTGCCGGGACTGCGCCGGATGACATCGGCAATGCGACCAATTGCTCGCCGTATCCGACCCTGCACTTGTTGCGCGAGCAGAGTATCGCGCGGGCGGTTGATTCCTTTGGTGACACCGACAGTATTTCGGCCGCCAACCTCGCGATGCTCGAGAAGTTGGGCCCGGAGGGCCTCGAGGCGGTACGGCGCGGCGGTGCGATATGACACGCGTCACGACGACACGCCCTCCGACCCACGCCTTGAGCCCGAAGAAGTTGCTGCATACGAAGTGGACGGCGGTCACGCCACGCAACAAGGAGAAGCACTTCCTGGTGACGAAGGTCATCGAGCCCGAACCGCCGGGCTCGCCCGTGGTGTCGATCGAGATCGAGGCGGTGCATTCCAAGCGCGCTCGCGTCATCGCGTGGCGGGAGCTCAAAGATACGGCGCAGTGGCGTCGGGGATGGGTCTGAGCGCGGTGCCGACGGCCTGTCAGCCTGCGGCAGTTCTCATTTGGTCACCGAGCCCCCGCAGTTCGTCTTCGATGTGCCGCGGTACCATGCCGGCGTTCCGGTACTCGGCGAGCACTGCGGCGGGTAATTCGTGGCAATCCCCGATGGAGCCGCGGCAGCGGTCTGTGCCGCACAGACAATCGAAGCGGAACGGAAAGCGAATCTGCGTCAGGCCGTAGTCGAAAAAAAGTTCTTCACCCATCGCGATGGCAGCGCACGCCACCAGATACACCCCATCGGAGTCGAAACTCACGTAGGTGTTGGGGTGGCAGGAGTGGTTGACCAAGTCGTCCGGCCCGCCCGATGGGCCGAGGAAACGATCGCGTGCGACTTGCAGGTATACGTCGCGCAATCCGGCTGCGGCGGCCGTCTCGACGTACGCACGGCCGTATGGCGCGCCGCCGAATTTGAGAATGCGCTGCCCGCGGCGAAAGGCTTCGAGCGCGAAGACCCCGCGCCCACCGTCAGACGGTCCTACCTGAACACCACCAGCCATCGGTCTCGGCCACGCTCCTTGGGGTGCAGCGTGCGATGCCCACTACACCGAGCTCGAATGTTATGGCGCGGTAACCGTTCATCGGCATTGCTCGCCGCACTTTCACTCGTGCGGCGTTTAATCCATCAGACGCCGTGCGGCCGCCTGCAACAACTTGATGGAGTAGACGGTGTGCAAGCCCAAGATGGCGCGAAACATCGGGCTGAGTTGAGGTGTACCCGACGCGCTCTGTGCGGTGGGTTTGATCGCCGATCCAAAGAGCAGACGGGTTGCGCGTATCGGACCGCCCGCCTCCTCACGGATCATGAGCCACGATGACGTTCGGCCACTCTCGTCCGACAGCAGTATCTGGTCGGTCGTTCGCTCGGCCACGCGCCACACCGCGAACGTGGTTCGCGTGCCGTGGGCGAGCTCGTGCGCTTGGCGATCCGTGGTTCGCTGACGGAGTAGTAGTCGCAGCACCAACCGCTCTGCTTTAAACAAAGGAGTGGTGTAGAACGCCTCGATGAATTGCGGCAGAGCCACCGCCGTAGGTATTACGGTCGTGAAGCAGTCAGTGAAATGACCCGCAAGCCGCAGCCGGTGCAGCGCGGTGTCGGTTGGCACTGGGGTGGCGGTCACGATGCCGCTCATCGGCGCTCGCCTACTGGCTTGCGCCAGGAATCCCCCGCCGAATCCGCAGAGCCCGGGCGCTTTGCGTAACTGATCGTGCCCTCGTGATACACCTCGATCAACCAGCAGCCATCCAACTCATACAGCCATGCCTCATGCCCGAGCAACACCTCCGCGCAGGTGAGGAAGTCCTGCGCCGCGAGCATGACGCGCGGCGTCCCGCCGAGACAGGAGTCGACCACAATCGCTGTGGTGGGCGCGACGCCCAACTCAGTGAGCGCGCGTGCTACGACCGACACGCGTTCAACTCCCTGCGCGAAATCGCTTATGACTTCAGGCACCAGCGGCCAGTGAACGCTGGCAAAGCCAATCGGATACGTGGCGAGTGGGCCCTTTGCAGAGCCATCGTCCGGCCATAGCAGCTGATAGTCGATGCCAGCCTCGTCGAGTACCGCACCTGGCCCGCGTCGGAATGCGTCTTCATCCTGACTGCGCTGTGCTCGGGCTGTGGCTTCAGCCTGTTTCCGGAACAACTCGGCGCGCCGGGCACGCAGCGCGTGGTGTCGATCGCTTGAGGCTGTCACAGGTTTCACGCCCGGAGTGTAGCCGAGGCGCGTCCCGGCTCGACAGTCGCCCCCTGTGGCACACTCAAGACAACGACGTATCTCTCACCACAGCGAGCGAGCAATGAGTCACTGGAAAGATAAAACCGCCTTTATTACGGGTGCCGGCTCAGGGATCGGCCGTGCGCTAGCGGTATCTTTGGCAGGTCGCGGCGCGCGGGTCTGCACGGCGGACGTGAACCCTGCATCGGCTGAGGAGGTGGCGCGAATCTGTGGAGCATCGGCGCGGGCGGTCGCACTCGATGTATGTGACGCGGACGCCGTGCGCCGGGCAATAGAGAGCTTTGCTGCGGCGCAGGGGCGGCTCGATTTTGTATTCAACAACGCCGGGATTGGTGTCGCGGGCGAAGTCGATGAGATTCCGCTGCCGGCTTGGAAACGCATCATCGATATAAATGTCTACGGGGTCTTGCACGGGGTGCTTGCCGCATATCCCATCATGCTGAAACAGGGCTTTGGCCATATCGTCAACACGGCCTCACTGGCCGGTCTGGGTGCGGCGCCCTTGTTCACGCCCTATTGCCTTACTAAGCACGCCGTCGTGGGTTTGAGCACCAGTTTACGAATCGAGGCTGCGACGCGCGGTGTGCGGGTGAGCGTCGTATGCCCTGCAGCGATCGAGACGCCCATCCTCGATTCGGACAATCCGCGGGACGTTGCGATTCCTTGGGCTCCGAACTTGCGCCGCTTTCTCACGATGCTGGCGGGACCGCCCTATCCGGTGGATCGATGCGTTGACGAGGTGTTGGTAGCCGTCGAGAAAAATCAGAGCGTAATCGTGCTCCCGGGTCGTGCACGGCTCGCATGGCGGCTGGGACGTCTTCTCCCGCAATTGGCGGAGAGGCTCAGCGCGGTGGCGGTTGCGAGGGAGCGTCGCGATCGCGCGTGACCGCTGTTATGCGGGGCGGAGCTGGCTGAATTCCGCGCACCGCCATGCCGAGCACCGTTCGGGTAACATTCGCGCCCCGTCCTTGGGAGTCCATCATCCGTGCTGACGCTGCCTCGTTCGTTGCTCGCGCTGTGGGTCGGTGTCGCGTTGATGTCGCGCGCGACGGGCATGACCGTGGACGGTCGACTGGACGAGCTCGAGTGGCAGAAGGCTGAGCGCTTCGATGAGTTTCGCGTCATGGAGCCGATGTCGCGCGCGGTGCCCGAGCATCAGTCGACCATGCGCGTGCTGGCGCGGCCCGAAGGCTTGTACCTCTCCATGGAAACCTCGGTGCCGCGTGAATTGCGGGTGCGGGGTCGCTCCCCGCGAGATGCCAAGCCCTTGCCGGCTGATCCGTTCGTGTTTCTCGTGGATTTCGAGGGAGAGGGTCGTACGGCATACGAGTTCACGGTCACGATCAGCGGCAGTGTTCGCGATGGGGTGGTGCTGAACCAGACGCAGATCTCATACGATTGGGATGCGGTGTGGCTGCATGGGGTTCACGAGACCGATACCGGCTGGTCGGCCGAGGTGATGATTCCCTGGTGGGTGGCGCCGTCGGGTCAAGCCGGCGAGGGGCCGCGTACCATCGGTGTTTATGGCGCCGTGTTCATGAAGGCGCGCTCACGACGCTTCGCGTTCCCTGCAATCGAGGCCATGAACCCGACCTTCGTACAGGGGTTTCAGCGCGTCTCGGTGCCGCGTTACTCAGGTCAAGCACTCGACTTCTTTCCCTACGCATCGGGCGATCTCAACCGACTCGACGACCGCACTCGGGCCCGGGCAGGCCTTGATGTGCTCTGGAAGCCCAACGGTTCTAACCAGCTCACTGCGACGCTGAACCCTGACTTCGGTCAGGTTGAGAGCGACGATCTGGTGGTGAACTTCTCAGCGACGGAAACTTTCTTTGGCGATAAGCGTCCCTTCTTCACCGAGGGTCAGCAACTCTTCGATTTGCGCTTCGCCAACTCCGGTCGTCTCGTCAATACTCGTCGCATCGGCGCGGCACCGGATGCAGGCGATGAAGGTGCGAGCGATGTGCTCGCGGCCGCCAAGTACACCGGTCAGTCGGGTACGCTCGAATACGGTGTCTTTGCCGCGCTCGAAGATGACAGCGCCGAGGCTGAGGGACGCGATTTTCTGGCTACTCGATTGCGTCGCAGCACCGAAGATTTCGCGCTCGGCTGGCTCGGCACCTGGGTCGATCGACCGACGATCGATCGTGAGGCGATGGTCAACGCGGTGGATCTCGACTGGTACCCGCGCTCTGCCGTGGCGGTGCAGGCGCGAGCGATTCGCTCGGACGTGCGCGACGGCAGCGGTGATGCGGTCGGCTACGGCGCGACGGCCGGGTTTCGATACCAGCCGGGCGGTTCGCTGTCGCAGGAAGTCGAAGCGGTCTGGCTGGAAGACGACTTCAACGTCAACGATCTCGGCTACCAGGAGCGCGCGGATGTCCGCCGCATCACCACCAAGACGACGCTCTATCGTCGGTCCTACCCCGAGGGGCACTGGCTGAGTGCCAGCGAGTGGGGGTTCGAGGGCGGTACGTTCTGGAATCAACGCGGCCAATGGTTAACCGGTTGGCTCGAAGCGCGTCGCGGTCTCAGTGTGCGTAACGGCGATTTGCTGACGTTTGGCGCGTGGCGAGAGTTCGCTGGCACGGACGATCGCATCACTCGAGGTAACGGCAACCTGCGCCTCGAAGCCGGAGGCGGGGCGTGGATCCATTGGAAGCAGGCGGAGTCGGGCGCCGTACGCCTCGATGTCGAAGCGAACGTTCGTCGGGAGTCATTGGGCGGCTCGGCCTGGGAGATCAGTTTCGGACCCAAGTGGGTGCCGACCGATGCCTTGAATCTCGCCCTGCGGGTTGGCATCGATCGCAGCGAGGGCTGGCTTATCTGGACGGGTGGCAGCGAGGTCGGCACGTTCCGAAGGAATGAGTACTCCGCATCGCTCGAAGGCAATTGGTTTCCGGCGCCGCGACACGAATTACGCCTGAAGTTCCAGTGGGTGGGTCTCGATGCGGAGGGCCGCGCCGCCTACTCCGTGGCGGGCGGACCCGAACCGCAGCGTTTGGCTGTGCCTCCGGAGGACTTCAGCCTCGCGCAGTTTGGGTTGCAGCTACGGTACCGCTACGAAATCGCGCCGCTGTCGGATCTCTATCTGGTCTACGGTCGTGGCGGGGAGTATTTTGAAGAAGGGAGACGACGTCGCGGTGCGGGTCAGTTGTGGAGCGGGGCGCTCGATCAAATCACCGCCGATCAGTTGTTTCTGAAACTGCGTTATCGATTTTGACCCCTTGAGGATTCAAATCCCCGAAGCGACGGCTATGATGCCGGCTGAACTTGAGGGGAGTTACAGAATGAAGCTGTCGCCCGAGTTGACGCCAGCGGAACTTCAGGCCTTGCGCGAGGGGCGCTATCACCGAGTCCAGCAACTACTGCAAGCGGAGAACTGCGCGGCCGCTCTGTTGATCGATCCGATCAACATTCGTTACGCGACGGATTCGCGAAACATGGCAGTGTGGACCTTGCACAATATGGCTCGATATTGTCTCGTGCCAGCGCAGGGTCAGGCTGTCTTGTTCGAGTTTGCGCGCGATCATTGTCGCGGTATGGCGCGCGACCTTACGGTCATCGGGGAAGTGCGTCCCGCACGCGTACACAGTTTCTTCGACGCGGGCGAGCATGCTTGGAGCGTAGCCTGCAGTTGGGCTGCCGAGATCGCCGATCTGGTGAAGGGATGGACGGGTGCGGGCCGTTTGCGTTTGGCCGTGGACCGAGCTGACCTGCTCGGCGTTCGTGCACTTGAGGATGCCGGGTTCGAACTCGTCGAGGGTCAGCGGATCCTTGAGCTGGCGCGGTCAATCAAGTCGCGTGAAGAGTTGCAGTGCATGCGCCGGGCAATCGAGGTCTGCGAGGCCGGGATGTCGCGAATGGCTGAGACCTTGCGACCTGGAATCTCCGAAAATGAACTGTGGGCCGAGCTGCACTACACGAACATCGCGCGGGGCGGAGAATGGATCGAGACGCGCCTGCTCTCGTCGGGACCGCGTACCAACCCGTGGTTCCAAGAGTCTTCCGAGCGGATCATCGAGGCAGGTGATGTCGTCGGCTTCGATACCGATCTGATCGGCCCCTACGGCTACTGTGCAGACGTAAGCCGTACGTTTTTCTGTGGACCCGGGCGGCCGACGTCGATGCAGCGCCAGCTGTATGGTCTTGCTGTCGAGCAGGTGCACCACAACTGCGATCTGCTGCGTCCGGGTCTTGGGTTCCGCGAGTTCGCAGAGCGAGCCTGGGTCATTCCGGAGCGGTACTTTTCGCTCAACTACGGCGCTGTGGCGCACGGAGTGGGGCTTGCAGACGAGTGGCCCTTGATTTTGATCGACCCGCGCGACCCGCTTTTTCAGGACGGTGTGATGCAACCGGGAATGACGATCTGCGTCGAAAGTTATCTCGGCGAGGTGGGTGGTCCGTTCGGCATCAAGCTCGAACAGCAGGTGTTGATCACCGAGACGGGTTACGAAATTTTGAGTCAGTATCCGCTGGAGGACCTTCGCAGCTAAACTCCGCCGTCACGCAGGGGTGCATGGCCTCGGAGGAGAAAATATGACACTTGTTACCCACACGTCTCGATGGGTATCGCTCGTGCTGATGCTGCTCGTCGCATCGCCCGACTCGATAGCCCAGCAGCCGAGCCGGGAAGGCGAGCGACTGATCGCGGAGTTCGGTCTTCGCGAGGCGCCATCGCCCATGTCATCGCAGCCGCGGTGGCGCGTGCCGCAGAAGATCCTCGTCGATACCGGGGTTCCGGGGCTACTGGAGGCGCTGCGGAGCCAAGCGCCCGGCGTAACCTTCGTGGGAGCCCAATCGCCCGCATCGGCCGTGGGTCTCGCGGCAGGGGTGGATGCCGTGATCGGTCGGTCGGCGTTCATCTGCGACGAGCGGCTGCTGGCCGCCGGTCAGGATCTGCGCTGGCTGCAATCGGTGTATGCGGGGGTCGAAGCCTGTGCAGCGCGCGCCGAGCTGTTGCGCGAGCGGCAAATTGTCGTCACCAATCTACGCGCTATTTCGGCGCCGGTGATCGCCGAGCACGTGATCGCATTCACCTTTGCGCTCTCGCGCGGTTTATACGCCTGGATCCCGTTGCGTGAGCAACGGTTGTGGGCCGACGACTCGAGTCGTGCGCCCATGTCGGTGATTGCCGGCAAGACCATGCTGGTCGTCGGTCTCGGTGGCATCGGCAGTGAGACCGCCAAGCGCGCCCACGCACTCGGCATGCGCGTCATTGCCACGCGTGCTACCCCGCAGGCCAAGCCCGACTACATCGACTACGTCGGCGCCTCAAGCGAGCTGGCAAGCCTGATCGGTCAAGCCGATGTCGTCGTCAACGCCTTGCCACTGACCGCAGAGACGCGAGGCGTATTCGACAAGGCGATGTTTGCGCGAATGAAGCGCAGTGCCTTTTTCATCAACGTCGGTCGGGGGCAGACCGTCGTGACGGCGGATCTGACCGCTGCGCTGCAGCAACGGACCATCGCCGGCGCGGCGCTCGATGTCGTCGATCCGGAGCCACTGCCCAAGGATAACCCGCTGTGGGCGCAGCCCAATCTGGTGCTGACACCGCACATCTCGGGCGATTCCGATCTGGGTGTGGAGTCGAGCGTGCGGGTGCTCCGAGAGAATCTTCGTCGCTACGTCGCGGGTGAACGGATGCTTTCGGTCGTCGATGCAGGGCGCGGTTACTGAGTTCGCAGCGTCACGCGAACCCCGCCGCCACGGCCTCGAGTCTCGCCTCCATGCTCGAGGCGGCAGTCACCACCGTGACGCACGCCGGCAGACCCTCGGCGATCAGCGCCTGGGCCTCCCGACGCACGATCGATCCTTCCCAGTCGATGAAGATGGTGGGTACGCGAAGTCCTGCGAAACTTCCCGCGTTCTCGGCGTGGAAGGCAAGGCGATAGGCCGTATCGTAACTCGGCGTCGCCAACAGGAAGTGATTGGCCATCGACTGCACGATCGAGAGCGGCGAGGGCGGACGATTGAGCTGGTGCTCCGGTGCATCGGAGAACCAGGGGAACGAAATAAACTGCCGACGTGCGACTTCCCAGACCCTCATCATGTGGCTGCCGTCTGCGCGAGGGCTGAGATCGGGGAAGTATTTCGGCTCCCACTCGGCCACCTGTGCTTCGTTGAATAGACCGCAGTTGTCGAGCACCAGACGCGTGATGCGCTCAGGTGCCGCCCGGGCGATGGCGAGCGCGAGCTGCGCACCCGTGGCCGTGCCATACAGACCGAAGGTTTGGATCCCCAATGCGTCGATCCCTGCGAGAAAGGCCTGCGCATACTCGGCGAGTGAGGTCGGTGGATGGGGCAGAGGATCAGACTGCCCGTAGCCTGGGGTGTCGAGAGCGATTGCACGGTGGCCCGCTTTGGCGAGCGCTTGCAGCTGCCCGAGCATGAACGCCGAGGACAGCGGACTCGCGTGCAGCAGGATCACAGGCGGACCTTCGCCCAGTTCGCGGTAATGAAGCTGCGCGCCGGCGGCGCCGGTGTATCCGCGGATGAGGGCTTGCGACATGAGGATCTCCGATGGCTGGTGCCGCGGTGTGCGAGCAGGTGTGGCGGGTATGTTCCCTCAGCCTTCCGGTAGACTTCAATCGAGTCGTCGGGGTAATCACGTTGTTCAATCGCCTGTTCACCTGGATCGAGTCGCTGGTCGATCCTTTTCCTGTCGAGCGACCGGCCGTGCCGCCACCCGGCCTCGTGGCATTCTGCTGGCACTACACCAGACCGTTCTGGCCGCTGCTGCTCGCGGCCACGCTGTTGTCGGCCTCGATCGCACTGCTTGAAGTGTTTTTATTCGCTTTTCTCGGTGACCTCGTCGACATGCTTGCCGGTGCCGACCGGGCGAACTTCTGGCAACAACACGGCGATCGATTGCTGTGGATGGCGGGCGTCGCGCTGCTGGTGCTGCCGCTGCTCAACTTCATCAGCGAAGCTGTTGTGCATCAGGGCCTGCGCGGCAACTTTTCGATGCGCATTCGTTGGATGGCACATCGATACGTGCTACGCCAAAGCGTCGATTTTTTCGCCAGCGATTTTGCAGGTCGGGTGGCCACCAAGGTGATGCAGACGGCGCTCGGGGTCCGCGACGCCGTGATGCGGCTCACCGAAGTGCTGGTCTACATACTGATCTACTTTCTCGGTGCCTTGCTGCTTGTGGCCTCAGCCGATCATTGGCTGATCGTGCCCCTGCTCGTGTGGTTGCTGGGTTACATCGCAGCAGGTTGGTATTTCGTGCCAAAGCTCGGCAAGTTGTCGGAGGCTCAGGCCGACATGCGCTCGCTCGTCACGGGTCGAGTCGTAGACAGCTACACCAACATCCCAACGGTGAAGCTCTTCGCGCATGCCGATCGTGAGGATGCATACGCCAAGGAAGGCATGGAGTGGATGCTGTCGGCGGTGTATCGCTCCATGCGCATGGCGACGCTGCTGACGACGACGCTGCAGGTGCTGTCGGGGTTTCTGATTTTCGGTATGGGCGCGATGTCGGTCTGGCTCTGGCATCAGGGCGACATCAGCACCGGCGCGATCGCCTTCGCAGTCGGTCTAACTCTGCGCATGCAGGGTATGTCCCAGTGGATCATCTGGGAAGTGGCGACGCTCTTCGAGGACGTCGGCGTCGTGCAGGACGGTATCGCGACCATCGCACGCGAACGGGCCATCCAGGACGCACCCACGGCCACATCGTTGATCGTCTCGGCGGGCGCCATCCGCTTCGACAACGTGACCTTCAATTACGGCAAGGCGATCGGTGCGAGTGAACGCCCGGTACTCGACCGTCTGACACTCGACATTGCGCCGGGCGAGAAAGTGGGTCTCGTGGGTCGCTCGGGAGCCGGCAAGTCGACGTTGACGAATCTGCTGCTGCGCTTTTATGACATCGAGCAGGGTCGGATCCTCATCGATGGGCGTGATATCGCCGGGGTGACGCAGGATTCTCTTCGCGCCTCGATCGGTGTGGTGACGCAGGACACATCGCTGTTGCACCGCTCGGTGCTCGAGAACATACGCTACGGTAAACCCGATGCCACCATGGACGAAGTCGAGTCGGCGGCCCGCAAGGCCCATGCCGACGAGTTCATCGCCGCGCTCGTGGATCCGTCGGGGCGTCGGGGCTTCGAGGCGCACGTAGGCGAGCGCGGAGTGAAGCTCTCAGGCGGTCAGCGCCAGCGCGTCGCGATTGCGCGCGTGCTACTCAAGAACGCGCCGATTCTGGTGCTCGACGAAGCGACGAGTGCGCTCGATTCCGAGGTCGAACAAGCGATCCAGGAAAATCTATATGCCCTGATGGAAGGCAAGACGGTAATTGCGGTCGCACACCGGCTCTCGACCATCGCCGCGATGGATCGGCTCGTCA